>Ga0209698_10000516_pt1 | contig 44058 bp, 38 predicted proteins | sample LitLauG_LLR_2012_FD_187203 | JGI IMG/M metagenome (GOLD analysis project Ga0209698, IMG submission 187203) | Freshwater sediment microbial communities from Pennsylvania, USA - Little Laurel Run_MetaG_LLR_2012 (SPAdes) (version 2) | ecosystem: Environmental > Aquatic > Freshwater > Creek >... | reverse complement strand
ATCTGGATGAACTCGGGCACGATGCGGTCGCCTTTGAGCGTGGTGAACAGGCGTCCATCCACGTACACAGGGGCTTTGGGCTCTTCAAACGTGCCGGGTAGCGAGATGCCGATGTTGGCGTGCTTGGATTCGCCCGGGCCGTTGACCACGCAGCCCATGACGGCGAGCTTCATTTCCTCGACGCCGGTGTAGCGTTGCTTCCAGTGAGGCATCTGCTCACGCAGGTAGGCTTGGATCTGTTCCGCCATTTCTTGGAAGAAGGTGCTGGTGGTGCGTCCGCAGCCGGGGCAAGCGGTGACCTGCGGCATGAAGCTGCGAATGCCGACCGACTGCAGGATTTGCTGTGCGACGCGCACTTCTTCGCTGCGGTCGCCGCCGGGCGCCGGAGTAAGCGACACGCGGATGGTATCGCCGATGCCCTCCTGCAGGACGACGCCGAGAGCCGCTGCGGAAGCCACGATGCCTTTCGCGCCCATGCCGGCCTCGGTGAGGCCAAGGTGCAGCGGATAATTACAGCGCGAGGCGAGTGAGCGATAGACGTCAATCAGGTCCTGCACGCCGCTGACCTTGGCGCTGAGAATGATCTGGTCGGGCCGCAAGCCGAATTTTTCCGCCAGCGCGGCCGAATCCAGCGCGCTCACCACCATCGCTTCCATGGTGACATCGCGCGCGTCCAGGGGCTCGGCGGCGCGGGAGTTCTCGTCCATCATTTTCGTAAGCAGCGCCTGATCGAGCGATCCCCAGTTCACGCCGATGCGGACCGGTTTCTGGTTCTTGACCGCGACTTCGATCATGGTGCGGAAATTGGCGTCGCCGGTGCGTCCGATGCTGGAGTTGCCGGGATTGATGCGGTATTTCGCCAGGTCGCGCGCGCACTCGGGATACTTGGTGAGCAGAATGTGGCCGTTGTAGTGGAAGTCGCCGATGATGGGCACGCGGATACCGATTTTGTCGAGCTGCTCGACAATGTGAGGCACGGCGGCGGCGGCGTCTTCGTTGTTGACCGTGACGCGCACCAGTTCGGAGCCGGCGCGCGCGAGCGCGGCGACCTGCTGCACCGTGGAGGCGACATCGGCGGTGTCGGTGTTGGTCATGGACTGCACCACAATTGGTGCATCGGAGCCGACCCGCACGCCTCCGACAACGGCGGTGAGCGATTTTCTGCGGTGAATAGTGGCCATGGGAAACCTTATTTTATCACGCGAAAACGCCGGTTTTGCTGCATCTGCCGGGACAACGATTCGTCGTGCTTCCTGTGGCAGGAAAGCACTTAAGGAACTCCCGATTGAGGCGTCGGCGCAAAAGGGATGAAACTTGCCACGAACTGGATCACAATGTCGAAAGTGGAGGTTTTCCATGCATCGCCCACGCAAAACCCATTCCAGTGCTCAGAAAGCGGCAGCGGGAACCGGTCCGGTCGCACCCCAGTGGCCCAGCTACAGCGGCACATCACAGTTTGTGGGCACCAGCCCCAGTGGGCGGGTGACTGTGTACGTCGATCCCAGCCTGGGGCAGCCTGGTTTGCAGAATGCGCGGGAGTTGATCAACGACGCCGATCGCGTGGCGAGCGCGAACGACGCAATTTTCGGCACCACCGGAGGGCCGGTGAGCGTGGTGGTGTTTGCGCTGGGCGGCGCCACCGACGGCACCGGCGGCGCCGACCATATGGGCTGCGATTACACGACAGGCGCGGCCATTGAAGTGTGCGCCTCGTTCGACAATTCGGCCCGCGTCTCGGCGCTGTTTGAGGCCGAGTTGAGCGAATGCTCGATGGGAGGAAACCTGTGTGGAGAAAGCACCGGCGAGGCGCTCTCACGCTGTTGTGCAGCAGTAATTGGTAAAAATGCTCTCGCTGACTTTGCCACCGCACCACAGTGGGCGACCGACGGCATGCCAAATTTCGTCGACAAGACCGACCCGACCGACCAGAACGCCGGCAGCACCGGGTGTGGCATGGCATTTCTATCGTGGCTATTGAGCCAGGGCCATAGGCTCTATCAAATCGCGCCGGCGATGGTGGGTTTGGGGAATGGCGGGACACTCGCCCAACTTTATGCGAATCTCACGTCGGACGCGGCAGGCAATGCGTGGCCCAACTTTCGAAGTGCAGTGCAGAAATTGCCGAATGGCGTGACCAGCGACGATCCGTTTGGTGCATCTGCCAGTCCTTCTTTGACTGGCGAGAAGGGAACAGTGCCCAGCAGCGCCCGGGCTGCGATCAAGCGCAGCGCAACCGCCAGTTGTGCACCGAAGTCGCATCGTCTCAGGCTGATGTCCGAGAAGTGAAGACGAACGAGTGTGCGATCGTCAGCGAAGTAAACTCATCCAGCGAAACGCTGCAGGCGGACCTGTTACGGCAGCCGCTCGGCCAACCCCGGAATGGTCTTGACCAGGTCGTTGAACAGCACCACGGCCGCAAACAGCACCAGGAACACGAACGCAGCCTGATAGACCCGCTCTTTCACGCGCAGACTGATGTCGCGGCGCATAAGCGACTCGATGAACAGCAGCAGGATCACTCCACCGTCGAGGATGGGTATCGGCAGCAGGTTAAAGATGCCGAGATTCAGGCTGATGCCGCTGGAAAGCTCCATGAGCGGCGTCCAGCCTTTCTGCTGTGCGGCGTAACCGGCTTCCTGCGCGATGCCGATGGGGCCGGAAACCGCCTTGAGCGATACGCGGTGCTGGGCGATGCGCTTGGCCAGCTCGACTAACAGCAAAGAATTCTTTCGGTTCTGCTCCAGAGACAGCGCTAAGGCCTGGGAAAATGGAAGCTGGCTGACCTGGGTGACTTCTTTGCTCTGGAAGCCGAGGCGCCAGCGCCGTTCTTTGGGATCTTCAGTGCTGGCAAACACCGGCTGCAAATGGAATTGCAGCGTCTGGCCGGCGCGATCGACGCTCAGGTCGACGGGTTGATCTTTGCTATCTTGCAGGCTCTCGATCATGGCTTCGATCGAGTAAAGCGGCTGGCCGTTGAGGGCAACGATTCTGTCGCCTTCCTGCAAGCCGGCTTTTTTGGCCGGTGAGTCGCGCTCGAGCGATCCAATCACAACCGGCGCTTCGGGGTACCATCCTGCCGAGCCCACCTGATTGGCGGTCACGGGAACCGGGGTCACCGTAGTCCGAATAAGTTTGTCGCCTCGCTGCACCGTGACGGCTAGCACCTGGTTGGGGCTGAGCCATTCTTTCGGCTTGAGCTCTTCCCAGGTGGGGTTTTCGAGATCGTCCAACTTGGCGATGCGATCTCCCGGAAGCAGTCCGGCTTTTGCCGCAGGCGAGTCTTTCTTGATGCCGCGGATGACGGCGGGCTGCGTGAGATATGCCACGGTCTCATAGTGGACCATGTAAACAATGGTCAACAATGTGATCGCCAGCAGAATGTTCATCGCCGGGCCGGCGATCGCGATCAGAAAGCGATGCCAGCGCGGATGGTTCATGAATTCCGCCGGATCGTCGGAGGTCGCCTCCATCGGATTCTCGCCGCTCATCTTGACGTAGCCGCCCAAGGGCAGTGCGTTGATGCGATAGTCGGTTTCGCCGCGCTTGAAGCCGACCAGACGCTTGCCAAAGCCAATGGCGAACTGCTCCACGCGGACGCCCAGCCACTTGGCCACGGCAAAGTGGCCGAACTCGTGGATAAGAATCATGAAGCCGAGGACAAAAACGACCGAAACTGCGGAAATCAGGAAATCAGACATAGGAAGGCCGCAAAAACTCTATTTTAGTACGAAAACCGATCTGCGTCTGGATGCCTCGCCCTTAGCGTCCCGCCACGAGACTAGGCTGACCGACCCGCTTTTCTGCACATCGGCGCGCAACCGCATCCGCTTCAAGCACTTGCCCAATCGTGTTCAGGGTCCCGCGATCGGTTTCCGTCAGCACTTCTTCAATAATTCGGGGGATATCGGCAAATCCAATGCGCCGGTCAAGAAAGGCTGCCACCGCCACCTCGTCGGCCGCATTCAGCGCAACCGTCCTGGCCCCGCCGGTTTCGACCGCTTCATAGGCCAGACGGAGACAGGGGAATCTTTTCATATCGGGCGGCTGGAAGTCGAGGTGACGCAAGTCACTGACCGGAAAGCGCATATCCGAGACGATGCGGTCGGGATATGTGAGGGCATAGAGAATCGGCAAGCGCATGTCGGTGACGGAAAGTTGCGCCAGGATGCTGCCATCCACGAATTCGACCATGGAATGAATGGTGGACTGAGGATGCACGATGACTTGCACCTGCGAGGCGGGCAGGTTGAATAATCGACAGGCCTCAATAACCTCAAAACCCTTGTTCATCAGGGTGGCCGAGTCAATGGTGATGCGGCGTCCCATTTTCCATGTGGGATGATCGAGTGCTTGCTCGACAGTGATGTTGGCGAAGCTGGAGGCCTCTGTATTGCGGAACGGGCCACCGGACGCGGTAAGCCAGACGCGCTCTACTTCCTCCATGCGTCCGCCGCGCAGGCACTGATGGACCGCATTGTGTTCGCTGTCAATGGGGAGCAGCGGCTTGTTCTGGCGGCGTGCCTCGGTGGTGATCAGCTCTCCGGCCGCAACGAGACTCTCTTTGTTGGCCAGACCGACGGTCTTACCGGCCTTTACGGCTTCATACGTGGCTTCAAGGCCAGCAACGCCGACGATGGCGCTGACTACGAAATCTACGTCAGGATGTGTGGCGACGCGAACATTGCCGGCATTGCCGCAAGCGACTTCAATCTTGCTCAATCCCGCGGCGCTGAGACGCTGGCGCAACGTATCGGCGTCTTTTTCCGAAGCGATCGAAACGACTCGAGGCTGCCAACGCTTGGATTGTTCGAAGGCTGCGTCAAGTTTCGTGCCGGCCGCGAGGGCGACGATCTGAAAACGGTCGGGGCAGGACTCGGCCACACGCAGCGTGCTTTGCCCGATGGAACCGGTGGATCCGAGAATGGCGATGCTCTTCATTCAGCTGGCAATCCGTATATTTTACTGGTTTCGCAGGATGCGAGCGCCAGCTTTTCGAAACGAGCTCCTAGCGGCTACTGCATCATCGTCCACGCCACATAACCCCAGAGCACCGGAGCGGCGAACAGCATTGCGTCAATGCGATCGAGCATGCCGCCGTGGCCGGGTAGCAGCGAACCTGAATCTTTCACGCCCGCGCCTCGCTTGATCAGCGATTCGATCAGGTCGCCAAACTGCGCCGCGATATTAAGGGCGGCGGTCAATACTAAGACTGGCAGAACGCCGGGATTTTCCAGCCCAAACATTCCCCCACGCCGCTCGATCAGTCCATGCGCCAGCAGCCAGCGGCTTATCGGCTCCGCGTGGCGAAACAGTTCCACGCCGATCAGAGCACTTGCCAGCACGGACGCAGCAGCGCCCTCCCAGGTTTTTTTCGGACTCACACGCGGCGACATGAGGTGTCGCCCCAGCGAGCGCCCGATGAAATACGCGAAAATATCGCCCGACCAGACCACCAGCATCAGGTAGAGCACCCACAAAGCACCGCCGCTCTGATCGCGCAGTTGCACCAGCATGCCCAGCGGCAACGCGATATAACACATCGCGCAAACGGAAGCGGCGGCTGCGGGATAACCTTCCGACAAGTCCGCGCGCCGCATGGCGAGGCTAAGAAACATGAAGGGCGCGATGGCGGCCGTGAGGCAAAAGATAAGAAGAAAACGTCCGGCGGCAAGCTGCGCATTGTCTCCCGAAGAAAACACTGCCAGCAGCAGAAAGAAAATCGCGCAGCCAGCCAGGCAGGCGGTGCGCTGCGGCCGCACGCCGTAGGACTCGGTCAGCTTAAGGAACTCAGCAACGGTGGCAAGCGCCACTCCGCCCGCGACCACGGCAAGCACGCCGCCCGGCGCGCGCAGAACCACGAACAGAACAACCGGAACCAGGACGACCGCGGTCGCGATGCGCTTGAGCAAAGGGCGTCAGCTCCTCGCGGCTTTCGCGGCGCGACGAGTGGATGATTTCGAGATCAGATCGGTCATGGGGACCGGGGCGGCTTCCTCGGCGTGATTCAGGCCGCCATAGCGGCGTTCGCGCTTCTGATATTCGGCTATGCCTTCCAGCAGGTGAAATCCGCGAAACTCCGGCCACAACGTCGGGGTCACGTAGATTTCGGCATAGGCCAACTGCCACAAAAGAAAATTGCTCAGCCGCATTTCGCCGGAAGTGCGAATCACGAGATCAGGATCCGGCAGCAGGGCAGTGTAGAGATGGCTGGCGACGGTTTCCTCGTCAATGCGGAGATGTTCGAGTCCGCCGTTGCGTGATGCCGCATTCACCAGCGAGCGCAGCGCGTCCACAATTTCACTGCGTGCGCTGTAATTCAGCGCCAGGGTCAGAACCATGCCAGTGTTTGCGGCGGTGCTGTTTCGGGCCCAATCCATGCGCTCCTGCACGTCATCGGGCAATTCGTGCAAGCGGCCGATATATTCCAGGCGAATGTTGTTTTTGTTGAGCGTGGGCACTTCCGCTTTCAAATAACGCCCCAGCAGGCCCATCAGGAAGTTCACTTCACCGCGAGGGCGCTTCTTCCAGTTTTCTTCGGAGAAAGCGTAGAGCGTAAGCGCGGGCAAGCCGATTCGCGCGGCGGTTTCGACGGTCGAGCGCACGGCGGTCACGCCGGCGCGATGGCCGGCCACACGTGGCATGTGACGTCGGCGGGCCCAACGCCCGTTGCCGTCCATGATGATAGCGATGTGCCGTGGGAGCCGCGCCGGATCGAGGTGCTTGTACGCCTCAGTTTCCCTGCGATCCAGCCCGGCGGGAGTTCGCGCCTGCAAGCCTTTAACCCCTTCCGAATGTTGACGTTAACATAGCCGGTACGGGAGCGCAATGTAGCCACTCTGGTGCCTACGAGCCTTCCAGGTCCCGGCCCTGTTTCACGATTTCATCCAGCAGTGCGTCCAAATCGGCCTCTGATATAGCGGGATTCATACAGGTGAACTTCAGGCACTGCCGCCCATGCACGCGGGTGTGGCCGATGATCGCGACTCCGCGCTCAAACAGCCTTTGCCGCAGGAGTGCGGTTAACGTGTCAGGATCGGACTGCGCGTGCGCAGGAACATAGCGAAAAACGACGCAAGCCAGCGCAGGCTCGTGAAGCAGTTCCAGCGCAGGGTTCGAAGCGATGCGCCTTGCCGCGTGCACCGCCAATTCGAGGGTGCGATCGACCATCTGTCCAAACTTCACCCGGCCCATCGCCTGAAACGACATCCACAATTTGAGAGCGTCAAATCGCCTCGACGTAGCCAGCGACTTGCCGACCAGGTTCGGGATGCCCTGCTCTTCATGGCTTTCCGGGTTGAGGTAGTCCGCGTGCAGCCTCAGGTGCTTGAATTGTTCGCCGTCGCGCAGCAGGAAGGCGCCACAACTGATCGGCTGCCAGAATTTCTTGTGAAAATCCACGGTGATCGAGTCCGCCAGTTCGATTCCGTCCAGCAGGTTGCGGTGCAGGTTGGATAGCAGCAGAGCCGATCCATATGCCGCGTCTATATGAAGCCATGCTCCGAATTGCCGCGCCAGTTGCGCCGTCTCGCGCAGCGGATCGATGGAGCCGAAGTCGGTCGTGCCGGCCGTCGCCACCACCGCAGCCGCGACCAGACCTTCCTGGGTCATTTGTTGCAATCGCGCTGCAAGGTCGGCGGGGTCCATGCGGAATTTATCGTCGGTGCGAATCTTGATGACCGCATCCGCTCCCAGGCCAAGCTGTGATGCCGATTTCTCAACCGTGAAATGCGCCATCTCGGAGCAAAGAAAGCGCATTCGACTGGCTTCCGGCGGCAGGCCGCGTTTTTGCACCGACCAGCTCCAGTGTTTTTCCACGCAAGCATCGCGCGCGAGTAACAGGCCCATGAAATTCGACTGCGTGCCGCCCGACGTAAAGATGGCGTCGGCGCCCGCGGGCAGGCTGGCTTCCTTGCACAGCCATTCGCACATGGCCAACTCCAGCACGGTCGCCATTGGCCCCAGGTCGAACGAATCCATGGACTGGTTCAACGAGGCAGAGATGAGCTCGGCGGCCAGCGACGCAATCAGCGGCGGTGGGTGCAGGTGCGCGATGGTATTGGGATGGTAGACGGCCTGGGAGTGGACAATCTGCGGTCGTACCCTATCCAGAACATCGGTCAGTGACGACGTTCCCGATGGCAGCATATCGCTGCCGATCAGCGCACGAAGCTCAGCCGCCGACTTGCCCGAGTAGGGCCGGGTTGGCAATGCAGCCAGAAGTGCATCCACCGTTTTTGCGATGGCTTCGCGATAGGCGGACTGATTGGATGGAGAAAGAAATTCGGACTCGAACATGGGTGGTAATTATCGTAACCGATGGTGAGAGGTTGCCCACACCATGCCCATGTCAGCCGAAAATTCGCCTGCGCCGAAGCTAGTGTGCCTCCTCCGGCACAATTTTCAAATCCAGCTTCTCGGTATGGCGAAGCGCGGTCAAGGTGCAGCTCATTCCCATGCGCACGTCGGTCAGTAGGCGATGCAGATCGTCCACGCCGGCCACCGGCTTGCCTTCGAGCGACACGATGATATCGCCGTCGCGCAGGCCTGACCGTTTCGCGGGACTGTTTTCCTCCACCGACAGCACCAGCGCGCCGGTCTCTTTCGCCAGATCGTAGAAGCGCACCACGCGGCGATGCACCGGCACGGTCTGCGCTGAAACGCCGATGTAGCTGCGGCGGATGCGGCCATCTCGGAGCAGGCGGCTGGCTACAAATTTGGCCGTGTTGATGCCGATGGCGAAGCAGATGCCCTGCGCCGGAAGAATGGTCGCGGTGTTCACGCCGATCACGCGTCCGGCAGAATCCACCAGCGGTCCGCCCGAATTGCCGGGGTTGAGCGCGGCGTCGGTCTGAATGACGTCGTCAATCAGTCTGCCCGAGTAAGAGCGCAATGAGCGGCCGAGCGCGCTGACCACGCCTGCGGTCACTGTGGATTGAAATCCATAAGGCGCACCGATGGCGATGGCGACCTGGCCCACGCGCAGTTGCTGCGAATCGCCGAGCACGGCCGCAGTCAGACTCGATTCGTCCAGCCGAGGCACGTCCACGCGGATCACGGCGAGATCGCTGGCCGGGTCGTCGCCGATGGCAGTGGCAGGCATGCGGCGGCCATCGGTCATGGTGACTTCGATGCGCTTGGCATCATGGACTACGTGGCTGTTGGTCAGAATCAAGCCGTCGGGCGTGAATACGAATCCGGATCCGCCGCCGCGGCGTTCCTGCGTTTGGCCGGAGCGCGAGCGCCCCTCCTGATGCACTTCAATATTCACCACCGACGGCTGAATGCGCTCCACCGCGCCGGTCACGGCATGGGAGTAGGCGTCGAGCAGGGAAGCGTCGGAAGTGCTGCTGTTGGGCGGGTTTGTGCCATCATCACTTGCGTTAAGCGAAGCCTCATACGAGACCGCATGGTTCATCCCGTGGACATATTCAGATTCCGTATGGAAACTCATGTCCGGTAGATGCGGATGTGCTGGCGCCGGATTCAGCCTGGTCAGAATGCAAAAAAAGCCGGGACCAGAGGATGGTCCCGGCATGCGAGTTGGCTGGTTGCCCGGAGTAAACTTTCTTGCCGCGCTGCTATGCAGTCCGTCTTGGCCGCATGGTCAGGTCGCGCACCTGGTTCAGAATGCTCGACATCTGCATTCCGTTCAGTTGCGAAACGAAGGGCAGCAACTCGGCGACGAACTGGTCCTTCACCAGTTCGTTGATTTCTTCCTGACGGCTCTTTTCGCCGCCGCTCAGCAGTTCGGGCACGGTGACCTCCAATGCGCGCGCCAGCCGCTCCAGCGAGGAGAGCGTGGGCGTGGCTTTCTCGTTTTCAATTTTCGAGACGTAGGTGCGCGGCACCGACATGCGGCCGGCCAGCTGTCGCTGGCTCATGCCGCCACGCAGACGCAGCGAGCGGATCGAAACAGCCAGGTTCAAATGACCGCGGCCCTGACCGGGCACCGGCATCATGACTGGCGGCACCATCATCACGGGTTCGGGCTCGGGTTCCTCGTCGAGCGACGCGTGGCAACGGCGGCAATTATTATTGAGGGTGCGAAACTGGACCAGTAGACAGTGGTCGCAGCGGACGACTTCCCTTGAATCTACCGGGGCAAGTGTCGTAGCCATCAGGTTGTGGGAGTGCCAGAGCGGGCTCTCCTGGAACCGTTTGGGGGAAAGGTTCCTGACTGCAGTTGCAAAAATGAGGCACAGAGGGCATAACTGTCAACACAAAAGTGCAGGCCATTGCAGATTTTATTACGTCGTTTGCATTCAGAACTCCGCTGGTCCACGCAGCGACCCGCTTAAAACGAGGAAGAATCCATGTTCGATCGCAACGCCGCATGGTGTTTACTAACTGAGTTCACCCAGTCCGAAAGCTTGCGCAAGCACGCGCTGGCGGTCGAGGCCTGCATGCGCGCCTCGGCCAGGAAATATGCTGCGGGGGACACCGCCTCGGGCAGCCAATCGCAGGCGGGGTTATCCGAAGAAGAACTCTGGGGCATCGTCGGTCTCATCCACGACTTCGACTACGACCAATACCCCAGCCTTGACGACCATCCCTACAAAGGCAACGCGATCCTGAGAGAGCGCGGCTGGCCGGAAGTGATCAGTCGCGCCGTGATGTCCCACGCCGACTACACTGGCGTCACTCGTGATTCGAAAATGGAGAAAGCTCTGTTCGCCTGCGACGAGCTTGCTGGTTTCATCACGGCGGTCGCCCTCATCAAGCCGAGCAGGTCTATGGCCGACGTGGACGTGAAATCTGTACGCAAGCGGATGAAAGACAAAGCCTTCGCCCGTAAAGTCAACCGCGACGACATCGTGAACGGTGCAACCGGATTGGGCGTTGAACTGGACGACCACATCGCGCTATGCATCGAGGCCATGAAGGGGATTGCGAAGGAGTTGGGGCTGGACGGAAGCGCCGCCACGACCGCCTGACCGAAAGACAATTCGAATTCAAACCATCCCAACACTTAACACGTATTCCCTGTTGTCCATCCCCCAAAGGCCTGCACGCATCCCCCGTCGATCGTGACCGACCAAAACCTCCGATCTAATGCCTCTGACGCGTCGGCCTGCCGATTCGCGGGACCAGCGCACCAATCTGAAGGAGGATGTTTCCCATGCCCAGAAGCAAGTCTCTGCAGTTTCTGCTGGCTGCCAGCATAACGATCAGCGCGGTGGTGATGACCGCATGCAACCAGTCAAGCGGCAGTACCCACGCAAGCGTAGATGCAGCAAAACTTCCCATCACGACGCGCTCCGACCAGGCGAAGCAGGAATTTCTGCAGGGACGTGACCTCGCCGAGAGGCTGCTGGCGCAGGAATCGGTGCAGCACCTCGATAAGGCGCTTTCGCTTGACCCCGAGTTCGCATTGGCCGAGTTGTCACGCGCGAACAGCTCTGCCACCGCCAAGGATTTCTTCGACCATCTGCAGAGAGCGGTTGCCCTGGAAGACAAGGCCTCCGACGGAGAGCGTCTGCTCATCGAGGCCGCCGCGGCCGGAGCCAAAGGCGAAACCGTAAAACAGAAAGATGCGCTGGAGAAACTGGTCGCGGCCTATCCCAATGACGAGCGGGCGCAGTTCACCCTCGCAAATTATTACTTTGGGCAGCAGGAGCTGAGCTCGGCGGTCGAGCACTATCGCAGGGCGACAGAAATCGCGCCCGCCTACTCCCCCGCCTACAACGTGCTTGGCTATGCCTATCGTCAGCAGGGCGACTACGCGAATGCCGAACAAGCCTTTAAGAAATATGTAAACCTGATTCCGAACGACCCTAATCCTTACGATTCCTACGCCGAGCTCTTGCTGAAGATGGGCCGGTTCGACGAGTCGCAAACCCAGTACAACAAGGCTCTGGGCATCGATTCGCACTTTGTTCCATCGCACTTCGGGCTCTCCGCCGCGCTGCTCTACGCGGGCAAGGCGTCGGAAGCGCAGGCCGAGTTGCAAAAAATGGCCGACCAGGCGCGCAACGACGGCGAACTGCGAACTGCATTGTTCGGCATGGCGGTGCTTGCCTCCGATGGTCGACACTTCGATCAGGCGCTCGCGGCCATGGACAAGGAATACGCGGTCGCGGCGAAGAAGAACGATGTGGTGGCGATGTCCGCCGATCTGCAAGCCTCGGCCAACATCCTTGAGGAGATTCCCCGCCTCGGCGAGGCGCGGCGCGTGGTCGATCGCTCATTCCGCTTGATCGACGCTTCAAACCAGGCGCAGGAAATCAAAGACAATGCGAAGCTGTTGCACCACTTCAACCTGGCCGAGATCTCTATTCTAAAAAATGATCTCGCGGGCGCAAAGACCCACGCCGATGAGTTCCGCCAAGGAGCCGAAGCCACCAGGAACGCGCTGCAGATCAAGCAATCCCACGAACTGGCGGGCCGAATCGCGTTCGCGGAAAAAGATTACGACAGGGCCATTGCCGAGTTGGAGCAGTCAAACCTGCAGGATCCCTACAACCTGTATCGCATCAGCCGGGCCTATTGGGCCAAGGGCGATCACGACCAGGCGCAGGATTGGCTGAAGAAAGCCGCCAACTTCAACTGCTTGCCACAACTGAACTATGCGTTCATCCGCACGAAAGCTCAGAAAATGGCAGGGGAGAAGAAGGGGTAGCAGCCTGACTGCATTGGAACAGAGCCCACACGGAGGCATGGAAAACGGAGAAAGTTCAAAAACAATCTCTGGCATCTCCGTGACTCCGTGGTGGATGTTCTTACCTCAGCGCTGCCCCCACCTTTCCGCTCTTGATCAACTCCGCAATCCGGGCGAAGTCCTGATACATGACGCGGTCTTTGTCCATGGTCGCGCATACGCTGCGAATCGCGGCATGGGCTGTCTGGCCTCGCCTTGAGGGCTTCAGCGGCCTTTCCGCCAGCAGATAGAAATCAATCGCCTGCGCTACGGCCATGGCCTCAATGGCCAAAACGTTGCACGTGTTTTCCACTACGCGGTTCAGCTTATTGGCCGCGGTCATGCCCATGGAGACGAAATCTTCTTTGTTGCCCGAGGTGGTGATCGAATCCACCGACGCGGGATGCGACAGCACTTTGTTCTCGCTGACCAGCGCCGCCGCGGTGACCTGTGGCATCATGAATCCGGAATTCAGGCCCGCGCCGGCGGCGAGAAACGGCGGTAAACCCTCGCTGAGCGCTGGATTTACCAGTCTTTCCAGTCGGCGCTCGCTGATGCCGGCCAGCGCGCTGAGAGCAATGGCCAGAAAGTCGAGCGCGAACGCCAGCGGCTCGCCGTGAAAGTTTCCGCCGGAAATCACGTCTCCAATATCGCGCTTGGCGTCGGTGATGAACACCAGCGGATTGTCCACCGCCGAGTTGGCCTCGATCTCGAACACTTCGCGGCAATGGGCCAGCGTGTCGCGCACTGCACCATGCACCTGAGGGATGCAGCGCAGGGAATAGGCGTCCTGCACCCGGCCGCAGGTGCGGTGCGACTCGCGAATCTGGCTGCCCTCCAGCATTTTGCGCAGGTTCGCGGCGCTGTGGACCTGCCCCGCATGGGGCCGCGCCTTGTGGATGCGCTCGTCAAATGCGGAGTCGGTTCCCTTGAGCGCGTCGCACGCCAGGCCGCCAATCACATCGGCGGTATCGACCAGCGTTTCCGCAGCGAGCAGCGCCAGCGTGCCCACCGCCAGCATCGCCTGCGTGCCGTTGATGAGCGAGATGGTTTCTTTTGCTTCCAGCACGATGGGCTTGATCTGGGCGCGTTTCAAGGCATCGGCCGAGGGCACGCGCGCGCCGCGCTCGTCGAAACACTCGCCTTCCCCCATCATGGCCAGCGCAAGATGGGCGAGGGGCGCGAGGTCTCCGCTGGCGCCGACGCTGCCCTGCGAAGGCACAAACGGCGTGACGCCGCGATTCAGCATTTCGCAGAGCAGGTCGATGGGCACTGTACGCACGCCGGAGAAGCCCTTGGCGAGAGAGTTGGCGCGCAGCAGCATCATGGCGCGTGTGTCTTCAACCGCGAGCGGTTCGCCCACGCCGACCGCATGCGAGCGCACAATGTTCGCCTGCAATTCGCGAATCTGGTCGCCGACGATGCGCACGTCGCTCAGCTTGCCCACCCCGGTCGTGATCGCATAGGCGACCTTTTCGCTGGCCACGATTTCATCGACCACCGCGCGAGCGCGCTGCACGGCTTCGCGAGCATCGGGCGCAAGCAGCACGGGCCGGCGCTCGGCCGCGACTTCGTGCACGGCTTCCAGTGTCAGATCGTTGCCGGTGATGTGCAGAGCGTTCATGGGCCTCGCGTGGGTGCTATTTTGCCAATGCGGCCTTAAATGCCTTCAGATATTTTTCCGGTAGCGCCGCGATCTTCATGTTCTCGTCGATCACAATGTGCGTCGTCTCGCCTTCGGCAATCAGCACCGCGCCCTCGACCCGCACCAGTTCATACGCAAAAACCACGACCGACTCGCGCACGCTCTTCATGCGCGTGCGCACGATGATTTCATCGTCGTAGCGCGCCGGCGCGCGATAACGGCAGGTGACCTCGGCCACCGCAATGAAGCGCTTGTCGTGGCTTTCCATGTCGCGATAGGAAAAGCCCAACTGACGCATCAGCTCGACCCGGCCCACCTCGAACCAAACGATATGGTTGGAGTGATAGACCACGCCCATCTGGTCGGTCTCGGCATAGCGCACGCGAACGCGCGTTTCGTTGACGGAGAGATTGGCGTGCCTGGTCATTTTCCCGTCCACACTGGTTTGCGTTTCTCAAGAAATGAGGTTACGCCTTCGCGGAAGTCGCCAGTAGTTCGAATGCGGGCGTTGTCTTCGATGGCGTCGGCGATCTGCTGGTCGAGTTGCACGGCGATGAAACTGTTGATGAGTTTCTTCGTCGCCTTCACCGACGACGGACTGTTCTCCAGAATCTGCGCGGCCAGTTCTTTTGCGCGCGCTATCAATGTTTCGGGTGCTACGACTTCGTTGACCAGCCCATGGCGATGTGCCTCGGCAGCATCGAACAATCGGCCCGAAAGAAGCAGGTCGCGAGCAATTTTGTGGCCCACCTGCCAGACAAGAATGGAAGAAACAATCGCCGGAACGAATCCGATTCTCACTTCGGTGTAACCGAATTTGGCCTCGGGCACGGCCAGCGTGAAGTCACACATCGTGGCCAGACCGGTACCGCCGGCGATGGCCGCGCCGTTCACCGCTGCGATGGTCGGGAGCGGAAATTCATAGAGCCGGCGGAACATTTCCGCCATGAGCGCCGAGTCTTTTACATTCTCATCGTGCGTCTTGCCCAGCAGCGATTTAAGTTCTTCGAGGTCCATGCCTGCGCAGAACGCCTTGCCCGTGCCGGTGAGAATCACGACGTGCGCGGGTGAGCGCTCGATTTCGTCCAGCGCCGTGCCCAGCTCCGCGACCAGTTGAAAGCTGATGGCATTGCGCTTGTCGGGCCGGTTCAGCGTGATGGTGGCCACAGAACGGTCGAATGCGAGTTGGATGGTCTGATAGCTCATGATCTAGTTCGCGACGCTCGAACCCGAAAACTTTGCCGCGATCCCCGCCGTCGCCTGCAGCAGCGCGTCGAGCGATTTCAAGTTCGGCAGTTCCGCGCCGCGCCCGCGAAGCGTTGCAATCACCGTCTCGGTCGCGATGTTCCCCACCAGCGCGTCCTGTGCGAATGGACAACCGCCGAGTCCGCCCAGCGCGGAATCAAAACGCCGGCAGCCTGCCTCATAAGCCGCGAGAATCTTCGCCCCCGCATCGGCCGGGCGGCTGTGGAGATGCGCGCCGATCTCAAGATAACCGTATTTCTCGTTTACCGCACCCAGCAGGTCGCTGATCTGTTGCGGAGTGGCCACGCCCACGGTGTCGGCCAGCGAAATCATGCGCAAGCTCTCCACTTCCATCAGGGCAATCGCTTCCAGCACTTCCGCCACGCTCCACGCGTCGCCGTAAGGGTTGCCAAACGCCATCGAGATGTACACCACCACGTCGAGTCCGGCATCGTCGGCTTTGCCCTGAATCTTCTCCAGTTCTCCCAGTGCCTCCTCAGCGGACTGGTTCTGGTTCTTGCGAAGAAACGTTTCCGAAATCGAATAGGGGAAGCCCAGCGTCCGCACCCTCTGCGTCTCAATCGCCCGCAGCGCGCCCTTTTCATTCACCACGATGCCGATCAGTTCCACGTCATCGGGCGGGTCGAGTTCCTTTAGAACTTCTTCCGAGTCGGCCAGCTGCGGCACGGCCTTGGGCGAGACGAACGAGACCGCATCAATATGCTTGAACCCTGCGCTGATCAAGGCAAGCAGGTAATTGCGCTTGATCTCGACCGGGATCTGGCCCGGCAATCCCTGCCACGCATCGCGCGGACATTCAACGAGTTTGAGGTTTGTAGCCAAAGCATTCACCACGGAGACACAGAGAAACGGAGAAAACCCTAAAGCACCTTTCTAACGATACCGCCACGGGTTAGTACGGAAACATTGAAATTGAGGATAAGGCCAACCCGCTTACCGGTGAGTTTCAGGTAAGTGAGAAGCTGAGCTTCGTGAACTGGCAGAACGTGTTCCACGCATTTAAGTTCCAGTATGAGCGACTCTTCAACGACAAGGTCGATTCTGTATCCGCAGTCGAGTTTGACACCCTTGTATTGGACCGGCAGAGCAAGTTGCCGATTAAACGAGATTCCACGGAGATGAAGCTCATGGCAGAGGCACTCTTCGTAGGCAGACTCCAGGAGCCCAGGGCCCAAAGCCCGATGAACCTCGATTGCTGCACCGATCACGCGTTCGGTCAGTTCTTCATAAAGAAGTGTGCTCCGTGCCTCCGTGTCTCCGTGGTGAATCACGTCTGCAGCACTCCCACTTTAAACTCCGGCACATCCGGATTCAGCGCGGCCGCTTCCAGCGCCTGCGTGATCGCCGCTCGCGTCTCAATCGGGTCGATGATGCGGTCAATCCATAGCCTCGCCGCGCCGTAGCGCGGATCGGTTTGCGAATCGTAAGTCTGCTTCACCGAGTTAAACAGTTCTTTCTTTTCTTCGTCACTCAGCTTCTTGCCGCTGCGTTCCAGTTGCTTCACTTTGATCTCGACCAGCGTCCCGGCCGCCGCATCGCCGCTCATCACGGCATATTTCGCGGTCGGCCAGGCAAACACAAACCGCGGATCGTAGGCTTTCCCGCACATCGCATAATGCCCCGCGCCAAACGAACCGCCCATGATGACCGTGATCTTCGGCACGACGGAGTTCGACACCGCGTTCACCAGTTTGGCCCCGGCCTTGATGATGCCGCTCCACTCCGCATCGCGCCCCACCATGAACCCGTTCACGTCGTGGAGGAATACCAGAGGAATCAGGTTCTGATTGCAATCCATGATGAAGCGCGCGGCCTTTTCAGCCGACTCGGTATAGATGACGCCCCCGAACTCCATACGCTTGTGACCTTCATGGTCGGTGGCCTGAGCGTGCAATTTCTGATTGGCCACAATGCCCACGGCAAATCCACCAATTCGTCCGTAGCCGCACACCAGTGTCTTTCCATACTCGGCTTTGTATTCATCGAAGCGGCTGCCGTCCAAAATGCGCGCCAGAATTTCTTTGGTGTCGTAGGGCCGGGATGGCGATGGGTCATAGATGCCGTAGATCTCCTCGGCGGCGAGCGCCGGGTCGACCGGTTTTTTGCGGTCCCAGGGGGATTGCCGCCGGTATCCCCACTTTTCAATCAGCGATCGCACGCGCGTGATGCAGGCCTCATCGCTCGGCTCACGATAGTCCAGCGTGCCGCTGATGGCGGAATGCATCTCCGCGCCGCCCAGTTCTTCAGCCGAAACTTTCTGCCCGATCGCCGACTGCACCAGCGCCGGCCCGGCCAGGAAAAGCCCGCTGCCGTCGGTCATCAGAATGTGATCGCACATCACCGGCAGATACGCGCCACCGGCCACGCACATGCCCATGATGGCGGCGATCTGCGGAATCCCCATCGCCGACATGACCGCGTTATTGCGAAACACGCGCCCGAAATCGTCGGAGTCGGGAAACACATCTTCCTGCAGGGGAAGAAACACGCCTGCGGAATCGACCAGATAGATCGTGGGGATGCGGTTGTCGATGGCGATATTCTGGGCGCGAATCACCTTCTTCGCCGTCATGGGAAAAAACGCTCCGGCTTTCACCGTCGCGTCGTTGGCGATGATCATCACCAGCCGCGAATGCACGCGGGCCAGCCCGGTGACCACGCCGGCGGCGGGCGCGCCGCCCCATTCTTCGTACATGCCGTGCGCCGCGTAGGCGCTTAGTTCGAAGAAGCTGCCGTCGTCGGTCAGCAGTTGAATACGCTCACGCGCCGTCAGCCGGCCCTTGGCGTGCTGGCTTTCAATGGCCTTGTTTCCACCGCCTTCGCGGATGCGTTCTTCTTCGTTGTGTACCTGTGCCATTAAGTCGGCCATGAAGCGCATATTGGCTTCAAAGCGCGCCGAAGTTGCATCAATTTTGCTGGTGAGGGCGCCGAGAAGTTCAGGCGATTCCATGTCGTCGGCGCTGCGGTCAGGCATATACGGTCAACTGGTGAGTCGGGAAGAAATTGTGGCCCGCGCTTCGCGGACTGTTTACGGTATAACAGCCGAGCGCGAGCGCGCAAACGAACCGGCTGGCACCGCAAGACCCCACGATCAGGGCGGGGAACTGTCGGCCGTTTCCTTAAAATTTCTCAGCCAGCGAATCGCCGAGTCTTCGGGATGATCATCGAGAGCATCCACCAGTCCGATGCGCGCGGCCTCGGCACCACACACTTTCTCGGCGGTAACGAACATCTCGAGTGCCCGCGCCTTGCCGATCAGTCGTGGCAGCCGCTGCGTGCCTCCCCAACCTGTCACCAGACCGAGGGCCGCCCCTCGATGGCCAAACACAGCGCCGGGTGCCGCAATGCGGTGACGGCAGGCAAGCGCCAGATCCAGCCCGCCGCCCATGCAATATCCAGAGATGGCAGCGCACACCGGCACGGGGAACCTGGCGATGGCATTCATCAGGCTCTGCCCCATCCCGGCAAACTCATACGCCGAAGCGGCGTCAAGGGCCGCGATTTCCGTGAGATCAGCGCCGACCGAGAAGAACTGCCGGTTGCCGGCAATCAAGAGTGGACGCGGCGCGCGCGCCAGTGATTCGATTGCCTCGGTCAACGCTCGCACCGTGGCCGCGGTCAAGCGGTTGGTTCCGTCGGCCGACTGCAGACGGAGCACCGCTACTTCTTCGGTTTGCTCCAACTGCAATGGCGACAACATCAGAGGGTTCTCATTCCAAAACGGGAGCCAGCGATTAGCTGCGCGAAACAAAAATACTCAGTCCTCCGATGCTCTCAGCCTATTTTGCCGAATGTCAAACCAGGTTCGTGGCTCGCGGAGGCGCACTACTCATGTCGAACACACATGTCGTGGTCATCGCGGTGTTATTGTGCCGCGGCCTGGCTTGGGGACAAGACGCGAGCGATCCGCAGACGATCCGGGACCTGGTGCAGGAAGTCCGTGAACTGAAGTCCGAGACCCAGCAACTCCGCGACGAACTGCTGGCTTTGAAAGCCCAACAGACATCGGTTCAAGCGACCAGTCAAGCGGCTGCGCCAGCCAGCGAAGCCACGCCCGTCGAGGGCTCGCTCGCACCCACTCAGCCCGAGACCACCTTCCACAGCCTTTACGGCATTCGATGGCAGGGCTTTGGCGAAGTTCACTATAAGGTTCTCGACCAGCGCCAGCCGGAGCTTGGGACCTATGGCTTCGTGCCCGGCTCGGCGGGAAACTTCTACACCGGTGATTTCGACCTGTTCCTTCACTCCAGGCTTTCGGACCGCACCAGCGTGCAGGCCGATGTCGTCTTTCAGGAAGTGGACGCCCAAAGCTATAAGCTGGACATGCGGCAGGCGCTGCTCAAGATCGATTGGAGCGAGCACTTGAAGCTTGCCTTTGGCCGCTACCAAACCGCCATCGGCTACTACAACACCGCATTCCGCAGCGCAGCCTGGTTGCAAACCACCGCCGACCGTCCGCTGGTCATGGAATACGCAAGTAACGGCGGCCTGCTGCCCACCCAGGCCGTGGGCGTCTCCATTACTGGCGCCATCCCTTCGGGAAAGCTCGGCTTGAGCTATATCGGCGAGTACGGCTCCAGCGACACTATTCGGCCCGATATCAGCGGATCGGGTTTATTCAACGACGAGAACGACGGCAACCACGCTCTCGTGGGCATAGTTATTCGGCCCGATTGGCTCTCGGGTCTGCAGGGCGGCAGTTCATTCTTTCACGACAAGATCAGCGACTCAGTTGTCTCCGTCACTGATCGGTTCGGACAGAGCATCCTCAACACCTACGTTGTCTATTCCGGCCACAAGGTGGAATCGCTGAATGAAGCTTTTCTGATCCGCCAAACTCAACTCGTAACTGGGCGAGTCTTCAATACGCCCGCCTTCTATACCCAGATTTCGCGTCAGTGGGGTCTGATTCGCCCGTTTTTTCGCTATCAATACGTCAATGCCAGCAGTTTGAACACGATTTACGACGACGTCGGTCTGCGCGCCGGCCCGTCGTTCGGGGCCCGCTACGACCCCACCAGTTCCGTTGCCTTGAAGGCACAGTTGGACCATACGCAACGCCGGGGGCTCCCCGACCTGAACGGTCTGCACCTGCAAGTTGCCTTTACTTTTTAAACCACGCGATGAGAGTGAAATTACTTTCGGTTCTGTGGCTTGTCTGTCTGGCCGGCCAGGTATTGTCACCGCGCGCCGCCGCACAGGACGATGTTGCGGTTGTGGTGAACGCTGCGAATCCGGTGGCAAGTCTCAGCCTTATCGAGCTGCGCAAGCTGTTCTCCGGGGAAAAACGCTTTTGGCCGGGAAATATTCCTGTACGGCTGATTGTGCGCGCCCCCGGCTGTCGCGAACGCACGGCTCTGTTAAAACTTCTCAATCTCTCGGAGAGCGACTACAAGCAGTACTGGACGGCCCAGGTCTTTCGCGGTCAGGCCGACTCCGAACCATTTGTCGCCCCCTCGGTGGGCATGTCGATCGAGGCAGTGAAGAGCTTCCCGGGTGCTATCACTCTGATCAATGCAAACGACACGAAGCCGGGAGTCAAGATCGTCAAGGTCGCGGGACTGCTCCCCGGCGCAGCCGGCTATCCGCTCCACTGATCGGCCGGCTACGCAACTTTCTCCACCCACTCGGCCAGACGGCAGCCACCTTCCTCCAGCAGAAATGTCCCCGCGCCGAAACACTCACCGAAGATGCGGTGCGAATCCGGGTCTCGCGCCGCGCGCGAAATCCATTGCGGACCGATCTGATATTGCGCTGCGGTGAACCACTGCTGCGGCAGCACTTCCACCAGCCCCGCCCGCAGATACAGCACAAACAGCGCGAATGCCGGATCGTCGTTCGACATCGCGCGATAGCTCGTGGGAGCGATCAGTTCATCGATCTGTGCCAGCGCGGCCGGCACCACGATCTTGTGCGTTCCTGCCGCCAGCCCCACCGGGACCTCGCACTCCGCCGCCGGGGCGGCAGCGGAATAAATCCGCTCGCCCGACTGCTTGAACCAGCCCGCAATCTCGCTCAGATCGAATGGCTTGAGATGGTCCAGATCGAACGCGCACAGGCGCAGGTTCCTACCCTCCGGGCACCACACGCCGAGCCCGTCGGCACCCAGCGCGAAGGGACGGCAGTAAGTGTTCAGCGCCAGCAGCGGCCTCTCCATCTCACTTTCCAGGCCGAGCGTCACCACGTATCCCAGCGGCCCCTGATCGCCGTGATGGGCCCACACTAGCTTTCGTCCCGAAGGCGAGCGGACCGTGGGAAACGTCTTCCAGTACCACGGCGCGGGGCCGATCGTGCTGGCAAGCTGCTGCCGGATTGAAGACCGAATGGGAGCAGGCATCGTTAGGAAAGTTGAGTAAATTGCGCCGCAGATCTGCGCAGACGGCGCAGAGGCAATTGCACAAAATGCAAATTTCTTATCTGCGTTCCGTAAGCCCGCCTATGTCGCGGCCGGCACGCCTTGCAGCTTCACATTCTCGCGGATGAATTTGACGATATCGTCCATGGCGGTGCCGGGCTGGAAAATGGCCGCGACGCCCGCTTTCTTCAAGCCGTCAATGTCCTGGTCCGGGATGATGCCGCCAACCACCACCAGCACGTCGTCCACGCGATTTTCTTTGAGCAGATCCATGACCCGCGGCACGATCACGTTGTGCGCTCCGGAAAGAATCGAAAGCCCAATCACCTGCACGTCCTCCTGCAGGGCCGAACTCACAATCATTTCCGGCGTCTGGCGCAGGCCGGTGTAGATCACTTCCATGCCGGCGTCGCGCAGCGCCCGGGCAATCACCTTGGCGCCGCGATCATGTCCGTCGAGCCCAGGCTTGGCCACCAGCACGCGGATCTTGGCATTGGTCATCGCTCTTATTTAACCACAGCGCCAGCGTGTAGACCGGCTACTTGTCGAACCTCCGCTTCTCGGGTACCGTTTTCCCGGAGCTCTTCTTCGCCACTTTTTTCGCGGTCGACGCCTTCACATCCAGGCTCTTCCACAAGTACCAGGATGCCACGGTGCGATGCGGCGCCCAGGCCTTCGCAATTCTTTCCATTTCCTTCGGCTTGGGAAGTTTGCGTTTCTTGTAATGAATCCGCATCGCATTGCGGATGCCGAAATCCCCGGTTGGCAGCACATCCGGACGCTTCAGTGTGAACATCAGGAATATTTGCGCCGTCCACACGCCGATGCCCTTCACCTGCGTCAGTCGCTCGATCACTTCCATGTCGCTCATCTCGCTCAGCACACTGAAATCCAGCTCGCCCGCGTGCGTTTTCGCGGCCAGGTCTTTCATGTATCCAAGCTTCTGCTTTGACAGTCCCGCCGCGCGCAAGTGCTCGTCGCTCACTTTCAGCACTCCCTCGGGTGTGAGCGGCCTGCCCGTGAGTTTGAGCACGCGATCAAAAATCGTCGCCGCCGCGCTGCCATTCAATTGCTGATAGACAATCGACTCGGCCAGGCTGGAAAACTCCGCCGGCCCATACTGCATTCGACACGGCCCCACCCGCTCGATAAGGCCGCGCATCACCGGGTCAGATTTCTTTAGGTGCAGGATCGCTTTTCGCATGGTTATAGGTTTTACCACAAGCTTAACCGGAAGCGAATAAAAAACGAAACTCGATATCGGTCATCCTGCAGGTGCGCCCTCCGCTACAATGAAGTTGAGTTGCCGCCATGACCGTGACCCAAGCCCGCGAAATCAGCGCCGCCCGCCGCCTCGAAAATGTTCGTTACGCCATCCGTGACCTGGCCTGCGTGGCCGACGAAGTCACGAAGCTCGGTCACAAAGTTCTGCCGCTGAATGTGGGCGATCCGCTGAATTTCGACTTCGTGACACCGCCTCACATCATTGACGCCGTCCACAAAGCCATGCGCGACGGTAAGAACGGATACGCGCCTTCGCCCGGCATTCCCGAAGCAATCGAAGCCATCCGCGGCGAGGCCGCGCGCAAGGGCATCACCACGGTGCGCGACGTGTTCGTCACTTCCGGCGTCAGCGAAACCGTAGACGTCTGCATCAGCGCGCTGGTCAATGCGGGCGAGGATATCCTTACGCCCAAGCCCGACTACCCGCTCTACTCCGCCGTGTTATGCAAGCTGGGCATCGACCTTAACGCATATGACTTGAACGAAGAAGACGCCTGGCAGCCCGAACTGGCCGATATTGAGCGCAAGCTCACGCCGCGCACTCGCGGCATCGTGCTGATCAATCCCAACAATCCCACTGGATCGCTCTGCTCGCGGCAAATGCTCGAGCGGATCGCCGACGTGGCGCGCCGTCACAACCTGGTCGTCTTCTCCGACGAAATTTACGACAAGCTGATTCTGGATGAGAACACGCCGCACATTGCGTTCGCCGCCGTCGCGCCCGACGTGCCCTGCATCACTTTCGGCGGCATGTCGAAAAACTATCTCGTCCCGGGATGGCGCATCGGATGGGGCATTGCATCCGGAGACGCAGCCGCCATCAAGCCCTATCTCGAAGGCATTCACCGCCTGCTGCGTGCGCGTTTGTGCGCCAACCATCCCGAGCAATACTCGATCAAGCCCGCGCTGGAGGGCCCGCAGGACCATCTTGTCGAAGTGCGGCGCAAGCTGCGCTCCCGCCGCGACCTCACGCAAAAATGGTGCGAGTCCACGCCGCGCGTCAGTTGCGTGGCTCCCTTAGGCGCGTTCTACGCGTTCCCCCGCATCGAGATTCCCGAGAGCGACGAAGTCTTCGTCAAGGAACTGATTCGCCAGAAGCACGTGATGGTTGTCCACGGCTCCGGCTTCGGGCAAAAGCCCGGCACACAGCATTTCCGCATTGTGTTCTTGCCGGACGAGGCGACACTGACGAAAGCCTATGCCGGGATCGCGGAGTTCCTGCAAGAGCGGTACGGCTGATCTGCCGTAGATGCCGACACCGGCACGATTACCGTGCCCTTCTGGCGAGGAATACCGTGACGAGCAAGCTAACAACGAAGGCAATCACTGCAGAAGCGAGCGCAGGGATCGGATCGTGCTTGACCCAATATCCAACAACTCGACTGGGACCGAAGAGATGCAGCCAACCAAATGTAAGCGCAAAGAGCACCAAGAAAGTGAGGGCAGGTCCCACCCACCACGGGAGCGCCCAGTCTCCGCGATAATGTTCGCCCCGTCTACTGCGCTTTCGCGGTAATTTGTCCACGACTCAAGGCTAGAGCAAACAACTGCTGCAGTTCAAGGTCCTACCGATCACAGCCAACATTGCACTGCGACGTTTGAACTTCCGGCGAGTTATCCCAAAGATCCAGCAGATCGCATCATCGGCGCAACCGCGCTGGTCGCAGACATCCCGCTCATCACCGCCGACCGCGAAATCCGCAAATCAATAGCCGTCCCCACGATCTGGTGAGTTAGGCCACGTCTTGAAGTGTGCCAACATTACGTTCCGCCGCTTTCTCTTTCCCCACGAATCTGCTTAAATCGAATTCAGGCATCCATTTCACGCGCAACTCATCGCGCGCGTCCGGGTTTCACACATCGTGGTCGACATTCATTCGCACATTCTGCCCGGCGTCGACGACGGCCCGAAGTCTTGGGACGTTGCCGTGGAAATGTGCCGCATGTCGGCCGCCGACGGCGTCACGCATCAGATCGCGACACCCCACTCCAACGACCACTTTCATTACGACCGCGAAAACCTGAAGGCCATGACGGCGCAGTTGCAGCAATTGGCTCCGGCGCCGGCGATCGGCCTGGGCTGCGACTTTCATTTCTCCTACGACAATTTGCAGTTGGTTTTGGCCGACCCCACTCGCTACGTCATCGAAGGTACGCGCTACATGCTGGTGGAGTTGAACGAATTCAGCATTCCGCCGCAAATCACCGACTGTTTTCTCAAGCTGGGCGATTGCGGCATCACGGCGATCATCACTCATCCCGAACGCAACCGCATCCTGCGGCAAACTCCGCAGTTGGTGGCCGAATGGGCGGCGCAGGGATTCGTGATTCAGGTAACAGGAAATTCGCTGACCGGCTTTTGGGGAGAGCGGGTCCGCAAAGCCGCCGAGTGGCTCCTGCGCCACGATGCCGTACACATCCTGGCTTCCGACTGCCACGATACCGAGCGCCGCGTACCCGGCCTCTCGGCCGCCCGCGATGCCGCCGCGCTCATCTGCGGTGCCGAAACCGCCGACGCGCTGGTCCTGGCGAATCCGCAGGCCGTGGTCAGCAGCCAAACGTTGCCATATTTCCCCAGCCCGGTGATGCGAAGCTAAGGAAGCTGACAGCTCTCAGCTTTCAGCGGTCGGTGAAACCGCGGCCCCGCCGCGCCGATCTATCGTTTGTGATTGTCCGCCGGCCCCGGCCCCGACGCGGCCGACTTCACCGGTACAGAGGTCATCGCGCTTTCAGGATTCAGCAGGTGGTCTTGATTAGGCCCGAGGCCCAGCGCGATCAACGCGCGCGAGTCGGGGACGGTCTTGGTCTGCCAGCCATGGTCGGCTTGAAAGTGTCGCATCGCCGCTTCGCTGCTCTCGTTCCAACTATTGCCGGCGTCTCCGGAGAGGTAGTGCTCGCGAATCAGCGCTTCCTGGATCTGCCGCGCCCGTTCGGCGTCAATCTTCTGCTGGCCGCGCACACGGCGCGTCTTCTTCTTGCTCTTGCCGTGAGATGAGGTTCGCTTCGCGCCGCTCACAGATTTTTTCGCGGCCGGATGCTTCGTCGCCTGGGGCGAGGATGCAGCCGCAGGCTTGCCCGCCAATGCCATGCTCAGGCACACCAGTCCGGCCACGCCGACCTTTCGCGTGCGAGCTGTTATGCGGCTTGAATTCGCTGTGTTCATGGCGTTCGTCCAAATCGTTCGCCGGAAAAATAACATGCCCGGCGGGACTAGCACAATGGTCGCCGCTTTCGGCGCCTTTCGCCAGTCACCACCGGGCCAAGGGGTAACAGTTACGGAAGTGTCCCTGCGATGAAGACCGTTCCGTCCTGCCGTTGCGAACCGCGTGGCCTTACCAGGAAGACTACATCCTGCCCGCTCTTCAGACTGCTCTCTACACGGGCAAAGTCTTCCTCGCTGTTTACCGCCTGCTTGTTGACTTCCAGCACCAGGTCGCCGCGGCTCAGCCCGACGTCCTCGGCAAAGGAATTCGGCTTGACCTCCTGCACGATCACGCCTTTGCCCGGCGTGGCGTCCAGACGGTCGGCCATTTCCGGTGTCAGCTTGCGCACCGTCACGCCAAAACGGCTCTGCTTCGGTGTACTCTGGTCGCCACCGTTATCGTCATCGCCGAGGCGCGCGGCAAATAGCTTGGCCCGGTCGGCAATGATCACCGTGGTGTCCTGCGTCTTGCCATTGCGGATGAAGTTCAGTTTCACCTTCGCGCCTGGTTTGCGCGAAGCGATGTCGGAAACCAGGTCCGCGCCTTTGCTCACGGTTTTGCCGTCGACTTGAGTGATGGTGTCACCGACTTTCAGACCAGCCTGGTCCGCCGGACTGCCCGGCACCACCGTCGACACCGTCACTCCCGATCCGCCGCCATACACACGCGTAATCGCCGGATTTTCCTCGGCCGCGAACATGATTCCGATCGAACCGCGCGCCACGCGATGGTCTGGGCCGATCAACTGGTTGTAGACCTGCACCACAGTGTTCGAGGGTAGCGAGAATCCGACGCCCGCATAGGCGTTGGTCTCGCTCAAAATCGCGGTGTTGATGCCCACCACTTCACCGTCCATGTTTACCAGCGGACCGCCGGAGTTGCCTGGATTGATGGCCGCGTCCGTCTGAATGAACGTCTGAAACTGGCGGCCCGGCACAATGTCGCGCCCCTTGGCGGAAACGATTCCGGCCGTCACCGTGCCCACCTGCCCAAATGGACTGCCGATCGCCAACACCCAGTCGCCAACCTGCATGCTGTCGGAATTGCCCAGCTTGGCCGCCGGAATAGAGTGGTCCAGATCAATCTTGATTACTGCCAGGTCGGTTTCCTGGTCTTCGCCGATCACTTTGGCATCGTGCTGCACTGCCGGAGGATCATCCTGCAACCGCACCCGAATGCGATCGGCTTTTTCCACCACGTGGCGGTTGGTTACGATGTAGCCCTTGGGGTCGACGATCACGCCCGAACCGAGCGAACGCTCGCGAATCGCGCCGTCGCCCTGGCCGCCTTGTCCTCCCGGTCCGCCGAAGAACCGGTTGAAGAAGTCATCCATGCCGCCGCCGTTGCCCCCCCCACCCATGCCGTCTTCATCGTCCGGGGACTGGCCGTTGCGCCGCCGGTGCGGGCTCTTGATGGTCGACTCGGTGTTGATGTTCACCACGCACGGCCCCAGTTGTTTCGCGATCTGGGAAAACTCGTTCGAAAGCTGTTTGGGCGAAGGAACGGTCAGCGGCGTCGCATCGCTTTTCTGCCCCTCTTTGCCCTTCACGCCGGTCGAGGCCAGCGTGCCGATCACAATACCCACGGCCAGAGTGGCCGGAATCGTCAATACATAAGCCCAGCGGTGGGCTCTCACCCGCGCCCAGATTGCGCTCGCATCCATACTTCGTGTTCCTCCAGAAGGGTCACTCAACTCTTAAGTGATTATACCCGCTCGGAAATTCGGCATCGCCGCCGGTTGAGGGACCCAGTGCTGGATTAGACGCACAATTGCGGAAAACCGTTTGCCGGACCACCCGCACCGATGTTGTGCCGAGACGCCTTCGCCACAGTCCACGCTAAACCCAATCTTTCCCGCCTGGTTACTATGCAGGAACTTTCATCTTGACGGACGCACAGAGTTGAGCCAGCATGTTCAGGCGAATATACTTGTGCCCCAAGGGCGTGGAAATCCCGCGTCCCCCTTCCTTGCGGGAACATCGACCCATAACCAATCTATCGACCCAGGAGCTTCTTGATGAAGAAAGTGAGTCTTCTCGCCTTCGTTCTGTGTCTGGCCTGCTGCGCATTCGCGCAGGAAGCCGACAGCGCCCCGCATGGCATTACCAAAATCTACCGAGCGGGCGTGCTACCCCCGGTCTCCGGAACAATTTATTACGGTGGCGGCCCTGTCATGAGCGGCAGCACCAACGTCTACGTCGTGTACTACGGAAACTGGACCACTTTCGCCAAAGGCATTGTCGACACGTGGCTGCAGCACATCGGCGGCTCCCACTACTACAAAGTCAACACCACCTACGACGACACCACGGGCGCGCATATTCAGAATGTCGTCAATTACAACCCGGCGACCAACTCCTATCACGACGCCTACTCGCTGGGTAAGAGCCTGACCGATGCCAAGCTGCAGACCATCGTCTCCAACGCGATTGCCGGCGGTCACTTACCGAGCGATCACACCAACGGCGTCTATTTCATCCTCACTGCGAAAGACGTCAGCGTTTCGGCCCTCGGCGGCACCTTCTGCGGAACTTTCTGCGGCTACCACTCGCCCTCCAACAACATCGTGAGCGGAGAAACCATCAAGTACGCTTTCGTCGGCAATCCGGCGAAATGCCCCACCGGCTGTTCCGGCAACATCGCCGTTTATGGCGACACCAAAACGCCGAATGGAGACGTGGGCGCTGACGGCGCCATCAGCATCATGTTCCACGAACTGTCGGAGACTGTGTCCGATCAATTCGTCACTTTCGCCAACGGCGCTTGGGGCGACAATGTGACCGAAGAGAGTGGCGACGTTTGCAACTTCTACTTCGGCACGACCAAGGTGCTCGGTAGCGGCGCTCACTACAACGACACCATCAATGGCAAGAACTACCTGATGCAGCAGATGGCCAAGGTGTCGCCCGCGACACCTGCGAAAGTCGGCAACTACACCGCCATTTGTCAGGGCTACATGAAATAGCCCTGCAACTGGCTCGCTTCGCTAAAACGCCCGTCCGGCCTCCATTCCCGGACGGGCCTTTCTATTTTGACGACTTCGCGAATTTACGCCAGGATACCGAAAGTCTGTTGCTACCCAAGGATGTGGAGACTTGTGTCCCGTCCCGCGGGACCAAAACCCCACTCACTTTTCTGCCAGGAGAACATTCAATGAAAGCCCTCCCCTTCATCGCCCTAGCCCTGTCCTTCGCCTGCTCCGCGGTCGCACAGGATGCCGGCACCACCTCCCACAACATCACCAAGATCTATCGCCCCGGCGTGAAACCCCCGGTTTCCGGCACCATTTACTACGGTGGAGGTCCGGTCATGAGCGGTTCCACCAATGTCTACGTCGTCTACTACGGAAACTGGCCCACCGCTTCGCGGAAGATCATCAATTCATACCTGCAGCATCTTGGCGGCTCCCACTATTTCAAGGTCAACACGACCTACAACGACACCACCGGAGCCAATGTCCAGAACGTTGTCAATTACCCCAAGATCAGCACCAACTCCTACAACGACAACTACTCTTTGGGTAAAAGCCTGACCGACGCGCAAATCCAGACGATCGTTTCCAACGCCATCGCCGCCGGGCACCTGCCGAATGACCAGGCCAATGGCGTCTACTTTGTGCTTACCGCCGCCGATGTGACCGAGTCCGCATCGTTCGGGACCTTCTGTGGCACCTTCTGCGGTTACCACTCGCCCTCTAACTCCATCGTCGCCGGCGAGACCATCAAATACTCCTTTGTCGGCAATCCGACGGCGTGTCCCAGCGGCTGCGACGGCAACGTCGCCATCTACGGGGACACCACGTCGCCGAACGGCGATATCGGCGGCGACGGCACCGTCAGCATCATGTTCCATGAGCTGTCGGAAACCGTATCCGATCCGAACGTCACTTTTGCCAATGGTGCCTGGGGCGACAACGTGACCCAGGAAAGCGGCGATGTGTGCAACTTCTACTTCGGAACCACGAAAATCGCAGCCAACGGTTCTCACTACAACGAAACTCTCGGCGCCAAGCAGTACCTCATCCAGCAGATGGCGCAGGTGTCGCCGCCATCTCCGGCGGTCGCCGGATACTACACCGGCACTTGTGTCGGCTACATGAAATAAACGTCGGAAGCGTCGGTCTAAAACAAAGGCCCGTCTGGACTGTAAGTCCAGACGGGCCTTTGTTCGGAAAGACGGCGCCTACTTGGCCTCGTACACCGTCTTCCCGCCGACGACAGTTCGCAGAACTTTCGTGCCCAGAATTTTTTCCGAACCAACCGCGGTCGGGTCCCGGTCCAGCACTACAAAGTCTGCCAGCATTCCTTCCACCAGCTTGCCTTTTTCTTTCTCCTCAAACTCCGCGAACGCAGAGCCCGAAGTGTAGGCGGCGATTGCCTGGTCCATGGTGAGCCTTTGCTCAGGAAAATATTCCTGCTTGCCATCTTCGCTGCGCCGCGTCACGGCCGCGTATAGTCCACGGAACGGCGTCACCGGCTCAACCGGATAATCGGTGCCGAAGGCCAGCGTCACGCCATGATTCAGCATCGCGGCCCACGCGTACGAAGTCGCGGCGCGCTTCTGGCCAATACGGCTGTGCGCCCAGCGCATGTCGGTCAGCACATGGCTGGGCTGCATGGATGCAATCACTTTCAGCGTCTTGAAGCGTTCGATCTCGCCCGGCGTGGTGATCTGGGCGTGTTCGACTCGCAGACGATACTCGTCCCCACCATCGGCGGCCTTTACTTCGCTCTCCTTCGCCGCCTGTTCCGCTCCCTCAAACGCATCCAGCGCCATCTGCACGCCGCGATCGCCGATGGCGTGGAAGCCCACCTGGAACCCCGCCAGCACTCGCTCCCTCGTCATGGCATTCAGCTTTTCGGCATCGTAGCGCGGCAGGCCCGAGTTCTGCGGATCGTCGGCGTAAGGCTCGAGCAGTGCTGCGGTGTGCGATCCCAGCGAACCGTCCATAAATCCTTTAAGCATGCCGGTGTGCAGCATCAGGTCGCTGCGCGGGCGCGACTCGCGCATCTTCCGCAGGTCCGCCACCGGCGCATCGAACGGCAGCCATTCATAAATCCGCGCCGTCAGCTTGTTTTCCTTTTCCAGTTCTTCATAAACCTGATACGCGCTCCAACTGGAATTGTCCTGCGCCGAAGTCACGCCCTGCTGCGCCAGTTCCGCCAGGCCCAGCTCCACCGCACTGCGCAGCTTTTTATGATCAGGCTTTGGGATGACCTTGTAGATGGCATCTTTGGCCGTTTCGCGCAGAACGCCGGTGGGCTGGCCGGAATCGTTACGGTCGATTTTCCCGCCCTGCGGATCTTTGCTCGCGAGGGAGATATTTGCCAGTTGCAGCGCCCGGGTATTGGCCACTGCGATGTGGCCGTCAATGCGTTCCAGAAAAATCGGATGATCGCCCGAAACTGAATCGATGTCCCAGCGGCTGGGAGTGACTTTCAGCGGCCAAAGCGTTTCGTCAAAGCCTCCGCCAAGAATCCACTCGCCCGGCGCGGCTTTGTCCACGCGCGACTTCACCCGCGCTCGCAGTTCATCCAGCGTCTTCACGCCAATCAGGTCGACATTCAGCGTCTGCAGGCCTCCGTCTTCCAGGTGCAGGTGCGCATCGTTGAAGCCGGGCATGACGAAATGACCGCCCAGGTCCACTACCTCAGTCCGCGGCCCCTTGAATTTCTGCAGGTCAACCGTTTTTCCGACCGCAAGAATTCGCTCTCCCCGCACTGCGATCGCTTCCACCCGAAGAATCGAAGCGAACTGCGAATCCGCCGGAACCCCTGTGTAGACGTTGGCATGAACATAGAGCTGATCGGCCTTCGCCACCGGCGATTCCTGCGCCGCTCCCACCGCAGCCAGCCACAACCCAATCCCCAGTACTCCCGCCGTTTTCACGCCCATCCCTATTCCCCCTCGCCGGCCAGGGCCAGCATGGTCAACAGAATTCGTTTCAATCCCAGCTCGCGGCCGTTGCAGTCAAACCACTCCTGCAAGGTATGCGCCCCGCCACCCGAGCCGCCGCCGCCCATCGCGACCGCCTCGCGTCCCATCGAGAGCGGCACATTGGCGTCGGTCGACGCCCGCTGCACCTGCGACGCGTTGTTGAGCTGGGCATCCACCGCGCGCACCACCTGCAGAATCCTCGCGCCCGGCTCCAGTTCGCCAGCCGGGCGGTTGCCGATGGGCACCACTTCGAAGCTGACCGCCGGACGCTTCTGAGAAGTGGAGCGCATCTCCGACGCCAGAACCTCTTCTTCCACCGCGGCGCTCAAAGCCTGACGCAGCGCCTGCTCCAGCCGCTCCATCTCCGCCATTGATGTCGAGCGGATGTCCACCTTCATGCTGGCCGACTCCGGAATCGCGTTCACCGACGTTCCCCCCCGAATCACGCCGATGTTGAAAGTCGTCTTGGGCACAGCCGGTACCGGCGTCACTGAAAAAGCGTCGATCGCCCGCGCCAGCACGCCAATCGGATTCGGCAGGCCGAAGTCGCCCCATGAGTGTCCGCCCGGCCCGCGCACGATCACTTCAAAGCGCCGACTGCCGAGCGCTTCGGCCACAATCGAATCGGTGCCCGCGCCGTCGAGCACCAGGCTGTAGGCGATGACGTCTTTCCAGCGCGGCGTCGCGAAAATGTGCCGCATCCCGCGCAGGTCGCCTTCGCCTTCCTCGCCAACATTGCCGATAAAAACGAAGGGCATGGTGTGACGCACGCGCACTGCGCGCAGCAGCGCCGCAATCGCCAGCATCGCGGTCACGCCGGCCCCGTTGTCGCTGACGCCCGGCCCGTAAATTCGGCTGCCTTCCTGGCGAATGTTGAGCGGCGTGTTCGCGGGAAACACCGTGTCAATATGCGCGCTGAGCGAGACGTAGCGGGGCCCGTATCCAGGGTGGAGGCCAAACACGTTGCCCACGTCGTCGATGCGAACTTCGTCGAGCCCGATCTCGCGGAAGCGCTCCGCCAACCACGCCCCGCGCGCCGACTCGCCAAACGGCGGCGCCGCGATGCGCGCCATCTCCATCTGCCACTTGGCCAGTTGCGGCTCCTGCGAGCGCAGCCAGTTAAACGCCGACCGCACCTCCGGCGAAGCAGCCAGCCGCGCCACCTCCTGCTGCACCGGCAAAGACACGTCCGCCAGCGTCCGGTTAGATTGCTGATTCATCGCGTTGCGCTCATCTTACAACGCAAGGGAAGGAATTGAGATTGGCAAGGGCGGGACGCGTTGCTCGGGTCGCTACCGCGCGACTCCCGTCATCCTGAGCTCAGATGGGGTCCGCGAAAGGTGTACCCCATGCGGAGTTGAAGGATCCCTTCCACGCCTGCGGCGCCGTACCGCATGATCACAGACCGAGCAGGCTCTTCGCGTTCCCCGCCCGCCGTTCCACCGCCTCCACCAGCTGCGCAGTCGCCGGAATCGCAATGCCATGCCGCCTTGCGCCGCGCACAATCGGCCCCGCGATCGCGTCCAGTTCCGGCTCTTTACCCTGCGTTACATCTTTCTGCATCGAGCTGCGCATTGGCGCCGGCATGCCCGCTATCACAGCCAGTGTTTTTCCCGCATCGAGCTTTGCCCCTTCTGCCACACCCACCGCGACTGCTTCCCGCACGCACGCATCGAGTTCGGCCTTCCGCATGGCATCCGCCGCGATCCCTCCGACCGTCAGGTTCGTCGCTGTTGTGGCCAGAGCCACTGGCCCCAGAAATACCAGTTTGCTCCACAGCAGCGTCGGTTCATCGTCAAAATACTTCCACTCGAATCCGGCACCTTGCAACATTTGCGCTGTGGTGTCGAGCCGCGGCTGCCCCGCGGAAGAAACATTCAGCCGCGCCCACGGCGACCGGTGCACGATACGTCCCGGCGCGACCCGTTCTGACTCCACTCCGATCGTCGCCGCAATCACGCGATCGAGGCCGAATGTTTCCCGCAGCCGCGCAACGTGATCAATACCGTTGAGCAGCGGGACGATCGCGCCAATTGCCTCCGGCTGCGTTACCGCTTTCATCGCCGCATCAAGTTGCGTGGCTTTGGTCGTGATCCACAAAACATCGCAGGCGGGAACTTCGGCCGCGCGATCCACAGGAATTTCGAAGTTGCCGAACGCGCTCTCCAACCGTAGCGTCGCCGGATACCCGGCCAGCGCTTCCGGTCGTACCACCAGTGTGACTGAAGCACCCGCGCGTGCCAGGCATGCCCCGATCAGCCCGCCCACTCCACCCACTCCAAGAATTGCGTGTCGCTCCGCAGTACTCATCGGGCCATCGTAATCTTCGCCGCGCCTTCATGCCAAATGCCGGTTCCCTCCGGGCCGGTTGCGGGCCTGGAATTTCGTGGGGACGGCCGCCTCGGCTGTCCGTTCGAGCGAAGCTCGACTCGCATTCCTCAACCGACCGGTCGTTCCTGAATCGCCCTTCCGCCTTGCCCGCGGGCCTGCGCTTCCCTATCATCGAGGCAGAGCACCGGGGTCCGCATGGAAAAGAAGCCTCTGAAGCCGCAAGTCGCCGAGAGTCCGATCGCCGATGTTTTTGACAATCGCCATCCCTCGCCGGCTGAAAAAGCATGGGCCGAGCAAACTCTCGCTCCCACACTGGAGAAATCGCCGGAGCGTCCTATCGGCGCCCCCACGGGTGTGAATCTCGACGAACACGGACACGCCCGCTTCACCACGATTTCCGGCGTCCCGATCCGCCGCCTCTACACGCCTGCCGACCTTCCCGCAGACTGGAGCGAAGAGAAATATCTCGGCCTGCCCGGCCAACCGCCCTATACGCGCGGCATTCACGCCACCGGATACCGCGGAAAAATGTTCACCATGCGCCAATTTTCCGGATTCGCTTCCCCGGAGGAAACCAACCAGCGCTACAAGTATCTTTTAGAACACGGCGGCAGCGGCTTGTCGGTCGCCTTCGACCTGCCCACGCTCATGGGCTACGACTCCGACCACGCCGCCAGCGAAGGCGAAGTCGGCAAGTGCGGCGTCGCCATCGATTCGCTCGAAGACATGGAAATTCTTTTTTCCGGCATCGATCTGGAGAAGACGACCGTTTCCATGACCATCAATTCCCCGGCGTCCGTGCTCTGGGCCATGTATCTGGTCGTCGCTGAAAAACAGGGCGCCGACTGGAAGAAAATTTCAGGCACCATCCAGAACGACATTCTGAAGGAGTACATCGCGCAGAAGGAATACATCTATCCGCCAGCCCCGTCGATGCGCCTGGTAATCGACACCTTCGAATTCGGCTCTAAATTCACTCCTCGGTTCAATTCAATTTCCATCAGCGGCTATCACATCCGCGAAGCCGGCTCGACCGCGGTCCAGGAACTGGCCTTCACGCTTTACGACGGTGTCGAATACGTGGAATGGGCCCGCCGCCGCGGTCTTGACGTGGACGAATTCGGCCCGCGCCTCAGCTTCTTCTTCAACGCGCACAACGATTTCTTTGAGGAAATCGCCAAGTACCGCGCGGCGCGCAAAATCTGGTACAGCGTGATGAAAGACCGCTTCGGTGCCAAGAATCCGCGCACCCGGCTCTTGCGCTTTCATACCCAGACCGCCGGAGTCTCCCTGCCCGCCCAACAACCGATGAACAATATCGCCCGCGTCGCCATACAGGCGCTGGCAGCCGTCCTTGGCGGCACCCAATCCTTGCACACCGATTCCTACGACGAAGCCCTCGCTCTGCCGACCGAAGAGGCCGCGCGCATTGCACTGCGCACGCAGCAAATCATCGCCTACGAATCCGGCGTGACCCAGACCGTCGATCCTCTCGGCGGCTCGTATTTTCTTGAGAGCCTGACCCTGCAGACCGAAAAAGATGCTCTCGATTATTTCCAGAAACTCGACGCCATGGGCGGCATGGTCAGCGCCATTGAACGCGGCTATCCCCAAAAAGAAATCGCCGAGTCTTCTTACCAATATCAGCGCGCGGTTGAAGCCCGGGAAAAAATCACGGTCGGAGTGAACGAATTTGTAATCGATGAAGAGTCGCCACACATTCTGTACATCGACGAGAGCGTGGCGCAGCAGCAATCACAAAAGTTGAAAGCCTTGCGGTCGCGCCGCTCCGGCGAGACTGTGAATCGCGCGCTAAATGCCCTGATACAAGCCGCATCCAAGGAACCGAAAGCCCCCACCAATGGCAGCATCTCCTCCGCCAACACCATGCCCTATATCATCGAAGCAGTTCGGGCGTACGCAACGGTTGGCGAAATCTGCGAGGCACTACGCGAAGTGTTCGGGACCTATACCGAAGTCAGTATCACGTAGAGTAGCCGGATTTCATCTGGTGGCGAGCGTCTCGGCCCAATGCCCAAAATGGGACGAATGTCACAAAATACTTGCTTCCGCCGCTCCCGCAATCGTGTGCGCGAGCTAATATCTTGGGGTTGCAAGTTGCAACCGCAAGATGCCACAAAAATCTTCAGCAAAACTTGTCAACCTTCGCAAGGCCCACGGCGCGCCTCCTTTTCCCGTGGAATCTCGAATTCTATTTCTTCGTCACCGCAGAGTCATGCTCGACAAGGACCTGGCGTTTCTTTATCAAGTGCCGGTGAAGCGGCTCAATGAGCAGGTAAAGCGTAACGCCAGTCGATTTCCCTCTGATTTCATGTTTCAACTGACAAACAAGGAAGCCGAGGTTTTGAGGTCGCAAATTGCGACCTCAAACATGGGCCGCGGTGGTCGGCGTTACCGGCCATTTGCGTTCACCGAGCACGGGGCAATCATGGCGGCCACCGTGCTGAACTCGAAGCGGGCGGTACAGATGAGCGTTTTCGTGGTTCGCGCTTTTGTGCGGCTGCGTGAAATGTTGTCAACAAACCGGCGCCTCGCATCCCGCATTTACGAGCTGGAGCATCGCGCCGACCAGCACGACGAAGTGATTCTGGACCTGATCGCTGCCCTCAGGGAGCTCACCGAGGCACCAAAAAAACCGCGCCGGCCCTTTGGGTTTCAGCCACCCGCCAAGACAAAAGCCGAGCCGCTCCGCCTTACGGCACATCCTCATTCGTCGACGCCGTCGCGCCGCACGATCGTTTGAGGTCGTAATTTGCGACCTCAAAGATCCCGGCAACCGCCTCAATCCACGCGGTCGATCTGCGCCTTCTGCAGCCTATCGGAATAATCCACATAAATCGATTTCCACTCGGTGTAGAAGTCGATCGCCCCGATGCCGCCTTCGCGGTGTCCGTTGCCCGTCGCCTTGGTTCCGCCGAACGGCAGATGAACTTCCGCGCCAATCGTTGGTGCATTGATGTACGTGATTCCGGTATAGAGGTCCCGCATCGCCGCGAACGCCTTGTTCACATCGCGGGTATAGAGCGAAGACGACAATCCGTATTCAATTCCATTGGCAATCTCAATGGCATGCTCCAGGTCATCGCACGCGATCACCGACACCACGGGCCCAAAAATTTCCTCCTGCGCAATCCGCATCTTCGCGTCCACGTCGGTAAATACCGTCGGCTCCATGAAGAAGCCGTGAGCGTGCCCGCCTTGATCCAGTCGATTGCCGCCGCACGCGAGCTTTGCCCCCTCTTTTTTCCCGATCTCCACATATCCCAGCACTTTCAAAAGCTGCCGCTCGTTGATCGACGGTCCCACTTCGATCGAGGTATCCAGGCCGTTGCCTACTCTCAATTTCCTCGCCCGTTCCACCAGACGCTCTGTGAATTCCCGATAGATCCCTTTCTGCAGGATGATCCGGCTCGTCGCTGTGCACCGCTGACCGGTAGTGCCGAACGCGCCCCACAATCCGCCCTCTAGCGCGAGGTCGAGGTTCGCATCGTCCAGCACAATCATCGGGTTCTTGCCGCCCAGTTCAAGCGAGCAGTGCTTGAAGCTCTCGGCCGCTTTTGTTCCAATCAACCGACCCACCGCCGACGATCCGGTGAAGGAAACCGCGCGCACGTCCGCGTGCTCGACGATGGGCATACCGGCATCGGGACCATGCCCGGCCACGATGTTGATGACCCCGTTCGGCAGACCCGCATCCATCAGCGCCTGCACGAGGTTGAAGGTTGAAAGCGGCGTGTCCTCGGCTGGCTTGATCACGCAGGTGTTACCGCAGACAATTGCCGGTAGTAGCTTCCAGGAAGAAATGGCCATGGGGAAGTTCCACGGCGTGATCATGCTGCAGACGCCGATCGGTTGCCGCACCGCCATCGCGAACTTGTTCGGCAGCTCCGAAGGCACGGTCGGCCCAAACAGGCGCCGTCCTTCACCCGCGTTGTAGTAGGCCGCGTCAATCGCTTCCTGCACGTCGCCCCGCGTCTCGGCCAGCACTTTGCCCATTTCGCGCGTCATCTCAACCGAGTATTGCTCCTTGCGCTGGCCCAGAATCTCAGCCGCTTTGAACACAATCTCGGCGCGGCGCGGCGCGGGCACGAGTCGCCACTTCGCGAACGCCCTCTTGGCCGAGTCCACCGCGGCAAGAACATCGGTTTTGTTCGACTTCTGGAAAACCCCGACCAGATCGCGCGTGTCGGCGGGGTTGCGGTTCTCAAACGTCTGCCCGGACGAAGACTCCACCCACTTGCCGTCAATCAGGTTCTTGAATACGCGCGTCTTCGCTTGGTTCTGGATGGCCGGGTTGGCCATGGTATCGGTTGCCATAAGGGTCTCCTGGGGATTGCCAAACTATTGATGCTACAGGGCAAGCAGAAGTCGCGGCAAGCCGGGGATGCGCCTGTGTCCTGGTAGGACGACGAAGCAGCCTTGCAGTTGGATCCTTCGTGTCCTTAATGGTGGATGAATTTGAGTCTCAACCCAGACTGCTTGGATTTTCTTCGATGCGGATCCTAGCCCGCAGCCATCGAGCCTCGTTCCTTTATCTTTCCAGCACCCAGAACCTGCACCAAGGTAATGTCTCCAATTGATAACCCCTGTTTTGCGCTCTTCGCCTTGTGCTAACGTGGAAACTACCGCATATTCACTAGGTTTGGTTAGGTTTTTCAGTGCCCGTGTCTTCAACGGCTCGCAAACCCGGCGTCCACATCGCGTGGAAAGAGGTCACCTATCGCAGCGTTGCGCTGATGGTGCTGGCCGTGGTCGGAGTTGCGCTCATTGCTGTCCGCCTCACCTTTCCCACTTTCAGCGAGCACGCCATCCAGGCCGCCGACAAGGGCGCAACCACCGTGTTTGAAAAAATTGCCGGCATGGCTCCGCCGGTCAGCGGCGGCACTTCCACTGCCCAGCAGGCCCACTTCACCGCCATCGACGGCACTGTGCGCCTGAAGAAGGGCAACGGCACCTGGGTCACCGCCGACTACAACGTCCCGCTCGAAAAAGGCGACGTGGTGCAGACCGGCTCCGAAGGCATGGCCAAGGTGGTCTTCAACGACGGCACCAGCTACACCGTGCGCCAGGATTCCCTGATCGTGATCGAGGAGAACTCGGCCAACGACCAGCAGCAGACCAACGTCGCCGTCGCCGTCAGCACCGGGACCGTCGATCTTTCGACCGCGACTTATTCGCAAGGGTCGAAGTCGCAAGTCATCGTCGCCGGCGCCACCGCCTCTCTCGCGCCCGAATCGGCCGCGCAGGTACACAACGATCCCAAGGCCGACAACCACGAAATCCTACTGAAGAAAGGTACCGGTGAGGTCACGCGCAACGGTGAGACCATGCAGTTGGCCAACTGGGAAAAGATCAGCTTCCAGTCGCAGGAGCAGCACATGGAGAAGGCCAAGGAAATCAGCCCACCCACGCCCATCTCCCCGGCGAACATGATGCCGATTTTTACCGGCGCGGAAAAGACCAAAGATGTCGAGTTCTCCTGGACCGCGGTCACCAACGCCACGGGGTATCGTCTGCGTATCTCGCGCAATCCTTATTTTTCCTCTACACTAGTTGACAAAAAGGTAAATACAGCGGACGTCACTGTAAGCGGCCTCGGCATGGGCGCTTACTACTGGATGGTGGACTCGTTCGACGCGGCGGGGAAAGAGTCAGCGGAAAGCGAGAAGAACCGCTTCACCGTGATCCCCAAAAGCAACTCGACCCAGGCCATCGATCTGGAATTGGATCCGTTTATCCAGCACGGGCATGTGATCGAGGTGACGGGCAAGACCGAGACGGGCGCGCGGGTGATGGTCAACGGCAGGGAAGTGCCGATGATCGGTTCCGACGGCGGTTTTCACTATTTCACTCCGCCCTTGCAGGCGGGTGAAAACACGATCACCATCACGGCGCAAACCGCGCAGGGTGGGGTCAATACGCAGCAGAAAAAAGTCATCATTCAGTAACGGTTCTGGATTGCGGCCGGCACAGCCCGCCGCAAAGACATCAGGCAGGGGAAACGCGAGAGAAAACGGTCATGTCAACCAACGGATTTCATGCGGGCACGGGGCGCAACCACAACCTAAGGTCTTTGTTCAGTGTCTTCTCCAGCGACCTGGCCATCGATCTGGGAACGGCCAATACGCTGGTCTATGCGCGCGGCAAGGGCATCGTGGTCAACGAACCCTCCATTGTGGCGATCAACAAGAGCACCGGCGAAGTCGAAGCCGTGGGTAAAGAGGCCAAAGAGATGTTGGGCCGCACGCCCGGCAACATCGTCGCCATCAAGCCCATGAAGGACGGTGTCATCGCCGACTTCAAAGTCACCGAGAAGATGCTCAACTATTTCATTCAGAAGGCACACAACCGCAAGATGCTAGTGCATCCCCGCATCGTCATCGGCGTGCCTTCGGAAATCACACAAGTCGAGAAGCGCGCGGTCATGGACTCCGCCTACCGCGCCAAAGCCAGCGAAGTGCATCTCGTGGAACAGGCCATGGTCGCCGCCATCGGCGCGGGCCTTCCCATCACCGAGCCCAGCGGCAACATGGTGGTCGATATCGGCGGCGGCACCACCGACATCGCCGTCATCTCTCTCAGCGGCATCGTCTACTCGCGTTCCGTGCGTATGGCCGGCAACCAGATGGACGAGGCCATCATGAACTACCTGAAGCGGAAATATAACCTGCTCATCGGCGAACGCACCGCCGAGCAGATCAAGATGGAAATCGGTTCGGCCCATCAGCTCGACAAACCCATGACCATGGAGATCAAAGGCCGCAACCTGATCGAAGGCGTGCCCAAAACCATCACCGTGGACGACGGCGAAATCCGCGAAGCGCTCAGCGAATGCGTTTCCACCATCATGAATGCGATCCGCGTCGCGCTCGAACGCACGCCGCCCGAGCTCTCCGCCGACATCAGCGACCGCGGCATCGTACTCACCGGCGGCGGCGCGCTGATCAAGAACCTCGACAAGCGTATCCGCGAGGAAACCGGCCTGCCCGTCTCCATCGCCGACGATCCGTTGTGCAGCGTCGTGCTCGGAACCGGCAAAATGCTCTCCGACTTCAAGCTGCTGAGAAAGATCTCGATCGAGTAGGTTTCAAGGTTTCAGAGTTTCAAGGTTTCAAGGTTCTGGCCGGTCATCCTTGATACGTTTGAAACTTTGAAACCTTGAAACTTTGAAACTGTTTTTATGGAATCCTTCCTCGGACGCTATCGCAACCTGCTGATCCTGGTGCTTGCCTTGTTTGTGCAAGTGCTGGGACTCGCCATGCAGGTCAAGCGCGGCGAAGCCGAGAACACGCGCCTCATCCGCATCTGGGTCGTCGATGCGGTCACGCCGTTCGAGCGCGTCGTGGTGTGGGCGCAGACCGGCGTCGACCACGTCTGGCACAACTATCTCAACCTGCGCGGCGTGCGCGCCGAGAACCGCCAGTTGCGCGAGCAGATCGAGCAGATGCGCCTGCAGGAAGTCCGCCTCAGTGAGGACGCGGCCCAGGCCCGCCGCCTGCAGGCCCTGCTCTCCTTCAAAGAGCAGTACATCGAAAAGACCGTGGCCGCACAGGTCATCGGCACCTGCGGCAGCGACGTTTCCCGCTGCGTCTACATCGACAAGGGTTCCAACGACGGACTCAAGACCGATATGGCGGTCATCACCGGCTCCGGCATCGTGGGCAAAATTCTGCTGGTCTATCCCAGCAGCGCGCAAGTGCTCCTGGTCAACGACCAGAGCAGCGGCGTGGGTGTGATCCTCGAAAAATCGCGTCTGCAAGGCGTTTTGCGCGGCACCGCTTCCGGCGAGACCGTGATCGAGAGGGTCATGTCCGATGAGCAGGTCGAACCCGGCGAGGCCGTCTCCACCAGCGGCGGCGACCAGATTTTTCCCAAGGGCCTTCCTGTCGGCACCGTCAGCAGGGTCTTTCCCGGCAAGGACCTGTTCCTCACCATCCGCCTGCGCCCCGCGGCCAGCCTGAGCCGACTGGAAGAAGTCCTGGTCATCACCCAGAAGCAGGAGAGGCAGGCCCTGGCCGACGATCAGACCCGGCAGCGCGCCGCCGACATTCTGGCCCAACATCTGCCCTCGGTGCCCGACAAGCCGCCGGTTGCCGACGCCAAGCCGGACTCGATCAAGCCCGATGCAACGAAACCGGATGTCACAAAACCAGATGTCACGAAAAATGCCCTGCCCGTCGCCGGCGCGACACCCGCCGCGCCCGTGAAACCGCGCCCGAAGCCGTCTACGGCCTCAACCACCGCGCCCGCACAGACGGCTGCTACGCAGCAAGCCCCCGCCGGAGACGTCAAGCCCCAATAACGTGCCCATCACCTACACATCCGGCGAACAAGTAGAGGTCTACCGGTTCAGCATTCCGGTCACCATCGGGGTTCCGCTGGCGGCCCTGATTCTGCAGGCATTTCTGCCGCGCGTGTTTTCTTTCTTCACCCTGTTCGATCTGCCACTGCTGGTCACCATCTTTTTCGCCATGGCGCGGCGCAAGCCCACCGCTGGCCTGCTGACTGGCGCATTCATCGGCCTCGCACAGGACGCGCTCGGTACCCGCCACATCGGCATGTTTGGCATCGCCAAAACGCTGGTCGGCTTTGTCGCATCTTCCCTCGGCGCGCGCATCGATGTCGAAAACGCTGGCGCGCGCTTCCTGCTCACGCTCGCCTTCTACCTTCTCCACAGCGCCGCCTATTTCGCCGTGGCCCGCTACCTGGTCAGCCTGTCGCTCACCTGGAGCTGGACGCAGGGCGCCCTCTCCGGCCTGGCCAACGCCGCCCTCGGCGTCGGCGTCTACTTCCTGCTCGACCGGCTGAAACAGAGGACTTAGCCCTCGAAAAGCTCCTCCAATAGCGGCTTTTCGGCCGTTTTCCAACTTTTCGTTTGAGCCGAGTACGCTTTCGATGTATTTTCGTCACCTCAGGAGAGGGGCCTGACCAGGAGGAACTATGCGCAGTCGCAGAGGGAAGGCGATCGGAATTTTATTGTTTTGTCTGTTCGCGGTTGGAGTCGGCTTGGCCCAGAAGCTGAAGCAGTTAGCGGCGTTTGACGTCACCAATGGTTACTACGCCCCGAACGGCTCTCTCATCATGGCAGCCGGAGATTTTTACGGCAGTACCCAGTTCGGAGGAGGCAGAGCTACTGGCACCATCTTCCATCTGACCCCGGAGGGTGCCCTAACTACGATTTATGAATTTTGTTCCCTGGCCAACTGTGCAGATGGTCAATTTCCCACCTCGATTACTTTCCATAACGGAAAGCTCTACGGTGCGACTCAATTTGGCGGCGGCGGCAATGGCACAGTCTTCGAAATGACACTGGATGGCAAGCTCACTACGCTGCACAATTTTTCCTACTCCGAGGGTGCAGACCCTCTAGGCGCGCCCG
>Ga0209698_10000515_pt1 | contig 44073 bp, 28 predicted proteins | sample LitLauG_LLR_2012_FD_187203 | JGI IMG/M metagenome (GOLD analysis project Ga0209698, IMG submission 187203) | Freshwater sediment microbial communities from Pennsylvania, USA - Little Laurel Run_MetaG_LLR_2012 (SPAdes) (version 2) | ecosystem: Environmental > Aquatic > Freshwater > Creek >... | reverse complement strand
GGCTGCGCATTCATCAGCTGGTCCGCATCGATCCCGAAATAGCTGATGTTGTTGCGAAACGGCCGCAGGCCGATGCGGGTGTTCTCGTAAAAATCGCGCTTGCCCAGTTCCAGAAAGCGCCCGAAGGGCCGCAGCACGCGAAAGTTGCGGTTGATGGCTTCCCCGGCCAGCGAGTTGACCACCACGTCCACGCCCAGGCCGCCGGTGACGGCCAGGATCTGGTCGGCATAGGCTAGGCTGCGCGAATCGAACACCTGGTCCACGCCCAGCATGTGCAGGAAGTCGCGCTTTTCATCGGACCCGGCTGTGGCAAAGATCTGGGCGCCGCACCACTTGGCCAGCTGGATGGCGGCAATGCCCACGCCGCCGGCGGCGCCGTGGATGAGTACTTTTTCTCCCGGCTGCAGGCGCGCCAGATGATGCAGGGCGTAGTAGGCTGTGAAGAACGTGCTGGGGATGGTGGCGCCGGCCTCGAAGCTCATGCCCGAAGGCAGCCGCGCCAGGGCGCTGGCGCGGGTGATCACCCGATCCGCAAAGCTCGACGGCCCAAATCCCACCACGTGATCGCCGGGCGCGAACGCGCTGGCGCCGGCGCCGGCGCGCACCACGATGCCGGAGAACTCGAGCCCGATGCTGGGTCCGCCAAAGCCGGTCTCGATGGCCTCGTCCGACAGCAGTCCCAGCGTATACATTACGTCGCGGAAATTGAGGCCCGTGGCGCGTACGTGAACCTCGACTTCGTCGTGCGCGGGATCGCGCCGCGGGACCGACACCCATTGCAGGTTGCGCAACTGTCCGGGTTGGGTGAAACCCAGGCGATGGGTGGTGCCTGCAGTAGTTCGTGCTTCGGTCTTCGCGCCGGCGGTCATGCCTCGCGCGTCGCCTTTGGCGGCGACCGTCGCGACGCCTTCTGCGCTGACCGTCGCGATACCTTCGGCGGTGCCCTTAGCCAAGCGGTGCGCCACCGGGCGCTCCTGCAGCCGCAGGCGCGTGGCGTACCGCGCGCCGGTCGCCGTCAGGATGACTTCCCGTTCCGTGTCACCGGCAACCAGTTCGCTCGCCAGCGCCGCCATGCAGCTTGGGTTTGCAGCGTCTTGCAGATCCACCAGGCGTACCCCGTAGCCGGCGGCCTCGTTCAACAGGCTGCGGCCCAAGCCCAGGAGCGCCGCTTCGCCGCTGGTATCCACGCCAGGATCGGCGTGCTCCTGCGGCCCACCCGATGGCAGCAGGTACCGCAGGGCGCCATCGGTCACCAGCCAGCAGGTGAGGGGCGGCGCTCCCTGGGCCAGCGCGCGCTCGCAGGCCTGGGCCAATGCGCTGGCGGTGGTGCAGCGTTCCAACGCCGCGAAATGCGCCGCCGGCGGTGCCCGAACGCCGCGTCGGCCATCCGGTCCCACGAACACCACCCCGTCGATGCCCCCTAACTGCGTGCGGGTGGCGCGCAGCGCCGTGTCCATTTCGGCCGCCGATCCTGCCTCGGCCAGGACCACCTGCTGGCCCAGTTCCTCCAGGCCGCGCACCAAGGCATGGGCGGGTACGTGCGCATCCCCCAGCACCAGCCAGCGCTGCGCCGGTGGCGCTGGAACTGGCACTGCAGGCGCCTCCGGTGCGGCCAGACCCGCCAGCATCATGAACGGGCCGGAAGCCGTGCCCGGTGAAAACTCCTGCATGCTGACGAAGTCGAGGCCCAGCGATTGGAGTTGCTGCTGCCAGTACTCTGCGGGCACTTGCCGCGTGATGCGCGTTGCCACCGCGCTGCCCTGCGGCCAGTGCGTGCCCCACCAGCGCGGATCGGCGCCAAAGACGAAGTCGGCCCAGCGCGCCGGATGCTGGCCCAGCACGATGAGCGAGCCCCCGCTTGCCAGCCTCCCGCGCGCGTAGGCCAGCGCGACCTGGGCATCGTCGAGCGCCAGGAAGTCGAGCGTGACAATGACCAGTTGCGCCGGCGCCTGAGCATCGGCCCCGCGGGTTTCACCCGCAACGATGGTTTCGAGCGCAATGGCCGGGTACTTTTCCTGCAGGCGCCGCGCCTCGGCCACGGTCTCGGCGCGCGTGCTGGCAAAGACAAGGTCCACGCGATCCAGATCCAGGCCGCGCGCAAGGTCGGCGCAGAACACCGAAGGGCCGTCGGAGATTTCCAGCGCGCACAGGCGCTGCCCCGGGGCAAGCTGCGCCAGCGCCGACCGCAGCAGCTCGCCCAGCTTGCGGCCGATGCGGATGCGTGGCCCGGCGCACAGCACCTGCCCCATCAGGGCCGGCAGCGAGGCTTCGCGGGGCAGGGTCTGCACCAGGGTCGTGCTGCCATCGAGCAGTTGCGGCAGGTGCATGCCCACCCGGCCCACGGCGTGGAAGATCGGGAAATAGTCCGGATAGTCGGCCACCAGGGCGTTCCAGATGTCCTGCGCGGCCGTCTCGCTATCGACGGCCGGACGCACGCTGGCGCGCGCGTCCACCGCATCGAAGGCGCCATCCTCGGTGGCCAGGTCCATCAGGTGCCGCAAGTACGGCTGTGCCCCGGGCGCGGCCGCAACGCCGCGCAGCGCCGCCGGCGGCAGGGTGCGCAAGGCTTCAACGGCGAAGCGGCTGCACAGGCTGTCGAGCAGCGGGTCCACCTCCTCGGTGTAGCGCCGGTGCGTGCCCTTGAGCACGGCGCGCCGGAAGTTTTCCTGCATGGCGGCATCGATGGCAGCGGGCGCGAGCGCGGGCACGCTGAGCTCGGATGCGGCCTGCGGGCGCGGTACGGCCACGGTATCGAGAAAGCGCAGCGCATCGCTTGCAGCGCCCGCCAGGCGCATCCCGCGCAGCCGTACACCCTCGACGCGCGCCAGCATCCGCAGCGAAGCATCGAAGATCTCGTAGTCGGCCGAGAGCGAATGCGGTCCGCGGGTTCGCAAATGCGCCCGCGCATAGCAGGGCACGCCGGAACTGCCGGGTGCACCGCTGTCCGAACTGTTGCCCGCACGATCGTGCGTGCCACCTTCCGAGCCGCCGTCAGTCCCGCCCTCAGCGCCGCGGCGCACGCTCAGGTGGCCGATGCGCGTGGGCACGAAGGTCATGCCCTTGTAGGCGCCCAGTTCGTCGCGCAGCAGCCAGATGATGAGCTGGAAGGTGCAGTCGAGCAGGGCAGGGTGCAGGTGCTGGCCGGCCAGCTCCGCCTGCACGGCCGGCGGAATGCGCAGCATCGCCAGTGCCCGGTCGCCCGCCGCCCAGCCGTGATCGATGGCCTGGAAGGCCGGTCCGTATCGCAGGCCCGCGGCGGTGGTGAGCGCGGCGTGGCCTGCGGACGTGAAATCCGGCAAAGCATCGGGCACGGCGGTCAGGTCGGCCTGCAGGCGCAGGTCGCGGGGTTCGCGCAGGATGCGGCCCACGGCGTGCACTGTCCAGGCCTCGCTGCCTTGCTGGTCCCGCGTGGAAATGACAAAGCCGCCGTCGGCCGGGTCGATGGCCAGGCGCAGCACGCGGCTGCGGTCGGCAGACAGGAGCAGCGGCGCGCTGATCTCCAGGTCCTCAATCTCGGCGCAGTTGCCCGGCTGCCACAGGAACGCGGCGGCCAGCGCCAGTTCCGCAAAGCCCGAAGCGGGAAACACCGTGGCGTCCCCCACCACGTGGTCGGCAAGCAGCGGGTGGCTGAGCGTGTCGAGGGTGTTTTCCCAGGTGAGCGCGTGTTGCGCCAGCGGGTAGCCCAGCAGCGGATGCGCCTTTTCCCGGTACAACACGCCCAGCGATGACCCCGTTACCGGGTGCCAGCAGTGTTCGCGCTGCCACGGGTAGTTGGGCAGCTGCACCGGCTGCCCCCTCCAAGGGAAAGTGCGCTGCCAGTCCACCGTGGCGCCGCACAGCATGGCCTGGGCCGCGCTGGCCGCGATGCGCGCGGGCGTGTCATCGCCGCGCTTGGCCGTGGCGATGATGCGCCCGGTGACGCCGGCATCTTTGAGGCATTCGGTAACGTAGCCGCGCAGAAGGGAATGCGGGCCGATCTCGATGAAGATGTTGATGCCGTCGGCCACCATGCCCTTGATGGCCGGCTCGAAGAGCACCGGTCGGCGCACGTTGCGCCACCAGTAGTTGGCACCGAGCTCCTTGCCGGCCAGCTGGCCACCCGTCACCGTGGAGTGAAAGGGCAGCACCGTCTCGCCCGGCGCCAGGTGGGCCAAGCAGGCCCGCAGCTCGGCGGCGATGGGCTCCATAGCCGCGCTGTGAAACGCATAGTCCAGGTCGAGGCGCCGGTAAAAGACCTCCCGGTCGTGCAGCACGCCCTCCAGTCGATCGAGGTCCATCGCAGCGCCGGCGATAGTCACGCCCTTGCTGCTGTTGATGCCCGCAATGGTCAGGCGGTGCGCCAGCCCGTGCTCCTCCAGAAGCTGGGTGATGACGGCGGCACCCAGGCCCACCGCCGTCATGGCGCCCGCGCCCTTGGTATGCCCCTGCAGGCGGCTGCGCTGAAAGATCACCTCCACCGCGGCGGCGAGGGTCAAGGCGCCCGCGGCCCAGGCCGCGGCCACCTCGCCCACGCTGTGCCCGGCCACCGCCACCGGGACGAGGCCACGGTGCAGCAACATGCGGGTGATGCCCACCTGCAAGGCAAAGAGCGCCGGCTGGGCGATCTCCGTGTGTTCGTACAGGCCCTCCCGGTCGTCGAGCAGTTGCGCTTCGAGCGAGAGTTCGGAGTATTGCGAGAAATGCCCGTCCACCTCCCGCACTGCCTGGCGGAAGATGGGGTCGGCCAGCAGCCGTCGGCCCATGCCCGCCCATTGCGAGCCATTTCCGGTGTAGACAAAGGCCGGGCCCATGGCCCCTGCAATGCCGGCGCCGACCTCGACTGCGGGCAAGGGATCCGGAATGCTGCGCCCCTCTGCGGCCGCGCTGTCCGGCGTTTCGTCATCGGCAAATTGGCGCAGGGCCGAGGCAATGGCGCCCGGGTCGCTGGCGTAGACCAGGGCGCGGTGCTCGTGCCAGTCTCGGCCCAGCACACTTTGGTAGGCCATGTCGTAGAGGTCAGCGGGACGTTGCCCTGCAAGGGTATCGGCCATGGCCATCGCAGCGGCGCGCAGTGCGGCGGGGTCCCGCCCCGACACGAGCACCGGCACGGGGGTGTTCCGGGGCAGGCTTGGCACGCTGGGCGCACGCTCCGCGTGGCTTTCCAAAATGACGTGCGCGTTGGCGCCGCCAAAGCCAAAGGAGTTCACCCCCACCACCAGGCGTCCCGTGGGGGGCAGCTGGAGATTTGCCGTGACCACTTCCAGGTTCCAGTCGTCCAGCCGGATATTGGGGTTGGGCGTGGCAACGCCGATGGTGCCCGGCACCTGACGGTGGCGCACGCAGTACAGCGCCTTCATCAGCCCGGCCACGCCCGAGGCGGCTTCCAGGTGACCCATATTGCTCTTCACGGACCCGATGGGCAGCGGACGGGTGCGGGCCCTGCGCTGGCCCAGCGATTCACCCAGGGCGCGGGTTTCTATCGGGTCGCCCACCGCCGTGCCCGTGCCGTGCGCCTCGATGTAGGCGATCTCGTCGGGGGCGATGCCGGCGGCCGCATACGCGCCCACCAAAAGCTCGGCCTGGGCGCGGGCACTGGGTACGGTGAGGCCGGACTTGCGCCCGTCGGTGTTCACGGCGGTGTGCGACACCACCGCCAGGATGGAGTTGCCGTCGGCCAGCGCCTGCTCGTAGTTCTTGATGAAGAATATGCCGCCGCCCTCCGAGCGCACGTAGCCATCGCCCGAGGCATCGAACACCCGGCAGCGCCCCTGCCGTGAAAGCATGGACGCCTTGGAGAACGAGATGAAGCCCGTGGGATGCAGGTGCAGGCTCACCCCGCCCACCAGGGCCTGGCTGCTTTCCCCCGACTGCACCGAGCGCACGGCCTGGTGAAATGCCACCAGGGACGAGGAGCAGGCCGTATCGATGGCCATGCTGGGGCCGCGCAGGTCGAACACATAGGAGAGCCGATTGGCGGCAATGCTGGCCGTATTGCCGGTGGCAAAGGAGGCATCGATGGCGGCGAGGTCGTCGGCGAAGCGGTGCGAGTAGTCCGCGCTTGCGATGCCGATGAAGACCGCGCAGTTGCTGCCGCGGATGCTGGAGGGGCGTACCCCGGCATTTTCCAGCGCTTCCCAGGTCAATTCCAGCAGCAGGCGCTGCTGGGGGTCCATGAGGGCAGCCTCGCGAGGCGAGATGCCAAAAAAGCCGGCGTCGAATCCGGCTACGTCGCCCAGGCTACCGGCGGCGAAGGTGTAGGAAGTGCCGGGATGAGATTTGTTCTCATGCCGGAAGGTGTCGAGTGCCCAGCGCGCGGGGTCAACCTGAGTAACGAAATCGCGGCCGGCGAGCAGGTCTTTCCAGAAACCGGTGGTGCTGGTTCCGGGAAAGCGAAAGGACGCACCTACGATTGCTACTTTTTCGAGCATGGAAAGATTCTATTCGGGATGGCACTGAGAAATCGATAGGCTGATAAAGAGAATTCGAAATAATGCGTAACGGCGTGCCTGGCTAGCGCAAATCAGGCCGCCGAATGCATGACCCTGGCGATAAGGTCGTCCACGATGGCAAAGTGCTCGTCCCAGGTCGGTGGCGCGTAGCCGCGCATCCGTTCCAGTTGCGTCTGGCGCGCGGGACTGACCGTCTGGCTGTATTCGAGGATCAATTGCCGCCAGCGGGGTCCGTCGAGCGGGTCTACATATTCCGGGATGTTGCCGGCAATTTCCCGGAATACGGGCAGATTGCTTGCAATGACAGGAAGGCCTTGGGACAAAGCTTCAACCAAGGGAAGCCCGTACCCTTCCGCAAAGCTGGGAAACAGCAACGCCTGGGCGTGGTGCAGCCAGGTTGAAAGTTGGGCATCCGTGCACCTCGGCTGTTCAAGCACGAAGCCGCGCAGAGCGGCGCTGCGCTCAAGGATGTCGACGACCTGCTCGCATTCCCAGCCGCGTTGGCCGATGATGACGAGGCGGGGGCACTGCGGGCCGAGGCGGGCGGCCAGATCGCGCCAGATGTGCAGCAGGAGCAGGTGGTTCTTGCGGGGTTCGATGGTGCCCAGGACGACAAAATACCGCTGGGCCAGCGTTCGATCCCTTGCGGGAGACGGCAATCCGGTAGGTGGGAGAGGCGACAGAACGTGGGGTGGCAGGGTCCACCCGGAGCGTGCCGCGTGATCCTGTAGTGCAGCCAGCGTAACGCCGGAATTGACGATCAGGCCCTGGCCGAGGTCGGCCACGGCCTGCAGGCGGAGGCGGTGCCGTGCCTCCTCGCCAGGCCGGAAGTACTCGGGGTGGGCTATGGGCAGCAGGTCGTGGAGAAAGAACAGCGGTTTGAGTCCGCGGCGCCGAACCACCCTTGCGTACGAGGGGAGATCCAGGCCGGTGTAGTCGGTATTGATAAAGATTCTCGAGTTGCCAGCCGTCCAGCCGAACACGTAGGCGCCGGCAATACAGGTGCGCAGGCCCGCAGCGGCAGAAAAATCCGTAACCTGCAAGGCGTCAAAGGCACGCCGCGAATCGGCGCCGTTCAACTCCATCCAACGGCCTGCGTAGCGGACCACAGCGCGTGCCTGGGAATGGAATCGCCCGATATAGGACAGGCCTACACGGCTTAGACCCGTCGGCAGCTTTCCCTCAAAAAAAAGGCCCAGCAAACGCGTGATGTCAATCAACATCGAAATGTCATTGCAAGTTGGGTGGCTTAAATAGTATGTTGCTGCTGAAGGCTGATGAGCGAATGGCTGAGCTTAGCGCGCCCGATTCCATGCAAATAACAGAGTGTCCCGTCCAAGAACAACAGAAACACCACACCACGGAAGGGCAAGCGGCTTGAAGCGAGCATTAATTACCGGGATTACCGGCCAGGACGGGGCATATCTGGCTGAACTGCTACTGGGCAAGGGTTATGAAGTGCATGGCATCAAACGCCGCACTTCGCTCATCAATACGGACCGGATCGATCACCTGTACAAAGACCCGCACGTCGATGGGCGGAGATTCATACTGCACTATGGAGATATGACCGATTCGCTATCGCTGTTGCACGTGATCCAGAAGGTCCAGCCCAATGAGATCTACAACCTGGCGGCCCAAAGCCACGTAGCCGTGTCGTTCGAGGAGCCCGAGTTCACGGCCAACGCCGACGGGGTAGGCGCGCTGCGCATGCTGGAGGCGATCCGCATACTCGGCCTTGAAAAAAAGACACGTTACTACCAGGCATCCACTTCCGAACTCTACGGCCTGGTGCAAGAGGTTCCGCAAAAGGAGACAACGCCGTTCTATCCACGCTCACCGTACGCCGTTGCCAAGCTCTATGCGTACTGGATCACCGTCAACTACCGCGAGGCCTACGGCATCTACGCCTGCAACGGGGTGCTGTTCAATCACGAGTCGCCCCTGAGGGGCGAAACCTTCGTCACGCGCAAGATAACGCGCGCGCTAGCGCGAATCAAACTTGGCCTGCAGGAATGCCTATACCTGGGCAATTTGTCAGCATTGCGCGACTGGGGGCATGCCAAGGACTACGTTGAGATGCAGTGGCTGATGCTTCAGCAGCAGGCGGCCGAGGACTATGTGATTGCTACGGGCGTGCAATACAGCGTGCGCGATTTCGTGGATGCGGCGGCACGCGAGTTGGGCATGCGATTGCAGTGGAAGGGCAGCAAGGTCGAGGAGCACGCGCTGGACGAGCGGGGGTGCAAGGTAGTCGCGGTAGATCCGCGCTATTTTCGACCGACGGAAGTGCAGACACTGCTGGGCGATGCGAGCAAAGCGCGCCGACAACTGGGTTGGACGCCGAAGATCAGCTTTGCCGAGTTGGTTGCGGAGATGGTGCGGGAGGACCTGAAGGGCGCCGAGCGGGATGAACTAGTACGAAAGCACGGGTATTCCACGCCCAATCGGCATGAGTGAAGTGTCCGTAATGACAAAAGGAAAAACCGCGCTTATCACGGGGATCGGAGGGCAGGACGGCGCTTATCTCGCCCATCTCCTGTTGAGCAAAGATTACGAGGTGTTTGGAACCTCCCGTGACGCAGGGGCTTCGCGGTTCGAATCGCTAGTACGCCTTGGCGTAGACAGGAAAGTTCGCCTGCTATCGATGGCGCCCAATGATTTCAAGAGCACGCTGACTGCGATTTCAAAGGTCAGGCCGGACGAGGTCTACCACCTTGCCGGCCAGACTTCGGTCGGGCTGTCGTTTGACCAGCCTTCTGAAACCATTGAGAGCATCACGCTGGGAACTTTAAATATCCTGGAGTCCATGCGATTCCTGAAAATGAATGCCAAGTTTTACCACGCCAGCTCAAGCGAATGTTTTGGCGACACAAATGGTGTTCCCGCCGATGAATCAACGCCGTTCAATCCTGTAAGTCCCTATGCAGTAGCCAAAACCGCAGCGCACTGGCTGGTTAGAAACTACCGCGAAGCGCACGGGATGTATGCGGTGAATGGAATCTTGTTCAACCACGAGTCGGAGTTGCGACCGAAGCGATTCGTAACCCAAAAAGTATTGCAATGCGCCCACCGAATTTCATTGGGTTCGAGCGAAAAGCTAATCCTCGGCGACCTTGATATATCGCGCGACTGGGGTTGGGCACCGGAGTACGTTGATGCAATGTGGCGAATCTTGCAGGCGGATCACCCGGACGATTACGTAATAGCAACCGGCGAAGCGAACAGCTTGAGGAATTTCGTGAAGCGGTCCTTCGAATGCTTTGAACTCAATTACCAGGATCACGTTCAGCAGAGCCAAGAGCTTATGCGTCCCAACGAAATCCGCTGGAGCCAGGGAAATCCGCAACGCGCATACGAAAAGCTTGGTTGGAAGCCAAGGATGATGATGCCAGATGTTGTCCACCTTCTCGCCAAATCTCTCAAGAACTCCGCATAAGTGGAACGCGTAAAAGCCAAAGAAAGGCGAAATATCCGTATCCCAAAAGCCAATTCAAAATGGGAGATGCGTTTTCGATGCACCAAAGTGCAAAGACCTGACGTTCGAAATACATGCAATGCGTGTGCGAACCGCCATTTGAGTAAGCCGCAACAAGAAATGCGTGGGACAAAATCCCCAGATTATTGGGGCCTTTTGAATTGGAAAAATCAAGGGGGCAACATTGAATAAATATGGCGAAGGCGCGTCATCGATGCGGGAACCCACTTCTATAGAGCAATTGCTTGACTTGAATGACGTCGAATTTATCGACTGGACCTACCTAAAGTTACTTGGCCGTAATGCAGATTCGGGTGGACGAAGTTTCTACTTGACGCAACTGCGAAGAGGCGAAGCCAAACAAAAGATAATTGCGGAGATTGCCAGTTCACATGAAGGAAAGAACGCCCGCCGAAATTTAACGGGCGTAGAAGAACTCGTAGTTCAGTACCAACGACAGCAACATTGGCTGTGGGGAATTCCTTCACGTAGGCAACGGTGCGAAAGACAATTGCGAATTATGGAAAATTTGCTGGGGCGCATGTTGATCGAACTGGCGCAGTTGCAAAGCACCCTGCAAACTCCCTCCAACTTCGCGGCGCAGAATCCAAAAAAAAGCGAAGATGCACAGGATGACGCGCGGTTCACTCTTGGCTTCGAGAGAAAAATTCCGGATATGTTGGAAACCTATTGGAAAGTCAAGCACGCGATTTCCCAAAAAGGCATCAAATAGAAGCGACCTTTAGCAATGAGAATCGTAATAGACCTGCAAAGTTGCCAGTCCGGCAGCCAGTTCGGCGGTATTGGTAGATACTCCCTTGAATTGGCAAAAGCAATGGCAAGAAGGGTGCAAGGCAACGACATTTGGATTGCGCTGAGCGGAAACTTTCTTGACTCTGAAGCTCGCATCCGCTGTGAATTTGCCGATGTTCTCCCTCAAGACCAGATTCGGGTTTTCAACGTAGTGAAGCCTGTCAGCGCCGCAGATGGCGACATGACGCTGCGGATCGCATCAGAATTGGTGCGCGAAGATTTCCTCAAGAGATTGAATCCAGACATAATTCATCTGACGAGTCTTTTCGAGGGTTTACATGAAGACGTTGTAACTTCTGTTGGACGCCTGTTTCCTGGTGACCGAACGGCGGTGACGCTATACGACTTAATCCCGCTAGTCCGGCAGGAGCAGTATCTGACAACCAAGGCAAGCTTGCAGCACTACATGGAAAAAATCGCCCATTTGCGTAAAGCAGGGCTCCTCTTGTCCATATCCGATTTTTCCCGTCGCCAAGCGATTGAAGTTCTAGAGCTTTCGCCAGAAAAAGTCGTGAATATTTCATCTGCCGCAGATGCTCGATTCCGGCCGCAGTCAATCCCCGCAAGCGAGCGCGAGAGTTTGAAAAGAAAGTACAAGATAAATAAAAGATTTGCTATGTACACGGGGAGTTTTGATCAGCGTAAAAATCACGCGAATCTAATAAAAGCATTTGCACTCGTGCCGAAAAAGCAAAGAGAAAATTACCAGTTGGTCATTGTCGGAAATGGATGGGAGGGTATCTATAAAGATTTGCGGGAAGTCGGGAATCGCAGCGGCTTGAGTCAGGATGATCTACTCTTTCTGGGCCGAATCGCAGATGACGAATTGTTACGTCTACTGAATATTTGTGATTTATTTGTGTTTCCTTCCATCGCCGAAGGCTTTGGACTTCCCGTTCTTGAAGCTATGTCATGCGGCATTCCGACAATTTGCTCCGACTGCACTAGTTTGCCCGAAGTGATTGGGTGGCGCGAGGCGCAATTTGATCCGCGTGAACCGAAAAGCATCGCAAAGACACTCGGTCGTGCGATGGTAGATGACGCCTTTAGAAAAGAACTTGCCGCTAGAGGGTTGATAAACGCAAAAAATTTCTCATGGGACATTTCCGCGAAGACGGCCTTGGAAAGCATTAAAGCACTCCATGATCGTCTTCGGGTTCGCCGCATTACATTTTCAAATCATGAAATGGAATCGCAAGGCTTTAAACAGTCTCACAGACCCAACGAGACGACCTCGCTAACTGAAGAATTGATCAACTTAGAAAAAATTAGCCAGCTGCCCGATGCAGCGCTACAGCACATATCGGCTTGTGTTGCTTTAAATAAATATCAGACCGATTCCATGATCGCCATTGCGGCGGCGCAGTGGCAGGACTTGAAGGTCGGCTGGGTTACTACATGGAATGCCCGCTGTGGAATTTCTTCGTATTCCAAATACCTTATTGAAAAGCTGCAGCTTCAAGTCACGGTATTTGCGGCAAATGCCGAATGGACGACTGAGCCGGATTCTTCAAACGTAAAGCGCTGTTGGCAAAGTGATGGAAAGTCCAGCCTTAGCGGTTTGCTGGCAAACGTCAAAAGTCAAAAAGTTGCGGTTCTGGTAATTCAATTCAACTACGGATTTTATGAATTTGGTGAATTTGCGAAGTTCCTGAACGCGGTCAATGCACTAGGCATTCGGGTGTTTGTAACGTTTCATTCAACAACAGATCCAAACGAACAAAAAAGCCTGGCGAAAATTTCTGAAGCACTGTCGCGTTGCCATGGATTAATCGTGCATTCCCACAGGGATACGGAAAAGCTTCGTCAGCTCAACTTAGCGCACAAAGTGATATTTTTCCCACAGGGAATTTCAAATGTCCACCCTGCTCCAATCAAAATTGATCGGTTATTAGGGAAATTTGTAATAGCAACGTACGGGTTTGCTCTTCCAGGTAAAGGATTGACGCAGGCTGTCGACGCTTTTTCTCTTTTAAACAAGGCTCACCCAGGAAAATTTCATCTCTTAATGATCAATTCCGAATATCCGGTTCAGCAGTCAGCGGAATTAATTGCTTCAATAAAAGAGCAGATCGATCGGTCGAACGTTAGTGAACTGGTTACGACGATAAATGACTATTTGCCGGATAGTGAGAGCGTTGGATACCTGCAGTTGGCGAACCTCATCATATATCCGTACCAAGGCACCGGTGAATCCTCAAGTGCAGCGGTAAGAATGGGGCTGGCCGCTGGGGTTCCCATCGCGGTTGCGCCGCTAAATATCTTTGATGACGTGCGGAGTGTTGTGATAACGCTTCCGGGCATGGATACCCAACAGATAAAGACGGGCGTCATGGATATCGTCAAAAGTATGGAAGCCGATGATCCCGCATTGCGGGAAAAGGCAATGGCGGCGCAAAGGTGGCGCCATTCCCATGATTGCGGTGGACTGGCTCGCTACTTGCATTGGCTGATCGCACAGCCGGTTTTGCCGGAATTTAACTACGATTTTGGCCGGAATTTTGACTTGACCGAGACAAGCCATCCGATTGTGTTCAACGCTTCTGAGCCTGGCATTCGTACAATCGTCGGTGAGCGAGGAGCGGACGGCATAAAGACGACCGGTCAGCAGGGAAATTTGATGCATGGCCCATTTATATCGGTCGGACCGGGTTCCTACAAAGCAGAAATCTTCGGCACAGTAGGTGCCGCTGGGTGTGAAGGTGCTTATGCCGATGTTGCTGTCGGATGTGGAGCAAGCGTCATTTCCAAGAAATTCCTAGACCGGCTATCTACTGGTAAGCAATTGGTTCAGATGGAATTTGAATCACCACCTGACGGTCTGGTTAATCTTGAGGTGCGCCTTTATGCGGCGGCTACTTCCGATTTGTCGATTTCACATTTGACAATTTCGCCAAAAAAGTCATGAATATTGAATTTGGTTCTTTAATAATTAAGACGGAGCTGTCGGAGAGGCGGAATACCGATGATTACTAGGCAGGCATACGAAAACTACAAGCACTCGATTAGTTGCGCCTACCACTCCCTGTCGCTACTTCCGCAAGTATCCCGCGAGCAATTAGGTTTTCCCAGTTTCAATCAAATCGATGGTCGATCCAGTCAGGACGTCATTGCATTTTGCATTGAGAGTATAAAAAACAGAATCAAACGACTAGATCCTGGTCTGCTTTCGGGGTTTCTGGAAACTCCGAAAAGTCGCACCATATTTTTTAACAACAGAAAGTTTGTCATACCTTTGCTCAATAGCCAAGCTGTGGAGTGGTATGGCGCGAGCTCTATTTTTAACTTTGATTTTTTGATTGAGTCATTTCTTGGTATGCACCAAGATGCTAGAACGATATATGACATCGGTGGGCATCAAGGAATATGGGCGGCCTACTATTCAATGCTCTGTGGTCCGACAGGGCGCGTGTTTTCTTTCGAGCCATCAATAATTAATATTGAATGCTCATCGCTGCTCTTTATGATCAACAACTTGACAAATATAGTAAACATCGCGTTTGGAATTGGAAGTGAATCTGTAATTTTGGAAAAAAAGAATAGTCAAGCTTTGATTGACTTTGTTGATCACAACATCGGCCTAATAAGATTCGATCAGATATATTGGGAACGTCCAGATTTCGTCAAAATCGATATTGAAGGGTTTGAATACGAGTTGATTAAATCTTTTCCAAATTTATTTGATTTTTGCCCAAACGTTCACCTGGAATTACACATTCCTCATCTACAGAATCGCGGTTTGGATTACAGGGAGATCTACGAGGCCATTCCATTTGAAAAGGTCAAAGTTATTAACTACCAAAACGGCTATTTGCGCGAAGTTGTGTTGGCAGACAATCTTGATGGATTTTGCAGCTTGCTTGTCACTGCGAGATAGCTTCGCGGTGGTCGCTATAACGAAGGCCTAATGGAACGCTTAATAGCGGAGTGCGCACGAAGATATAAGTGGAGTTGCATCAGCGCGGCGGCAGGGCGCTAGCGCCTGCACTTTAGAATGATGCTGGATGGGGCGCGTTAAAAAGACCATTTTCGCTGAATAGCCTTTCTACCAATAATCGCTAGCGGTTTTGTACCAAGTAAGTCTACTCGCCAAACGTCGCCAATGGCTTGACGCCACCATAATCCCTTGATTTGAACAGCAGCTCTCCTCCCCTCCGTGGAGCACTTTAAGCTTCCGAGAATCGAGGCTTTTAGTCTCCCTGCGCGCAATGTTCGCAAGTAGTCCTCAAGACCCTTCATGTCTGCAGGGCGGCGAAGCACCGCCAGATATGCGACAAGGATGAATTCCCTATCGTTGAATTTTAGAAGGTCTTTCGCGTGGTATCGCCCTTCAACATTGGGGTGAAACGATGGCACAAACTGGTGAATATCTAAACGCGTTTGAATAGCCGACTTTGCAGAGTAAGTGTCAACGCGCCGCTGCGCGTCAGCCTCTGCCCGCGGATACATCGAGTCGGCGCTTCGCGTCAGCTCTGCCCGCAACCGGATTAGAATTTCATCGATATTTGGCTCAAGCATCTTCATCAGCCGGCCATCGCTTTCAACCTGCAAAGCTCAACGTAGCTGTGCTGTCGGAAACCATCAAAAGCGCTGATATCCACTTTGTACTTTCTTGCACCCGCACTGAAACTATCCCAAAAGCCCTCTGTTTTATTCCAATGGCCCTCCATTTGGAAAAGCGCGCTGTATTTCTCAGGATGCTTCGAAAACAACAAAGCATCCTTCTCGAAAAATTTAGCCCTCTCCAGATGTGATTCTCTTTCGACATTGCGCGACAGGGCAGGATGAACAACGCGTACATCATTGGCAAAGGGCGTGTTGCCCAATTCCTGAATGCGCCAGCCGAGGTCCGTATCCTCACGAAAGCTCGGCCTATCAAAAGAAAGATCAAACCCACCAATTTTCTGAAAGGTATCGGCACGCACAAGCAGGTTTGCTGTCATGAAGCCGAATCCTTCAAAGCCCAAGTTGGTAACCAGGCGGAAATTCGGGTCCAGCAGATGATCGGATTCCACCAGACCCTCTACTGCTTGAACTGCTGAATCCAAGAAATATGGCCTAGCGCAACTTAGCCAATCGTGCTTTGGAAGACAGTCGTCGTCGGTAAAAGCGAGGATATGTCCCTTGGCAAAAAATGCACCGGCATTACGCGCACGGGCGGCGCCCCGAATTCTCTCGCGAATGTAGGTCAGTTGGAACCCAAAGTTGCTATACCGCCCGTGCCATGGCTCCGACGTCTGATCTACGATTACAACTTCAAAATCGCCTTCGTGCTGCGCCTGCAGGCATTCGATCAATGCATCCAATTTGTCGTGGCGATCGAGCGTAGGTATGACTACGGAAAAGTGTGGTCGCGCTCGCCAATGTTGTCGCACTCGCCTTTGTAGCAGTTGCCCTAGGCGCGCGCTGATTGCTTCCCACGAATAGTCTTCTTCAATGCACAACCGCGCATCGATAGAGCGCCTGTTGCGATCCGAGTCATCGGATATCAGATTTTGAATCGCTATTGAAAAATCCCGATAGGGGAAATCCACAATTACCAGCGGATCGCGCCCTGCAAGAGAGATTCCACGAGCGCCAATGCGAGTTGTTACGACAGGAAGACCGGCCGCCATAAAATCAAACATCTTGATATTGGTTCCGGATCCGGAAAACATCGGATTGACCGCGATATCCGCGGCGCGCAGCCATGAAAGCTTCTCCGAATCCGAAATTTGACCGGTTACAACCACATTTCCGGGAAGTTTCGATTGAGTCCCTGATCCGACTCCCCCTGCCAGAATGAAATCGCACTCCGGAACGCTTGCGGCAAGCTCTCCAATAATGAAGTCCGCGGCCTCAATATTGGGTCGGTAGGCGCTACCGATGAAGATTGCCGCTTTGCGATCGAGCGCGAGCCCAAGTTTGACTTTGGCCTGATTGCGCTCATCGTAGGAATTGGGGGTGATAGCAGATGCCATCGCGCCATTTGGTACGACGCGAATCTTGTCGGCCGGCCATCCATAGATACGCACAAAGAGGTTCAAATCCTCAACGGAACAGGCCAGTACCAGGTCGGACCGTGAGCCAGCCGCAAATTCCGCTCGGACGACATCCCGCAAGAGCTCTGCCTCGGCCGGGTTGCGCTCGTCGAGCAGTTGACCACGAAGAAAGCCCTCCATATTGTGGGATTCGTAGACAACCAGCTGGGATGGTCGCAGATACGGCGCCATGGGAAGAAACACCCAGGGATGGGAAAAAATTATGACGTCGGCGCGCTCGACGGCTTCCCTCGCGTGGCGCAGGTAATCGGGCGATAAGGTTACTTGTTTCGAAAAGGCAAGATCGATCACGGTCTTTCCGCCGGCTTCGGCTGACAGCATGCCAGCTGCAGCGTGATGGGCCGCCGAAAGCGGTACATCAATTTCCTCCAGGGTCGGGGAAAGCATATGTCTGCGGAAACCTTCCCCAGGCCAGTCGTAGGTGCCAACGTAGTGGGCGTCGATATCCGTACCAAGAGCGTGGTACAGCCCCAGAAGCCGCAGCCGCCCACCCCCGATGGGCGGATCGATAGGCTGCATATCCAGGATGCTCACCCGGGTTGAAGCCTTCGTGCCGGGCGAAGTGCCACTTCTCCCGGGAACGGGAAATCCTGCCTCTAAAAGGCGCTCCGCCGTAGATGCCCAGCTCAAGTGGGCAGTCGCCTGCTTTGCCTGGCCTCCCAGCGCCTCTGCAACGTCACGGTTTCCGAACAACTTCTCCATGGCCAGGCGAATGCTGCCCGGCGTCGGATCGCACACCAATCCCGTCACGCCATCACGAACAAATTGGCACGTTTCTCCCGAGTCGTTGCAGGTAATTACCGCCTTTGCGCTGGCAAAGGCCTCTAGCGTTACATAGCCGTAGTCCTCTCGAAGTGGAACGAACGGAACGGCTAGGCATCCCGAGTATAGCTCAATCAGCTTCCCGTCACTGATGCGGCCGAGGAACTGGATCCGGGAATCATGTCTCGCCAGGGACTTGAGTTCGTCTTCTTCCTCGCCTACACCGGCAACGACAAGCCGCATCGGCAGGGCGGAGGCCATCACTGCTTGAATCGCCAGTTTCGCTCTCTTCCAACGGTGCAGGCGACCGGGCAGGAAGAAATAATCGCCATAGCTCCCGCTGCTAAAGCCGCTCGTCGCAAGTGGGGGATGCAAGACCTCGCAATCAAGACCGTGCCAATCCAGCAATCGGTTGGCAACCTCATGGCCTATCGCAAAGCGACGTGTGATGCCGCCTATAGAATCCCCGTCCAGCGCATGTACCCGACTGCGCTGTTCCCGGTGCCCCGCGGTTGCATTGGGGAACGCGTTGTGGAACATGTCGTAGAAGACGCGGATCGTATGAACAAGATAAAGCAGATGATTAGGATGCTGGGCGGCGTACGTCGGCGCCTTGGTAGAGATCACCAGGTCAAATCGGGAAAGATCCAGAGACCTGCACGCAGCGTAATTCGCCAGGATATGGTCGAAAGTAGCCTCATCCGCCGGGATGCTTACCGCCTCAGCCTTGCAGCCCTTTTCTGCCAGCGCCGCAATGAGGCCGGCATAGAAGCGCTCGGCTCCGCCGAACTCGCCTTTGGCGGAGCCGGCTTGCAAAACGGCAATCCGTTTTCCGCGGTAGCGATTCTCAACCGTCTCGCTCACGGCGCCTGCTTCGCATGGATCATGCTCGCCACGGCCTCCGCCTCAGCCGCGTCGTGGCTGCGTGTCCAGGAAACGCCTGAACGCACCACCCGTCCCGGATTACCGACGACAAGAGAACATGCGGGAATATCACCCTTGACTGTTGCACCGGACCCCACCACGCAACCGAGGCCGATTCGCGAGTTTGTCAGAATCGTGCTTCGCGCACCAAGCCAGACATGATCGTCGATCGCTATCTTCGGGTTCAGGTGCAGATTCGTTGGCGCCAGGGTTTCCAGGTCAAATACTGCGTGATTGTCACCAACATGCATGGTCGGATCGGCAAGCATGCAGTCTTCGCCAATCGTGAGGGCGCCGCCGGGATTGACAAAGCATTCGGCACCATTTGCAGTTGTGCGCGCGCCGATGCGGGCTACGCAATTACCCCACATACGCAAGGTCCACTTACCTTCGCACCCGGCCCCAAAGGTGACATGTTCGTCGGAATCAGCAAAATGTATGTCCAGATGAGGCAAAGACGCAAGGTTGATCTCTATCCCAAAGATCCGATCTGGCGATTGAGTGCCGGTGAAATGAATCCGCAACTGGGTGAGCAGATTTGACTGGGATTTGGGAAAAACAATCGTCCCGCCGATCTTGCTCGCCCTAGCGTCCGCAAAGCAAATGCGAGGAAGCTCGCAAATCGGCATGCCGCGGAATCCATCGGAATCGCGCCGCATTTGTCCGGCACTATGGCTGGGGAAAAGCCGTTCACAGCGATCGGAGCCCAAAAAAGCACGGGAGGAGAGTATGGATCTGACAATTCCAAGGACACCACTTTTCCCCGCCAGAATCTCGGCTATGGCAGCGGAATCGGGCTCGCATCCCAAAAGTAGTCGGAACGACCATGAGGCTGCATCGCGCAATGACAAGTTCGCATGTTGCGGGCCACTTCTCGTGCTCCAGTATCGCCGCCAGCCGGCGCCAGCCGGTTCCTCCGGTGCAAACAGAGCCTCATAACGGCCGCTGCGGGAAAATTCTTCCGACTCGGCAAGTCGCTGAATCAACTCGGTAGGGTCTGTCGCTTCGGCCAAAGCTGCAGCGACATCCTCGGCTTCGGGCTCTCGTCCAAGCACAATGCGGTAGGTCCACATAATCGCGTCGTGTGAAACAGTCATGTTCGTAATATTCGGCCGCCGAAAACACTGCTCTCAATGACGAACCGCGCAGGAATGTTCGTCCACCCAGGGTTTTTCCAAATGATGCATCAATACCGAATTCCTCATGCTGCGCTCAGCTCAAGGGATTTTATGAACGCGGCCCACTGTGGAAGTAGCTTTTCGCGCGTGTAGCGCTGTCCAATAACAGAGCCCTTTTCCAGGAATGCTGTTCGGCGCGCAGCATTCTCCGCATCGATTACATCTACTATGGCACGGCGCAAGGCATCCACCGAATACGGGTCGAAATACTCTGCGGCATCGCCATATACTTCCCGATGCACCGGGATGTCGGAGGCAACCACTACACCACCGGACCTCATTGCCTCTACACCAGAAAAATCGAATCCCTCCCCAAAACTTGGGCAGATGGTTGCGCGCGCATGCTTGTAAAGCAAGCGCAGTTCGGCGCTCGCAACGTCGTGCAACAGGAACACATCGCCGCGCTCCATCCAGACATGGAACTTTTCAACGATCTCCTTGTAGTGCCATCCCGGCGATCCCACAAAGACCAGTCTTAACGCGGGAAATCGTTCAATCCGCAAGCGCTCCCAAGCTTCGAGCAATGCAAGGTGATTTTTTCGTGGTTCAATAGTGGAAACCATGAGCAGAAATTGCATCGGCTCGTCCTGCGGCAAAGTATCCAAGACCCGACGAACCGGCCCCAGATCCAGGCCGGGCCTCACCGTGGCATTGAGCCGATTGCGCATGATCTGGGGAACCAACTCGGCGTTGGAGGGTTCGTCGAAAAAATGGTGTGACACCATATTGTGGATTGTTAGCGATCTTGCCTCCACCTCGGGGAATACCGCCAAGAGATCCTTTCGGCTTGCTTCGGAAACGCAAACGAACCAGGCGCCACTTTTAACGTTGCTCAGTAAGGCGTGGTAGTGCCAAGCGTGGTGATACCGTCGATCGGATATCGTATGCGGCATCATCAATGGTATCGCATCGTGATATCGGATCACCATCTTCGTATTGGAAGTGACGAGACCCGGGTACGGCGTCTCCGCAAGGAAAATATCGTAGTCAGAGGTGTCGAGCCGCGCAAAAAGCGAAATGCCAATAGCGCGGGTGATGTGCGCGCATATCTGCATTGCTTCCCATGGGACGCGCGCAACGCGGTAGCCCGCCTGCATGACAGCGGGGAAATCCTCCGGTGGCAGTGATTTTGCAAAAAGTCGCTGCCAGATGAAATCCGCAAAATGTCGTGCATCGAATCGCGTCAGTTCCAGGCAACGTCCAAAGATCTTGCCGAACGCCATGGCTGCCGTTTGTGCAATGGTGCGTGGCAGTGAAGCCGGGAAATTCTGTTCCAGCGATATCACGACTTGCCCAAGGCGTTCGAGTTTTTCATTTTGCGTCATTACCTTGTCGGCGCCCGAGTCGCTTGGCGGCAACCCCGGTGCAAGCAGGTGGCCTGGATGCTGGATCATGCCGTCGACCTTGACCCCATCCAGGAGCGCGAGGCTACGAAAAAGTAGGCGTGTCTCCTGTGGAATGCCGGCATGGCCGTGCAGCGCCGGCCTCAACTCAACGAGGATTTTCATCGGGGCATTGGTCATTGGCGGCCGGATTTCCGAACTTCCTGCAAAGCAGCGGCAATAACAATGCCGCTAGATTTCCCGATTGTCGGGCCGCTGCTTGAGGGTTTCCAGATAGAAGTCATACGCGATGTCGACGCTCGGAAACTGAAGCAGCTTGCCATCATGCAGGACGCAGGCGTCGGTGCAGTACATCTTGATGTGATTGGCGTCGTGGGTAACCAGTATGAAGGCACGGTCCCTGCGCTTTTGAAACAATTCAACATGGCAGCGCTCGTGGAATCGTACGTCGCCAACTACCAACGCCTCATCGATGAGGAAACAGTCGAACTCCACAGCCATGGATAGCGCGAAAGCGAGCCGGGAAAGCATTCCAGTCGAATAATGCAAAACGGGCTCGCGAAAATATAGTCCCAGTTCAGTGAATTCTTCTACAAAAGCAACGAGCGGCCGGTAATCGATTCCGTAGATCCGGCAGACAAACTTCAAGTTGTCTAGCCCTGTCAGGTGCGGCTGGAACGCGCCGCCAAACGCCAGGGGCCAGGACACTCGCATTCCCCGTGAAATGTGTCCCGAGCTTGGCCGCTCCGCCCCGCTGATAAGGCGGATCAGGGTCGACTTACCGGCGCCATTTCGTCCCAGAATTCCGAGGTTGTGACCCTTTTCGAGTTTGAAGCTGACGTCATCGAGCACCCGCCGCGGGCCCTGTCGCGTCGAATAGATTTTCGAAACGTTTTCTATTGCCAGCATCAGAATTCGAGTTTATGACCCAAAACGCGCACGGCAAAAATTCCAGCCAAGCTCAAGATGAGGCAGAAGGTCGCCATATAGCCTAGGTCGTAATGCGTTTGCACGACATTGCCAAAGTAACCCTGCCGCAGCATCTCAACCCCGTGAACCATGGGTAGGAATAACACGGCATCCTGCAATTTTTGAGGAAGCCATTCCACCATGAATCCCGCCCCTGACATCGGAAAAAGAAGATAAGCAGCGGGTTGCCATAGCCGCTCGACCAGATCAGAACCGACGGAAGCGGCACCAATGAGAAAGGCCAGGCTCGTGCCGAACCAAGCCAGCATGACCCAACCGGTGATGATTTGAAAAAGATCGACCGGTACGGGCATCCAACCTATGAAAATGAAGGCTAGCGATAGCGTTATGAAGGACGCAGTGGCGCCGCCGATTTCGAGGGCGACGCGCGTAAGAAGCACGTCGATGACCTGGACGTTGCGATGAAAGAGCAAATTCTTGTTCTGCTCTATGGCCGATACGGAATGCGAGACGGTATTTCGCCACATCAGTACCGACGAATACCCGGTTACGGCGAAAGCTACGATAGGAATGGCGGAACTGTGGTTCAAGCCGGCGGCCGTCCAGAGTGTCGTTACGCCCAGGGTAAAGAGCATGGGCTCGCCAACCAGCCAGAGCACACCCAGATTTTCGCGGCCGAAACGGGTGATGATCTCGCGCATCATCAATGCGTACAGGACCCTGCGCTGAATTTCCAGGCTGCGCCGCAGGGACTGGTAAGCGCTCATTTGGGCCAATTTGCAATTATTCCAGGTGCTCGCGGATACTGGCCACGAGCAGACTCAATACCCCCCACGCAATCAATCCGAGCATGAGCGCTGTGATGGTCGACCTGATCCGCTTGGGCTCCATCGCCTTGTCCGGCAAATTGGGTTGCACCAGTCGCTCCAGGTAAAGCTGCTTGCGTATCGCCTCGCTGCGCGCCGTTTCCAGGCCCGCCAGTGCGCTGCCCAGCTGCTTATCCGCAAAGGTCGACTCGAGCGCCAGGCGTTCAAAGGTTGGCGCCTTGGCGCTGAACGACCCGCTTCCGTTGGTCACCTTGGAGGCTTCCGTTGCCATGGCTTTGCGCAGCGTATCAGCCCGGCCTTCCAGGGCGCCAATTTGCGGGTTGTTGGGGGACAAGCGCTGCAGCTGCGCCAGTTCAGCTTCGGTTGAAATCAGTCCCTCCTGGATCTTGGCCACCCCCTCCAGCTGGATTGCCGCCTGCTTATCCGGCTCGAATATGGAGTGCTTGCTCCGGAATGCGAAGAGGGCGGCGGATGCGTCCTTGGCCTTTTCCGCGGCGATGCGCACTTCCTCTTCGCTGAAACGGATCAGGTCCTGCCGGCTGCGGTCGTTCAGGGTGTTGACCAGGCGCTCGCTCATCTGCACCAATAGGTCGTTGATCTTCTTGGCGTCCTTCGCTGTATAGGCGCGAACCGTCAGTATGGTGATGGAGCTCACCGGGTCGTATTCCACACCCACGTGCTTGCCATAGTAGCGATAGAACTCTTCGAAGCTCGTATCCCAGCCTAATCCCGGGAAGCGGTTGAAGACGTCGACAGCGTGGCTGGAAAACGCATTTTTCACGCCCAGCTTTTCGTCGAGCTCCTGCAGTGCATCGCGCGAAAGGATGTAGTCGCGCACGGAATAGGTGTCATCCTGCGAGCGGGTTATGCCTGTGCCTTGCAGGATCTCGCCGAAGATGCCGCTCGAGACCGGCCGCTGCGGGCTGCGCACTACGAAGCGGGACTCCGAAATGTAGACGTCAGAGGCGATCAGTCCGTAATAGATGACGGCCAGTACGGTGGGAATTGCAACCGTCATGACGAATATAGGGTTACCTTGCAACCACTTCCATTGCCGGGCAAGGCGGGCGATCATGTAATCAGAATCCCAACTGCTTGGCAGTAAGAATGGGGTAGGCGATGGTGAAAAGTACGTTAAGCACCTTTTGCAACTCGGCCACCGGGGCGTTGGATACGTAAAGTATGTCGTGGTCGTGTACGGCAAAGTTTTGCATAACGAAGAAACTGCGCGGGTCGCTCAGGTCTACCCGGTAAACCACCGCGACGGTTCCCTCGGGCGTGCTGACTACCGGCTGGCGCGGCCATTCCAGGGCACCCTTGGGCTCAAAACGGAATATGAATACACCGGTTGGGTTGGACCGCTGGTCTATCATGCCGCCGGACCGGGCCAGGGCCTGTGCCAGGGTAATGCCGCTGGCCTCGAAGGCGATCTCATCGTTGCGGTTGGTGGCCCCCAAAGCGGTGAAACTCAGGCTTTGGAAGAGGGCGGTTACAACATCTCCCGCCTGAAGGGGAACGTTCTGCTGCGGATCCTGGATCACGGCTTCTAATGGCATTGCGTAGACGTGTTCGCCGCGCGTCACCTGTAGTGTTACCTTGCTTACCGGCTGGCGCACGCCGGCGGCAGCCGCAAGGGCGTCGAGCAGGCGCTCGCGCGCGGGGCTGAGCGGTATGCGGGTGCTGGTCGTCACCTCGCCCACCACGGTAACCGTGGAAGACATATTGTGGGTCAGGCGTACCAGCACTTCGGGCTGGTTGGCCTTGCCGGTGAGCCGGCTGATGATCTGTGCCTCGATCTCGGGCAGGGTCTTGCCCGCAGCGCCTATTCGGCCGGCAAATGGCACGGAAATATAACCTTCGCCGTCAACCGGTTGCTCCGGCAACGTGGTGGCGCGGGTTCCAATCTGCAGCGTGCGCGGGTCCAGCGAGCCGCTGCCAAAGAGCGTTGCCGGGGTGGCTTCCCAGATGGTAACTTCCAGATAATCACCGTAGCCTACGTGCAGGGCGGGGCCCGACTGTCCACCAAGAGTCTCGGAAAAACGCTGATGCCGTTGCTGGGCCAGCAGGCGGCGGGCCACGGTATCGTCGACATCCACCACCTGGATGGCGTTAACAGCCGGGGGAGGCGTGCTTTGCTCGATCTGGCGTCGACTCGGGCCTATCGTTGAGAAGTTGCTGGCGCAACCTGCAAGCGTGAATGCAAGAAGCGCAACCGCCGGAAGCACGGCGGAGGCCCGGCGCAGGGTATGAATCAATGAAATTGGCATTCGGACAGGCGGGCGAAGTTCCGTCAAGGCTTAATCACGGATATTAGCAAGCTGGCAGGCGCCCTGAAAGGCATTCCACTCACCGGGTGCCCTTATTGAATCAAGGAACAAGGGGACGATCGGCCGGGATCAGCGAAATGAAGCAAGCAGACATCACGCCAACCGACATTTACCCCGTTCAGGCGCAGCGCCTTGTCGTTGTTCTGGGGGCGCATCGCAGTGGCACCAGCGCCATCACCCGCGCACTTCAGGTACTGGGCGTGCCGCTCGGTGAACGGCTCATGCCTCCCGTTGAAGGCGTCAACGACAAAGGCTTTTGGGAAGACCTGGACTTTTACGGCTTGAATATCCAGATGCTTCAGGCGCTTGGTCGTGACTGGTATCACCTGGCACCCCTTGGAGACGACATGGTCGCGAGCCTGTGCGCGCAAGGATTCTCGTCCCAGGCGCAGGCATTACTGCACGACAAAATGGGCGAATTGCCTCTCTTCGGCTTCAAGGACCCGCGAGTTACCCTCTTGTTGCCATTCTGGCAGCGCGTTTTTGCAAGCTGCGACGTCGAAGTGAGCTATGTACTGGCCTTGCGCAATCCATTGAGCGTGGCCAAATCGTTGACCCGTCGCGAAGGCTTCGACGTGCGCAAGGGGGCGCTGCTCTGGCTCACCCACGTGTTGTCCATGATGCGTGGTACCGCGGGATTGAATCGCCGTGTGTTGGTCGACTACGACCAGCTTATTGCTGCGCCGCAGCATGAGGTGCGCCGTATAGCCAGCCAGCTTGATTTGACGATAGATCCAACTGGTTTGCTGGAATACGAGACCGCCTTTTTGGATGCCAGCCTGCAACATACGCGTTACAGCGCCAAGGACCTGGCGGACGCCGATTTCAAGTTGGCGTTCCTGCCGGAGCTCTATGACCAACTCCGGCGGGCAGCGTCCGACGTGATCGGGCTGGACGATCTCGCGCTGTGTCAGACCGTGACTGCCGCGTGCGCCGAATATGCGCAGCAGGGTAAATACCTGTTGCTGCTTGATTCCATGGATGGGCAATGGCAGGGCATAAAAGCGAAATGCACGAAGCCCGGCGCTGGTGAGGACGCGCTGCAAACCGACGCGGCACCCGTCGATTTGTCCAGCTTGCCGGGCGGCAACGTACGCGTGCATCACATGCCTTCGAATTTCAACCGCAACAATGTTTCCCTGCTGGACGACATTCCCGTCGTATCCATCATCATCCTGAATTTCAACAAGCCCTATTTAACATGGTTGAGTGTCAAATCAGCCTTGGAGTCCTCCATATCGGTAACTTTTGAAGTCATCGTTGTCGACAATCACAGCATGCCGGAAAATTTCGCGTCGCTGCGCGAGCGCAATCTTCCGGTCCGCTTGCTGCGAAATGCCGAAAACCATCATTTCGGAGAGGGGAACAACATCGCCGCCGACGCGGCACGCGGGGAATTCCTTCTTTTTCTCAACAACGATGCGTTTGTCGCTCCCAATTGCGTCGATGCGCTATTGCAAGCCTTTTATGCTGTTCCCGAATGTGGAGCCGCCGGGCCGGTTTTCCACTATCCCGACGGAACGCTGCAGGAGGCGGGCGCGTTCATTTTGCAAAATGGCCACTCAGCTCAGCGCGGCAAAGGCAGCCGCGAATTCGACCTTGCGTCGATTCCGGATTTTGAGATGGTCGATTACATATCTGCTGCCTGTCTGATGATCCGCGCAAGCCGCTTTGCCGACTTGGGCGGATTCAGCTATCGCTTTGATCCGGCCTATTACGAGGACGTGGACCTGTGTCTGCGTCTCAAATGCCGTGGTGAGTCCACGGTGCTCGCTAAGGCCGCACGTTGCATCCACGTGGAGAACGCCACTAAACGAGATGAAATGCACGCGCCAGACCTGGATCTGGTGGTCCAAAAAAACAGGCTCGGATTTCTCGATTTTTGGGGGGGCTACCTCCAGGCGCGCGCGCCAGAGGCGATTCCCTGTGCATCCATTCCCCGGCGCCGGCTCCACACGCTGGATAGCCCGGGAGAATTGGCGAGTGCCGCAATTCTTAATGGAGCCATTTCCCCCGGAGGCGCGCTGCGCTACGCCATGGCTAGCGCCGCCGCGCTGGGGCAATTCGGATCCGCCGCCCTGGCGACCACCCGGACGGTAAGTTCAGCGCGGATGGAGAGCCTGGCCTTTGATCTGGGCCTGCCGCCCGGAGGCGTCAGAACCGTGCCAATTGGCGCATTGGACTCGGCGACACTAGAGCGCGCCTACGTCATCGGCCGCGGCGCCTGTCCTGAATTCCCGCCCATGGCCAAGCGGCGATTCTTCCATTGCCTTTCATTGGTTCCCGCCCGCCCATTTGGCGAGGCGAGCCAGCCGCAGCCGCAAACGGCCCTGGAACAGTGCGAGAAGATTTTCGCCCCATCGCGGTTCGCGCAGCAGGTGCTTCAGGACGAATTGCAGCGGATCGGTATTCCTCGCACGGTAGAAATGATGCGCCCCGCTGTGGCAGCTGATCACCTCTTAGAGCGCGCTCGTTGTCCAAAGCCTTGGATCTTGTCAATCGGGGCGTTCACAGAATCTCACCGCAGCCCACGCCAGGACATTTTGATAGAAGCCATAAAGCGCACATCCGCATCATTCCGGGCCGACTGGACCTTGATATTGTGTGGAACAGTTCCCAACAGGGCCGAGGATCGTTCATATCTTGAGCGCCTGCAGCAGGATATCGGCGATGACGTTCACGTGAAATTTGTCCTTTCGCCCAGCCGCTCCGCCCTGGAATCTTTGATGTCGCAGAGTTCGTTCTACGTCGACGCCCGCGGCTTCGGCGAGCAAGACCCGTCGGGCTACTGGAAATGCGATAGCCTTGGTATTGCGCTGATCGAGGCAATGGTCGCTGGGTGCAAGGCACTTAGCTATGTTAAAAGCTGTGGCGCGGAAATTGTCGATGAGTTTGCCGCAGGCGCAACGTACGGGAGCATGGAAGAACTGTTGGCCCAGCTGGACCAAATGGACGTCGGTGGACTTGCAATAGAGCAGCGTCAGCGATTGGCCAAAGGCTTTGGCGAGCAGCAATTCCGCGACCGCTTCCTCACGGCGCTTGCCTAGTCAAAGTACGGTCATGACCAATCCAAAAGGGTCGCACACGATGGCGGAACATCGCTCCCACGTTCAAATTCAGGCAGGCGATTTCCACACCATCCATGATCGTGACTTCGTAATCGCCGCCTATCGTGCAGTTCTCGGGCGGGAGCCCGACGATCAAGGACTGGACGTCTACCTTTCCCACTTGCGTAGTGGAATGACCAAGGCGCAAGTGCTGGCCGCCCTTAGTCGATCGGAGGAAGGTCGCAGGGCAGGTACCAGTGTCGGTGGGTTGCAGCTTGCCTCAGCAATGCAGGGGTTTGACAAGATACCCATCGTCGGCCGTATCTTGCGGGGCGTGATCAACCTATCAAATCGCCTCGACCTTGACCGTGAACGGCGCATCACGGAGGGCGAAATCTTCGCAAGATTGGAGCGCCAGCACAGCGCCTTCGTGGAAATGTCCAGCCGTGTGCTGCAGGCTATCGATGAGATTGCGAATAACCAGAAATCTCTCGCGCATGCCATTGAAACGAAAGCTTCCAACAGCGACTTGGCTAACCTGGCTACCTCAGTCGCGCACCTCAAGGATGCCGGTTTGGAAACCAACGCCGAGTTGGCACGGAAGGCAGACGCCGGTAACGTTGCGGAAGTCTTTGATGACCTTCAAGGCAAAATTGAAGTTCTGCGTAATGGCATGGCTAGCCAGCAGGACTTTCTGCAACTCCAGTCAGTAGTGGCTGTCCGAAGCGAGGTCGAGAAGATTCTCGAGCAGAAGGCCGACCGGGTGGACGTCGAACATTCCTTGTCACAAAAAGCCGATGGCCAATTGCTTGTTGAGCTTGGTGTCGCGCTGGACCTACTACGAACTGCGTTGTCCTCGCTGCAAGATTCCAATCAGCAGATGATCGTGACGCTGGATCAAAAATCGGATCGCAGGGAAGTCGCGGGATTGACGAGTTCACTGCTCAAGTTGACACATGCCATCGTTGGCAGCCCAGATGTTGGCGACTTCGAGAGATCTATAAGAAAGTCGCTAGAGCACAAGTAGCGGCGCAGCCGAAATCAAGCGGCACCGCCTGTGGCGACTTGACGAAGAACCGCTACTTTCACCGCAGATGCGCACAGCGCGCGCCTACCCACCACTTCAGCGCAACTCACATTGCTTTGCTGAAGCGTGGGCAGACAAAGGTAGCGCAAAAGAAAAATCAATAATTGGAGCCGAAGGTAGGAACCGGCGTAGTTCCACCATTATATGGACTCGTCACGCTCGCCGTCGTGTTGTAGTTCATGATGCCGGTGCACACAAAACCGGGATTGTTGCAAAAAGTGATGCCCTGCGCCCATTGGTTGATGGTGTTGTTGTAGACGAAAGCATCAAAGGAGGCAGCAGTGCCGTTGCCCCCGCCGAAGTGAATTGCCTGGCTTCCGGCAATTGCCGATAGGGCTTGATTGACGACGATGTTGTTTTCAACAACCGTCCCGTACGCGGTCGGTCTGATCAGGATTCCCGTGACACTTGCAGTCGATGCTGTGCATCCATTCGTGCAATCCGTGTCGTATACCTCGTTGCCTATGACATGTATCCCGACCCCCTTGCCAACCACGATTCCATTCGCTGCATTCTGGACCGTGTTTGCAGGGAAAGCGGAATTGACCACATTCGAGCCTTGCGTATTGATGACCTTGTTGTTCTTGACGGAAACAAATGGCCCGTCAACGACGATGCCCGCCAAATAGCTGGTGTCGGCAAGAATTCCCTCTACGGTATGACCCGAAGAAAGGGCAGTTGCAAGGCCAAACTGCGTCCCATCGAACAGACCCACAGCCACCCAGAAACCGCGCAACGCGCCATTGCGTATGTGGATGTTCTGCCGGTCGGTTGCCTCGATGCCAATGGCCGTGGTCGACGGCCCGGACCCGATATTGCCGATCGCAAAATCGTTCAGGTCCAGCAGCACGTTATTGGCGTTGATGGTGATGGCTGCGCCGCTTGTCAGGGCAGACGTGATCTTCTGCGTAACGCAATACACGCCCGGAGCAGAGATTGTGAACGGAACCGCCGTGATTTTTCCGGCCCCGGAGCCTGCCGCTCCCCCACCATCGCAAACGGTTGTTTCAGCCAGGGCCGACGAACCGGCAATACAGGCTGCAGCAGCAAGAAGGAATTGACCAACAGATTGAAATCGGCAAAGCATTGAAATTCTCCAGAGATATCGATCAGAAATTGGTGCCGGCTACGGGAACAGAGGGCGAAGTGCCCCCGTTATAGGGACTGGTCACGCTGGCCGAGGTGTTGTTGAACATGACGCCCGTGCAGACGAAGCCAGGGTTATTGCAAAAGGTCACGCCTTGAGCCCATTGGTTGATGGTGTTGTAGTAGACGAATCCATCAAAAGAAGCGGCGGTTCCGTTTTGCCCGCCAAAATGGATTGCCTGGCTTCCGGCTATGGCTGAGAGGGCTTGGTTGACGATGATGTTGTTCTCAACGACGGTGCCATGCGTAGTCGGTTGAATCACAATTCCCGCGACGCTGGCGGTGGATGCCGTGCATCCATTCGTGCAATCCGTGTCGTATACCTCATTGCCTGTGACGTGTATTCCAATGCCTGGGCCGGCGAGTATCCCGAACGCGGCATTGATGGCTGAGTTTGCCGGGAAAGTTGGGTTTGCAACGTTCGAGCCCTGCGTGTTGATGACCTTGTTGTTCTTGATGGACACAAACGGACCCGTAGCGGCAATGCCGGCGAAATAACTGGTATCGGCAAGAATGCCTTCAACGGTGTGGCCCGACGAATTGGCGGTTGCGAGGCCAATCGCCGTACCATTGAGAAGACCAATGGCTACCCAAAAGCCGCGCAACGTGCCGTTGCGGATGTGTATGTTCTGCCGGTCGATTGCCTCGATGCCAATGGCAGTAGTCGATGGCCCGGCGCCGATATTCCCGATTGCAAAGTCGTTCAAGTCCAGCAGCACATTATTGGCTGTGATGGTGATGGCCGCGCCGCTGGTCAGGGCGGACGTGATTTTTTGCGTAACGCAATACACGCCCGGAGCCGAGATCGTGTACGGAACCGAGGTGATCTTTCCAGCCCCGGAGCCCGCAGCTCCACCACCGTCACAGACCCTGATTTCCGCCAGGGCGGACGAACCAGCAAAACAGCAGGCTGCAGCAAGCGCTATCTGACCAAAACCATAAAATGGGCGACGCATAAAAAACTCCGGAAATGTGCTTGGTAGAGAGAAATAGAGGACTGCATTACGCAGTCATCTTGTGGTGTGATTGCAGCGAGGAAGGTATCGGACTAAAGTTTATTGATGGTGTGTCATGAAAACTTGCATCTTGCGGAAACAGGTTCGAGATCGCCCCAGACTCAATAATTGCTGGTACCCAGCGCAGTTCCCCCAGTGGCAGTCGTCGTAACACCCTGGAATCCGTTCCCGTAATAATCCCCGGTCGACGACGTCGTCGGATCGATGTACACGCCGTTGCTGAAATTGGCGATGTAATTGTTGCTGATGAAACCTTTGGTGCTGCTAGACAGGAGAACTGCATAATTGCTGGCGGCAGAAGGCAGAGCACTATTGACGATTTGATTGCCCGTAATGACCGAATTGGTAATGGGCGTCGTGGATGGTTGCAGCAGAATCCCGATGGCGGATGCGCCCGCCGTAGCGCCGCACACGTTTGTGCAGTCGGTTTCCAGGATAATATTATTTGCAATCACGGCATTGCTGCCCTCGACGATGATTGCTCCAGCAATAGCGGGCCCTTGCGCTCCGGAATTTAGCAGCGTGCTGCCCAACGTCGACAGGACCGTGTTGCCGCTGACATTGGCGTAGGGGCCGTCCACCCATATTCCCCAGCGGTAACTGTGGTCTGAGGTGATTCCGGTCACGACGTGTCCGCTGGACGTCCCCAAGGTTCCATCGTGCAAGGCGATGGCAGACCAGAATCCCCGCAGGATGCCATTGCGAACCACAATGTTCTGCCGGTCTATCGCCTCCACACCCTTGGCCCCGGTTGTAGGCAATGCGGCCAGATTACCGATGGCGAAGTTGTTCAAATCGAGAACGACATTGTTGGCATTGATGGCAATTGCGGCCCCACTGGCGAGGTTCGTGGTTATCTTCGCGGTAACGCAGTAGATTCCCGGCGCGGTGATCGTATAGGGCACGGCGGTGATCGCAGTGCACTTCGTGGTTTCGGCAAAAGCTGGCACGGCAGCGCAAAGCGACAATGCGGCAAACGCTGCTGGCAGGCAACTACCAATGCCGTGAATTCTCATGGTGCGTACTCCAATGGGCATACCAATGATTAATGCCATTGATACCTAATAGTTGGTCCCGATCGGCGTTCCGCCGGAATAGGGAGTAGTCGTTCCTTGCGTAACGTTGCCGCGATACTTCCCGGTTGCCCCTGTCGCCGTGTCGTACAGGATACCCACCGCTGCAGTGGAGACGACGTTTTGCTCGATCAGCACGTTTGGACTGATGTCGTTTGCGACAATCCCGAAAGCTGTGGCTATTGCGGACAGGCTCGCATTCATTACAGTGTTCGCTTCAATTACTGCATTGGGGGCGTTTTGTACGTAAATTCCTCCCGCAGCCGCGGACGCGGCCGTGCACCCATTGACGCAATCAGTGTCCAACACCGTGTTGTTGTAGATATAGGCATTGCCGCCCTGACCTATGGCGATCCCAATAGCCTTGTTTACCTGCGTTGGATCCTGGGAATTGACGACTATCGAACCCTGCGTAGCTAAGACGCGCGAATTGCGTACCGTGCAATCGGGGCCATTGAGCGCGATACCGGCCAGATAAGAATGATCCGACGTAATGCCGTCCACAATGTGGCCGCTGGAAAGCGCGGTCGTCAAGCCAACGCTCGTCCCATCAAGCAAGGCAACGCCGATCCAGAAGCCACGCAGGATCCCATTTTTCACGACGATATTCTGCCGGTCGACTGCGTAGATGCCATAGGCAATAGTCGACGGGCCCGCGCCAAGGTTGCCGATGGCAAAATCGTTCAGGTCGAGTACGACGTTGTTGGCGGCAATGGTGATGGCGGCACCGCTGGCCAAGTTGCTTGTGATCTTTTGGGTCACGCAGTACACGCCGGGCGCGGATATGGTGTACGGCACCGTGGTGATTGCGGTGCAGTTGATCGTCTCCGAATGTGCCGCCCCCGCGCATAACATTAAGGCGAAGGTGACGAGAGCATTGAATCCAAGGCCAAAAAATTTCATCACGCTTCTTCCTCTACTCAGTGGTGGTTTGCAAGACCACTTGACTTGACGGCACTGCATCCAACCAGCGCGCACCTCTAGTAATTTCCGCCAGCATTGACGCCGGTAGTGCCCTGAACGTTGGTGGTAATACCGCCGATAAATCCATTGCCGTGGTATTTGCCGCTCGATAGCGAGCCAAAAGTGATTCCCGTGTTCCAGTTGGCAAGAACGTTTCCTTGAACGAATATGTTCGTGGTGGTCATGTCAACGGCAATGGCCACCGAATTGGCAACGGTGGGCAAGGTCGAATTTGTCACGGTATTGCCGGACACTTGGCTGCTCGGACTGCTGCCGATCTCGATGCCGGCCGCGATTCCGGTGCCTACGGTGCAGCCGTTGCTGCAATCGGTATCAAAGACCTGATTGTTGCGGACAATTCCCCCCGGTGCGTTATCCACGCTGATACCGCTTGCCGCGCCGCCCGCTGTCGAGGAATTGGCGGATCCTGTGGTTGCGTAGACGGAACTGAATTTCACCGTGGAGTAGGGGCCCTGCACGGCAATGCCTACTGCGTAGCAGTGATCTGCGGTGATTCCTTCCACGATGTGGCCGGAGGAGTTGGCGGTAGTCAGTCCAACCGAGGTCCCGTCCAGCAAGGCAACGCCAAAGTTAAAGCCGCGCACAATTCCGTTTCGGAGCCGGATGTTTTGACGATCGACCGCGTAGATTCCCGCTGCGCCGGTCGCCGGACCCGCGGCGATATTCCCAATTGCAAAGCCGTTCAGGTCCAAGACGACGTTATTGGCATTGATGGTGATCGCCGCGCCGCTTGCCAGATTGGACGTGATCTTTTGCGTGACGCAGTACACGCCGGGTGTGGTTATGGTGTAGGGCACTGCGGTAATTGCCGTGCAATTCACGGTTTCCGCGTAGATTGGCGCCGCGGCAACCAGCAGCGACGCCGCCGACCACGCGCCGAAGTAAAAAGTTTTCAGCCTCATGATTGCACTCTTCCCCCACATGGTCGTGCAGACATCAAAAATTGGACGTACCCACGGCGGTGCCGCCAGCGCCAACTTCCACGGTAGTGACGTTCAAGAAGCCGTTGGCAATATAAAGCCCGGTACTCGTCGCGTCGAAATCTATACCCTGCTGCCAATCGGTAAAGCGATTCCCGTCGATGAAGACGTCCGTGCTGGAATTGATGACGTACAGACCGCGAACATTGGCAGCTGCAACTGCGGATAATGTGAAATTGGACACGCGGTTCGCATCGACCACGGCACCCGGTGCGGCTGCTATTTCAATTCCGAAGACCGTAGCCGTTGAAGCGGTGCAGCCATTGGTGCAATCGGTATTGAGTACGGCGTTGTCCGTGACCCTGGAGCCGGCCCCTGAGACAAAAATTCCGATGGCGCTGTTCGTGCTGATGGCCGGCAGGGCTGCGTTGGCTACCGACGAACCTTGCGTGTTGGCTGTCCTTGAATTAATGATCCAACTGCCGGGGCCCTGTACGGCAATTCCCAGCAGATAGCATGTGTCGGCAATAATAGAGTCGACTTTGTGGCCGCTGGAATTACTGGTGGTCCCACCGGCGGTTACGCCATTCACAAGTGCAACGCCTGCCCAAAAGCCCCGTAATGTGCCATCGCGGACGACGATGTTTTGCCGATCTATCGCCAGGATGCCCACTGCGGAAGTGCTCGGGCCTGCGCCTATGTTGCCGATTGCAAAACTGTTCAGATCAAGTACGACATTGTTGGCGTTTATTGTTATTGCTGCGCCACTTGTTAGGCTGGACGTGATTTTCGTTGTAACGCAGTACACGCCGGGTGCCGTGATCGTGTAGGGGACGCTCGTGATCGGCGTGCAATTGATGGTCTCGCCCCATGCGGCGGTGCATAGCAAGAGCGCAGCGCACCCACCCCATTTGAGAAAATAGGAAAAAATTTGTCCCACGACCCCCCCCCTTGCATCTGGCCTAACCGAAGCCAGTTGACTTTGGCGCAATCAGATCTGCAACGAAATCAGGCCAAATCCAACTCGACCCGACGCCAGTGAAGCACCTATTCTTTAAGTATCAGGGAACTTCTTAACCCTAGTCGAGTAGTGTTCTCTCTACTGAGCAGGTGCGGGAATCGCATAAATGCGGGGAGGAAATGCCCGACTACAATGATAGGGAAAACGTTACCCCACCCTACCGTTTCGCGATTTCCGATCAAGTGACGTTGGTGGCGGAATCTTCCGGCGGCGCGTTTCGTGCCTGCGTCGATTGAATGGTGCAGCACCTAGTGGCAGACATGAACGAGACGGTTGATTTTTTCATCTGCGGCGTGCAAAAGTCAGGTACCACGGCGCTCGATTCGATCCTGCGCGGCAGCCCAGGTATCCAGATGGCGCAAGTCAAAGAGATCCATCATTTCGATGACGAAATGCTGGATTGGGGTTCCCCCAATCACCATCGCCTGCACGACATGTTCGATTGGCGCGTGCCGGGCGTCTTACGCGGCGAGGCCACGCCGATCTACACGTACTGGCCTGGCGCGATGGAGCGACTTCAGAAATACAATCCGTCAGCGAAATTGATCGTCGGGCTACGGCACCCTACCTTTCGAGCGTTTTCACATTGGCGCATGGAGACCTCACGCGGATCGGAAACCCTTCCGTTTTCAATGGCAATCCGTGAACCTGGGCGAGAACGGATAAGAAACGCCCCGGGCGAAGTGCACAGAGTTTTTTCCTATGTCGAGCGTGGTTACTATGCCCGTCAGGTCCGAAGGATGCTGGGTCTTTTTTCGCGCAGGCAGATTTTCTTTTTCAGAACGGACGTTCTCTGGAACAATCCGGGTCTGGTCTCGCAGGAACTGGGAAGGTTTCTTGGCGTGCCGCTTGTTCCGCCTTTGCAACGCCGCTACGTGGTTCCGATGGCGTCGATAGACGTCAATCCCCTGGAAAATGACGATAGGGTCTATCTCGATGACCATTATCGCGCCGATATTGTTGATACCGGGCGCTTGATCGACGTAGCTGTGACCGATTGGCTCGAGCCATCCTACGTCGAAGACATTTCTGCAACGGGGTCGTAGAAAATCCGAATAAGACAGTACGTGGCTGCCATGGTTGCGGATCCGTGTTTGCGTGCGGTTGTGTTCATAGGCGCCAACGGAAGTCAGCGCTTGCCAAAGATGTGGTTTCGACACTCCTGCGCCACATTCCGCGCGTCAAAATGACCCGATACATGATGCGGATGAAGCATGGAGTCGACTCCCTCCAGGATGAAAGTCGGTATGCAGTATGCGTATCTGTGATATCCATTGCCTACGGCAGTTTGATAAACAAATCGGTCAGCCGCTAGCCCAACATTGTGGGAAACCTGCACTTCGTCGCATGGAAATCTGGCGACACTGCCTGCGAAGAAATTTTCGCAAATGTTCTTCATGCCGCCCGCCGTAACGAGGTACGCCGCAGTGGAATGACAATAAAGGTCTTTGACCGATTCGTTGGCAAACCTGGTTGGTTCGTTGTCCTTCTTTCTCGCAAACAGCTGTTGCGTGTCGAAATAAAGTTCTGTTAAACCTCGAACAGTGGCGGCAGGAAGGACACAGAGCTGAATGTAAGCCGCGTCAGAAGGTGCGGCAGAAAGGATGGCGGCAATTTCGCTGGCCTCTACGTCGCCGATCTCCAGGTCATCCTCCAAAATGATTACACGATCCCGACCTTCTTCGTGCGCGAGGCGGACCGCGCGCAAGTGGGAAAGCGTGCAAGCAAGTTCACGGCTGGTGACCGGATTGGTTCGGTGTGTGAAAATTGTCGAGCCTAGACTTGTGTCACATAGAAAGGCGGCCCGGACGGCGCTGGTATCGTCTCCGTCGACGGCCTCTATGAACCGGTGCCTCATGCCGCGTTCGGACAACTGCTGCTCCATCCGCATCCGCCTGCGCTCCGATTTCTTCACGTTAATCACGAAAAAATCGAGATCAATATCAGCCCAGGAACAAATCATCTTCTGGTCCATCCAGGGCCTCCTTGGGTAGTTCGTCTTTTGGCGGAATTGCGGTACGGGGATTGTCGCGTTTACATTGGATTCAATTGCAGGTACGGCATCACGATATTGGCGAACTGATTACGTTCGTGCTCCAAGGTATGGGCTGCTGCGGTTGTCAGCCCGCAACTGGAAAGCCTTATCGATTGCGCCTCATCGCCCATGAGACGGCGCACAGCCTGGACCAAGGATTCCAGGTCGTAATCGGGAGTGATGCAGTTTTCGCCGTTTCGGCAGAACGTTCGATTGCCGATGCAATCCGGGACAATGACAGGTGTCCCCAAGGCCATGGCCTCAAGTGCCGGCAGGTAGAAGCCTTCCGTCACGTTTGGCAATAAGACACATAGTTTTGCGCGTCCCAGTCGATGCAGGAAATTCTCGCGCAAGATGAATTGGTCTGCAAGGTCGACGCTGGTATTGGGCTCAAGGCGCTCCGCGAGAGCGCGGGATAATTGCGGTGCCTTGGATCCTGCAATGAAGACTCCTGATCTACGCTGCACCGGTACCACTGCCGAATTGGCGGCTATGTCGATTCTGTTCTCTATTGTGCGGATGTCGCCACGCACTTTATGGGTGGCGCGAAGTGCGGCTTCAACTGCGGCGCTGACACAAATGCGCAAGGCGAATCGTGACAGATACACGAATTTTGGATCTCCAGGTGAAGCGTGAGAAATGCTCTGCACGAGATTTAAAACAGGGCGTTCCCCAGGGTCCACTCCGGCCCTGTCAAGCAGGCCCCAGTCAATACCCGCAACGAAGTAAGAATCAGACGACTGTAGGTGGCTGACGATGGGCACGCCGGAAGCAAGAAATGGATTTGCCGGATCCAGGAACGATCTGGGCGTGAGAAAAAGTTCAGGCTCGACGCCTTCTAAGCTAGACGCGTGGCGCAGATAATCAAGGTACTTGATATGACCGCCCGTAAGCCCAACTTCGCAGTCGTAGTCGCGAAGAAACAGCATTTTCATTTTGCGTTCCGGCTCCTGGGGGTGGGAGATTGGCTTCTTGCATTGCCCTATTACCGACCCAGCAGCCAGTGCGGCCATGCAGGCAATGTTTTCAATTCCCAAACTTGCAGGGGCGAACCGGACTGCTGAACAAAGCCGTTTTCCGCGAAAAGCAGCGCAGATGACCGGTTCCTGCCGGTGTCGAACCAGGCGCCGGTAATTGCTTCGTTACTCTGTCCGGCACTATCGGCGTGAATATGCTTGATCACAGCATGTAAGAGCGCGCTTTCCAAGCCCAGGCCAAATACCCGACAGGACATGACGACTTGTGTGATCGCGTTCGCCTTGAAAACCGCAAGGGCCACCAGTCCGTTGTCGGCGAAGACATCTTGTGCGCTCAGGGCCAGGATCTTGGCGCCATCGCCAAGCGCCTGCGCCAACTGCGCCGCGGTCCAGCGTTGCCCTGTAGTGTTGAACTGGTTTGATCGATTGAGCAACTCCAGAGCCCGATCAAACTGTGGCTGTGCCGCATCTTTGATGATGTCGAGGCTCACGCGCATTTGCAAAGAAAGAAGAAATTGTTCCCGATCGACCTCCCGCGCCAGAGTCTGGCGCTGCGCCAAAGCACGAACCAGTCCAGTGCGGGAATGGGCCTCCGCGGAAATTGCCGCAACCTGCGTCTGTGCCGAATACAAAATAATGCTGCGCCACGCTTCCTGCGCGCCGGACAGAAAGCGCATATCAGGGAATGCCTGCTGAACCTCCGCGATTTCGCGCAGGTCATCGTCGATGAAAAGAACGCTGGCAGGCAACAGGTTGGTTTCTTCGAGGATCTCGGCGATATTCGCGAATTTTGCGCGTCGGTTGATTTTTACCGAACAAAAATCTTCGAATGTGATTCGATTCGTCCAGACGGTCCGGAATTGCGGTAGGGTTTTTTCATGGTCATTCTTGCTGCATATTGCCAGCAGGCCGCCGCGGCGTTTGAATTCCAGCAGCGCTTCTGCATAACCCAGTGGCCAGCCACCATGATGGCGATGCGGCACGATGTCGTCCTCTTCTGCCAGAACACCCATCCATAAGGTGTTGTCGAGGTCGGTAATGATCAACTTTACCGGCTGTTCGGCCTGCAGGATGTACAGCGCGTCGGATATGCGCCTCAGCACTGCCCGCAAAAAAAGCTTAGCTTGCGCCGATGCGCCATAGGCTAAATGCGCAAGATGCAGGATATGGACGTCGGACACCTGCGCATCGCCGATGCTTCGCAAAAGGTCGTTGACTTCGACAAAATACGTACCCCGCATTTGCTCGATCGCCTCGGCCATGACGTCATTGAGCGTGCGCACGAAATGATGGAATGACCGACGCCGGCCATTGACCAGGATCCCCGTGAACGTCTGGGGCGGTTCCGGAAATGCAAGAATGAAAAGGGGCACGTTGCCTGCAGTGGTGGCATTGATCCGCTGCAGGAAATGGCGCAAATTATCACTGCTCCTGGCAACAATATCGTCGTATGCAAAGGCGTCGCGGACGTGAAAGAAGTAGTCGTCGACGGGGGTTGTCGCATCGTGCAGCAGGTTTCGGATTGTGGTGTGCACGAGGACGGCATCGTAGTTCTCCCAGCATATCGCCGGCAGGGGGTCCGTTCTTCCTGCCTTGGCCAGGTAGTGGTCCACCGTCCAGCCGGCAACCAGCGCCGGCGCGGAAAATGACTCGGCTACGCAGGTGCCAAGCACCGCCACCCGCAATGAAGGTCGCGTGCCGCGTTCAAGCGCATCGGGCTGCAGGGGGAGATTCGTAACGAGGTCGGCTGTGAAGGGATCGTCGTGGGTCATGATGCAGCTTGAAGGGGGCGATTGATTTTGGGCGTTGCTTACCAATAGGCGCCGCCTTCAAAGTGCTCCGCGTTGGTTGGCACCATTTCCGCGGGAACCCGGATCCAATGATCATTGAAAAATGCCTTTTCCCGTTCCCGCGACAGCCAGCGCTTTCCCAGTATGCCAAACAGCAACTGGATGAATCCGCCGACATAAAACGCCGAGCGACGCCGCATAGAGAAGATGTGGTCGCACAGGGGCAAGCCGTAGCAACCGCAACCGAGCAGGGCAAGATCGAAATCAATCTGATCAACGGAATTACACAACTGCTGAAATGTTTCCGACCACGAGGCGCCCGGCTCGTGCCCGGGATATGTGTCGGAGGATTTCAGATAAGTTAATCGCTCCGGAAAGGCGGCTGAAATTCCGGAGTCCGGAAACAGGTCGGAAAATTTTGCGGCCTGGCTTTTCATAAGCTCCACCTTGCTGTTGATGACCAGAACGCGCTTCTTCGTGCGGGAGATTTCGGCCAAGAAGCGCACCAGCGCGGCCAGTTGCATGGTGTCGACGCAAACGTCGGGGGCGAGTCTGACCGAATCGAGCAATGGCTGGCAGTCGTTGCGCTGGCTGGGAACGATCATCACCAGGTTGGAGTGGCGCAAGGCCGCGACGTAGCGGGTTGCCCAATCCTGGAATACATCCGCCTCCGCGGCTGCATCGCGGCAATACCAGCCTGCGCTATAGCGCAGTTCCCGCGTGGCCCCGCCGCCGGCTATTGCTCGCGCCTCGACATTACCGGTCCGCGTAACCAGGAATGGCGCGCTGCCCTGCAAAAGCGCATTGACGACGGCTTCGGCCCGTGCGCCTCCATCACCGACGGATATGGACGTGGACAAATTCTGCAGGTTGCTCAAGCAGGCCTCCACTGTGCGATCTATACGCGAGCCCGCCGGGCGTCTGGACCAATACCGACGCATTCGCGGCTGCCTGCGGCCAGGGGCGCAAGCGTTTCGTTGATGATATTAAAGTGATCCTGCCAGGTTGGAGGCTTCCACGCCTGAATCCTCTGGATCTGGGCAATTCGTCGTAGCGAAAAGGCTGCGTAGTAGTCCAGTACTGCGTGTTTCCACGCGAAGTGGTCCAAGGGATCGAGATATTCCGGTGCGGCGCCCCCGACCTCGCGAAACACGGGAATGTCGCTGCAGATCACGGGCACCCCCGATGCCAGCGCCTCGGCCAGCGGCAGGCCGAAGCCTTCCACGAATGAGGGCAGCAGCAGTGCGCGCGCCCCGCACAGCAGTTGCGCAACGGATCCGTCGTCCAGGCCATTGTGCTCGATCACCAGGCCGCGCAGTTCGTGGCAGCGTTCGAGCATGTCGACCACCTGTTCGTTCTCCCATCCGCGTGCGCCTATGACGTGCAGCAGCGGCGGTCGCTCCGAAGTGGCGCTGTCGCGCTTTGCCAGACGTGCCCACAAGTTGAGCAGCAGCAGGTGGTTCTTGCGTGGTTCTATGGTGCCCAGAACCACGAAATAGGGCAGGGCCGTTGGGCTGGGCGGGTACTTGGGTTCGGGCGGCACAAACGCGCGAATTCCCGGAGGGGCCACCCGCACCCGGGGGGGGCCGCCGGCCGGATTGGCCTCCAGGTAGCGCCGGAACGAATCGGCCGTGGCCGCCGAGTTGACGATCACCGCATCGTATTGGCGCGCTGCATTGGCCACAAGGCGCTGGCCGCGCGCCTGCCAGCTGGCGCTGAAATATTCCGGGTATTCGATGGGGATCAGGTCGTGCAGGAAGCAAACGCCACGCGCGCCAAAGGCGCGGCGGATTCGCGGCATCGCCTCGTCGCGCGACAGGTGGTGGTGCGAAACCACCAGGAACACCGGCGTACCGCCGTGCCGGCGCAGCTTGCGGCGCAGCCAGAAGCCGCCGCTCCAGGCGCTGGCGGCCAAGCGAAGGTAAATGGCCCAGGGCGCGGGTGCGTGATGGGCACCGGTGGATCCGTTGGGTGACGTCGCAGCGGCAACGTTCCAGCGCGCGCTCAGGTCGCGCAGAAAACGCTGCGCCCCGGCTGGACTGATGGCAAGCAGCCAGCCAAAGTAATTGATCACGCCGTAGGCGGGCCGCTCGGTTCCGGTCGCCAGGAAATGGCGGGCGTATTCCAGCTCAATGCGATCGATGCCGCTGGGCCCGGTGCGAGGAACGCGCCAGATCAGGCGGGAGATGTCCAGCAATATGGGTGCGGGATGGCTGCTGCTGCCCGCACAGCGGCTTGACTCGCCAGCGGGCGCGGGCGGCGTTGCGGCTGGTTCAGCATTGCCTGCGGGGCTCGGAGAATTCATTTGCCGGAAATTTAACCCGGACTCGAAAAAACTTGCGAATAGCGAGAATCGTCAAATTCCGCAGTATCCCCGCAGGCACCATCCAGTTCCTCTGCCACCTGATTCGCGTAAATCAGGAAATGCTGCGCCGACACGAGCAAACCCATGCCCATCGTAAATTTCACGGGATTGTCCCGATAACGGCGAAAGATCGTCCAGAGAAACCGCCAGTACGCCCGCCGATAACCCGACCAGATGCCTTGAATCCACATCGATCTTGCCAGCAGCCGCAGGTCGCGCGATGCCACGGAATCGGGAACGGTCTGACTGGGCTTCGTATGCCATGCCTCCAGCGAGCGCAGCGCCCGCCGAAAGTACGTGTCCGGCTCATACAGCTTCTTCAATAAGATGCTCAAGCCATGAAACAGCATGGGCAGCGGCATGGCGGTGCGAAAGTTCGGCCCACTGAAATTGGAAAGGGCATCGCTGTCTTCAATCAGCCGCCCTTCCTTCTTCATCCGGTCAAATAGCGGGGTGGTGGGCGGAGCCTGCAGCATGCCGGCCATGGCCCACGGGATGGCGGCCTGTTCGATGAACTCGCGTTGCCGCTCGAAGATTGCCGCATCGTCGGAATCAAACCCCACGATGAATCCGGCCGTCACCCAAAGCCCCTTGTCCTGGATGATGCGCACCTGGTCCAGGGTGTCCTTGCGCAGGTTCTGGAATTTCTTCGAGCCCGCCAAAGCCTCAGGGGAGGGTGATTCGATGCCAAGGAACACGAAGATGAAGTTCGCGGCGACCATGGCCTCCATCAACTCCGTGCGCTCGGCCAGATCGACCGAGGCCTGCGTGTAGTAGGTGAAGGGTTGCCCATGCGCACTTCCCCAAGCGGCAATTTCCTTGACCAACAGCAGCGCGTTCTTGCGATTGCCGATGAAGTTGTCGTCCACGACGAAAACATCGCCGCTCCAGCCCAGTTCGCGCAGCGTATCCAGCTCCGCGATTAGCTGCGCAGGGGATTTGGTGCGTGGCGTTCGACCGTAGATGGTGATGATGTCGCAAAAGTCGCACTCGAACGGACAGCCGCGGGAAAATTGCACCGGCATGGCGGTGTAGCGGTCCATGCGCAGCAGGTCAAACCGCGGTATCGGGCTGCCTGATATTGCCGGCTTCTCCGTCACCCGATAAACGCTGCGCGCAGTGCCGTCTTCCAGCGCCTGGGCGATGCCGGCGAAAACCTCCTCGGCTTCGCCCACCATCAAATGGTCCGCTTCCAGGCCCACGACCTCGGGCTCGCTCGATGCCCAGGGTCCACCGATGAAGGTTCGTGTTCCCAGCGCCCGGGCGCGGCGAAGTATTGCCACGGCATCCGCTCGTTGCGCATGCATGGCGCTCACCATTACCAGATCGGCGCCCTGCAAATCTTCGTCAGTGATCGCATCGAACGCGTGATCCAGGAGTCTGAGGGTCCACGTGGGCGGGCACAGCGCCGCAACGGTAACCAGGCCCAATGGCGGCATGGTTGCGGACTCTGGCAGGATTGTCAGGGCGCCTTCGAACCCCCAAAAAGAGGGCGGGAACTTCGGCCAGACCAACAGAACTTTCGGGTTCGGTCGCAACGGGGGAAATGAAACGATCCGGC
>Ga0209698_10000514_pt1 | contig 44148 bp, 24 predicted proteins | sample LitLauG_LLR_2012_FD_187203 | JGI IMG/M metagenome (GOLD analysis project Ga0209698, IMG submission 187203) | Freshwater sediment microbial communities from Pennsylvania, USA - Little Laurel Run_MetaG_LLR_2012 (SPAdes) (version 2) | ecosystem: Environmental > Aquatic > Freshwater > Creek >... | reverse complement strand
CTGCAACATGATGTGCGATCCCTGCTTCATGGACGCGAACCAGGTCGGCTTCGTCCACGAACTGACGTGGGAAGAAATCAAGACGATGCTCGACAACGCCATCACCATCAAGCCACGCCGCCAGATGTCGGTGCAGTTCTCCGGTGGCGAGCCCACGTTGTCGCCTTATTTCCTCGATGCGGTCCGCTACGCCCGCAAAGTCGGCTACAACTCCGTGCAGGCTGCCACCAACGGAATTGAATTCGCGAAGAGTTTTGAATTTGCGCAGCAGGCGGTGGAAGCCGGCATGCGCTACGCCTACCTGCAGTTTGACGGCATCGGCAACGCCGCCAACGCGCACCGCATGGTCGGCAACCTGTTTGACGTGAAGCTGAAAGCTATCGAGAACCTGCACAAGGCCGGGTGCGAAATCGTCCCCGTCATTACGATCGTGAACGGCATCAACAACGAGCAGGTCGGACGCATTATCAAGTTCGCGCTCGACAATCCGAAAACGATCAGCTTCCTCTCGTTCCAGCCGGTTTCGTTTACCGGCCGTGACGAAGCGGTGACGGACGAACGCCGCCAAGCCCAGCGTTATACGTTGAGCCATCTGGCGCACGATGTGAAAAATCAGACGGGTCTTGGCGAGCCCGCTCGCGACTGGTTCCCCATCAGTTTCATGGGAACGTTCAGCGACTGGGCCGATCTGATGCACGCTCAGGACGCGAACAACGACTGGGGCCAACTCTCTTGCGGATGTCATCCGAACTGCGGGACGGGCATGGCCGTGATGATTGACAAAGAAACGAAGGAAGCTGTGCCTGTGACGGCGTTCCTGCACGGTGACCAGTTGGCGAAAGATATCGCCAAGGTCAACGACGCATCGCGCGGGAAATTCTGGACCGGTGTTGGAATGGCGCTTTGCCTGATGAAGAACTACGATCCGTTCCAGTCGCCGACGCACTTCAAGCTGATGGATCTGTTGAAGAAGTTCGACAAGAATTATCACGTTAGCGGAAAGGACTACGGCAAGGTCGGTCCCGACCGCACGATTGACGACGTGATGAAGCGGCGCACGACGGATCGCTGGAACTTCCTGTTCATCGCAGGCATGTGGTTCCAGGACCTGTTCAACTACGACTTCCGGCGCACCGAGCAGTGCATCATTCCGTACGCGACGCAGGAGGGCGAGATCTCTTTCTGCGCCTACAACACTGGCGTGGGATGGCGGAACATCATCGAGAAGATGCATATGACGGCCACCCTCACCAAGTGGTACGAGGAGCACGGGCGTCATGAGATCTTCGCCGGCGGCAAGAAAGTGAAGATGGAAGAAAAAGCCAGCGACTATCTCAGGCTGCGCGAAGAGATCGTGACCAACGAATTGCAGCACGATCTCGACAAGCTGGGCATCGCGAAAACGGCACGCGAAGAAAAGAAGCGGGCGCGGGACGCGAAGGCTGCGGAAGGGCGTGGTCCTCAGAAGAACGACGAGGCCTACAACGCACGCATGGCGTCGCTATATCGCGAGGTTGTGCTCAAGGAGAAGCCAGTGCAATCGCAGGATGGCTTCATTCCACTGGGCGCGCTGGCCAAGCCGAACGGAAACGGCAATGGCAAAGGCACCCACGCGGCGAAGCCGGAGATCGCGGAGCCGGTAGCGGGAGACTAAAGCAGCGTTTAGCTCTTAGCTTAAAAACCAGACGGGCCGCCCTTGGGGGGCCCGTTCTCTTTTCCTCTGAAGGAGTTTTCTCACGGCACACATTGTGGTTGCAGGGGCAGGATTGTTCCGCCTGCCCGCAGCGACAGCAGGTAGAGATAGCTGGTCAGGATGTGGAGGCATACCAGATCGGTCTTGACCAGAATCTTGGGGGGGACGCCGAGTTGGACAGAGTTGAGTTCGTTCAAGCCGAGGACGTGCTCGTAGAGTGGAGGCAGGGGCAGCTTGGGAACCAGATCGAGGCGGCCGGCGATGCGGGTGGTGTTAGGAACTACATGGTTGTAGGTGTCGACAAAATTCGGACCACCGGTGCGCGGGCTGGCGTAGGTGTACACCGTGGGATTCTTGAAGGAGGTGTTGGCTGCGACGTCGAGAGCGAGCAAGGTGACGAGCGCGCCTCCGAGGCTGTGTCCGCAGATGGTGAGCGAGGTGACCGGCCGGGCGAAGGGCAGGCCGGACAATGCCTTTACAACCGTCGGAGATCCGGGAGCCGAGCCCGTGGTCATCGACAGGTACATGGCGGTGAAGCCGTCTTCGGTGTGGCCTGCACTCGCCATGAACGGGCAGGGAACCATGAGAAATTGGGCGTCGTGAATCCATTCTTGAATGCCTTCGGTGCCGCGCACCGCAACAACGACGTCACCGGCAGTGGCTGCCTGGAGAATTAGGCCGATGGACACGCGGGCTTTGCCGCGGTCCGGATTCATGTCGGTGGCGAGGTCGTTGGCGAAGACAGAGGTGACGACCTGGTAGTTGACGGCGCCCACCTGGATGATCTCGTCGGCGTGGTTCGTGACGTCTGCGGGATCGATTGCGTAAGCGGCATTCACCGCTTGTGCATACAGAATCGCTTGGTTGAGATCCATGGTTGTGTACCTTTACGTTCCTTTCTTGGAATCACTCGGTTGAAGGTTTCGAGACCGGAAACTGGGGAGAGTTACTTCCCATGGGAAGAAGTCGCGGACAATTTCTGCCGCAGCCGTGCTCTATTTGGTTGAGTGGGGAAGCCGCGAGCGAGGACTTGTGAATCCCGCCCCTTGGCGGGATGGTCTTCGCTCTTTGACTCGAACACGTTAGAACAAGGCTGGGTGCATGTCAACAATCCGAGGCGAGAACGGGAGAGAACGTCACTTTCTTGGTGGGGTGTCGGGGACCTGACAGAGAAAAGCAGATTCCCCCTTTAGTTCCGCGGGCCGACAGCGCGAAATATACAAGATTGTGACATTCAACTGACAATGTATTTACCCTCTGTGGCCTACCATCTGCGCTAGCTGATCAGAGAAACTGTGATTTGCGTGCGAACGCCGCACCTGCACTCCCCTGCTCCTGGTCCGGCATGAAAAAGGAGAATCACTATGCGGCTTCGCGCAACCGCCCTCACGTTCGTCGCGGGAATCGCACTCACATTTGTCCCGAATGCAGCCTTGGCGCAGTATCAACTTTCCAATCTGTCCTCAAACCAAGTGAAATGGGCGCACCATGACGATCCTTTGCTGGTGAACTCGTGGGGTCTGGTGCACGCCCCTGGTTCGCCCTGGTGGATCAGTGATGAAAATTCCGGGTGGTCGACGCTTTATGACGCAGCGGGAAACACAATTCAGGGGCTGAAAGTGCTGATTCCAACTGCGGGGAATGGGCCGAGTTCGCCGAAAGGGTTGAACGGGCCTGGATCTCCGACCGGGATTGTGCACAACGGTTCGCAAGAGTTTCAGGTAGGAGGATGGGCTTCGATCTTCCTGTTTTCGACGCTGGATGGGACAATCAGCGGATGGGCACCGCAGACAAATTTCAATCAGGCAGTGTTAGCGCCGCTGCAAAATCAACCGAAGGGCGCCATGTATACCGGCCTGGCGATCACCAACAAAGCTTCAGGAAACTTTCTGTATGCCGCCGACATGGCAAACAGTCAGGTGGAGATTTTCGACGCAAAATTCAATTTCGTGAAGGCATTTACTGACTCCACCCTTCCGGCGGACTTTGCGCCGTTCGGGGTGCGAGACATCAACGGGATCGTCTACGTGACGTTTGCCAGCGTTTCTGGGGCCAGCGGAGGGTTTGTGGAGCAGTTCCGGGAAGACGGCACACCGGTGAGCCCTGGCAAACCGCTGATCCACGGGGCTCCCCTGAATCAGCCATGGGGCATTGCCGGCGCGCCCAGCAACTTTGGGCCGCTCAGCAACACGTTACTGATCTCGAACAACACCAACACGGGAACGATCAACGCGTTTGATCCATTTACCGGTCAGTTTATCGGGACGATAAAACGGGATGGGAAGCCGATCGTGATCGATCAGCTCTGGGGGATCGATTTCGGTGACGGGCTTGGGAAGAATGGAGCAGCCAACCAATTGTTCTTTGCCGCGGGTCCGAGTAACAATCTAGCGGGGACATTTGGAGTGATTGTGTTCAGTCCAGAGCAAGAGTAGGTTCAGGTTTGGTTTGTGACGAGGCCGCTCGCAAGGGCGGCCTTTTCAACTGCGTTGAATCCTAGTAGCCAAACCAGCATCCAGTGCTGCGAGGAAAGAGACTCCCATGGCACGTGTCTTCATTACAGGGTCAGCAGATGGTTTAGGAAAAATGGCAGCGCAGTTGCTCATCGAACAGGGGCACGCGGTCGTGTTGCACGCGCGCAATGAAGCCCGAAGCAACGAAGCGCTGAAGGGCGTCCCAGGAGCGGAGTCGGTTGTGACTGGGGACTTGAGCAGCATCCGGCAAACACGGAGCGTTGCCGAACAGGTAAATGCTCTCGGAGCGTTCGATGCGGTGATTCACAACGCGGGAGTTGGTTATCGAGAGCCGCAGCGCGCCGCGACCGAAGACGGACTGCCCCATGTGTTTGCGGTTAACACGCTGGCGCCCTACATTCTCACTGCACTGATTCGGCGACCGAAACGCCTGGTCTATCTGAGTTCCATGTTGCATCACCAGGGCGATGCAAGCTTGAAGGACTTGAATTGGAAGGACCGTCCCTGGCAGGGACAGCAAGCGTACTCGGACACCAAACTTCACGACGCGCTTTTGGCGTTCGCCGTCGCACGACTCTGGCCGGAAGTCTTGTCGAACGCTCTTGAACCTGGCTGGGTGGCGACGAAGATGGGAGGCCCTGCAGCCACCGACGATCTGAACCAGGGGCATCGCACGCAGGTATGGCTCGCAGCCAGTGATGATCCGGCGGCGAAGGTGACGGCCGAGTACTTCTATCACATGCAGCGTCTCACGCCAAAACGAGAGACTCGCGATGCAGAACTGCAAGACAAACTTCTGGACGCGTGCCGCAAGTTCTCAGAGGTTGAACTGCCGCGCTAACAGCGCCCAGCGCGCAAGTCGGTGTGTTACATTAAACGATTGTGGGCGCGTAGCTCAGTTGGTAGAGCAATGCCCTTTTAAGGCATGGGTCGCAGGTTCGAATCCTGCCGCGCTCACCATAAATCAGAGTCCCGCCATGAGCCCGCCAGCCTTTCTCTCATTGCTGGATAGTTTCCGCGTGTTCAAAGTAAATGTCCGCTGGTTCGCGCTGGCAATCTTGCCTGCGGCGTGAGTACAGCAGACACGCAATCCTACAAGTACTTCGGCTCGGAAATCCAGACGTCGAAACTAAAGCGAGCTTTGGCATCGCCATGATGGGCGGCGGCAGCGATCTGGACGAGGCATTTCGCTGGCTTTACTGAAAACCAGCAAACAGCTGTCTGTCCGCGGGGCAACATTCGGACACCATCACGAGCAGAACGATCCCGTGAGACGGTCTTTCGAAATCGGGTTCATTTGCCAGGCGTCGAGCGATGTTAGCTTTACATTACCTTCCAGTTTCACGCGAAGGGGACCCGACGGGATCTGGTAAACCCGCGCCGTTAGAGCAACGGTCTCGTTCGCGAAAACTTCCAACACCGATCCGTCTAGGAACACGTGAAGGTGCACCGGGGAGCCCGTGGGGGCGGGAAGCGGCGCGGCTACCCTGTTCACGCGAAGTTCGCGACTTCCTGATTGCTTCGAGCACGCAATTGAAACGAAGTCTCCAGCATCCGAGTGAAGGAGCAGGTTAAAGTCATCTGTCGTCGAATGCAATCTCACATCGATCTCGGCAGCAAGATTCCTGATTCGAACACCGTCAACGCTCCCGGCGTGATCTGCGCGGAGTTTGCCGACAAAAGGCGCCGCCTCCGTCTGCAATTCATTCTGTGAGCTCAACGAAAGCACCCGTGGCAGCGACATCGCACCTGCCCAGCCCGCTGAAATCAGATCCGCGTCGGGGCGCGCTTCCGGAATCCATCCCCAGAGAATGCGCCTGCCGTCAGCGTCGAGCATGGTTTTCGCGGCGTAGTATAAGCCCCAGTCGACTACTCCTTCTTTCTCGGGCGTGAAGCGCTGATTCGCGTACGTTCCAACTTTCCACCGAACTTTACCCATGGTTGAGATCAGCAACACGTGCTTGTTGCCGAGCGGGAAAAAGTCCGGGCACTCCCACATCTCACCTGTGTCCACCGGATTCGCGCTCGCACTGCTGCTCGGGGAGCCTTCAATCAGGGGATGCAAGTACGTCCAGTGACGCAAATCGGTGGAAGTATACAGAAGGATTATCCCGCCCTTGCCGTGCACACCGGAGCCGAGGACCAACATCCAGTGCTCCCCTTCGCGCCACAGCGCTGGATCCCGGAAGCCGGTGACTTCGAGCCCAGCGGGCGGTGTTGCGATGACCGGTTCGGAAAGCTTTTTCCAGATCCGCAGTTCATCATCCTGCGCGACAGCAAGGCATTGTGTTTCACGCCAGGTGTGGACGCCATCGCGAAGTGTTGCGTCGCCTGCCGAAGACGGCGGCGCCACCGCCGTGTAGATTACCGTAGGCTTCCCATTATCGAGGACCGCGCTACCGCTGAAGACTCCGTCCGAGTCGGGACCCCCAGGAGTGGGCGCCAGCGCAATGGGTCCGTGCTGCCAATGGATCATGTCGGCGCTCGTAGCGTGTGCCCAATGCATGTTGCCCCAGGTCGCGCCGTGTGGATTGTACTGGTGAAACATGTGGTATCGACCGCCGAAGTAGATCGGGCCGTTCGGATCGTTCATCCAGTTATGCGAGGGCATCAGGTGAAACTGCGGCCGCAGCGGGTCCGACGCTAGTTTCTGGCACAGGTTGGCATCACCTGGATCGTTGCTGCCGGGCAGAGTGTGGCTCAGGGAACCGAAAGCGGCAGCGCCCGACATTTGCAGGAATATGCGGCGAGAAAGGGGCATGAGTTCACCGTTACCAGATCGGAACTAAACCCGGTATCGGCGTGGTCTATTTCTTACCATATCGAGAGCAAAGACGTGTTGGATATAATCGGGTGAAAGTTTTACCGTTCATGGTGTCTCGATCTCCGTCCCAACTGGTTCATGCGATCGTTCTCGCGCTTACCTTCATGAGCGTAGCGGCGCTGGCGCAGGCGCACTCGCCTTCCGCCAAGTCTTCCGAGCAAACGGCGCTGCAGAGAGGGCAGGAGGCTTTGAGGAAAGGAGATCTTGCGCAGTCTCGCGCTGAGTTGGAGAAAGCCGTGCGCCTTGCGCCGAACGATGCCACAGCGCAGTCGGCACTCGGTTGGGTGCTGGCGCTGCAAGGGCAGAATGACGCCGCCATCGATCATCTTCGCGCCGCGATCCAGGCTAAGCCTGCGTTCGTCGATGTTCGCCTGACTTTGGCGAGCGTGTTGTCCCAGCAAGGCAAGGCGGAGGAGAGCGAGCAGGAACTGCGCGCCGCCGTGAAGATCGCTCCTGAGAATGCAGAAGCCCATCGCATGCTGGCCAAGGTTCTCAGCACCAAACCTGGCGACGAGGCTCTTTCACAGATGCAGCGGGCCGTGGAGCTGGATCCGAAACGCGGAGAGCTTCGCGACGACCTGGGAACGATTCTGGCGCAACGGAATCGCGATCAGGAGGCTGAAGTCGCGTTCAAGGAAGCACTGCGGTTAGAGCCCACTCTCGAACTGGCGCATTTTCATCTCGGAGTGGAGTATCTGCGGGCCCACAACCTGGGCGATGCTGCGAGCGAATTGAGGCAGGCCATCCAATTGGCTCCGCGTCATGCCGAGGCACACTTCTACATGGCCAAGGTGCTGGCGGAACAGTCCAAGAGTCAGGATGGGCTGTCTGAACTGCGCCAAGCTGCGGCGCTGAAGCCGGGTTGGCTCGAACTGCAGGTGGAACTAGGGATTGCGAGCCAGCGTGCAGGAGATACGGATGCGGCGGTAGCGGCATTCAATCAAGCCCTCACGCTGCATCCCGACGACGCGGACCTGTACAACGATCTGGGGCTCACGTTGGTGCAAAAGGGCGATGCGGAAGGTGCGATTCCCAAATTCCAGAGGGCAGTGCAACTTCAGCCGCAGGACGGATCCATCCGTGGCAATCTAGCGATCGCCTATTTGCAATTGACGAATTTCGACGCTGCGGTCGGAGAACTCCAGGCGGCCATAAGGATTGCTCCTGGAGATCCTTCGCTGCACTACAATCTCGGCCTTGCTTATAAGTTGAAGGATCAGCTCGACAATGCCGTCGCGGAGTTCCAGGAAGCGATACGGGCGGACCCAGACTTGGCCGACGCCCACTATGCCTTGGGTGTTCTGTTCTGGCAGCGTGGAGAATTTGACAAGGCGACCGGCGAGTTGCGGAAATCCATTGAATCGAAGCCGGATTATGCCGAGGCGCACTACACCCTCGGCACCGTTTATAAGCAGCAGGGAAAGCTCGCGGAATCGGCCACGGAACTGCGGGAGGCGATTCGGTTGCAGCCGGACTTCGCCGGCGCGCACACGACACTTGCCGGCGTTCTCAGAAAACTGGGGGACCCAGACGGAGCCGCGGCCGAGGCGAAAGAAGGCTCCAGAATCTCGACGATGGCGAACAATCTGCAAGCGGCGACGGTCTCGACGAATTCTGGCAAGCGGCTCTTGGCGGCCGGCGATCTGGACGGTGCGATTGCGCAGTTTCGATCCGCGATTCATTCCGAACCGAGCTATGCGGCAGCCCACTATCAGCTTGGGCTGGCCCTGCAGCGAAGCGGTCAGGCGGACGAAGCAAGGAAGGAATTCGAGAGGGCTGCAGAGTTGAATCCGCAGTTGACGACGCCCGCGAAGTAGGGAAGTCCTAATTGTTGCGATTCCGCAGCGACACCAACTCCTCCACCACAGGCACGCCGTGCGCGATCTTCACGCGAAGAAGGGCTTCGAAAGGCTTCAGGTCCGTGGCCTTGGACACATTCAAGCGCCGCAACAGTGCCTTGATCGAGTTTTCTTGGCACACATATTCGACTGCGGCTTGAGTTCCGAAAGTCGAGTTTCCCGCAAGAATCAGGATCGAACGCGACGGATCGAGACCGGGTATCAGCGCGACAACGGCATAATCTTCCACGGTTGGCTGATTCGCTGGCGTTGCGAGAAAATATTCGGGCTCACCGGCTTGCGGATGAATATTGACTACCGCCAGATCTCCTTTCCTGGGACCGGAGTCAAGCCGCTTAAAAACAAATTCGCGAGTTCCCGGTATATCAAGCAGTGTCAGGTTCTCCGACGGAGATCCGACAAAGATCAGATCGTTGTTTTGCGCATCATCCAGCGTAAAAAGTGCACCGCGCTTCACTCGTAGCGGACGATTCAACAGGAAGAAGATGCGGTCGAGCTGGTGAATCGCCAGTACCTCTCCGACCCCCGTGTAATGGTCGAGAATAAACGAGCTCGCGTCGGTTGAGGGATTGAAGTAGCGCATCCCGGTTTCCGGGCGTCCCACGAAACTGCCGTTGCTGAAGATGACGAGCGGTTCCTGAGGTCCTGTCAAAAAGCGGCTCCAGAAAGTCTGATAGGCAGCAGGTACCGGCTGTGTCGCCACCGGCTGTACCCGCTCTCGTGAAAGCAAAACCGCGCTTGTCACGATGAACACCGCAAGCAGCACCAGCAAAACCGCAACGATGATTACCCACACACGATTTGAAGTTCCAGGCTCCGGCTTTCGCTCAAGCGGTTCGATCCGCGGCCCTGGAATGACCACGGTTTCGGGTTTTCCGCGCAGCTGAAAGACCAGAACGTACGATCCCTTGGGGATTTCTACCAGGATCGGATCATTGACACCCTCATGCGCGTAGTACTCGGCCAGCTTTACGCGCAGGCGCCCCGCCTGAACCCGAACAGTCGAATCACTTTGTGGGTCGAATCCCGCAGGGCGACCAAGAACCTCGGTCGCAATCTGGTACTCCTTGAGGGCCACGCCCGGATGATCCAGCGAATGTTCGGCCAGATAGCGCAGCAGCCGACAAAGGGATTCGGAAGAGTGGAGACTATGGCTTTTGGTAAGTCTCTCTATTTGCTGGAAGCACTGCTCCCGCCCAATAGCGAAACTATGCGTTACGGCCATATAACCGGGGAAGTAACCGAACTGCCTATCCTGCTGTCAACCCACAACTTGGGATAGGTAACAGTATCAAACCTAGTGAAACTTTATCCAGCTAATTGTTTTGAATTAGGACTGCTGCTCACTGACTCCGAGTCTTTACCTGCATTTCTGGGGCAATCTGTTTTTCCGGAACGTTGAGGAGGAAGTCCAATGAGAAGGTTCCTGTGGGTGGTATTGGCCTCGTTGCTCTTGTTGTGCTCTCTGTTGCAGCCTAGTGCCGTGGCACAAGCGGTCTACGGAACCATCTTGGGTACAGTGACAGACCCGTCTGGCGCGGCTGTCAACGGAGCGAAGGTCACCGTCACGAGCCAGACCAAGAACGTATCGACCGAGGCCACGACGAATGACAGCGGCAACTACTCGGTGACGCACTTGATCCCCGATGTTTACTCGATCCGTTTCGAGGGATCGGGATTCAAGACGCTCGACTTCAAAGATATCCAAGTCTCGGCTGATACTGGGGTGCACGTCGATGCACAGTTCCAGGTCGGTTCCGCCAGTGAGCAGGTAGAAGTGACCGCCGAGTCACCCCAACTCAAGACCGACCGCGCTGACGTGGCGATTGAATTCAATCAAAAGTACGTCGAAGATCTTCCGATTCTGAATCGTAACTTCACCAGTTTTGAGTTGCTTTCCCCGGGGACGCAAAAGCTCTCCTGGGGCCACGCTGCCACCGAGAATCCCCAAGGTAGTCAACAGATCTTTGTTCAGGGGCAGCACTTCAGCGGTACCGCCTATGAACTGGACGGAACGGACAATCAGGATCCGATTTTGGGTATTATCGTTGTAAACCCGAATTTGGACGCGGTCACCGAGACCAAAGTCGCCCTGCAAAACTACGATGCCGAATTTGGCAAGGCTGTGGCGGGAGTCGTAACCGCGCAAACGAAGTCGGGCAGCAATGACATTCATGGTAGCGCGTTCTGGTTCCGTCGTTCCGATGCCAACCAGGCGCGCGACCCATTTACCCAGTATCAACCCGACCCCATCACACACCGCTTCCTCCCACCATCCCGTTGGCAGCAGTTCGGCGGTTCGGTCGGTGGCCCGATCATCAAAAATAAGCTGTTCTTCTTTGGCGACTACCAAGCTACGCGTCAAACCAACGGAATCACCAACCAGCTGACCATTCCCACGGCGAGGGTACAAAGCACGTGTAACCCCGCGACGAATGCGACTAGTGCCACCCCCGGTTTCTGTGATTTGAGCGAGTACCTCAGCGCTGGGCTCACCGGTGGCGGACAGGTCTACGACCCATCGACGGGCACCACGAGCGGCAACGGCGGCGCGCGTAAAGCTTTCGGACCTGCGGGCCTATGCACCGGCAATTGCATCCCGATCGGAAAGCTTTCACCACAAGCGGGTGCAATTTTGGCATTGTTTCCTGCGCCCACAAGCTCCGGCGTACTGAACAACTTTCTAGGCTCTGGATCGGGGCCGTTTAAGCAGGATAGCTTCGACACGCGTATCGACTACACTGTCAATTCATCCTTGAACGTCTTCGGGCGATATAGTCTCGACTACTTTAGCCTATCGGGGACGGGATCCTTGGGCGCGCTGGGAGGGCCCGGCAGCGGCTTGCTTGGACTCGCTGGCAGTTCCATCACACACAACTACAGCTTGGCCTTGGGCTTTACCAAAACGGTCAATACAACTCTGTTGACTGACTTTCGGTTTGGCTGGTTTAAGTACAACCCACAGACCAAGAAGCCGGATGGCGGTACTCCGATGACCACCTTCGGAATTCCCAACGCGAACACCAGCGATCCGAAGACGGCCGGTTTGGGTGAATTCCAGTTGGGTGCAGATTCCTCGACCGGAAACGGAGGCGCCTCGAATAATGGAGGCGCGAACCCGATCTCAAGCTTCGGTGATGGCCTTGGCGTCGGTCGCTGCAACTGTCCTTTGACGGAGAGGGAAGATCAATTCCAGTTCGTCAATAACTGGACCAAGACCAAGGGCAACCATATGATCAAGTTCGGAGCGGACATTCGTTACGCCAGGAACTTGCGCATTCCCAGCGATAACAACCGCACCGGCGAATACAACTTCAGCCCGCAGCTCACCTCAAACCAAGGGACAGGCGGGTTGGACCTTGGTTCGTTTCTCTTGGGTGACGTGTCGTCTATCGCCCGCTATGTCACCAACCCGTCCTTGACCAACATCAACAATGCTGCCGAGCGGCAGAAACGCTGGTTCTTTTACGGCCAGGACACTTATCGAGCCACGACGAAGCTGACCGTGAACTACGGCTTGCGCTGGGAGATTTACTTTCCTGAGTCCGTGCTCGCCAAGGACTACGGAGGGTTCGCCAATATCGTCGACAACGGCGGCACCGGCGTCATTCGCGTGGCCGGAGAGGGCGGATATGGTTTGAATGGTAATGTCTCCAACTCCCTGCATGCCTTTGCGCCTCGCCTCGGAATCGCTTACCAGCTAACCTCGAAGACGGTTCTGCGCATGGGATATGGACGGAGCTATGACATCGGCGTGTTTGGCTCGAACTTCGGACACACCGTGACTCAAAATCTTCCGGTGCTCATCAAGCAGAACATTGATGCGTCCGCTGTCATCAACGGCGCCTCACCAAATTTCATTCCGGTCTTTACTCTCGCGCAGGGGCCCATCGCTCCTGTGTTCCCTGCGATCCCATCCAATGGTCAAATTACGTTCGCCAGCCTGAATGGCCAAGACTCGGGCGTTCACATTCGTCCCATTAAACAGGTGCTGCCGACACTCGACGCGTGGAACGTTACGGTGCAGCGTCAGGTTACCAACACAATTTCAGCCGAAGTGGCTTACGTGGGTAATAAAGGGTCGCATGGGTTCTCCGGAGACGGCCCGAACTATGACGTGAACCCGGTGTCCATGTATTTATATGGACAGATCGACCCTCTCACCGGTAAGGCTTACGCGTCGAATTTGCGTCGGCCACTTTGCGACCCCAACTTGACGACCGACACATGCGCTAGGCTCCCAGACGATCTCGGCAACTACTACGGAAACGATGCCAGTAGCCACTACAATGCCCTGGAGATGAAGGTGGAAAAGCGCTTCGCCCAAGGTCTCCAGTTCATTGCTCACTACACCTATGCGAAAGCCGATGCCTACGATAGTAACTACTATGCTGTTAGTCATCCCATAGCGTATGGGCCCAACGATTTCGTTCGCAACCACGTATTTGTGGTGAACGCGGTTTATGCGTTGCCCTTCGGCAAAGGCCAGCCGTTCCTGGGCAATTCCAGTCGCGCCGTCAACTACCTGGTGGGCGGCTGGCAAGTGACCAACACCACCAACTGGAGCGGCGGATTGCCATGGACACCCAGCACGAATGAGTGCGGCTCTGAACAGGACGTGGGCATATGCCGTCCGAATAAGGGGTCGGGTTCATTCCATGCGGGACCAGGCTCGTTTGATCCCATCAGTCACACGGTGACGTTCTTCACTCCGCTGACGTCGCTAACTGGACCCTTTACGGACCCAGGCGTGGGGAACCTGGGCAACATCGGCCACAACTCGTTCCGCGGACCAAAAGGGTTCTATTCCGATCTTTCGGTGACGAAAGACATCCCCTTCACAGAGCGCGTCAAAGCTCAGTTCCGCATGGATGGGTTTAACATCTTCAACCACCCCGTCTACGCATTTAGCGGAAACAATGGGGCCAATCCTTGTATCGACTGCCAGGGTGGCAACAATGGCAAGATCACAGACATAGAGGGTGGAACCAGCATGCGCGCTTTGCAGTTTGCGCTGCGCCTCACCTTTTAAGTGTCGTGAGCAGAAGCTGCGGGGGAGTCCTTCGGGGCTCCCTCTTTTTCTAGCCCTGTCGTAAACGTTTCCGGTCTCGAGACCCTCGGTAAACGCCAATGAAGAAACGAGTCGTTGGATTAGGCGAGGTGCTGTGGGACGTATTTCCGGAGCGGACGTGTCTGGGAGGCGCCCCGTCAAACTTTGCCTACATCACCACACTCATGGGCGATCAAGGAGTCGTGGCCAGCCGGGTGGGCGAAGACTCGCGTGGCATCGAGGCTCTGCGCCGACTGGAGGAGTTGGGGCTAAACATCGATCATGTGCAGACCGACCGCGAGCATCCCACCGGAACCGTAAACGTAGAAGTCGATGGCAATGGCCAACCCCGCTTTGAAATCACTCAACCGGTCGCCTGGGATCATCTGCAATGGACGCTTGACTGGCAACACCTCGCCGAGACAGCCGATGCGGTGTGTTTCGGATCGCTGGCGCAGCGCTCCGAGACAAGCCGCAAGACGATCCGGCGATTCCTGAAGGCTACTCCCCCCCACACCGTGAAAATCTTCGACGTCAACCTGCGACAGTCGTTTTATTCGCCGGAAATTCTAGCCGATTCGATGAAGCTGGCCGATGTCGTGAAACTAAATAACGATGAACTGCCGAAAATCATGAATCTCAGCCGAATGCCACACAAAGATGAATTGTCATCGGCGCAGCGGCTGATCGCTGAGCATGATTTGGAACTGGTCTGCATCACGCGCGGCGGGAGCGGCAGCCTCCTCGTCGCAGCCAAGAACTCAAGCGAGCATCCCGGGTTCAAAGTTCATGTGGCTGACACGGTAGGCTCTGGCGATGCGTTCACCGCAGGGCTGGTCCACGAATATCTCCACGGCGCCTCGCTCGACCTGATGAACGAAGTCGCAAATCTGGTTGGAGCCTGGGTGGCCAGCGAGGTGGGTGCAATGCCCACCCCAAAGCGTGGCGCGCTGGAGCATTCGCTGGCGGAGATCCGATAACAAATCAGAACCTTGAACCACGAAGGACACAAAGGTACACGAAGTAAGAACCTTCGTGTCCTGCGTGGTTATAGTTTCTTTAGCGTGAGCTGACACAGTACTCGATTCTAAAATCGAATCCGTTGTATAGTTACGAAAGATTATGTTTTCTTTCGATTCCCTCGGAGATGAATCATGAAGCACGCCAGGCGCAGCACCAGCTTTTATCCGTTGTTGTCCTCTATTTTGCTCGTCCTTGTTGCGATGGCGTTCTTTTCATGCACGTCGAAGCCTGCGCCGCAGCCCAAAGGTCCTCCTTCCACACCGTCGGACATCAAGGTGGAGGTGAAGGATGGCGGACCGGTGGTGATCACGACCAGCACGGCGGAGTTTCAGATCTTGCCCTCCGGTTTCATACAGGCGACATTGCTGAAAGATGGCAAGCGTTTAACGCTCGACGAGCCGGATGTGGGATCCACCGGCGGCAGCGACTCGATTGTGCACGAAGGCAATGAGCTCGATTTTGTCCCGGATTTCGGTCAGGCAAAAGTTCTGGAAGCCAGCGGAAAACTGGGGAGGGGGAAGCGTGTCGAAGTCCCCGGGCGTCCGCTCGCACCCGCGGGCGTGCCCCTCGACCGGATGCTGGTGCTCGAAGCCTATGACGATTTTCCCAACCTCGCTCTGGTGAGCGCGATCTACAAAAACGTAGGAACTGCCGACTTCCAAATCGACCAGGTGCTGATGCAGCAGCACCGTCTCGCCACCCACGAGGTCAAGGAGTATCCGTACGACATGTGGTCGTTTCAGGGATCGAGCTACGATTGGGGTAAGGATGATGTACAGAAGCTGACGCGCACATCGTCGCAGGCGAATGTGATGGGTGAGGCGGTGAAAGGCGGCTATGGAGGCGGGATTCCGGTGGTCGCGTTCTGGACTGCATCGGTCGGTGAAGCTATCGGGCATGTGGAGACGCTGCCTTGGACGCTATCGATGCCGGTCAAAGTGGCCGCCGATGGCCGGGTGAATACCAGCATCACGATTCCCGCAAATGCGACCCTGAAGCAGGGCGAGAGTTATTCCACCCCCCGCAGCTTCGTCGCCGTGTACAGCGGAGATTTCTACGAACCGCTACGCATGTGGTCGAGCGTTCTGCAGAAAGAAGGCTGGGACATCCGCAAACCTTCGAACGAAGCCTACAACGTCAGTTGGTGCGGCTGGGGGTACGAATTCAACGTCACACCCAGGCAGATGCTGGGCACCGTCCCCAAGTTGAAGGAACTGGGCATCAAGTGGGCCACCCTCGACGACCGCTGGTTCGACACGTACGGCGACTGGAATCCGCGCAGCGATACGTTTCCAGGCGATTCGATCAAACAGATGACGGATGACTTCCACAAGCAGGGAATCTTTGCGCAGCTTTGGTGGCTGCCGCTGGGAGCCGAAGACGGGCAAGGGAGGTGGGAGTCGCACAAGTACATCGTGTCCAAGGTGGCGAAGGAGCATCCGGACTGGTTCATCCTCGACAAGGACGGCAAGCATGTACGGATGACGCGGAACTTGGGGGCGCTCTGTCCCGCCGTACCTGAGGTGCAAAGCTACTTCAAGCAACTCACCGAGAAATTCATCCGCGACTGGGGCTTCGACGGATCGAAGCTCGACAACATCTACAGCGTGCCCGCCTGCTACAACCCGGCGCATCATCACAAGTCGCCGCAGGATTCTGTGAACGCGATGGCCGACGTGTACAAGATCATCTTCGAGACCACACGCGCCATCAAGCCGGAAAGCGTTACGCAAGCGTGTCCATGCGGCACACCGCCGTCGCTGGCCTGGTTGCCATTCATCGACCAGGCAGTGACCGCCGATCCGGTTGGCGCGGTGCAAGTGCGTCGTCGCATCAAGATGTACAAGGCACTGCTTGGCCCGCACGCGGCAGTGTACGGAGATCACGTGGAACTCTCGGCGATGACGCCCGTTGGCCATGGCAATTGGAGCGAGCACGGTGCAGATTTCGCTTCGACGGTGGGGACCGGCGGCGTGCCCGGCACGAAGTTTGTGTGGCCAGACCCGGGCCCGAAGTTCAAGCCCGTCGCTCTAACCGCTGAAAAAGAAGAGCACTGGAAGAAGTGGATCACGCTGTACAACGAGAAGATGCTCTCGAAGGGCGAGTTCCGCGATCTATACGTCTACGGCTTTGACATCCCCGAAGGCTACGCCATAGAAAAGGACGGCAAAATGTACTACGCGTTCTTTACAGAACCGGGGAAGCCATTTGCCGGAGAGTTGGAATTGCGCGGGCTCAAGCCTGGGACGTACTACGTCGTCGATTATGTCGACGGGAAAAACGTGGCCACGGTGCAGGCCGAAAACGGAAAGCCTCCGCGGCTGAAAACGGAATTCCCAGAACATCTGCTGCTTGAAGTGAGTTCGAAGTAGTCGCCCCTAACGTCCGAGCTACTGCCTCGTCTTTACCGATTATTCACGATTGTCATCCTGAGCCGCAGCTTTTGCGGCGAAGGACCTATGCAACGTGGCTATCTCGTCGCTGCCGCGACCGACCCTACAAAAGACCAGTGCACACGATGACAAAGTTCGTCGCACCGCCTTTCACCTCCCGAGAAACTTCTTGCGGTGCTCTGCGTCCCGAAATGCTTCAGTACCGCCCGGTCGCGTCGTGCTGAGCGCTCCGGCCGCGTTGGCGCTCGCCAGGCAATTCGCCAGATCGTTGCCCCCCAGGTACGCGTGCAGAAATCCGGCGTCAAAGCTGTCGCCGGCACCAACCGAATCCACCGGGACAACTTCTTTCGAGGCGGCGGTAAAACGCTCGGTGCGCTTCTGCGCGAGGGCCCCTTTGCGCCCTAGTTTCACGACAACGAGCGGAACGAGTTTCGCCAGCCTGCTGATCGCCGCCTCCAGATTCTCCGTGCCTGCTGCCTTGCAGGCCTCGCGCTCATTAGGCAGGAACACGTCGACCTGGCGAAGGAGTTCGTGCAGTCCGCCTTCCCACCGGTCCTCCGGGTCATCGTTGGTGTCGAGCGAGATCGTGAGTCCCTTGGATTTCAGATACTGAAACAACTCCGCCACTCTGGGCCGCAACGCCCTCTGCAGGTAGTACGACGAAAAATGAAAGTGGCGCGTGTCAGCAAGGTAGTTGAGATCAAGATCGTCCCAGGTCAACTCTGCGATGGTGCCCGCATAGGTGAGGATGTTCCGCCACTGTTCGTGATGCAGGATCACGGTAAGGCCGGTCGTGGGAACTCCTGGAATGATGCGGACTTTCGAGACATCCACCCCGCTTTCCTGCAGTCGCTCCAGCGAAATCCGGCCCAATGGGTCGTCGCCAATGCGTGATTGAAATCCTACACGGCTGCCCAGTACCGCAAGATTATGGGCGACGATCGCTGACGATGAGCCCAGCGTCAGCATCATGCGGTCGGCCAGCAGTTCGCGCTCGGGTTCGAGTTGCTCGGGCAGCCCGTACAGGATGAGATCGAGATTCAGTTCGCCGGCAATGGTGACGTCGAAACGGGGCATGGGAAGTCAGAATGCAGAAGTCAGAATGCAGAAGCGCAGTTCAGATTTCAGATTGTAGAGTTCAGATTGAAACCCACGCCTGCAAAGGACGAGGCGTCCGGCGGTTCAATCTGCAATTTAAAATCTGCAATCGCCGGTTTAAACCAGCGTCACCTCGATCCCGGCCTGCTTCAGCGCGCGCAGGTCCGACCTCGGTGCCGCGCGGTCGGTGATAACTTCCTGCAAAGCCGAGGTCGGGGCAATCAGCGACAGGCTGCGCCGTCCGAACTTGCTGGAATCACACACAGCGATCGTCTTCTTCGCAATCTCCACCATCACACGGTTTACCTTGGCCTCGAGAAGGTTGGGAGTGCTTAGCCCAAAGTGAACATCGAAACCGTCCACCCCGAGAAACAGAATGTCGGCGCTTAGCCGACGCAGAGTCTCCTCGGCGATGGGCCCAACCAGCGAGAAGGAGTTCTTACGCAGGGTGCCGCCGGTAAGAATCACCTCTACCGCCGTCCCGGCAAGTTCGGCCGCGATGTTCACCGCATTAGTGATGATCGTGAGATTCTGGAATTTTCGCAGGCTGCGCGCGATCGCGGTCGTGGTGGTCCCCGAGTCCAGGATCAGCACCTGCCCTTCCTTCACTTTCTGCACGGCACACTCCGCGATGTGCAACTTCTCTTGATGGTGCAGTTTCTCTTTCTCGCGCAGCGTGGGGTCTTCCAGCGCGCCTTCGCGCGATGGCAGCGCTCCTCCGTGCGTGCGATGTACGAGACCGTGCGCATGCAGAATTTCCAGGTCTTTGCGGATGGTGACTTGCGAAGTCTCGAACTGCTTGGAGAGTTCAGTGACCAGGACGCGTCCCTGGTGATTCAGCAGATCGAGGATGGCGCGGCGTCGTTCTTCGTTGAGCACGGAATTGAGCCTGAATAGGAGCGCGTTGCCGATCGCAACGCAGTTGCAAAGCGCATTTCTTTTTATAGCGTTTTGTTTCGTTTGTCTAGAGGAAAGAATGAGCCTCGCTCGACGGGTTCGACACTTTATCTTCTCCTCGCTGCAGGGCAAAAGCCGCTTCCGGTCGGGTCCTCCAGTCAAGCTGTAAGTCCCTAGTTTGTTGATGCTTGGGAACCACGCAGGGTGATAACCAACTCAGTACCTTTCCCCAAAGTGCGATTGCCTTGAAGGGGTGCAGTTGCCGTAATCTCAATTTGGGACGAAAGCAGCCCGGTTTCGAAGCTGACGTTTTTACGAAATCCGAACCAGGAGCCCTGATTTGGCAGACACCTTCGGAAACGAAAGGTTTATTCGTTCGCAGTCGGTAGTGGCGCGCGTCGTCGCGGGCGAGGCGCTGATCGTTCCGATCCGCGGGAAAGTCGGCGACCTGGCGTCGATCTACAGCTTTAACGGAACGGGCACGCTGATCTGGAAGTTGCTGGAGTCTCCGAAAACGATCGCCCAGTTAGCCGGGTCGGTAGCGCAGGACTATGACGTGGATCCCGCGCAAGCCGAGCGCGATGTCACAAGCTTTGTGGATGAAATGAAGACTGTTGGTCTGGTCGAAGTCCTTGCGTCTGTGGCCATGGCGGGCGACTAAAGACCGGTGGGGCGGGAGAGACTGTAAGGCAGCGGGCGCTCGGACGATCCAGCAGAAAGACCGCGTCCGCTGCTTTCAGCGTGGAGGAGATTTGGAGCAGCTAAGTTACGGCGCGTTCAGCGCAGATCTGCACCACCGCCAAGCCGGCGAGCGTGTGCCGCTGCAGGTTTCCGTTGAAGTCACTCGCCGTTGTCCACTCGAGTGCCTCCACTGCTACAACAATCTGCCTATGGGCGACATGGACGCCAAGCGGCGGGAGATGACCAAAGAAGAGCACTTCCGCGTGCTCGACGAACTGGTCGGGATGGGCTGCTTCTGGATCCTCTACACCGGCGGAGAAATCTTCGCGCGCAAAGATTTCCTCGAAATCTACACCTACGCCAAGAAAAAAGGATTCCTGATCACTCTGTTCACCAACGGCACGATCATCAACGAACAGATCGCAGATTATCTGGCGGAGTGGCCACCGTTCGCCATTGAGATCACGCTCTATGGACGCACGCGCGAGACGTACGAGGCGTTGACGGCGGTTCCGGGATCGTACGACCGGTGCCTGCGGGGAATCAAGCTGCTAAAAGAAAGAGGTCTGCCGCTGAAATTGAAGACCGTTGCGACCAGCGTTAATAAACATGAAATCTTAGCAATGCGAGAATTTGCGGAAGACGAACTTGGCGTGGACTTCAAGATGGATGGGCAGATAAATCCGCGGATCGACTGCTCGCAGAGTCCCCTGGCCGTGCGGCTTACACCGGAAGAAGTTGTAGCGCTCGACATGGCCATGCCGAGGGGAATGAGCGAGTACCGCAGGCTTGCGAAGCATGATTTGGAGAAGACTCCAATCTTGGCACGCACCGAAAAGGTGTACTACTGCGGCGGGGGAATGAACTCCTTTGCCATTAACGCATACGGAGAGATTGGAATTTGCGTGATCTCGCAACAGGAGACCTTTGCGATCCGAGGGCGTGAAATCCGGCAAGTATGGGAAGACTCGCTGCTGAATGTGCGGAATCGGAAGAGAACCCGAGTCACGAAATGCGTCGAATGTCGCATTCAATCTCTGTGCGGCATGTGTCCAGCGAATGGAGAGATGGAGAACGGAGACAAGGAGAGTCCGGTGGAGTTTCTTTGTCACGTGGCGCACTTGCGGGCCGCGACGATCGGGGTCGAAGTGCCGGCGCACGGTGAGTGTGAATTCTGCGCTGGGGGCAGAGAGCACGAGGCCTTGATCGAGTCTGCGCGCAGGATTGTCGCCAAGGAGGTGGATGTCGAAAGCTGGGTTGGCACACAACAAATTCTTCCGATCCTGAACAATCCAAGTGTCGCGGCTGGCAGGTGCGGAAGTTGCGGAGACTAGTGACGAGCCGAGAAGGGCTGGAGGCTGAATGGATTATGAAATAAAGAAAGCCGACGGCAAGTCGAATTATGAACCACCGAGACTGACAGTGATTGGTCTGCGCCCCGAAGAGGCGGTCCTGGGGCACTGCAAGTCAACTACAAGCGGAGGCCCAGCAGCTAGCCCCTGTTTTCCTTTCTGTGGTTCGTCGGTTGGATCGTAACGGCAATGGCTCTCGACGCGAACTCAATGGTTTCTTCTGGGAGTGGCCTATGAATCCGTCTAGTGGACCTGCTGCTCACCGCAGCTGGTTTCATATCGGTGGAGTCTCGGTGCAGGTGGCCAGCGAACGCAGGACCGACGTCATGTTCGGTTCTTCCCTCGATCCGTTTCGCATCGATGTAGGAGGGTCAGATATCGAAATCCGAGTGAGGTGGGTCGAGGAAGTTCCCCGGGCTCAGGGGCGAAAGGTCTTCGATTCAGGCTCTGTGTGGCGGTTGTATGAGTGCGACGACGGATTCCAATTTGACTTCAGTACGCCGAATCTTGGAGGTCAACCTTACAAGCGGTTCACAGTCGATCGATGTTTTCGTGCAGCGGCGCTTCAAATGAACGAGAAGTCTTTTGCCGGTCGCGCGGGAGCCGCCGAGCCAATGGACTACCCCCTCGACGAACTTCTAATCATGCACCGCCTCACACAGGAGAAGGCGATCGAACTGCATGGGTCGGGCATCGTGCGTGCGGATGGGGTTGGGAATTTGTTTGTTGGGCATTCGGGGGCGGGGAAGAGTACGACAACTCGGTTGTGGACTGAGCGAGACGATGTTGAGGTTTTGAGTGATGACCGAATCATTGTTCGGCGGGATGGGGACGCGTCGGCGATAGAAACTCCTGGTGTGGCCGCCGGTAGCGCGAGCCAACACGGGGGCCTTCGACTGCGTGACCGCTCGGCTTCGCCGGCCGGGCACTCCGCTCAGCATGACAAGAAGCACAAGATGCGCATGTACGGTACTCCCTGGCACGGAGAGGCCATGTACGCGTCTCCCAACAGCGCACCGCTGGCCCGAATTTTCGTGCTTGAGCATGGGCACGGCAACCTCATTACGCCGCTGACTACCAGCCAGGCCGTTGCCGAATTGTTCGCCCGGAGTTTCGTGCCCTTTCACCGGCATGAGTACGTCGATTCAGCGCTGGTTTTCCTCGAGGAACTCGCGAATGCCGTCCCGGTCTACCGCTACGCCTTCGAACCCGACCAGCGTGCAGTGGAGAAGATCCGCAACTTCCATGATTGACGGCGGAGCCGACTCGAAGGTCCTTGGTGATTCGAAGCTCTTTGAAGAAGTCCTCCGTCCGTTGCTGGAGCAGGGCATGAGCGTGCGTTTCCAGGCGCGCGGTGCCAGCATGTCTCCGGCAATACGTGACGGGGAGATGGTCGAAGTTACACCCGTAATGGTTACTAAATTACGAATGGACGATATCGTCTTAGCAAAATCTAATTGTGGCTTCCGGCTTCATCGGATCGTCGTCGCAGATCCCGACAAAGACGTATTCATCACGCGCGGGGATTGCGGCCAGCAAAACGATCCGGCACTGAAGGCGGAACAGATTCTCGGGCTCGCTCGAGGCAAGGAAGTGCGGGTAGGACGGAACATCGTGCAAGCTAGGTTCAGAGGTGTGGGTGGGTGGCTGCTGCGCTCTGCGGCGCGGATGCAGTTCCTCTCGCGCAAGTTGATGGCAAGAGCTGTGGCCATAAGCGGTTCCTCGATCGCCATTGCAATCTTCTGTCTCCTGCTGCCATTCGCGACTTCGCTGAGCGCGCAAGTCGCGGTCGACGCGACGACTTCTGCTTTCGCGACCCTGACGGGCCCAGGGAACCAAACTCTCACTTTTGGACACACGACCACTGCGGCTGCGAACCGGCTCCTGATCGTCGGCGTTTCCATGAACATCACCAATGTTACCGGGACCGGCGTGGTGGGCGTGACCTACAACGGGACCGCGCTGAACTTTGTGGGCGCGCACAACGATGCCGGCAATACGAAGCGGGTGGAGATGTGGTATTTGGTTGCGCCGGCCAGCGGAGGGCCCTTCAACGTCATCGTCACAGCGAACCTGCCCACGGCGGGAACTGTAGGTGTGGTAGGGGGCGCGGCTACCTTCACCGATGCAGACCAGACCATGCCGCTAGGGACGTTCGTTTCGGCGAGCGGTGCAGCGGGCACCTTCTCGCAACTAGACATCCCCGGCGTAGTCAACGGGATGGTGCTGGACGTTTTATCGGTCGCCGGGAATCTGACGGTTGCGGCCGGACTGGGCACACAAGTCCAGCAGTGGAACGCGAGAAGTGGGAATAACGCCGCTCCAGGTGTCCGCGGGTGGGGCAGTACCAGATCAGGCGCTCCGAGCGTGCCAAACTCGGAGACGTTCACCGGCGGAACATCCAACTGGTCGGTGGGAGGGGTGGGGATCAACCCGAGTTCGGCGGATATTGGAGTGACAACCAGCGTGACCGCGGTGCCGTTCGGGCTACCATCCACTTACAACATCACAGTTTTTAATAATGGTCCGTCGGCGGCGAACGGGGTCACCCTGGTCGACACCTACAACGCGACGAATCTCTCCTTGGTGTCGTACACCCCCAGTTCCGGAACAACCTGCACGAATACGGCAACCACGATCAACTGCACGCTTCCTACGCCCTTTGCCAGCGGGGCGACGGCGACGCTTGCGGTTGTAGGTTCGACGACTGCAGCAGGCTTTTATCCGAACACAGCAACAGTAACCGACTCCGGGGCGCCTCCTGATCCGAATACGGGAAACAATACTTATGTGGCACTGGCTCCGGTGGTGAGTGTGGTTTGTTCCGGCACTGCGCTCAGCGCGGGCGGAACACTGAGTAATGTGATCAATACGTACTATCCGGGAACGGCAAGCGTGGCGGTGGGAGCCACTTCGATTCCGGTCGGGTCGGCGACCGGAGCGGGAGGTACGATCACCAAGGGCAGTGAGCTGCTGGTGATCCAGATGCAAGACGCCAGCATTAGCACCTCCAACAGCGTAGCTTACGGAAACGGGAGCACCGGGGCGGGCTTTACAACGATCAATAACGCTGGCAACTACGAGTTCGTGACTGCGACAGGGCCGATCGCTGGCGGATCGGTGCCCATCAAGGGAGCAGGGCCGGGTGGCGGCTTGGTCTTCGCGTACACGGCCGCCGCGGCTTCGGCGACGAAGGGACTCAGCACCTATCAGGTCGTACTCGTGCCGCAATACCTGTCGGCCACGCTGGGAGCGCTCACGGCGACTCCTTGGAACGGAACAACGGGTGGAATCATAGCGTTGGATATTGCAGGACAACTGAACCTCGGCGCTGGTTCGGTCGTCGTCGACGGGCAAGGTTTCCGAGGCGGCGCTGGGATGCAGTTGACAGGTGGCGCCGGCGCGAACACGGACTATTGGCAGACGTCGCCCGCTACCTACACGGGCGCTGCTGGCGGTGAAGCTGGAGTCGATGCTGCGAAGGGCGAGGGCGTCGCCGGTACGCCGGAGTGGGTCGAGTTTAATCTGACATTCCTGCAGACTACGACTGGATATCCCAGCGGAACAACCGGGACCGACGGCAGTATGGCGCGCGGGGCGCCGGGCAATGCGGGTGGCGGCGGAACGGATGCACACCCTCCGGCGAACGACGATAACGCGGGCGGAGGTGGCGGCGGCAACGGAGGATCGGGTGGATTCGGTGGCAACTCGTGGAACTCCAACCTCAGCACGGGCGGCGAAGGTGGGTCTTCGTTTCCGGCGACGATTGACCGCATCGCGTTGGGCGGCGGAGGTGGCGCAGGAACGCGAAACAATTCTGACGGCGACAATCAGGCCAGCGGTGGAGCTGCAGGCGGTGGAATCATCTTCATTCGCGCCGATAGTTTCACTGGCACAGGGACTCTGACGGCCAACGGGGCGGCCGCTTACAACGGGACCGCCAATGATGCGGGCGGAGGCGGCGGCGCGGGTGGAACCATTGTTGTACTTGCGGCGAATGGCGGAGAGAGCGGACTGACCCTGCAAGCCAATGGCGGTCGTGGTGGCAATGCATGGCAAGCCGAACCATATACGCTGGCGAACCGACATGGTCCGGGCGGAGGCGGAGGTGGCGGCGTGGTGCTGGTTTCCGGTACGCCGGCCAGTGTTAGCGTGACGGGTGGTACGAATGGCCTGACTGAAAATCCCGGAGTGCCGTACGGAGCCACTCCGGGCGCCGCCGGAACGAGCGCGACCAACGCCACGCTGTCCCAGGTCACCGGCTTGCAGTCGACCGCGGTCTGTGTTCCCGACCTAACCCTCAGCAAGAGCCACACGGGAAATTTCACGCGGGGATCAAGCGCGAGTTACACGATTCTAGTGTCGAACGTCAGCCTTCTCGGTGCCACCATTGGGTTGGTCACGATGAACGACACGCTGCCCATAGGGCTCACTCCGATCAGCGCGAGCGGCACGGGCTGGACATGCTCGATCTCGGGGCAAACGGTCAGTTGCACGCGTTCCGACTCGCTGCCGGCGAACAGCAGTTACCAGCCGATCACGCTGAACGTCAGTGTGACGCAGTCGGCTCCGGCGACAGCGACGAATACGGCTGTGATCGGCGGAGGGGGTGAAGCGAACCTGCTCAATGACACCGCCATCGACGTTGCTTCCGTGGTCTCAAGCGCGGATATGGCGGTCAGCGATTCCGGCTCTCCGAATCCGGTCGCCATCAATGGCAGCATCACTTACACCGTCGTCGTCACCAATAACGGCCCAAGCGCTGCCGACAATGCAACCCTCGTGTTGCCCGTGCCAAACAGCACAACTTTTACTTCGCTCACTCCGCCAGCCGGATGGAGTTGCCTCCCTCCAAACGGTACCGGCAACGCGGTGTGTACGAACGCGAACATGGCCGGATTATCCTCGGCAACTTTCACGTACGTGGTGAAGGTGGCCAACGGCACCACGAACGGAACTGTGATTACCGGCTCGGCGACCGTCAGTTCGTCAGTCCTGGATCCAATTCCGGCGAATAACACCGCCACCGTAACCACAATCGTTGGGACTACCGGGCCGAACCTGTCAGTCACCAACGTGGCCTCGCCCAAGCCGGTGCAGGCGGGGAACCCCATCACTTATACGCAGGTCGTGTCCGATACGGGTTCCTCTGCGGTCACAAATGGAACCTTCACCGAGGCGACGCCCGCGAACACAACCTTCGTTTCCATCGCGCCGCCGGCGGGATGGACGTGCGCAGGCTTCCCGGGCAGCCCCTGCACGGCCAGCACGGTCGCGGCTGGTACATCTGGCACATTCACCGTCATCTATACGGTGAATGCAGCCACAGCGCCAGGGACGACCATTACCGATACGGTCACCGTCAACGCCACGAATCAATCGTTCGGCGCAAACTCCGCGACCGCTACCGACGTGGTTGCCACCGCGGCTCAGGCCGATGTTGCCCTCAGCACCGTTGCCACGCCCGCCACTGTCTATGCCGGAAACAGCATCACCTATACGCAGACGGTAACAAACAACGGCCCCGCAGCGGCTACTGGTGTCGCGTTTACTGAGGCGACGCCGGCGAACACCACTTTCCAATCCGCGCTCGCTCCCGCGGGATGGACTTGCACCAATCCGGCAGTCGGCGCAACCGGAACGGTCAACTGTACTGATTCCAATCTTGCCGCGGGAACTTCCGCCGACATCGTGGTGGTATTGAACGTACCGTCCACGGTTACGGTCGGCCCGATTACCGCGACTTCCGCGGTCTCGGCCACTACTTCGGATCCTAATAGCGCCAACAACAGCACCATTGTCAGTACCAGTCTGAACGTAGCTTGCGACTTGTCCGTAACCAACAGCGGAACTCCAAGCCCCGTCGCCGCGGGAAGCACGATCACCTACACGCAGGTCGTCACTAACTTGGGTCCGAGCAACTGCAGCACGGCAACGCTCAGCGAAGCCAATCCGAACAGCTCGAGCTTCGTATCTGTCGCTGTGGTCAACGCCGGCGGCGGGACATGGTCCTGTCTGGCTACAGCGCCAGTCTCTTGCAGCAGTTCCAGTGTCCTGCCCGGCTCAACGGCGACGGTAACGGCGATATATCGGGTGACCGCAGGAACGGCTGGCGGCACGATCATCGCGGACACCGTAACGGTCGGCACGACCACGCGAGACACGAATCTCGCCAATAACTCCGCGACCGTGAACATTCCCGTGGCATCGGCTGCGCAGGCCGATCTGAGTGTCACCAACAGCGCCAGCCCGAATCCGGTTACGGCGGGAAACAACATCACCTATACGCAAAGTGTATTCAACGCGGGCCAGGCTTCTGCGAATGCTCCGGTCTTTAGCGAGACGCTCCCTGCGGGTACGACTGCCTTCTCGTTGACGGGCCCTGCCGGTTGGACCTGCGTGCTGGCCGGGCCGACCTGCACCGATACAGCGGCAATGCCAGCCAATACGACCGCCAACTTCACCTTTGTGGTGTCGGTGGGGGCCGGCGTGCCCTCGGGAACTATGCTCTCCCAGACGGATTCAGTATCGTCCACCACACCTGATCCGACGCCCGGAAACAACAGCGCAACTGTAAATACCCTTGTCGCCGCCACCGCCGACCTTTCCGTGACTAATACGCCCAGCCCGGTTCCAGTACTGGCCAACGGCACGATTACGTACACACAGGTCGTAACTAACAGTGGTCCGAGCACGGCGACCAGCGCGAGCCTCACCGAAACGCTTCCGGCGAATACGACAGCCCAGACGCTGACCGGGTCCGCGGGCTGGACCTGCAATTTCGGCACCCTGACTTGCACGAATCCTACCTTCGCCTCGGGCTCGGCGACGATCACCTATACCGTGCTGGTGAATAACCTTACGCCGGCCGGAACTGCGATCAACGAAACCGCCAACGTCACATCTTCCGTGACCGATCCGAACCCAGCGAACAACAGCGCGACCGCAGCTGACGTTGTGGCCACTAACACCCAGGCAGATCTTGTCGTCACCAATTTGCCCGCTCCTGCTTCGGTAGCTGCCGGAAACAACGTCACTTATACGCAGACTGTCACCAACAAGGGCCCGGCCACCGCTACCGGCGCCTCGTTCACCCAGGTCACTCCGCCCAACACAAATTTCCAGTCGATCACTCCTCCCGCGGGATGGACGTGCGGTACTACGCCGACCGTGGGCGGCACCGGAACTATTACCTGTTTCGCTACCGGTGCTCTGGCCGTGAATAGCATCGGGACCTTCACCCTTGTCCTGCAGGTAAACTCCGGCACACCCTCAGGGACCAACATCACAGAGACTGCCACAGCTACGGCGACGAATATCGTTCCCAATCTGACGACCAACACTGCGAGTGCTACGGTCGTCGTGGCCAACGCCAATAGTGCGGACATGGCGATCGTAAAGACCGCAACACCGAATCCGGTGACCGAGGGAACTCCTCTCACTTACTCGCTGGCGGTAACGAACAATGGGCCGGCATCCGCGACGAACGTTACGGCTACCGACACACTGCCGTCGACCGTGACCTACCTTTCATCAACCACCACCCTGGGATCATGCTCCGAGGCCGGTGGGACCGTGACCTGTCTACTGGGTACCATGGCGAATGCCGGCACCGCGACTATCACGATTCTCACCATCCCGGGGCAACCCGGCGTGATCTCCAATACCGCCAGCGTCACGGCCGATCAGACCGATCCGAACCTGACCAACAACACGTCCACTCAGAACGAAACCGTAGTCGCGCCGACACGAATAACGCTGCGCTCTTTCTCCGCGCACTATGGGACTGACAAGAACGGCGCCAACCGTGTGGTGCTGACCTGGAAGACGGGAGGCGAGTCGCACAACCTCGGGTTCAACGTCTATCGCGAGCTGAATGGAAACAGGGTGCGCATGAATCCCTCGATCGTCGCGGGTTCTGCGCTGATGATGAGTGGCGCCCTGTCCCGCCATGCCGCCAAGAGCTACGCCTGGATCGATCCTTCCGCGCCCGGCTCGGGAACCACATATTGGCTCGAAGATATCGATGTAAACGGCACGCGCACCATGCACGGCCCAATCGCTGCCGCCGCAGCGCAATCGGCTGCCGATGCGACTCTGTCGGAAAGCCGCATGCTCAGCCAGGTGAACCGGGCGCAGCCGCCGGCGCCAGGCAGCCACGAGAGCTATCTCATGGAGGCGGTTGCTGCCACGGATTCACCTGCTCAATGGCAGCTTGAGAAGCAGTTCGAACTGGCATCGCATCCGGCGATCAAGATTAGCGTTCTGCATGAGGGATGGTACCGAGTTGGGCAGCCGGAATTGGTGAAAGCCGGACTTGATCCGAACATTGATCCTACGACGCTGCACTTGTATGCCGAGGCGGTCGAACAGCCCGTCCAGATCACCGGAGCTGCCGCAGGACCGGGCGGCTTCGGTCCGCAGGCTGCAATCAACTTCTACGGAACCGCCATTGACACCGTCTTCTCAGGAACGCGGGTCTACTGGTTGGTCGCCGGTGAGGGACGCGGTGCGCGCATCTCGCGCATGCCTGCCTCGTCAGGCTCGAACCAGCCTCCGGCCAACTACTCGGCCACCGTGGAATTGCGGCAACACACGGTGTACTTCTCGGCCCTCATCACGGCCAATGGCGAAAACTTCTTCGGCGCGCTGATCTCCAATGTGCCCGTCGATCAAATCCTGGAGACCCCGCAACTCGATACCACTTCCACGCGAGCGGCTCGGCTGGAGGTCTCGTTGCAGGGTGTAATTGTAGGCTTCCCACACGATGTCGCCGTTGTACTGAATGGAACGAATCTCGGCGACGTGACCTTTACCGGCCAGGACAAAGGGAAGCTGACCATCGATATTCCTCCGGGCGTTCTCCAGCCGTCGAGCAACACCGTTACTTTGACCGCTCAGAATGGCGACTACGACACCAGCCTGGTCGACTACATCCGTATCACCTACCCGCACCGCTATGTTGCGGACGCAGATCAGCTGAAGTTCACCGGGCGGGCAGGCGACGAAATCACGGTCGGCAATTTCGCCACCTCGCCGATTGTCCTCGACATCACCGATCCGAACCGTCCTGTACAGCTGACGCCACAAGTGACATCGCAAGACGGGAAGTATCAGATCGCCGTCCAGGTACCGTTCACGACCACGAGTCATCATGCTCCCTTGCGGCATACGTTGCTGGCGGTGGCGGACGATCGCATCTCCTCGGCAGTCGGCGTAATGCTTAATCATCCTTCTTACTGGCACAGCCGACAGCCGGGTGCCGACATCGCTATGGTCGCCTATGGAGAATTTGCCGGCGCGTTGGCTCCGTTGGTGCGCGCGCATCAGGCCGAAGGGAAGACCTCTGCCCTTGTGCCCGTGGGCAATTTGTATGATGAATTCAATTTCGGCGAGCACAGTCCCTTTGCCATTAAACGCTTTCTTCAGTCAGCATTGAAGAACTGGAAACGGCCGCCGGCCTACTTGCTTTTAAACGGCCGCGGATCCCTCGACCCGCGCAACTACCTTGGCTTCGGCGACCTCGATCTGGTCCCGACGCGCATCGTTCCAAGCTCCAGCCTGATGACAGCGTCCGACGACTGGTTCTCCGATTTCAACGACAGCGGAATGCCCACCATTGCTACCGGGCGCTTGCCGGTGAGCACGATCGCCGAAGCCCAAACGGTCGCGGGAAAGATTTCAGCCTATGAGGGTCAATCGACCAATGGTCCTTGGACCTCAAACGCCCTGTTCGTCGCCGACAAGGATGACACCGAAAGCTTCACGCTGGACAGCCAGACCGTACAATCTGGGCTGCCGGCTACGATGCAGGTCACCGATATCTTTGTGGACACGGTTGGAACCGCAGCTGCACGGGGAGAGATTCTAAACTCGATTGATTCAGGCCAGGCGCTCGTCAATTACTTGGGACATGGTTCCGAAGAGCAGTGGGCCGGCCCCTACATCTTTAACGGAAACACCGTGAGTTCGCTGACCAATGGTTCTCAACTGCCGGTGTTCCTGATCATGGATTGCTTGAACGGATTCTTCCAGGATGTCTACGCTCAGCCCTTGGGTGTGTCTCTGATTTTAGCCTCGAACGGCGGCGGCGTGGCCGTACTGGCATCAAGCGGTCTGAACCAGCCCACTCCCCAGACGAACCTCGACGCGATGGTTGTGCAGAATGCCTTCAGTGCAAATGGCATGGCGCTGGGAGATGCGATCGTCGAAGCCAAGTCGAGTATTTCCGATCCCGACGTTCGTCGAACGTTTGTCCTCTTCGGGGATCCGGCGATGAAGGTCAAGCAGCCTGCCGCCGCCCACTGAGAAGCGGGCATTTCTGCCGGCGTTCATTCCCCCCATTTTTTGCCGGGCCACTCACGGAATCGGCATGCGCCTCTGCGCAACGTCTTCCCCTGCTACGACGCTGCCGAAACTGCGGTCGGCAGACTTGCCGTCTTCCGCAGCGGTTCGCCGAGCGCCCTCATCACCTTCCCAAATCCCGCAAAATCGAGCGACTGTGGTCCGTCGGATAGTGCACGCTCAGGGCAGGGATGCACCTCAATGATGAGCCCGTCAGCTCCCACCGCGACCGCCGCGCGGGAAACGGCCGCAATCAGGCTCTGCTTGCCCGTCCCGTGCGAGGGGTCAGCAATCACCGGCAGGTGCGACAGGTCGCGCGCAAGTGCGACGGCTGCAAGGTCGATCGTGTTCCGCATCTCGGTTTCGAAGGTCTTGATCCCGCGCTCACACAGTACCACCTGATGATTCCCTCCAGAGAGCAGATATTCGGCCGCGAGCAGCCATTCCTTGACCGTCGCTGATGGCCCGCGCTTCAACAGGATCGGCTTATTGACCGTTGCCAATCGCCGCAACAGGGCGAAATTCTGCATGTTGCGCGCTCCCACCTGCAGCATGTCGACGTGCTCGCAGATGATGTCGATGTCCTCGGTGCTCATCACCTCCGTAACCACCGGCAGGCCGGTCTCTTCTTTAGCGTGGCGCAGGATCTTCAGCGCCTCGATGCCCAGTCCTTGGAAATCGTAGGGCGAAGTCCTCGGCTTGTAGGCGCCACCGCGCAGCATCGACGCTCCAGCCTTCTTTACCGCATGCGCCGTGTCGAGCAACTGCTCGCGAGATTCCACCGAGCAGGGGCCGGCAATCACCACTACTTCCGATCCCCCAATCGAAACGCCATTGATCTTGACGATGGACCGTTCTGGCTTCACCTGTCGGCTGACCAGCTTGAAAGGTTGGGCAATGGCCACGACATTGTCGACGCCGGGGGCAACCTGTAGCGCTTCGATCTCATGCCGGCGTCCGCTGCCAACCGCAGCGACAATGGTGCGCTCAGTCCCCCGCGTGACGTGGGGTTGGTACCCCGCCTCGCGGATCCGTTCGATGACGTGATTAATCTCCTGCTCCGTGGCTTTCTCCGACATGTTGACAATCATGGGCTGGTTTCTCCTTGTTTGTTCCTGGGCGCAAAAAACGAAAGCCGCGATCTTGAATCGCGGCTTGCGGCTAAACTCGGTTCGTCTGGAAGGCCGTCAGTGGCCCGTCCCCCCTCCAAGCTGCCCCGCAGCCGCTAACCGAATAAATCGGTAATACGCGGCAAATCCACGGCTTGGAGTGAATCGTGTCATAGGAATTCTAATCTTTGAGGCGGAACTGTCGACTCACTTTATTCTTAATTCTTATCCCCTTCTACTGCAGCGAGCTGGCTACGCTCGAGAATGCGTTATTCGCGTTCGAACCGATCAGGCGCACGGTGCCGACCACTAGAACCAGAATCACAGCCAGCATTACCGCATATTCGGCGATATCTTGCCCGGAATCCTCGGACCACAGCCTGCGAATGACGTTGATCATGTTCTCTCCTCCACGGCTTCTGGCGGGCTCCCTCTGTTGGCAGGAGGGACCGACCTGGGAACTAGGTGCTGACCATGATGCACGCGGTACAAGGCGCTTGTCAAATGCTGGTTTGTATACTGGGGAAATAACCCTTATTAGTTTGGATTGGCGGCTGGACGCGGGTTCTGGGCAACCCCGGCAGCGCCCGATGCGGCCGGGACCAGGTCTTGGGCAGAGTGCTGGGCGACCTGCAAAACCCGGTTGGGAAGTATTCCCAGATAAAGAGTCGCCACAAAACTGATGGCCAGAGCCAGCCCCAAGCCCAGAGATACCGGGCTGACCGGGACCTCCTTCCGTGACTCTCGCATGTACATGACGACGATGATCCGGAGATAGTAGTAAGCCCCGATGGCGCTGTTGAGTACGCCGATGATCGTGAGCCAGATCAGATTCGCCCGCAAAGCAGCGCTGAAAACGTAGAATTTCGCAAAGAACCCCCCGGTGATCGGGATTCCGATCAACGACAGCAGGAATACCGTGAGTGTCGCGGCCAGCAGCGGGGAAGTGCGGCCCAGGCCCTCGTAATCTTCCAAATTGACATAACGCTCGCCCGCGTTTGCAAAATGGCTGACCACAGCGAACGCCCCCACATTCATGGCCGCATACGCTGCGGTATAGAACATCGCGGCTGAGATACCGTTCAGGGAATTCTCCGGGGTGGTCATGGCAAAGGCCACGAGCAAGTATCCGGCATGCGCAATTGAGGAATAGGCGAGAAGCCGCTTCACATTGTTCTGAACCAAAGCGCCAACATTGCCCAGAGTCATGGAAAGGGCAGCGGCCACCCATAGGAACCAGAACCGCCCCGGCGCATTGATGGTAAAAACCACACGCAACAGGACGGCGAAGGCCGCGGCTTTCGGCGCCGTCGACATGAAGCCCACCACCGGGGCTGGAGCTCCCTCGTAAACATCGGGGGTCCAGACGTGGAACGGTGCCGCGGCGACCTTGAAGCCCAGACCAACAAACATCAGCGCCATGGACGCATACACCAGCATCCCAACCGGTCCAGATTGCAGCCGCTGGCTGATGATGTCGATGTTGGTCGATCCCGTGGCCCCAAACATGAGCGCCACACCGTACAGGAAAAATGCCGTGGCAAACGATCCCAGCAGGAAATACTTCAACGACGATTCGGCGCTTGACGCTTCATTCCGGCGGAATCCGGCCAGAATGTACGTCGAAATAGAAGAGATCTCCAAGCCGATGAAGATCAGCACCAATTCGACTGCCGAGGACATCACCGACATCCCCACCGCACTGAACAGGATCAATGCGTAATATTCACCTGCCCGAATCTTCTGCACCGCCATGTATTCGAACGAACTCAGAATCACAACGGCAGCGATCGCAATAACGAGAAAATTAAAGAACACGCTAAAGTTGTCCACCCGGATCGTGTTCGAGAAAGCCAGTCCCGGGTACTTCGCCATGTACCAGGTCGAAGCCAGGCCGGCCAGCGTTCCAATGAATCCAATGAGCCCAAGCGTCTTCTGGCTCTTTTCCTCGTCCACGAGAGGTTCGAGGATCATCACCGCAATGCCGAAGATGGACAGTATCAGTTCCGGCAGAATCCGTATGTAGTCCTCGCCTTGCGGAATCGCCTGAAGTTGTGCCAGAGCCAGCATCATTGGCCCACCACCTTGCTGACCATCTGCGGGAGCGAGTTGAGAGCAGCCTGCACCGCCGGATCAATCGCTGCCAGCCACAGAATCGGTGCCACACCCATCACCAGGGCGGCGACCGCGCAGGGCCACACCGCTGCCTTCTCAAAACCGGACATGTCGGGCAGGGAATTGTTCACCGGATGCGTCACCTTGCCATAGAAAACCCGCTGGAACATCCACAACAGATAGCAGGCGCTCCAGATGACGCCCGTCGCGCCCAGAATTCCGTAGATCGGCCGCGCCTGAAACGCTCCGTTCAGCACGAGGAACTCACCCACGAAACCATTAAGCAGGGGCAACCCGACAGACGCCAGCACAATGAAGAGGTAAGACGTCGCGTAAACCGGCATGGGAGTCGCTAACCCGCCGAACTCAGAGATCTCGTAAGTATGCCGGCGCTCGTGCAGAATGCCCGCCAGCATGAACAGTCCCCCGGTCGAGATTCCATGAGCCAGCATCACGAACATGGCGCCGTTCAGCCCCGACTGCGTGAAGCTGAAGATCCCCAGCACCACAAAGCCGAGGTGGCTGACCGAAGAGTAAGCGATCAGCTTCTTCATGTTCGGCTGCACCATGGCCACCAGCGCGCCATAGATGATGCCGATGAGCGCCAGCGCTACGATCCAGGGAGCGTTCTGTCGTGACTGCTCGGGGAACAGCCCGAGATTGAACCGCAGTAACCCGTACGTGCCCATCTTCAGCAGAACACCTGCCAGCAGCACAGATCCTGCGGTCGGCGCTTCCACGTGCGCATCAGGTAGCCATGTATGGAATGGGAACAACGGCACTTTCACTGCGAATGCAATGAAGAAGCCCAGAAACAGCCACTGCGCTGCGGCAGGGAAGGCCGAGACCGAACCAATGTGGTCGCGGATGTACACGAAATCGAAGCTCCCCGTGTGCGCGTAAAGCCACAAGATCGCTGCCAGCATGAACACCGACGCGATCATCGTGTACATGAAGAACTTCACCGCCGCGTACACCTTGCGCTCATGCCCGAATACGCCGATCAGCAGCGCCATCGGGATCAGCGTAGCTTCCCAGAAGAAGTAGAAGAGAAAGAGATCGAGCGAGGTGAAGACCCCGATCAGCGCGGTCTCGAGGATGAGCAGCAGGATAAAGAATTCCTTCACCCGGTCATGCACCGATTTCCATGAGATCAGCACACAGAGGGGTGTGAGGAATGTAGTCAGCACCACCAGCCACAGCGAGATTCCGTCAACCGCCATGTGGTAGTGAATGTTCGGGCTCGAAATCCACGGTTTGTCGATCGCGAATTGAAATCCGCCAAGCGCGCGATGGAAATGAACCGGCAGGTGCAGCGAGAACCCGAAAGTGATCAGCGACACCAGCAACGCAATGACGCGAATGTCGCGATCTCGCCGCGGCAGCACCATCAGCAATAAAGCTCCGACCAGCGGAGCGAACGTCACCAGCGTCAGGATATAGGGGCCGAGCGTGTCGGTGTTCATCGTCCCATCCCCCGCCAGATCATGTAGGCGATCACGACCGCCGCACCCGAGGCAATCCACCCGGCATAAGACCGCACGTTGCCAGACTGCATGTGCCGGACCTCGTCCGAGACATGGAGTGCACCATCGGCCGCGTTATTCACGGTATCGTCGATGACCTTGCGATCGACTCCTTGCCACAGGATGCTGGTCGAACCGTCGACCAATGGTTTGACGAAGATCTTCGCGTAGACCTCATCGACGTAATACTTGTTCAGCACCACATCGTAGAAGCTGCCGAGAGCGTGGGCGATCTTTTGCGGGAGGTAGGGCTTGCTGACGTACAGGACGTAAGCCAACACCAGCCCCCCGACAGCAAACAGGACTGAGACACCCATCAGCAGGAACTCGATCCCGCTTGACCCTTCCGTCGCGCGCTTGGCTGCTTCCTGCCCGAACACCGGGTCGAGGAAGTGCTCGAACCCGTTGTGGATGCCAACCAGCCCGCCCACCAATGACAGCACGGCGAGAATCATCAGCGGAACCAGCATGACCATCGGGCTCTCATGCGGATCGCCATGCCCGTGATCTCCATGCGCCGAGTGAGCACGTCCATGGGAATCCACCTCTGTCCCGCGGTAATCGCCGAAAAATGTCATGAACAGCAGCCGGAACATGTAGAACGACGTGATGAACGCTGTGATCACGCCGATCAGCCAGTACACCCAATTCGCTTGGTACGCCTTCCAGAGAATTTCGTCTTTGCTCCAAAAGCCCGCCAGTGGCGGGATTCCGGCGATCGCGAGCGTTGCGATTCCCATGGTCAGAAACGTCCACGGGATGTAGGTTCGCAGCCCGCCCATCTTGCGCATATCCTGCTCGCCGCCAACGGAGTGAATGACCGATCCTGCCGCCAGGAACAGCAATCCCTTGAAGAACGCATGCGTCATCAGATGGAAGATACCGGCCGAGAATGCTCCGGCACCGCACGCCATGAACATGTAGCCCAGTTGTGAAACCGTGGAGTAGGCCAGAACCTTCTTAATATCGGTCTGCGTAATGCCGATGGTAGCGGCGAACAGTGCGGTGAGTGTCCCGATGATCGCGACTACGGTCAACGCAATCGGAGCCCGCTCGAAGATCACGTGCGACCGTGCCACCATGTACACGCCCGCGGTGACCATGGTCGCGGCATGAATCAGCGCCGACACAGGTGTGGGGCCTTCCATCGCATCAGGCAGCCAGACGTACAAAGGAATCTGCGCCGACTTGCCGCAGGCCCCAACCATCAGCAGAATCCCGATCGCGGTGAGCAGCCCCGCCCCGGAGGTCTCTGACGCTAGCGGCTCAACCTTGGCGAACACCTCGGTGAAATCCAGCGATCCGAAATGCTGAATAATCAGGAACAAGCCGATCAGAAATCCGAAGTCTCCGATGCGGTTAACGATGAACGCTTTCTTCCCCGCCGCCGCCGCCGAATCTTTCGTGAACCAGAACCCGATCAGCAGATACGACGCCAGTCCCACGCCCTCCCAGCCCACAAACATCATCAAATAGTTGTTGGCCAGAACCAGCGTCAGCATGAAGAACATGAACAGGTTCAGATAACTAAAGAAGCGGTAATAGCCGGGGTCGTCCGCCATGTAACCAACGGAATAGACATGGATCAAAAATCCGACTCCGGTGACTACCAGCAGCATCAGCAGCGATAGCTGATCGAGATAAAACGCAAAGTCGGAAGAGAAGTAACCCGGAAGGCCGAAGCTTCCGGAGCGAATCCAATGCGCCAGATTGAAGACATAGGGCGCGGCTGCCGATGAGAATCCGAACGCGATCTTCAACGCGAGAGCAAAGGCCAACCCCGGGAAGGTCAGCGCGATCGTAGTGACTGCCGCCTTCGATGATTTGCGGCCCAGAAATCCGTTGATCGCCGCCCCGGCCAGCGGCAACGCAGGAATCAGCCAGAGATAAGGGTTCTGCGTCATAGTTTGAGCAGGTTCACTTGGTCCACGTTCAGCGTCTCCCGGGTTCGGTACACGGCGATGATGATCGCCAGCCCCACCGCCGCTTCGGCAGCGGCTACCACCATCACAAAGAAGACGAAGATCTGCCCGGCTAGCACGTGCCAGTGCGCCGCAAATGCGACGAACGACAGATTCACGCCGTTGAGCATCAACTCAATCGACATGAAGATGGTGATGATGTTGCGCTTGATCAGGAACCCCGTAACGCCGCACGCGAACAGGATTCCACTCAGCACGAGATAGTAAGAAAGGGGAACCATTAGTCTTTCACCTTCTGTGTGATATCGGCACCCGTAGCCGGCGGCTTGCTGGCCAACACCACCGCGCCCATGATAGCGACCAAAATCAAGATCGAAGTGATTTCAAACGGCAGGAGAAATTCGTGAAACAGCATTTGTCCGATCGTTTTTGGCGGCCCAGGCAAGGCGCCGGCCGCAACCGCCTCCGTTCCCGAATACCGTAAAACGACCCAGGCCACCAGCACGCTCCCGATCAGCATTCCCGGAACCCCTAAGAGAATGGCGACCCGGCTACCCTGGGTGCGATCTTCGACTCCGGCATTCAGGAGCATGATGACGAACACGAACAGCACCATGATCGCGCCGGCGTATACAATGACCTGCAGCGCGGCCACAAATTCGGCGCCCAGCAGCAGATACTCTCCCGCCAGCGCCGCCATCACCGCGATCAGCGACAGCGCACTGTTAATCGGATGCCGCTGCACCAGCAGATTGACCGCGCCCGCCACGCAGACGGCTCCGAAGGCCAGAAACAGAATCAAATGAACGCTGAGCATGAATATCAGTACTCGGTACCCAAAGCTTGCCTCGTAGACGGGTTGAAAGGGCGCGTATTCCGGCCACGCCGCCCAGAGCTTCTTTCTCTTACCACACCACCGCAATCGCGGTAGCAATCAGGTTGACCAGCGCCAGCGGCAGCAGGAACTTCCAGCCGAAAGCCATGAGCTGGTCATAGCGGAAGCGCGGCAACGTCCCGCGCACCCAGATGTACAAAAAGAGAAAAACGAAAACCTTTGCCGCGAACCATAACAGCGGCAGAATGCCTTGCAAAACTCGCGGGCCGAAGATCGGCCCATTCCATCCGCCGAAAAACAGCAGCGTTGCCAGGCATGCCACGGTGATCATGTTTGCGTACTCGGCCATGAAGAACATCGCGAATTTCATCGCGCTGTACTCGGTGTGATAGCCCGCAACCAGTTCTGTTTCCGCTTCCGGCAGGTCGAACGGGATGCGGTTCGTTTCGGCGTAAGCCGCCATCAGGTAGCAGAAGAACCCGATGATCTGCCCGCTAAAAATATTCCAGCGCGGAATGAATCCCCAGAAGTGCCCCTGCTGTGCTCTCACGATGTCATTGAGGCTGAAGCTCCCGGCCATAATCAGCACGCCCACCAGAGACAAGCCAAGGGAAATCTCGTAGCTCACCATCTGCGCGCTCGCGCGCAAACCACCGAGCAGGGAATACTTGTTGTTCGACGACCATCCCGCCAGCGCAACGCCGTACACGCCAATCGAAGTTACGCCCAGGATCAGCAGTAAGCCCGTGTTCACGTCGGTCGTGATCTGAAGTGGAAATGTATAGCCAAACAATGTCACCGGATTGCCGAACGGGATCACGGCGATCGACGTTAGAGCGAAGATCACTGCAATCAGGGGCGCCGCGAGGAACAGCGGCTTATAGACATGTGGAGGAGTCAGGTCCTCTTTAAAAAGAAACTTCAGGCCGTCGGCAGCCGGCTGCAGCAATCCGAAAGGCCCCACCCGCGTGGGCCCCCAGCGATTCTGCATGTGACCCACGACCTTGCGCTCAAGCCAGACCGTGTAGGCGACGGCCGTCAGCAATACCAGCAAAACGATCGCTGACTTGATCACCGACGCTAAGATGTAAATCCAGATTGGCAACGCGCAGCTTCCTCTCTCTAACCAGTTGCGAGCGACGGGCAGGAATGAACAATTCCTGCTCATAGCTCACCGCTCAAAGCTCACTGCTAAATAATCAGTCTGCCGCGACTTCAGCAGGTTTTGCTTCGTGACTCTCCACGACCGACTTCAGCGCGCGCGAATAACGTCCTAGCGTGCCTGAAGTGAACAGACTATCGTTTGAGGGCTGGATGGATTCCGATTTGTGCGCCGCGCCAGGACCGCTCTTGGCCAGGGAAGTATGCTCGCTGTTGCCCGCCAGTAGATTGATGCGAGACACGTCATATCCGGGTACCAGGCGCTGAATCTCGTCGAGAATTGCCATCGGATCCAGAGGGCTGAGTTTCGGCTCCAGTCCCTGATTCTCAAGCCACACCGCATGGCGGTCGGCCTCACCCGACTGAGCTCCGCGCGATTGCCCCATATCGGCGCGCACGCCGCCGCCGAACGGGACGAGTTTCTGAATGTCTGCTCCCATGGCATCGGCGATGCGCACGATCATCTCAAAGTCCGGCTTCGTGCCGGAAACTTCACCCGCCTTCTTGACCAGTTGCACGTCGCCACAGGTGTTGGTCATCGTTCCCGCTTTTTCGTAAGCATTGGCAGCAGGCAGAACCACATCGGAGATGACCGCCGTTTCCGTCAGGAACATGTCCTGCACGACCACAAAGCTTTTCGAGCAAGCGAACGGATCAACATTCAAGCGACCAATCGGATTCGATCCCACCACATATAGCGCCTTCAGTTTGCAAGCCTTGGCCGCTTCGACCATCCCCGGCAGGTCGACGCCGGGAGTTTGTGGAATGTCTCCCCACTCGCGATGGAATTCGCTGTTGCCTGCGACCGGATGATAGCCGGGCAGCAGGTCCGGATAAAGACCCATATCGGCGGCACCGCGTGAGTTGGCGTAATCGCCCAGGCAGATGAACTTCGCGCCCGAAATGCCGGAGCCGAACGAGACCAGGTCTGCGATGTCTGTGCCGCGAATCTCTGACCCGAAAATGACGACGAGATTCTGCTCAGCGCGGATCATGTCGCGCAGAGAGAGCCAGGCGTCTTTCGTATTCCCCAGTGCATCTGCGGCGGAATCATCCCCGGCAAGGAAAGCAGCGACCTTACCTTCCGTTCCCGCAGGAATCTGCGTAAAGCTCGCTGCCTGCCGGCGGAGCTTGATTGGTTCCGAATTGATGACATAGAGCTTCGCCCGGTGCAGGCGCACGTTGTTGCGAATCTGCCAGGCCAGCAGCGGGTGCTGTTCTGTAGGATCGTTGCCAATCAGAAGGATCGCCGGCGCAGTAAAGACATCACCCATAGTGGCAGTTGCCTCGGGCTTGCCTCGAAGCGCGGCCGCGAAAGCAGGGAAGGCCGCCGTCCGGTGATGGTCAAGGTTGTTTGTCTTCAGCACCGTGCGCGCAAACTTGGAAAGCAAATAGGCCTCTTCATTAGTCGTGCGATTCGAACCGATTACGCCGATCGCCGCGCCGCCATCCTTGTCGCGCACTTCAGCAAACTTCTTCCCGACCAACTCGAACGCCTCTTCCCAGGTTGCCGGAGTCAGCTTGCCGTTCCTGCGGATCAGCGGCTTCGTGAGCCGCTCTTCGTGACTGGCAAAGTCGAATCCGTAACGTCCCTTGATGCACAGGAAGTCGCCGTTGGTCCCGCTCTTGTCGCGGTTATCGCCGCGCACAATCTCCACGCCGGTGTCGGAGCGCCGCACGCCCAGCGTCGTCTTGCACCCGTCACCGCAATGCGTGCACACGGTGCCGACGTGCTTCATTTCCCAGGGACGCGTCTTGTACCGATAGGCTCCAGAAGTGAGTGCGCCAACCGGGCAGATATCGATGCACATCCCGCACTCTTCGCACTCCAGGTGATCACCTTTATTCGGCGCGATCAACGAGCTCACCCCGCGGTTCTGCACACCCAGAGCCCAAACGTCCATGCCCTCGCCGCAGACGCGCACGCAGCGGTAGCACAGGATGCAGCGCGGCCGGTCAAAGAACACCACCGGAGACCACTGCTGTTCTTCCTTGTGGTTCTTCGCCTCCATATACTTCGACTCGGCGGCGCCGTAGGAAAACGTCATGTCCTGCAGTTCGCATTCGCCGCCCGCATCGCACACCGGGCAATCCAGCGGATGGTTCCCGAGCAGCATTTCCAGCATCGACTTGCGCGCCTGCTTGATCTCCGGGCTGTCGGTGATGACCATCATGCCTTCGCCGACGACGGTAGTGCAGGCGGTCTGCAGCTTCGGCATCTTCTCGATCTTCACCAGGCACATCCGGCAAGCGCCCTGCAAAGAGAGATTGGGGTAATAGCAGAACGAGGGCACTTCGATGCCCACGCTCTTGCAGGCCTCAATGAGGAGCGCCCCCGCGGGAGCGGTAACTTTCTTGCCGTCGACAGTGAGATTTACGTCAGCCATATTTGTAGCGCCGGCGTCCCCGCCGGCTGTGGCGAGGGCGTCTCGCCCTCGCACCCTGCCACCATCATCAAACCCTGCGGGCATTCGCCCGCAAATTGGGCCGGCGAGATGCCGGCGCTACGCGTGCACTGGAACCTGCTCCATCGCGCCCTCTTTTTCGTAAGGGCACGGCCGGCCTTCCAGATGATCTTCAAACTCCTTACGGAATTTCTTCACGAATCCGATCGTCGGCATCGCAGCCGCATCGCCCAGCGGACAGAACGTTCGTCCCAGCATGTTCTCCGCCAGGTACTGCATGTTGTCGATGTCTTTCTTCAGCCCGCCGCCGGCGTGAAAACGGATCAATGTCTTCTTCAGCCAGTCGGTGCCTTCGCGGCACGGGATACACCACCCGCAGCTTTCATGCTGATAAAACTTCATCGTCCGCAGGGCGAATTTCACGATGCACTGCGCGTCATCGATCACCACCACGCCGCCCGACCCCAGCATCGATCCGGCCTTTGCAACGGAGTCGAAGTCCATGGCCACGTCGACTTCGTCGGCGGTAAGGCACGGACATGACGATCCCCCCGGCACCACCGCCTTCAACTGACGCCCGTTAGGAATCCCGCCGCCGACCCCGTAGATCATCTTCTTGAGGTTGTAGCCCATCGGCAGTTCGTAAACTCCGGGCTTTGAGATGTTCCCACTGAGGCAAAACAGCCGGGTCCCACCGTTCTTCGGCGTCCCCAGCTTCGCATACCAGTCCGCACTGCCAAGAATAATGTGGGGGACATTCGCCAGCGTCTCGGCATTATTAATGACCGTAGGCCCGCCCCACAGTCCGACCACGGCAGGGAAGGGAGGCCGAATGCGCGGCACGCCGCGCTTGCCTTCAAGCGACTCCATTAACGCCGATTCTTCGCCGACTTCGTAAGCCCCCGCGCCGCCATGCCAGTAAACGTCGAAATCCTTGCCGCTGCCGAAAATGTTCTTCCCGGCAAACCCCTTGGCATAGGCTTCCTTAATCGCCTTCTGCATGATGTTCGACAGATACCGGTACTCACCACGAATGTATATGTATCCGCTCTTCGCGCCCACGGCCAGCCCGGCGATCATCACTCCTTCAATCACCGAGTGTGGATCGTGCTCAAAAATCAGCCGGTCCTTGCACGTGCCCGGCTCGCTCTCATCGCCATTGCACAAAACGTACTTGGGCTTGGCGGATTGCTTGGGCACAAACGACCACTTCATCCCGGTCGAAAATCCAGCGCCGCCGCGGCCGCGAAGCCCGGAATTCTTTACCTCATTAATAATGGCGTCCGGCTCCATGGCGAGCGCCTTCTGCACGGCCTTGTAGCCGTCGAGCTCGAGGTAGCGGTCAATATTGACCGCACCCTGGCCGAAGCGCCGGGAGACGACCTTT
>Ga0209698_10000513_pt1 | contig 44179 bp, 33 predicted proteins | sample LitLauG_LLR_2012_FD_187203 | JGI IMG/M metagenome (GOLD analysis project Ga0209698, IMG submission 187203) | Freshwater sediment microbial communities from Pennsylvania, USA - Little Laurel Run_MetaG_LLR_2012 (SPAdes) (version 2) | ecosystem: Environmental > Aquatic > Freshwater > Creek >... | reverse complement strand
GCTCACTCTCGGTGTGAATGGCCGCGGCGCGCGCCGCGGCGCGCTGCTGCTCCTGGTCACGAACCGATTTGAGGCGCGCATCGAGCGAATCGAGCGTGGTGCCGAGCGAGCTCAGGATTCCGGCCTCGGCCAGCAGCTTGGCTGCGTTCGCGGCGAGCTCGGTGTCGCCGGCGCCGAGATAGCGGCGCCGCTCGGCGAGCCGATCGTTCTCGTTCCCGAGCGCCCAGCGACGCGCCTCGAGCGCTCCCTCGGCGTCGGCGAGCGCCCGCTCGGACGACATCACGCGCTCCCACTCCGCGGCGGGCGGCGCCCCGAGCGCGGGCTCGGGCGACGTCGACATCGCGAGCGGGGGCTCTCCCGCCGCCGGACGCTGCGTGAGGTCGGTCGATGCGCGCGCGAGCTGATCCGAGAGCATGCGGCCGGGCAGCTCATCGACGATCAGCGCGCCATCCAGCGCGGGCTGGGCCTTCCATGCCGCCCACAACCGGTCGAACGAACCCGTGGCGAGCGCGCTCGAGAGCGAGTCGCGCTCGCGATTCCAATCCTGATCGATGGCCCGATAGCGCCCCGCGGCCGACTCCCAGCTCGCCTGATCGAGATCGTGGCCCGCCAGCGCCATCGCGACCTCGCGCCAGGTGCCGCCCGCGGAATCCCGCAGCGCGCTCGCGAGGAGTCGCGTTCCCGCCTCTCCCTGGCCGGCCTCGAGCGCGATCAAGCCCAGCATCTGGCGCGCGCGGGGCTCGTAGCGGCTCCCGGCCGGCACGCCCTCGAGCAGCGCCGTGGCGTCCGCGCCGCTCGCGATCGCCCGGCCCGCGAGCTGGATGCACGCGAGGCCGGCGAGATCGCGCCCGAGGGTGCTCGTGGTGTCGGCGGTGGCGAGCGCGGTCCACTCGGCGCGATTGTCCGCGCCCTGCTCCGCGAGCGCCGCCGCGCGCAGGCAGAGCGTCACGGCCGAGGCGCCCGCGGGCGCGGAGGCGCCACCGAGCAGCTCGAGCGCCTGGTCGGAACGACCGGAGCGGATCCACAGGCTCGCGGCGAGGGCGGTCGCGGCATCGCCGCCCTGCGTCGCGGCCGCTGCGCCCGCGCTGGCCGCGGACTCCGTCGAGTCGCGCGCTCCGGACGTGCTGTCCGCGCGCTCGGTCAGCGCCGCCAGGCGATGGTACGCGATCCACGTGGTGTAAACGCTCGGGCGGCTCCAATGCGAGACGCGCTCGGCGAGGCGCAGGTAGTCGTCGACGCGACCGCTCTCGAGATAGCCGTGACCCAGGAGGAACGCGGCGCGGTCGGCTTCGTCGAACACGGGCGTCGGCGAGTAGTCGATGCGCTCGAGCTCGCGGATCATTCCACGCAGGTTGCCGCGGCTCTGCTCCATGACCGCCTCGGCGAGGTGGAGGCGATCGAAAAGGATCGAATCCGCGCTGAAGCGCAGCATGCGGTCCGCGAACGAGTCGCGCTCCGCCGGCAGGCGCATCCCCGGCGCGGGTGCAACCCGCACGCTCGGCGCGGCCGGGGCGTGGCCGGCCAGCGCCGGCGCGGCCCCGGCGAGGGCCGCGAGGGCCGTGACCAGCCAGCGCGTCCTCACGGCTGCGTCTCGGGACCTTGGCTCGCCTCGAGCCCGGTGTCGTTGATCCACCGGCTGGCCGTCATGCTGCTCGCGCCCTCGGCGGGCCGCGCCGCGGCGAGATCGAGACGAAGGAAGCTCAGCTGATCACGCGAGGGATCGAGCACGACGTAGCCGGGATCACTGTTCTCCCAGCCGCCGCCGCGCAGCACGATCGTGAGCGTCTGAACCCGCGGCTCGATCAGGCGATGGCAGATCTCGAGCACCCCGCCGTGTTTGAGCGATTCGCCGATCTCGGGGCTGAGCGTCACGGAGATCGTGTCGCCGCTCTCGAACATCAGCGTCACGCTCGCGGGGAGCTCGGTCGCCGGCATCCCGCTCATCACCACGGCAAGGGAGGTCATCTGGCGGCCGAGGAAGTCGCGCTGCAGCTCCGCGAGGCGCGCCTTCTGATCGGCGAGCTGGCGGTCCATCAGATCGAGCTGATCCTCGATCCTCCCCAGGTCGGTGATGTTCGCGAACAGCTCCCAACGGCGGGTCTGATCCTCGGCGCGCACCAGCGAATCGCGCGAGGTCTCCGCGTCGCCGATCATGCGCCGGTAGGCGAGGAAGCGCGGATCGATGGGGCCCGCGTTGCCCGGCTGAGGGCTCGCGTGCTCCCGCATGCGGTCGTAGCGCGAACGGATGAATTCGAGGTTGGCCTTGAAGAACTGCAGCGTCGGGTACTTCTCGCGCACCGGCTTGACGCGCTCGACCTTGACCGGCGTGATCGCCGGACCCGCGGTATCGGCGATCGCGGCCATCGCCGCGGGCGCCGTCGCGGCCGCGTTGGGTGGGCCGCTCACGGCCGGGGGCGCGGTCTTCTGCTTGTGACCGGCCGCGCTCGGGCTGGCGAGGGCGAGCAGAGCGGCCGCGATCAGGAGGGTGTGCCCGTTGCGGACGATGGGAGTGCGCATGCTCTAGCCCCTCCAGGTGCGGCGGACCCTGCCGCTGGCGGCGTCCACCAGCACGAACAGCGAGGGCGAATCGGGAGAGGCATAAACCACAGTCCACGTGGTTTCGTCGGGATCGTCGGAGTCGAACGCGCCGCGCGAGAGCAGCATGGTGGCAAGGGCCCCGTGATGCTGCTGGCGGAACGCGTTTCCCGCCGCCTGCTCGGCGGCCGCCAGCGCCGGACCGCTGTCGATCCAGCTCGCGTTCACGGGCGGAGCTTCGATCTTGATGTCGAGATCCTCCGCCTCGAGGATGCGGCCGCCCCGAACCGAGTACGCGCGGCACTTCTTCAAGACTGGCGAGTAGAAGAGGTAGCCCCAGCGTTGGGCCGAGCCGTCGTCGGCGACGTGCTCGTCGTTCTCGAGGTAGATGAGCGCGGCATCCGACGACCACACACGCGCGGCCGCCGCCGCGAGGTCGATTCCAGCGCGGGCCGCGAACGGGAAGCGCTCGTCGCTCAAGCCCCGGGCGGATGCGATTCCCCCGGCCAGGAGCGCGAGCGTTACGATCCCCCAGGCACCCGCGGCACGCCTCCACCATCCGCCATCCCTGCGCCGACTCATGAGCGTGCTCCTAGAAGAGGTATTCGGTTCCGAGCGTGAACTCGATGTTGTTGTTGTCGACGCGCGCCTGGTCGGGGCCCGAGCTGAAGCGATAGTCCTTGACCTCCCAGCGCATCGCCGAGCGGCGCGAGAAGAACAGCGTCGTCCCGGCGCCGAAGTTGAAACCCGGCTCGCTGCGGCCCTGCATGAGGGTGGCGCCCGCGCCCGCGGTGAGGTACGGCACCATCTGACGCCCCGGCAGGACCTCCCACAGCACGTTCATCTGATAGAACAGCATGTGGAAGTCCTCGGCCTCGAGCGAGAGCCCGAACAACGACTCCACGATCTCCTGCGAGCGCTGGATGTGCGCCCACGAGAGGCCCACCTCCGCCTGCCAGCGATCGAACAGGTAGTAGCCGAACCGACCGCCGAGCGAGAGCGAGTTCGACTTGCGGTCGAATACGTAGCCGCCGGCGTACGCGCCGAGCACGAACGTGCCGGTGCGGCTGTAGAGCTTGGGATTGGGCGAGAACTCGAGCGCGCCGAGATCGTCGTCTTCCTTGCACAGCGATGCGTCCACCCAGCCGGTCTCGGTGTCGGAGAGGCGGATGCCGTACCAGTTCTCGTGCTTCGCGATGACCGAGAAACTGCGGCCGCGCGGATAGGTGGCGATGATGGCGTAGCCGTTGCCGGGGCCGGCGCGCACCACGTTCTCGGGATTGCCGACCAGCTCGACGCGCCGGCTGCTCACGATGAGGTGAGCGTTCAGGTGATCGGCGAGATCGGTGTCGGCCGGCGCGCCGCTCGGAGCCGCCCCGCCCGCGGTGACCGCCGGAGCCGACGACGAGTCGGCGCTCGACGTCGAGGGATCGGCGTGCGCGCTCATGGCGGCGAGCATCGCGAGGATCGCCGCGCCCCTCGAGAGGAGGCGCGGCCAACGGTGCGCGGTCTGGTCCGTGGTGGTGTTCATCGCGAATTCCCTTTCAGCCGATGCGGATCTGCCGCGCGATTCGGAAGCGGAGGCTCCAGTCTCCGAAAGACTCGCGGCCGGTTTCGATCACGCTGCCGTTCCGATGCGCGGTATCGAGCGAGTAGAAGCGCGCATCGAGCCCGAGCCCCGCGCTCCATGCGCCCGCGAACGGGCGGGAGAGCGCGAGACCCGCGCCCCATTGCCACTCGTTGATGGGACCGAGCTGCACCATCGTGGCCCCCGAGGGGCCGCCGGTCGGAATCGAGACCTGATCGGGGTGGTAGCTCATGTGCAATCGCCCGCCGCTCAGCGAGGGCTCCACGTTCATTCCGGCCACCCTCCAGAGTCGCGCAGTGAGCAGCGCTTCATAGGTCAGCTCATTCACGGCCGCCGCGTTCACCGAGGCTCCCGGCACATCGATGCTCTGATCGGTCCCGCTGTCCCAAACCCGGACGCCGAGCCCCGCCAGCCCTCGACCCACGAGGACCTGCCCGCCCCAACCCGCCGCCGGGGTGGTCCGCCATTGGTAATCGGCCAATTTCGCATCGGGTTGAGTGGATCCCATGAGGGCTGCGACCGAGAGCCAGTACCGCGGCTCAGGCGCGGCAGCGGACTCATCCGCGGCCCGCGCCGGGCAGGCGCTGAGCAGGGCGGCCGCGACGGCCGCCCAAACCGCGGGCGCCATGAAAGGGGTGCGGGGGCGCGCGGTCATGGCGTGAGCGACATCCCGACCGGCAGCAGCTGGTACTGAGTCGAGCCAAGCGGTGTGACGATCAGCGTCTCGGGCTGATTGACGCGCTCGACCTTGACCCCGGAGCCGATGTAGCAAAGCAGGAAGAGTCCGGTCGGCGCACCCGTCCCCGACGAATCGGTGAGCACGGCCGGCACGGTGGCGCTGAAGTCGAGCTGGAGATCCTGCATCAGGTGATCCCAGCCCGTGACCGCGCGCGTCACGCGCCCGAGCGTCACCGAGTGGGCGAGGATGGTGTCGATGTCCTCGGCCATCGCGAGCCGCGGCGCGAACGGCGCCACCTCGAAGCTCGTGGGGAGGAGCGTGGTGCTGCCCCTCAGCTCGGCGACCGCGTAGCCGGTCAGGATCGAACGGTACGTGATGCGGGTGTGCATCGTGAACGAATCGGTGCCGGCGGCGACGACCTGATACGGCACCGCGTTCGTGCTGATCATGTCCACGCGCGTCCAGGTGTCCTCGAGCGTGGGCGCGCCGAGGCAACCGCCGATGAGCCCCGCGGCGAGCACGGCGGCAAGCGCCAGCGCGAGCGCCTGACGAGCGTTCGCCGGGCGCTTCACGTCGGCCCATCTCATGGGGATGCGCCTCCGCATCATGTCCTCAGCGCACCAAGACCATGCGCCGCGTCAGCCGCGTGGCGCCGACCTCGAGGCGGTAGAAATAGATTCCCGAGCGCACCAGAGCCCCGCGATCGTCGGTGCCGTCCCAGCTCACCTGGTTGAGTCCGGCGGTGAAGGCGCGCTGGAACGTGCGGACGCGGCGACCGCCGGTGTCGTAGATGCTGAGCGCCGCCCCATCCGCACCCATCGGCAGGGAGAACGCGATGCGGGTCGAGGGACGCCCGGGGTTCGGCCAGTTGCCGAGCAGCGCCGGGGCGCTCGGCATCGCGACCGCGCCGCCGCCCGTGCCCTTGAACGTCGTGGTCGCGACGTCCGATCCGCCGCCCGTGTAGCTCGAATTCGCCGTGACCTTGAGGTTGAACGTCGCGGGAGCGTCGGCCACCGGCAGATCGCCGGGCACGATCGAGAGGGTCTGCACGCCGGCGGTCAGCGACGGCACGCTGCGGCTCGAGATCACGTGGCCGCTCGCGTCGCTGAACTCCAGCGTCACCGATGCCGGATCGGTGAGCGTGAACTGCGCCGCCGGCGAGGAGCCGCCGGTGACCGCGAGGCCGGTGATCGCCGGGCCCAGGTTCCACAACGCGACGCCGCCCTGATCCGACCAGCGGTCGACCGAAATACCCTGCGCCTGTCCGACGCGCACCTGCGAATTGCTGCGGTGATCCACCACGTTGAAGAACGGGACGTGGAAGCTGTGCGGCATCGCGAGCGCGTTCTTGAGATCGTCGAGCGGCTCGATCGCGGCGTTGAACTTGCGCACCACGCCCTGGTGCGGCATCGCGGCGTAGAGGTTGCCCCACTGATCGGTATCGAGCGACGTGACGAGGTCTCCGCCCGACTTCGCATCGGTCACCCACTGCAGCGACGAACCGGTGTCGTGGAGCTTCACGATCCGGCCGTTGTGGGCGTCCGCCACGTAGACGTCGGCGGTGTTGACCCCGTTCGCGCGGCCGGCGCTGAGGGCCAGCGGGCCCGCGAAGTGGCCGGTCCCGCTTCCCAGCGAGCCGATCGCCGCGACCCGGCTCGCGCCGGTCGCGCTCAAGGCGTACGCCACCACCTGGTTGTTGCCGGTGTCGGCCACGTAGAGCCGGTCGTCGCCGTTCACGAACGGCGTGCCGCCGTCCGAGTACGCGACGTCGTAGGGGCCGCTCAGGCCCGAGATCGCGTAAAGCGGGGTGAGGTCGATCTGGTCGTACTGCGTCGTCGCCTGATAGACCACGATGCGGTTGTTGCCGGTATCGGCCACGTAGACGCGATCGTGCTCGTCCACCGCGAGGCCGTGCGGCGCCGCGAGCGGACCGAGCGAGGAGCCGGCGTCGGAGATCGAGGCTACGCCGTTGCCGAGCTGGCCGTAGACCAGCCGGTTCCACTGCGGATCCGAGACCACCTCGAAGTGGCGCGCCTCGACGAACGGAAACACGTTGTAGAGGTCCACGTGCGAGATCGTCACGGTGGAGTAGGGGTTCGCGAACAGGTCGCGGCTCAGCTTGTCCCGCGTCACCGCTCGCGTGAACGCGTCCAGACCGAGGTCGGGCGCGATCGGGGTGGACGTGAACGTCGCCGCCCCGCTCGGGGGCGCGACCACCAGCGCCATCAGGAAAGTCCAGATCAGGATTCTGCGCACGTCAGACTCCTCTCCTCACTCGGCAGCCATTACTGGAAGTGGAAATCCAGTCCGGTCTCGAGGATGTTTGCCGAGTAGTTGTTGCTGTTGAAATAGCGCTCGTAGTCGAGCCACAGCGTCGTCCGGCTCAGCACCGGGTGATCGGCCGCGAGGGCATCCATACCCCAGTGAAGGGATGCTCCGAACAAGTGTGACGACAGGTCCCCGAGCCGGTAGTCACCGGTCAGGTAGCCGTCGATGCCGTTGGTGGTCAGGTACTCGTGACGGAAGAACGAGGCCGGCGTCTGGGTGTAGTAGCGGTACTCGTATTTTGCCCATACGCCCTGCGTGATGTACTGGCTCAGATCCGAATCCAGCTCGTGCGACAGGACTCCCCAGTCGTCGTTGTACAGCCGGTAGTTGAACTTGAGGCTCGAGCGATTCGGCAGGTACTGGTTCAGGCGCAGGAAGAGGTCGCGGCGCTCGCGATGGTCCGGCTGGTTCTCCGGAACGTAGACGCCGCCCGCATACACGCTGCGATACGGGTTGTGCTGGAGACCGTCGACGATGAAGTACTCGGCGCCCGCGCGCAGCAGCGTTCCGGGTCCGAGGATGCGGGTCGCGACGCTGTTCAGGTAGATCGTGGTCTTGCTCGACGGCGCGGTGTGCGTGACGTCGTCCGGCAGCGGCATGATGTCGTCCCATCCGTAGCTCGAGCCGAACGAGAGGTTGAGCAGCGGATTCACGTCGCGGTTGTAGCGCGCGCCCAGCATCTGCGCGAGGTAGTCCGGCTCGGTCGAGAGGTAGTAGTTGACCGCGGTGGACTGGTTGCTCAACTCGCCCTCGAATTCGTTGCGCGTCTTCACATAGTCGGAGAAGGCGTTGCCCGAGATCGGCCGGCTCGCCGTGGTGATCGCGTCGATCGCCGCCTGACTGCCGGGCGGGGCCGAGATCGCGGGAATCGTCACCTGCTCGTTGTTCCAGTGGAGCGAGAGCGTGGACGAGGTGCCCAGATTGCCGAGCCAATCGGTCGCCAGCGAGCGCACGCGCACGTGATCGGAATCCGTGAACGTGCGCAGCACGGTCGAGACCACCGGCTGCCCGGTCGCATCCTGGGCCGCGCACGGCCAGGCCGTGGCCACGCCGAAGGCGCCCGCCAGCACGGCTCCCCTCGTCCAGGGGCTCAGTTGCACGCGCATCCTCCGCCGGAGCCGCCGGCGCCGCCGGTCGAACCCTCACGCGCCTCGAGCAGCTTCATCTTGCGCATCTGATCCTTCTGCTCGGCCTGGTACGACATGATCCGGTCCACGAGGTGCTCGCGCTGATACACCTGCGCCGCGCAGCTCGAGAGCAGCATCAGGGCGAACGCGAGCGGAGCGAGCGACGCCCAGCGCCGGATCCCGGCGCGCATCGGGTGGGACAAGGTGGCGAGCTTCATCGGGCCTCCTCCGAATCCGTTCGGGCCGCCATCGGCTTCTCGGCGATGAGCCGGCGCGCCGTCGCGGCGGTGGCGTCGAGCATCGCTTCGCCCGATCCGGGAATCTGGCTCACGACCTCGCCGCTCCGATTCAGCACCATCGTGTAGGGGATCGCCGGCACGTCGAGCTCGCGCGCGAGACCGTCCGGGCCGTCCACCGCCAGCGGCAGGTGCAGCCGCTGCTGGCGTGCGAAGCGCTCGACGTTGCGCGCGTCGAGGTCGATCGAAACCGCGAGCACACGCCCGCCGCGCTTCTCGATCTCGCGATCGAGCTCATCCAGGCGCGGCAGCTCACGCCGGCAGGGCGCACACCACGTCGCCCACAGGTGCAGCACGACGACCTGCCCGCTCATCGAGGCCGCTGTGAACGTGTCACCCGCGGGGGTGTGAAACACGTGGTGCTCGAGCGCCGCGCGAATGCGCTCGGGACTCGGAGCCGCGGCCGGCGCGCTCGCCGCGCGCGCCAATGCCGGCGCCGCCGCGAGGGCGAGCGCCGCCGCGAGCACCCACCACCAGCCTCCGCCGCGGCGCGCGCGCCGCGGGGAGCCGTATGCGGTCCGGCCCCGATGCACCATGCGGGTCATCACTTGTACTGGGCTCCCATCGTCACCCACAGCAGGAACTGCCGGCGCTCGACGGCGGTGAGCGTGTCGGCGGGATCGCTGGGGTGGACGCCCTGACCCGCGCGCGTGCCCACGCCCATGACGTAGTCGATCAGGCGCGAGCGGTGCGGGAACGGCGGGTCAGTCTCCTGCGTGGTGAGCTTGAGCGAGGCGCCCGAGAGGTTGATGTAGCCGCGCGGGAAGATCCGCATCTCGGATGCGGTGTCCTGCACCGCGGTCAGATCGAGGCCGCCGGCGGGCGCGCCGCCCTGGTGGCAGCTCACGCACTTAGCCGCCACGATCGGCCCGATGGTCGATTCGTAGTTGATGATCTGGAAGTTCGCCGCCGGCATGTCGAGGTCGAAGGGCGGGAAGTTCGCGGCCATCGGATTCGGATTGGTCGGAACCGGGCCGCCCGCGACGCGATCCTCGTGGCAGCCGAAGCAGTTCTTGAATTCCTCGCCCGGCCGCACGTAGAGGTGTGTGCGCTTGACGACGAAGGCGCGACCGGTGGTGTCGAGCGTGGCGAAGCTGATCGGCGTGTTCGCGGGAATCTTGATGCGGAACGAGCCGTCGGGATAGACCGGCGCCATGCCGATGAACGCGCGTTTTTCGAAGTCGTTCGCCGAGTAGTCGTTGCCCTCACCCTGCGGCGTCGGGCGGGCGGCGATCACCATGATGCTGTCGATCACGTCGACGCCCTTGATCGGCACCTCCTGCCCGTCGTTCGTGCCGCGGTTGAAGACGTCCTGGGCGAGGAAGACGCCGTAGTCGACGGTGTTGTCGACCACCGAGGGAATGACGGGCGGCTTGGGATGCGCCGCCAGCAGCTGGGCGTCGTACTCGTTGGTGGTCGGGTCGTTGTAGAGGAACGTGAGGTTGTTGATCGAGAACGTCGCGGGGTCAGCGATCGTGCCCGCGCCGGTCTGGCTGAGCGTGAACGTGTAGAGACCGTAGTCGACGTCGGTCTCGGTCGCGGCCGGCAGGCTGTACGACACGACGTACTTGTTCCCGCCCAGCGAGCGCGGGTACTTGAACACGCCATAGGGCCACGGCGGACCGTTGTCGTTGATCTGCGGCGTGACGATGTCCCAGTGGAGCTGCGTGCCGCCGGTCGCCGGGTCGGCCGGACCCTGTTCCGTCTTCATTACCGCGATCGGGCCCGCATCGCCCAGAATCATGGTGGACTCGATGCCGATGTAGCGGCCGTCCGGGGTGGGCGAGGGGTGGAAGAAGTTGTGGTCGTGCGGTCCAAACAGATGGAACGTGCCGGTGCCGTCGGGATTGGTGGCGAACAGCGGGAAGCGGTTGAACGTGCCGAAGTGCTCCCAGCGCGTGTACATGACGCGGCCGTTGGGCAGCATCTCGGGGTCGAAGTCGTCGCTCTGGTTGTAGCTGATGCGCTCCATGTTCATGCCGTTCGCGTCGCACACGTAGAGGTTCGCGGTCAGCGCGTGGTTGTACTCGTCCATCTCGTTGGCGCGCGAGCTCGTGAACATGATGCGGCCGTCCGGCAGGTAGAGCGGATCGAAGTCGTGGCCGCCGCCGCTCGTCACCTGCCTGAGCCCGGTGCCATCGGCATTGATCTCGTAGATGTTCTTCCAGACACCGCCCGGCGGACGCATCGCGAACAGGATCTTGGTGCCGTCATAGGACACCGCGGGATCCGTGATGCTGGCGCCGGTGAAGTTGGTGATGGGCGACACCACGCCGTCGGGCGAGATCGGCGAGAGCTTGTAGAGATTGCCGTCCGCCCACGTGCGGTTGAGCGTCTCGGTGGCCGTGGTCTTCACGAACACCAGGGCGTCGGTGGTGGCGACCTGCTGAATCAGGTCGTCGGGGGCGCTGCTGCGGCAGCCGGTCAGGCCAAGCAGCGGACCCAGGCTCAGCGTTACGATGGCGAACAAAAGCGCCGGTCGAATCTGCACGGATCTCGTCAGCATGATGAGGTGTTGCCCTCCCGCCTGAAACCCGCCCTCATGGCCGGATCGAGCGATAGAATGCGAGCCCAATCGTTCCCTGGACGTAGTCGTAGAGCACCACTCCGGGCTGGGCTCTCTGCGATCCAAAAACCGTGGCCTCCCGCAGGTCCCCGCGGAGGGCGAGATCGTTGCGAATGAACCATTCACATCCGCCGCCGTACGCCACCGCGTTCTTGGTGACGGGCGCGGCGTTCAGCGACTGGCCGGGAAACACGATGATCATTCCGTAGCCGAGGCTGAGATAGGGCTGCAGGCGACCCGCCCGCGGGCGCCGCACGATGGCGCTGAAGGTGTGGAGCACGGCGTGCACCGACTGTCCCGGGTTGTGCCCGAGGGCCGCCTCGTAGCCGAGCCAGTCGTTGGGGTTGTAGGCCAATCGGAAAGAGAACAGCGTGCCGCTGCCGAGAAAGCCGTACGCGGGGCTCACGCTCAGGCGGTACTGATACGGCCGCACCCCGGGATCGACCTCGAACGGCCGCGCGGCGACCGCGGGCACGAGTGGCTGCAGCCCATTCTGGCGCACGCCGTGACTCGTGACGGCGGGGGCGGGCGCGGGGCTCGACGCGGATGTCGTGCTCGGCGCGGTCGCGCTCGCGACATCTCCGGCCGGCGCATCCGCGCGCGCGCCCGCGCCGATCAGCGTGGCGGCGAGCATCACGGCACACACGCGGCGGATCACTTGAGCACCCCCGCCAGAATCCAGCCGCGAATCGCCTGATAGTCGGTGTCCGCGACCGAGGCGAACGGCTTGTAGGAGTGCGGCGTGCCGCCGGCCGCGAGCGCGAGCGGCTTCGTCAGGAGCAGGCTGCTGTCGCGCATCGTCGGGTAGACCTCGGTCGAGCACTGATTGAAGTCGAACGCGGGATCCTTGGCGGTCGGCGGAGAGAGCTGCAGCGTTCCGCGGATGCCGCCGCCATGGCAGTCACCGGTCGCGTCGCAGCCCAGCCGCTCGAGCCGCGGCTCGACCTGGCTCACGAACATCGGGTAGCTCAAGACCAGGACCTGGCCGCCGCTCGGCGCCGCGGGCGGCGCCGTGGGCGACTGGCAGCCCTGGGCCAAAGCCCACAGGGCGAATCCACCCAGTGAAATCGCGGCGACGAGTCCGATCTTTCGCGTTTGCATGGGCACGATGCGTGGACCCCAAATGGGGGAAAATGCATGGCGGGCGGTGCAAATCGCCCGCTGCGCAAAATCTCGACGATATGATTCAACACCTTGCCCCCGAGCCATTTGGCGCGCGGGACGGCATTGCGTGGCCGTCCCGTACGGGGGAGGGCACAGGGCTCGGGGCAAGGAGCGAGCCACGGACGGGCCGCCCAGGGCGCGCGCCGCGCGCAGGAACCGCCGTGGCGATGGCGCGGCGAAGGGGGCTTCAGTAGCTCTCGAGCACGAACAGGTCGCGCGCGGCCGTCTCGAGCTGGAAGCGATCAAGCAGCGATTTCTCGACCCACACGGTGTCGCGATCCGCGCCGGGCTCGACGAGGATCGCGGCGAAGTCGGAATGCTCGAGCGCCTTGGCCTTCGCCGCGTTCAAGCCGAGCACGAAGAGCGGCGTGTCCCAGGTGTCGCACGTGTACGCGCTCTTCGAGATCAGGGTGACCGAGATCAGCCCCTCGGCGGGTCTTCCCGTTCGCGGATCCATGATGTGGCCATAGGTCTTGCCGTCCTTGGCGACGAACTGCTCGTACTTTCCGGAGGTCGAGATTCCCTCGCCCGGGAAGAGCTTCACCTGCGCGAAGTAGGGGACGCGATCGCGCGGATCACGAATGCCGATCCGCCAGTGATCGAAGCCCGCCGGGGTTCCGAGCGCCGCCATGTTGCCGGTCAAGTCCACCAGCGCGTCATGGATGCCGGCCGATTCGAGCACGCGCCGCGCGCACTCGACGGCGTAGCCCTTCGCGATCCCGCCGAGATCGATCTTCACACTGTCGCTGTCGAAGCGGATGGTTCGCGAGCCCCGCTGGTAATGAACGCGCTGGGCTCCCACCTTGCGCGCGGCCGCCGCCGCCTCCTCGTCGGTCGGCACGCGGCGCGGCCCGCCGAGAAATCCCCACGCGCGCACCAACGGCTCGACCGTGATGTCGAAGGTGTGATCGCTCTCACCCCACACCTCGAGCGAGGTGTCGATCACGCTCGCCACTTCGGGCTCCACCACCACGTCCTGATGGCCCGCCAGAGCGTTGATGCGAGCGACCTCGCTGGTCGTGGTCCAGTTGCTCATCAGCGAATCGAGCCGCCAGAGCTCGGCCTCGGCGCGCCGCGCCGCCGGCGCCACCGCCGCCGAGTCGTCGGTCACGATGATGATGTTGGCGTAGGTCCCCATCGTGCGCGTGGGGAAAACCACGGAGCGCCGGGGACGAAGCGCGGCGCCCGTGCTGTCCGCTCGCGCGCGCGCGGCCGGCGCCGCAAGCGAGGCCACGAGGGCCGCCGCAATGACGGCGCCGAGTGCGAGGGTGACGATCGCCGTTGCGGGAGTTCTCGGCCTGGACATCTGTGGAATACTCCTCCTCGCGGAAGGGATGGCGGCCGTCCGCCGGGGTTATCGGCGGGAGGGCGCGAGGCCAAAGCTCGATCTTGGAAGGGCGCGCATTCGCGGCCCACCGGTGGGAGGACCTTGGACAAGCTCCACGACTTCAGCTCGAAGGAGATCCTCGTCACGTGGTCGCGCGCGCGCTGCATCCACTTTGCGGCCTGCGTGCGGGGGCTGCCGGCGGTCTTTCAGCCCGGCGAGCGCCCGTGGATCCGGCTGGAAGGCGCGGCCGCACGCGAGGTCGCGGAGGTCGTGACGCGCTGCCCGACCGGCGCGCTCCACTTCGAGCCGCTCGCGGGCGGCGAGGCGGAGGCTCCGCCCGCGTCCAACTCGATCACGGTCTCGCGCGCGGGCCCGCTCTACTTGCGCGGCCGCATCCGGATCGAGTCCGAGGCGGGCGAAGAGGTGCTCACGGACGTGCGCGTCGCGCTCTGTCGCTGCGGGGGCTCTCGGAACAAGCCGTTCTGCGACGGTTCTCACTTCCAGCGCGGCTTCGCCGATCGGGGTGACGTGTTCGAGGGCGGGCTCAAACCGGACGCCGCTGCGGGCGAGGCGCTGGAGGTCACGCCGCTCGAGAGTGGACCGCTGCGCGTGCGCGGCGCGGTGACGATCCTGAGCGCCGACGGCCGCGTCGCGCTCACCGGCGGCGCGTGCAACCTCTGTCGCTGCGGCGGCTCTCGCAACAAGCCGTTTTGCGATGGAACCCACTCGAGCCTGCCGGCCTAGGGAGCCCCCGGCGCGTGCGCGCCGCTCCAGCCTCGAACGGATGAAAAATCTCGGGGGCCTGTGTAGAGTGCGCGGCCTATGGTCACGCCCCTGCGCTTGATGGCCGTGCTCGCCCATCCCGACGATGAATCGCTCGGCATGGGAGGCACGCTCGTCAAGTACGCGGCGGAGGGCGTCGAGACCCGCCTCGTGACGGCCACCCTCGGCGAGAGCGGCCGCTTTCGCGGCATTCCGCCGGGCGAAGGCCATCCCGGCGCGGAAGAGCTGGGACGGATTCGCAAGCGCGAGCTCGAGGCCGCCGCCGCGACGCTCGGCATTCGCGAGCTGGCGCTCCTCGGCTATCACGATCAGCAACTCGACCGCGCCGATCCGCGCGAGGCGATCGGTCGCATCGCCGCGATCTATCGCGGCGCGCGGCCGCAGGTGGTGATGACGTTCGGCCCCGAGGGCGGCTACGGCCATCCCGACCACATCGCGATCTCGCAATTCGCGCTCGCGGCCGCGGTGATGGCCGCGGATTCCGCCTGGATCGCGCCGGATCGAGCGGCGCCTCACGCGATCTCCAAGTTCTACTTCATGGCGTGGCCGAGGGCCGCGATGGCGGCGTACGAGGAGGCGTTTCGGAAGCTCATCTCGCGCGTGGATGGGGTCGAGCGCGAGGCGAACGCGTGGCCCGATTGGGCCGTCACCACCGTGATCGACACGCGCACGCATTGGCAGACGGTGTGGCGCGCGGTGTCGTGCCACGAATCACAGATCACCGCGTACGAGAAGTTGAGCCACCTGACGCCGTCGAGCCACGAGGCGCTGTGGGGCTGGCAGTCGTATTATCGCGTGTTCAGCACCGTAAACGGTGGCCGCGGGCGTGAGAGCGATCTGTTCGAGGGCTTGAGATGAGCGAGCGCCATGCTCCGCTGGCGATGGACGCCGCGCGCTTTCGGGCACTGGGTCATCGCCTCGTGGACGAGATCGCCGAGCGGCTGAGCCGGATTCCGGCCGGAGCCGTGAACCCGAACGAGACGCCAGAGGCGCTGCGCGCGGCGCTCGGTCTGGGGGCTCCGCTGCCCGAGCGCGGCGCGGACGCGGGCGCGCTGCTGGATGAGGCGGCGCGCGGGCTCTTCGAGCACTCGCTGTTCAACGGCCACCCGCGCTTCTTCGGCTACATCACCTCGTCGCCGGCGCCGATCGGAATGCTCGCCGACCTCCTGGCGTCGGCGCTCAACGCCAACGTCGGCGCCTGGATGCTGGCGCCCGCCGCGACCGAGATCGAGTCCGAGACGGTGCGGTGGATCGCCGAGTTGATCGGCTACCCCTCCGATTGTGGCGGTCTGCTCGTGAGCGGCGGCAACCTCGCGAACCTGGTTTGCTTCTTCGCGGCGCGCGCCGCGCTGGCGCCGTGGGACGTTCGCAAGCACGGGGTCGGCGCCGGGCCGGCGTTGCGCGTCTACACCTCGGCCGAGACCCACACCTGGGTGCAGAAGGCCGCGGATCTCTCGGGAATCGGCACCGACGCGATCCGGTGGATCGAGACCGACGACGATCTCCGCATGGACTTGAAGGCGCTCGAGCGGCGGGTCGCGGCCGACCGCGCGGCGGGGGAGACGCCGTTCCTCGTGATCGGCACCGCGGGCTCGGTCAGTACCGGGGCGGTCGATCCACTCCCGGCGCTCGCGGAGTTCTGCCGCGCCGAGAAGCTGTGGTTCCACGTCGATGGCGCCTACGGCGGATTCGCGGCGCGGGTGGAGGGTGCGCCCGCGGAGCTCGCGGCGCTGCGCGAGGCCGACTCGGTGGCGGTGGATCCCCACAAGTGGCTCTATACGCCGCTCGAGGCGGGCTGCGCGCTGGTGCGCGATCCGATGAAGCTGCGCGGCGCGTTCGCCTATGATCCGCCCTACTATCACTTCGAGGGCCGCACCATCAACTACGTCGAGTATGGGCCGCAGAACTCGCGCGGCTTTCGCGCGCTCAAGGTGTGGCTTGCCATGCGGCAGGTCGGAGCCGCCGGCCACCGCCAGATGATCGCGCAGGACCTCGAGCTCTCGAGGCGCCTCGCAGCGGCGGTGGATCGGCATCCCGAGCTCGAGCGCTTCACGCAGGGCCTCAGCATCACCACGTTCCGCTACGTGCCGCGCGAGCTGCGAGGCCGGATCGGCGAGCCCGAGACCGAGCACCTCCTCGATGCCTTGAACCGCGAGCTGCTCGACCGCATGCAGCGCTCAGGCGAGGTGTTCGTCTCGAACGCGGTGGTGCGCGGGCGGTATCTGCTGCGGGCGTGCATCGTCAACTTTCACACTCGGCCCTCCGACGTCGAGGCGGTCGCGGAGATCGCCGCGCGGCTCGGGGCCGAGATTCATCGCGGCCTCACGAAGAGCACCGCACGCTGATGGGCCCGACGTCCGCCGCACCTGACATTCCACCCCGGAGGATCCCATGAAGAATATTCTGCTCGTGCTGCTGGTTGTGGTGGTGGGCTTCGTGCTGTTCGTGTCCTCGCGTCCCTCGCAGTTCCGGGTCGAGCGCTCGGCGTCGGTGAGCGCTCCGCCGAGCACCGTGTACGCCCAGATCGCCGACTTCCACCAGTGGCCGGCGTGGTCGCCATGGGAGCACATCGATCCCGCGATGACGAAGAAGTTGTCGGGCAGCGATTCCGGTAACGGCGCGGTGTACGAGTGGACCGGCAACGACAAGGTGGGGCAGGGTCGCATGACCATCACCGACGCGCAGCCGGGTCAGAAGGTGGTGATCCGCCTCGAGTTCATGAAGCCGTTCTCGGCCACCAACATCACCACGTTCGCCTTGAGCCCCGAGGCCGCCGGGACCCACGTGAGCTGGGTGATGGAGGGACGCAACAACTTCGTGGCCAAGTGCATGGGGCTGTTCATGTCGATGGACAAGATGGTGGGCGGCGATTTCGACCGTGGACTCGCGAGCCTGAAGCAGGTCTCGGAGAGCGCGCCGGCCGGGGGCTCGGCGGCGAATTGACGAGATGAGAACGCGCCGGCCCTCGAGCGCCCTTTAGCCCAGGGACCCGCCGCCGATAATCGAGTGGGAAATTTTCGCCCGACCGATCCCCTCCCGCGAGAAGCGGGCCACGGAGGCCGGGCCCACGGATGGAGGCGGTCATGGCGGTCCAGGGCGTCTCGGCGGCGTACAATTTCTATCTGACCACGATCGAGCTGTGGCGGCTCAAGATTCAGAACGCCGCCGCGGCGGCGAACGCGTCGCAGGCTTCCGCGACGCCGACCTCGACCGCGAGCGCCAAGGCGATCGCGGTGGCCGCTCCGGTTCCGGTTTCCCCGGCGCCGGCGTCCACGCCCGCGGTCTCACGCTCGGACGACGATGGTGATAACGACGGGAACGGGAACCGCGACACGCTGCGCTCCGACTACGCGTCGCTCTTCTCCGCGGTCCAGTCGGGCGACATGACGGCCGCGCAGAGCGCGCTCGCGACGCTTCAGAGCGATCTCGGCCCGCTTCAGGCCACGGCGAGCTACGCGAGCCCGTTCCAGTCCAAGCTCGCGGGCGATCTCCAGGCGCTCGAAACCGCAGTGCAATCGGGCGACGCGGGTGCGGCTTCCACCGCGCTTCAGTCGCTGCTCACGGACGTCTCGAGCCGCCATCACCACCACCACCACGACCATCACGAGGACTCCTCGCAGGGCTCGAACGCGATCAACCCGGCCGCGAGCGATCCGAGCGTCTCATCCGGCGCCCTTGCCGTCGGTGCGGCCACTCCGGCCTCCACCGCGGCCGGCAACTGACGTCGCGCGCCGGTCGGCTTTCCAGCCGGCTCGCGCCTCCAGCGACACCTGCAGCATCCGGCGCAACACGCTCACATTCAGCGTGTTGCGCCTTCTTCATTTCAGGGTGAGTGATTTGCTGCGAGGTCTGGACGCGCCCGGAGGGCTCGATTAGTCTGAGGCTCAAGAACCGGGCGGCGCAGACTCGCGCGCCCGCGACGTCGTTTTGCCGCGCACCTCACGAGGCCAGCCATGACCGATCCGCGAGATACGAATCGTGCCACCGCCACGATCTCCCCGACCAAGATTCGCGGGCGTTTCCTGTGGCATGAGCTCATGACCACCGACACCCGTGCCGCCGCCGACTTCTACACCAAGCTCGTCGGCTGGACGCTCCAGAGCTGGGATCAGAATCCCACCTATCAGATGTTTCTCGCGGGCGGCGTTCCGATGGCGGGCATGACGACGCTGCCCGAGGACGCGAAGCTCGAGGGAGCTCCTCCGGGATGGCTCGGCTACATCGGCTCGCCCGATGCCGATGCGGCCGCGCGCCTCGCCGTCAAACTCGGGGGCCGCGTGCTCAAGGACGCGATCGAAATTCCGAGCGTGGGACGCTTCGTGATTCTCGAGGATCCGCAGCACGCGGTGTTTTCCGCGTTCACGCCCGAGCAGGATCCGGTGGGTGACGAGCGCGCGGGGCTCGGTGACTTCTCATGGCACGAGCTCGCCACTTCCGATGTCGAGGCGGCGTTCGCGTTCTATCACGAGCTGTTCGGCTGGGAGAAGACGAGCGCGATGGACATGGGGCCGGGCCTCGGCGTCTATCAGATGTTCGGCGCGCGCGGCCAGACTCTGGGCGGGATCTATCGGATTCCGGCGGGCGCGCCGCAGCCGCCGGCCTGGCTGCCTTACGCGCTGGTCACCAGCTCCGATCGCGTGGCCGCGCAGACTCCCAAGCTCGGCGGGCGTGTCATCAACGGCCCGATGGATGTGCCGGGCGGCGATTCGATCGTCCAGATCGTCGATCCGCAGGGTGGAATGTTCGCTGTGCACTCGAAGGGAACCGCGAAGGGCGTGGCGGGCGGCACGAATTCCAAGTCGGTCGCGGGGGAGCGCTCGGCGAAGCGCGCGGGCTCCAAGCGCGGCGCCGCGCGATCCTCGAGCCGCAAGCGCACGTCTCGCCCGGCGAAGAAGTCGGCGAAGAAGCGCGCGTCGAAGAAGCGCAAGCCCGTGAAGGCGAAGCGCGGTCGTGCGGTGAGCGCGAAGGTGCATGGAAGGAAGCGCGCGAAGAAATCGGCGCGTCGCCCCGCACGTCGCCGGCCGTAAGGGGCGCGCTCAGAGGGCGAGTGACATCTCGCGCTGACTGAGGCGGATCGCGGCGCCCACGCGGGGAAGCAGCGCCGCGAACGGATCGTCGGACGGCAGATTGACAAGGGTGGTGGTCGCCTGAGGATGACGGCGGATCACCTCGGCGAGCGCGTCCACGATGGGCGCGGGGTCCGCCCCCGGCCGGATTGCGAGATCGGCCAGGTTCAGCCGCTCCCCGGCGGGTCGGTACATGACCCAGCCGCGAATACCGTCGCGGTCGCGCGCTCCCAGAGCGGAGAGCCGTGGCGCCCAGCGCTCGAGCGATTCGAGCGCCCGTTGCCACGGCGGCCGCGCCGGGTGAAAGCGTTCGTGAAGCTCGAGACATTCCGCGACCGGCAGCTCGATGAGCGGTGAGGCCGGCGCGCCCGATGGCGGCAGCGCCGCCGGATCCCTCACCCACACATCGAGCCGGCGGCGATCCCGAAATCCCAGCTCTTCATAAATGCTCGCGGCCGGAGTGTTCTGCACCAGGACCTCGAGATCCAGCTCGGTCATTCCGGTCTGGATCGCGGAGTCGATGAGCCGCTCCATCACGCGGAGTCCAAAGCCGCGTCCCCGCGACTCGGGCACCACGCCCATGCCCCCCACCCAGCCGCGCGCCCCGCGCACGCCAAGGAACGCGAACGCCACGGGGCTGCCGCCCTCGAGCGCGAGCCGTGAGGCGGCGAGATCGAGGTCGGTGGTGAACACCATGTTCTCGAAGTCCGCCGCGCTGACCGCCACCGGCGTGTAATAGCGCTCATAGCCGCGCGTGAAGAGCGCGGCGAGCTCGGGGCTCGAGCGCTCGGCGGCCGATCGAAACTCGAGCGCGCTCATGGCCGTCCCTGCCGCCGCGGCGACCTCGAGCGAAGCGCGCAGGTCACGCGCGGTGCCGCCTAACGCCGCGCCGCGGCCGTGCGGAAGGTGGCCGACAACGCCGCCTCCGCGGCCGCCATGTCGGCGGCGGCGAAGTAGCCCGCCACCGCCTCGCGCATCCCGGGCCGCGTGTACACGTCGGCGCTCGGATGCTCCATGGCCTCGACGATCACGGCCGCGACCTCTTCCACCGGCTGGGCGTCCCGGAACTGCCGCGAGTCGATGCCGCCGCCCAGCGCGTTCACGCCGAACTCGGTCGCGACCACCGGTGGAGAGACCGTGGTGATCCGGATGCCGGGATGCTTTTCCACCAGATCCATCCGCAGGCTCGCAGTGAGCGCATTCAACGCGTGCTTGGCGGCGTTGTACGCCGAGCGCTGCGGGGCGAACGGCACGCGCCCCAGCATCGAGGATACGTTGATCACCTGGCCGCGACCGCGCTCCATGAAGTGGGGCAGAATGGCCTGCATCCCGTAGAGCGCCGACTTCACGTTGACGCGCATCATCTCGTCGAAATCGTCGTCGCTGAGCTGCAGCACGGCGCGCGTGATCCCGCGACCGGCGTTGTTCACCCACACGTCGACCGCGCCGAAGTGGGAGATGGCGGCCGCGGCGAGGCGCTCGACCTCGGCGCGGCGCGTGACGTCGGTGGCGACCGCGAGCGTGCGGGCGCCGAGCGATCCCGCAACCTCGGTGAGTCGCGCGGCGCGGCGCGCGGCCAGCACCACCGCGGCGCCCCTGGCGTGCGCGGCCCGCGCGAGCGCCTCGCCGATGCCGCCGCTCGCGCCGGTGATGACCACGACGCGCGTGGGCGCTCCAGATGCAGCCGGGGCCATGATGTCTCCGGGGCTCGGGACCGTGCGGGACTCGCGAGCACCTTACGCTCCGTGCGGCGCCCGCACAACGTCGGCCGCGCCTCGAATCGCCTGGCCGAAGCGGCGCCGAAGCTGATACCGTCCGCGCCAGTCAGCCTCTTTCGCGGTCCCATCTCGAGAGCCGCATGAGCCAACCTCGCCGGATCACGTTCGATGGAGCGATCGCGGATCACTCGCTGTCGCGCCTCGCCGCGGGGCTGATCGGCTCCGAGGTGCTGCGGATCGCGGCCGAGGTGCGCGCGGCGCAGGCCGCGGGCCGCGAGATCTGCAATCTCACCGTGGGCGATTTCGACCCGCGCGAGTTTCCGCTCCCGGCGAGCCTCGTCTCCGGCATCCAGCGCGCCCTCGAGGCCGGGCACACCAATTATCCGCCCTCGAATGGCATCCCCGAGCTGCGCAAGTCGGTGACGCAGTTCTACCGCCGCGAGCTGGCGCTCGAGTATCCACTGGAATCGGTGGTGATCGCGGGTGGAGCGCGCCCCCTCATCTATGCGACCTACCGCGCACTCGTCGATCCCGGCGAGCGCGCCGTATTCCCGGTGCCCTCGTGGAACAACAACCACTACGCATATCTGACGGGGGCGGTGCCCGTGCCGCTCGAGGTCGCGCGCGCGAATCAATTCCATCCCACGCCGGATCAGATCGAGGCCGCGCTGCCGGGCGCGCGGCTGATCGCGCTGTGCTCGCCCTCGAATCCCACCGGAACGGGCATGAAGACGCAAGCGCTGGAGGCGATCAGCCGCCTGATCGTGCGCGAGAACGCGCGGCGGGAATCGCTCGGCGAGCGCCCGGTGTTCCTGATGTTCGATCAGGTGTACTGGGCCACCGCGTTCGATGGTTTGGGCTCGCCACCGCCGCCCGCGCTCGTGCCGGAGGTCGCCCCGTACACCGTGCTGATCGACGCGATTTCGAAATCGCTGGCCGCGACCGGCCTGCGCGTGGGCTGGGCGCTCGGGCATCCCGCCGTGATGGCCCGCATTTCCGACTTCCTCGGGCACGTGGGGGCGTGGGCGCCCAAGCCGGAACAGGTCGCGACCGCGGAATTTCTGGCGGACGAGGGCGCCTTTCGAAGCTATCGCGCCACGATGGTCCATCGGCTGCGCGAGCGGTTGGGGGCGCTCCACCTCGGCATCACGCGCATGCGCGAGCGCGGCATCCCGATCGAGGCGGTTTCCCCCGAGGGCACGCTCTATCTCTCGATGCGCCTTGCGCTCGGTGGCACGGTGGCGGGGCGCACGCTCGCCACGAACGAGGACGCCCGCCGGCTGCTGCTGGAAGAGGCCGGCGTCGCCGTGGTGCCGTTTCAGGCCTTCGCGATGCCGCGCGAGGATGGGTGGTTCCGGCTCTCGGTGGGGGCGGTGTCGCTCGCGGCGATCGAGAGCGGGCTCGCGCGGCTCGAGCGCGTGCTCGGGGGCGTCGCGGTCAAGTAGGTCCCGAGACCATGCGACGGGCGCGCGCCGGCGATCGACGAGCGCGGCATTTTCGCCACGATGCGCGATCGGACGCTTGCGCGCCCCGATGCGCGTGATGCTAGGCTGTTCGAGCGATGATCGCGGCGCGTCCGGGCGCTACGGACGAGGGACCCGCGGCGCCGATCCCCTCCACCCGGAGACTGCTTCGATGATCCCGCGACTTCGTGTTGTCGTGCCGCTGCTCGCCGCCGCGCTCGCCATTGCCACCCTGCCCGGAATCTCCCGCGTTGCCGCCGCGCCCGAGGACGTGCTGGCGTCTCACATCGATGCCGGCACTTCGCCCGCCGTCGATTTCTTCCAGTACGCGAACGGCGCCTGGCTCCAGGGCCATCCGATCCCGGCGAGCGAGAGCATCTGGGGCATCGGCAACGTGATTCAGGACGAAACCTACGAGCGTCTGCGTTCCATCAGCGCGGAGGCCGCGAAGAGCAAGGCGGCCGCCGGGACCGAGACGCAGAAGATCGGAGATTTCTGGGCGACCGCGATCGACTCGCCGCTCGCCGAGCGCCGCGGCCTCGAGCCGGTCCAGGCGGAGCTGAGCCGCATCGACGCCGCGCACGACCTGGATGCACTGATCAATGTCGCGTTTTCGCAGCTTCCGCTCGAGACCGGAGCCCTCTTCAACCTGTTCGTCTCCCAGGACGACAAGCACAGTGACGTGAATGCGGTCCAGCTGGTTCAGGACGGCCTCGGGCTCCCCGATCGCGACTACTACTTCAACACCGACGAGAGCTCGGTCCGCGCGCGCGCCGAGTACCCGAAGCACGTGCAGAGCCTGCTGGCGCTCGCGGGGACGGCCGCGCCCGGGGCGGGCGACAGCGTCATGGCGTTCGAGACCGAGCTCGCCCGGGCCTCGCGCCAGCTCGCCGACCTGCGCGATCCCGAGAAGAACTACAACAAGATGGCGACCGGCGAGATCACGTCGCGCTACACGCCGTCGATCGACTGGCCGCGCCACCTCGCCGATCTCGGCCTCAAGAACGTGGACTCCGTCATCGTCGGCCAGCCCGAGTTCCTCGCGGGTCTCGAGGCCCAGCTCAAACGCACGCCGCTGCCGGTGCTCAAGGACTACCTCAAGTTCCACCTCATCTCCGGCTATGCCGAGTTCATGAATCACGCGCTGGCCGACGAGGACTTCCGCTTTTACCACCACGTGCTCTCGGGTCAGCAGGAGCCGCGCGCCCGCTGGAAGCGCGCGCTGGATGCCGAGGAGGACGCGATCGGCATGGTGCTCGGCAAGCTCTACGTGAAGCAGTACTTCACCGAGGCGGCGAAGAAGCGCTACAGCGACCTGGTCGAGACGATTCGCGACGCCTATCGCGCGCGCATCCAGCGCCTCGACTGGATGAGCGAGGCCACTCGTGAGAAGGCGCTCGCGAAGCTGGCACGGGTGGGGAAGAAGGTCGGATATCCCGACAAGTGGAAGGATTACTCCGCGCTCACGATTGGCCGCTCTTCGTGGGCCGAGAACATGATGAGTGCGGCCCGCTGGCACTTCCAGGACCGGCTCTCGCGCTGGGGCAAGCCGGTGGATCGCGCCGAGTGGCACATGACGCCGCAGACGTACAACGCTTATTACAGCACCTCGAACAACGAGATCGTCCTGCCGGCCGCGATCTTCCTGATTCCAGGCCTGAAGGACGAGGACGCGGACGACGCCCTCGTCTACGGCTACGCGGCGGCGGGAACCATCGGGCACGAGATCACGCACGGATTCGACGACGACGGCCGGCAGTTCGACGCGGACGGCAACCTCAAGAACTGGTGGACCGACGAGGACGTCACGCGCTTCCAGCAGCGGGCGCAGCGCATGGTGGATCAATTCGACGCCTTCCAGCCGCTGCCCGGCATGCACATCAACGGCAAGGCGTCGCTGGGGGAAAACATCGCCGACCTCGGCGGCCTGCTGCTCGGGCTCGATGCGTTCAAGCAGACGAAGCAGTATCGCGAGGGCAAGAAGATCGCGGGGCTGACGCCGATGCAGCGCTACTTCCTCGGCTACGCGCTGGGGTGGATGAGCGACATCCGCAAGGAGAACCTGGCGCGTCGGCTGATGTCGGACGTTCATGCGCCCGCGAAGTGGCGCGTGAACGGGCCGTGCGCGAACGTCCCGGAGTTCTATCAGGCGTTCGGGGTCAAGCCCGGCGATCCGATGTGGCGGGCCGACTCGGTGCGCGTCAGCATCTGGTAGCGGACCGCGGGCGCGGGCGGGGATGAATCGCTAGGGGCGCCCGATGCGGGCGCGCCCTGGGGTGGAACGTCAGGAATTGTGGATGAACGTCCCCGCGCGCAGCTCGGCATAGGCCTGGCGCAGCTCCTCGGGCGTGTTCATCACGATCGGGCCGTACCAGGCCACCGGCTCCTCGATCGGCCGCCCCGAAACCAGCAGGAAGCGGATGCCCTGATCGCCGGCCTCGACCACGACCTCGTCGCCCGAGTCGAACATGACGAGTGAGCGGTTGCCCGTCTGCTCGCGCACCAGCTCGGGGTTCGGACCGCCCTGCTCCGTCAGCACGCCACGCGCGGGGGAGGCGCCTCGGAACGATCCGCTGCCCTCGAACACGTACGCGAACGCGTGGCGGCGCGTGTCCACCGCGAGCGTCTTCTTCTTTCCCGCCGGGACGGAGACGTCGAGGTAGCTGGGGTCCGCCGCGATGCCGGCGACCGGGCCTCGCTTACCCCAGAACTCGCCGCACACGACACGCACGCGCGTGCCGTCGTCGTCCACGACCTCGGGGACGTCCTTGCCGAGCACGTCCTGATAGCGCGGCTTCGTCATCTTGAGCGAGGCTGGGAGGTTCGCCCACAGCTGAAAGCCGTGCATCTTTCCCGCCGGATCGCCTTTTGGCATCTCCTGATGGAGGATGCCCGAGCCCGCCGTCATCCACTGAACGTCGCCCGCGCCGAGCGTGCCGTGATTGCCGAGGCTGTCGCCGTGCGCGACCGTTCCCGAGAGCACGTACGTGATGGTCTCGATCCCGCGATGCGGATGCCACGGAAAGCCGGCGATGTAGTCCTCCGGTCGCTCGTTCCGAAAATCGTCGAACAAGAGGAAGGGATCGGTTTCGGCGGTGTCGCCGAATCCGAACGCGCGGCGCAGCCGGACGCCCGCGCCCTCGACCGTGGGCTGGGCTTCGACGATTCTCTTGACGGGGCGGATCGACATGCGTTCCTCCAAACCAAACCGGTGATGGGCGTGAATCGCGCGGTTGGATGCGGCGAGCCCGCGCTACGATTCAGGGCCCCCATGCGGTCAAGAATCACACAAAAAGTGCCGATCAAACCAATATGGAGAAGCCCCGGAATCGGGCCGGACGCCCCCTCCGCCGCCTTCCGGTCCTGGCCCTCGCGCTTCTCGTGACCGGCTGCGCCGCCAGCCTGCCGAAGCCGGATGTCGTGGTGGTCCGCACTGGGGTCGCGTCCTACTACGGCGCCGAGTTCGCGGGCCGCGCCACCGCGTGCGGCGAGCGCTACGACCCGGGGGCGCTGACCGCCGCGCACCGCTCGCTGCCGTTTGGAACGCGCCTGCGGGTCACCAATCTCGACAACGGCCGCAGCGTGGTGGTGCGGGTCAACGATCGTGGGCCCGCGCGGTCCGACCGTATCCTCGACGTTTCGTACCGCGCCGCCGAGCGGCTCGGCTTCGAGAGCGCCGGCCTCGCACACGTGCGGATCGAGCCGCTCTAGCGCCCGCTTCCGCCGCGCGCCCCGGGCGACCCGCCGTGCGGGGGTCCCGCCGCGGGCATCGCGCCCGCGAGGTAGCGCGCCAGCGATTCGGTGCCGAGCGGCTTACCGGTCGCGCGCCGGATCTTCTCGGGCCACGCCACCGAGCCGCCGGGGGCGAAGAAGTACGCGGTGAGCCATCCCGCCACGCGCTTCTCGCGCGACAGATCCGAAACGCCGAATTGCGCGCGCATCGCGTCGCGCAGCTGGGTGGCGATCATGTTGGCGTAGAGATACGACTGGAAGTAGAAGGGCCCGGTGCCGAACATGTCGCGATAGCCGAAGTAATGTCCGGCCGGCAGGTCCACGCACACGAAGCGCCGATACGTCGCCGCGTAGAGCGAATCCAGGTTCATGCCCAGGTTGCCGTAGGCGGTGAGCTCGAAGTAGGCGTTGCAGCAGATGCTGCGCCTCAGCCAGAGCAGGAGCTGCATCTTGCCCACGCGCTCGAGATCCTGCGCGCGTTGCGGCGTGACGCCGGCGGTGCGCTCCAGCCAGTGCGCGTCGTAGGCGAAGTGCCCCAGGCACTCGGCCACACCCTCGCTCAGCGGCGTCTCGTCGCCGAGCAGGAAGGCGGGCGCGAGCTTGCCGTCGGTCAGCACGGCATTCAGGCAGTGCCCGTATTCGTGGAACAGCGTCTCGTAGAAGTCGGAGCCGGTGAAGGGATTCGTCAGCAAACGCGATTCGAAGGGCGGCCGAATCGGGAACGTGATGCCCCCGGTCGGCACGTCCCACACCCGCGCGTCGATGGGGAGCGAATCCGCGTTGAAACCGAGGTCTTTCATCAGCGCGTTCAAGCGCTGAAGTCCCGGCTCGCGCGGCCAGGCGTCGTTGCCGCCGGACAGCTCCTGAAGGTGGAGCCAGTAGTCGATGTCCCACGGCTCGGTGCGATCCACGCCGAGATCGGCGTGCGCGCGCGCGACCATCGCCTGCATGGTGGGACGCGTCGCGGCCTCGAACGCGTTGAGATCGTGGAGCACCTGTTCGCGGGTGAGGCTCGATTGAACGAGCCCGGCGTCGGCGCCGTTCGCGAAGCCTTCTTCGCGCCCGGTCCGATCGAGCAGCCGCATGCACTCGAGGATCGCGGGCGTGTGGGCTTGGGCCGCCTGCGGCATGGCGAGAAATGCCTCCTGCCGCTTCGCGCGATCCTTCTCGTTGGTCAGGATCTCGCTCAAGCCCGTCAGCGTCTTCGATTCGCCGCCGATGTGGAAGCGAAACGCGTTCACGCTGTCCTGGAGCGCGCTGCCCACGTCCGAAAGCCTGAGGACGTCGGCGGGATCGGCGCGCGACTGCAGGAACTGCTTGTGCTGGATCTCGAGCCGCCGCGCCAGCGTGGTGTCGGCCACCTTGCCGCGCCAGGCCTCGATCACGGCCGCGTAGTCACGGCGGTTGCGCAGGTCGTTGCCGAATCTCGAAAACGGCGTGACGTAATCCGGCTCATCGCCACGCCACTGAAAGTAACCCTCGAGCGCCTGAGCCTCGTACACCATGAGCTCCTGGGCTTCGAGCTCATCGAGAAATCCCGTGAGATCCGCCTCGTTGGCGACCGCGGGCGGCGCGCCGCCGAGCGGCAAGTGGAGGGGCGCGGCCGAGCGCGCCGCGTGAGGGGCCAAAATGAAGAAGCCGAGCGTGGCCACGGCGGCGAGCGATGCGGCGAACTTCCGGCGAGGGGGCGTCATCGCACGCGACCATAGCATGGGATTCGGCCCCCCCCAACGTCGCCGCCCGGCGCACGTTCCCGGCGCGGCGCCGCGCGCCACCAGCGCGGCGCTTCGCGGCTACCGCGCTTGGCCCTTCACCCGGTCGAATTCGCGGACGAACGCCAGAGCGTCGTGCTCGCTGAACGATCCCAGGGTGTCCTCCTCCTCGTCGATCCGGGCGTCCTCGAGCACGTGGCGTCCGTCCGTGGTCACGATCTCGAGCCGTCCATCGCGATAGCGGACCGTGCGAATCTCGCGGATCCGGATGGCCGCGCTGTGATCCAGCATCGATCGGACCGAAGCGAATACCGCGCTCTTGATGGCGGCGCCGAACGCGTTGTCGTCCTCCTGCTCCTCCTCGCGAAAGCGCCGATCGATGCGCTTGAAGGTGTGGTCCGAGAGCTGGAGCGCCACCACGTCGTCATTGATGAGGAGCGTGGCCGCGCCATCTTGGGTGGTGATGGCGATCCGGGCCGCGCCGGTATCGTAGCGGCGCTCGAATCGTGCGGGGGAATCGCACCCCCAGGTGGACGTGTGAGCGCCGTGAAGCTTGCAAGCGCTGGCCTCCCGCGTGGCCGCGAGAGCGATCAGGGCCGAGGCGAGGATCGCCGACGTGCGTCGCCGCATGGGACCTCCGTGGGGGTTTCAGGGCGCGATGGGTTCCGCGCCACGTTCCCCATACGCGGGCGGCCATCGGCGGGTTGCACGCGGACCGGCGATGGCCTCCCGATTCGCCATCGCGCACGGGGGCGATCGCGCCGCGCTGGTCGAATGGATGCCAACGTCCGGCTCAATCGCGTGGTCCAAGACTCACGTTCACCTAGTCTCAGCATTCGAAACACCGGCCCTGCATGGGCGCGCACTCGGACCGGGGACCGCTGCGATGGCAACGCTTCGCTCGAAACGAGGATGGGCCGCGGCGTTGCCGGTCGCGGCCGCTCTCGCCTGGCCTCGTCCCGGCCTGGCCACCGAGCTTCCGCCCAAGCCGGTCATCACGATCCAGCGTGCGGCTGGCCCCATCACGATCGATGGCGATCTCTCGGACGAGGGCTGGAAGGGGATCACTCCCATCACGAAGTGGTACGAGACCAACCCCGGCGACAACACCGAGCCCAAGGTCAAGAACGTCGCCTACCTGGCCTACGACGACCGCTACCTGTACGCCGCGTTCGATTTTCAGGATCCGCACCCCGACGAGATCCGCGCCCCGCTCGGCGATCATGACGCGGTCGCCTCGCCGACCGATTACGGCGGGATCATCGTCGACAGCCGGGACGACGGGAAGACGGCGCAGATGTTTCTCGCGAACCCACGCGGCGTTCAATACGACGCGATCACGAGCGACGCGACCGGCGAGGACAGTTCGCCCGACTTCTACTGGGACGCAGCGGGCCGCATCACCGCCACCGGCTGGCAGCTCGAGATCCGCGTGCCGTTCTCATCCCTGCGCTACCGCAAGCAGGCGAACCCCACATGGGGCATCCTGCTCTACCGCAACTACCCGCGGGACCGGCGCTATCAGATCTTCTCCGCCCGGCTGCCGCGCGACGTTAACTGCTTCATCTGCAATTCGAGCAAGCTGAGCGGATTCGACGCGCTGCCCCACGGCTCGCACCTCGTGTTCGCTCCGTTCGTCTCCTCGCAGCGCACCGACACCCCGTCGGGCGACGTGGGAACACCGCTCTCGGCAGTGGACGTGCGGTCGCGGGCCGGCTTCGATCTCAAGTGGAACCCCACCGCAAGCGCAGCGCTCGACGGCACGTATCATCCCGACTTCTCACAGGTCGAGTCCGATGTCGCCCAGATCGCGGCCAACCAGCGCTTCGCGCTCTTCTATCCGGAGAAGCGACCGTTCTTCCTCGAGAGCACGGATCTGCTGAACGCGCCGCTCCAGGTGGTCTACACGCGGACGGTCACCGATCCCAGCTGGGGCGCGCGCGCCACCGGCAAGTTGGGCGACAACGCCTACACCGCGTTCGCCAACCGTGACGAGGGCGGCGGCGAGGCCATCATTCCCGGGCCGTACGGCTCGACGACCGCGCCGCAGGACTTCGCGTCCGACGTCGGCGTGGCGCGCGTGAGGCGCGACATGGGCCGCTCGTTCGTGAGCTTCATGGCCACCGGGCGCGTGATCGACGGGGGCGGCGACAACGTGGTGTTCGGCCCCGACCTGCAGTGGCGGCCGCTGCCCTCGGAGGCCATCACCGGACAGTACGTCTACAGCCAGAGCCACACGACGAATCGTCCCGACCTCGCCGCCGAATGGAACGGTCAGACGCTCTCCGATCACGCCGCGATCGCCTCGTGGTCGCATGGCGGGAAGCACTGGGACTGGTACCTCCAGGGTCAGGACATCGGGCCCGAGTTCCGCGCCGATGTGGGATTCATTCCGCAGGTGGGCTATCGCAATGGCTACTTCGAGAGCGGCTACACCCAACACCCGACCGATGCGTTCATCTCGCGCATCCGCTACTGGACCATCGAGTGGGCCGATGCGCAGCAGGACGGCACGCAGCTCGACCAGCGCGTCTCGGCGGGCGTCGGGGTGGACGCGAAGTGGAACAGCTTCGTGCGGATCGAGATCAACAACGACCATTACCTGACCGGGGGGCAATGGCTCCAGCAGTTCCGGCCCCGCGTGCTGATTCAGGCGAGTCCCAGCCTGTTCTTGAATCAGCTGAGCCTCGACAGCTATTTCGGCCAGGCCATTGACTTCGACAATTCACGCGAGGGGACGGGCGCAAGCCTCACGAACTCCTTTACGCTGAGGCCCGGCGATCATCTCGAGCTCTATGCAAATTTCAACTTGAGCTGGCTGAACGAGAGCGTGACGCCGGGCGCGCCCCAGAGCCGGCTCTTCACCGCACAGGTGGAACGCCTGCGCGCCACATGGTCGTTCAGCGCGCGCGCGTTCCTGCGACTGATCGGGCAGTATGTCGAGACCACGCGCGATCCCTCGATGTACACGTTCGCTGTGGACGCGAAGGACGCTGAGTTCGATGGCTCCGCCCTGCTCGCGTACAAGCTGAACTGGCAGACCGTGGCGTATGTGGGATATGGCGATACGCGGACGCTGGTCGATCTCACCGGCCAGCTCGCGCCGAGCCAGAAGGAAGTGTTCGTCAAGCTCTCTTACGCCTGGCAGCACTGAGGCCGGGCGCGGCGCGGAGCCGGCAGACTCCGCGCATCGCACTGACCGCACGCGCTAGTGAGGCCTGCCGCCCTTCGCGCCGCCCTTGTGGCCGCTCGCCTTCTGAGCGTTCCCGCCGACGCCGCTGCGCTCGGCGCCTCGGTCGCGCGCCTGCGCCTGATGATTCATCGCGCCGCGCGAGGGCTGGGCGCCCGGTGCGCTCTGCCAGTTTCCGCCGCGGTTCTGCTGCCACTGACCATCGGAGCTCCGGCGATACACGTTGCCGCTCCTATCCGCATAGATGTTGTTGGCCGGCTGCGGTCGAGCCGTGGGATTCGCGGCGCCCATCCCCGACGTGGTCCTGACTGCGGGGGCGGAGCCGCCCCCATAGGGCAGGGTCGTCGGATGCGCGGCCGGGGAGCCGCCCCCGGAATAGGGAAGCGGGCTCGGGCGCATGGAGGGCGCGGCCGCGATCGGCTGCGCGGGCCGGACCGCGCCCGAGTGCGGACCGCGGTAGTAGATGTTCCTTCCCACCGGCAGCTGGCCGGGGCGGCCCGGATAGGGAGTCGGCCTCGGATAGCCACCGGGCGGAACGTATCCGGGATAGCCGGGGTGACCGGGGGGCCGATAGCCCGGATAGACCGGGTAGCGATATCCGGGCGGGCGATAACCGACGGGGTAGTAGCCGGGCGGACGATAGTAGGGCGGGCGGAAAATCGGCGCGACCGGTCGATACCAACCGCCCCAGCCGACGTGCACGAAGCCCCAACCCGCGATCCAACTCATTCCGAAGCTCCAGCCGAAGTAGGGATTGTAGTAGGCGTGGAATCCGTAGGTGACGGGCGGCGGGTAATAGTAGATGGGTCCGACCCACGGCCGATAGTAGTAGCCGGTGCCGTAGACGATCGCGCCGTGATAGGGGTAGCAGCCCGCATAGCCCGGCAGGTATCCGACGTACACGACGTCCGGCGTGCTCTGATAGATCGTCACGTACTTGACGTTGTAGACCGGACACTGGGGCGGGATCTGCGCGATATCCTGATCGGGCACCGAGTCCGCGAGCGCCCACGGCCCCCGCGGATCGTCCGACGCGAACCAGATCGCCGCGCTGCACGCGTAGTAGCGGCCCCGAATGAGCAGCACCTCGGCGGAGGCGTTCTTCGCGTACTGGATGTCGGTGCCCGGAATCGGCTCGAATCTCGGATCGCCGTCGTACGTCACGGTGAGCTGCGCCTTCGAGCGCTCGACCGCGGCCGTCTGCGGCACGTCGGCATCCACGCGCGCCTCGTCGGCCTGCGGGGTGCCCGCCACGTACGACAGCACCTCGCCGCGCGCGGAGGCTTCGGGAACGTGCGCAAACACGGGCGGCAACGCGTCGTTCGCGACCCAGGTCCAGGGGCCGCTCAACGATCGCGCGCGGAACCAGCGGCCCGAGAGGACGACGTAGAAGTCCTGGCTCGCGACCTCCTTGAAGAGCGGGGTTTCGGTGTTGGTGACGTAGAGCAGCGAATCGCTCACGATCGGCGCGTACTTGGGCGGCCCGTCGGTCACGATCAACTCGCTCGGGCGCGTGGCCACGAGGACCTCGGGCGTCCGCGGGTCGCGCGTTCCCGAGGTGTCGGGCGGAGCGTTCTTCTGCTGGTCCTGGTAGATCTTGACCAAGTCCACCGGCGCCGAGTGGATCGGGCGCCAGCCGCCCTTGAGATCGCCGGTGGCGAACCAGGCGTCCGACTTGCCGGCGTTCAGATAGTACGTGTGGCCATCAGGATCGTAGCCGAGCAGAAAGGCCGTGTTGATGACGCGCTGGACCTTGCTGCCGGGGATCGCCCGCAGCGCGGGCTCGCCGTCGATGACGACCAGGATGGCCGGCTGGCTGCGATAGAGGATCACGGGAGGATCGTTGCTGAGCTGGGCGTCGCGCGTCGCCGAGGATTCGCTCGCGGCCATTGCCGAGGTCAACTCCTCGAGCGACATGTCAAGATCCCAGTCCGCGGTGCGCTTTTCGAACAGATCCTTCACCGCGGTCACGGTGGCATCCGAGGCCCCGGGGAATCGCAGCGCGGGAACGCGCACGCTCTCGACGAAGGCGACGTGCTGGTCGCGATCGGTGTTGAGTGTGGCCTCGAACCAGAACGCGCCGAACACCGGCTCGCTCTGACCTTTGGTCTGGACCGCCGCGGCCGCCCGGCCATACAGCAGATCGCCCCGCAGGCTATCCGGCTGTGGCTGATAGATCGTGACCTGGATGCCCTCGGGCGTCGCGAAGGTGCGCGGCCACGAGGACGCGAGGCTCGGGGCGTCATCGGCCGGAGCGCTCACGGCGAAGAGGATGGCGAGGGCGGAGCACAACAGAATTCGGCGCGTCGAAATCATCGAGATCGGACCCCCGGTGGGCGGAGAGCGAACCATCCGTGGCGGCGCTCCGCGGATCCGTCGCTCGGCCCGCGCACTACGCTAGCACAATCCATCCGCCCGACGGATATAATGGCTGCGCTCTGAATCGTCCGGGGAGGACTTGGTATGACAACGACGGGACACGAAATCGGCCGCGTGGCGAGCGTCGGGACCTGCCTCGCGCTGCTCGCGCTGGCCGTCCCGGCCCGCTCGGACCCGCCGCTCTGGAATGGATACGCCGGCGATGCGCAGCACACTGCGCTCTCGCGTGTCGCATCGCAGCCGCTCGCGGGAGTCATCTGGCAGACGCCAGTGGATCTCGATCCGGTGCTCTCGGGCGGCACCCTGTATGCGCATTACGGCTCCGCGCTCGTGACCGCCGCCGGCACGGTGCTGGTGCCGGTCAAGACCACGTCGGCCGGAGCGTTTCGCGTGGAGGCGCATGCGGGAGCTAACGGAGCGCTTCGGTGGGAGATCGACACCGACTACGTTCTGCCCACGAGCGGATGGGTTCCCGTGTTCGGGCCCGCCTTGACGCCCGTGAGCCGGCTCGTAATGCCCGCCGCCGGCGGGACGCTCCTCGCGGCCGACGGCGTGGATGGCACGAGCGCGCCCGCGACGACGCGGGTCGCGTTCTATGGCGAGCCCGCGTACGACTCGAATCCATCGGCATTCGCCGACGTCAAGATCTGCACGCCCGTCACCTCCGATCCCGCGGGCGACGTGTACTTCGGATACCAGGCGACCGGCTCCAATCCGCTCGGAATCACGAGCGGCCTCGCCCGCGTCGCGCCGGATGGCAGCGGCCGCTTCGTCACGGCGCTCGCGGCCACGGGCGGCGCGGCCACGCAGATTCCGATCAATTGCGCGCCCGCGCTGAGCCGCGACGGCCAGACGGTGTACGTCGCAATGGCCGGCACCAACTCGTATCTCGTCGCGCTCGATGCCGCGACGCTCGCGACCCGCGAGCAGGTCGAGCTGATCGATCCCGTGAGCGGTCATGGCGCGTCCACTCCCAGCGTCTCGTCGGCGGCGCCGATGGTCGGACCCGATGATCGCGTGTACTTCGGCGTGTTCGAGAACCCGTACCTCAACGACTGCGGCTGGCTGCTCCAGTTCGACGCCCAGCTCGCCCCGGCCGGCGTCCCCGGCGGATTCGGCTGGGACGCCACGCCGTCCGTCGTTCCCGCCTCGATGGTGCCGTCCTATGGCGGCGGCTCGAGCTACCTCCTCATGTGCAAGTACAACCACTACGCGGGCGCGGGGCCGGGCGGCAACGGGATCAACCAGCTCGCCATCCTCGATCCCAACGACTCGCGCTTCGATCCCAACACCGGCGCGACGATCATGAAGGAGGTGCTGACGATCGCGGGCGTGACCCCCGATTCCGACTACATCGCCACGTATCCCGGCGCGGTGCGCGAGTGGTGCATCAACAGCGCGGTGGTGGACACCGCGACCCACAGCGTGCTCGCGAATTCCGAGGACGGCCGGCTCTATCGCTGGGACACGTTCAGCAACTCGTTCACCGAGATCGTGACGCTGACCGCGGGTCTCGGAGAGGCATACACGCCGACGCTGGTCGCGGCCGATGGCCGCACTTACGCCATCAACGACGCCACGCTGTTCGCCGTCGGCACGCCGACACTGGCCGTCGGCGGGTCACTCGCGGGTGAGGCTCTCGCGGCGCCCTGGCCCAACCCCGCTCGTGGCGAGACGCGCTTCGCGTTCACGTTGAGCTCGGCATCCACGGTGCGGCTCGAGGTGATTGACCTCGCCGGCAGGCGCGTGGCGACCCTCTTGAGCGGCGCGTTGCCGGCCGGCCAGCACGAGGCGCGGTGGAACGGAGGGGGCGTGCGCGGCGCGGCCCCGGCCGGCGTTTACTTCGCAAGGCTCGAAGCCGGCTCCCTCGCGCTCACGCGCCGCTTCGTGCGCGTCCGATAGGGCGCGGCGGCCACGCTCAGCGCGAGTCGCGCGAGCGAAACCGCAGCTTCGCCGCGACGACACCGGCAGCGAGCACCAACGTCGCGGCGTTCGCGGCGATCACGGGCGGTGCATGCAGGCGGATGCCGTAGATCATCCACAGCGCCACGCCCACCATGAACATCACGTACATCGCGAGCGAGATGTCGTCGGCCGAGCGCCGCCGCCACACGCGTACGACCTGCGGCACGAACGCCGCCGTGGTGCAGAACGCCGCAAGGTATCCCCAGCCATCCGTCATTCGTCGTCTCCGATCCTGCGCGTCGCGCGCGGCATCCGCGGTGACGCGCGCATGGTGCGCGATTCGCGCGGACGAGTCGAGGGGCTTTCGATCGCGGCCCGCCCGGCTTAGAGTGCCCGCGTGAACCCGCTCGTGCTGTGGACCCTCATGGCCGCCGCCGTGTCGGTGCGCGCCTATCGCGGACGCGTCGCGGCGTCGGCGAGGCTCGGGCGCTCGCTCGCGATCGCGGGGCTCTCGTTCGTGCTCGCGCACCTGGCGGCGAAGGGCGCGGCGGCGGCGCCCGCATCGCCCATGGGTGCGGCATGGGCCGTGCTGGCCGGGATCGCGAGCCTCGGCCTTTGCCACGCGCTCGTTACGCTGGCGCTCCACGACGCGCGCGGGCGCGGTTGGATCGCGAACCTGGCCTTCGGCGCGCTCGCAGCGGCGATGCTGATCTCGAGCGGCACCTCGTTCCTCGCGCTCGTGGCCGCGAACCTCGCGCTGGCCCGCTGGCGAGGCCCGCGCGCCTCGGCGCCCGCGGGCCGCTGGGACTTCGCCGGCGCGCGCTGGGCCATGCCGGGCGCCGCCGCGATCGTCGCGGCGCAGATCCTGATCTGGCTGCTGAGCCACGGCGAGACCCGTGGCTCGACCCTCAGCTTCGTCAGCTGGATGTGCGCGCTCACCGCGCTTCAGGCGGCGCAGGAGCTGCCCGCGATCACGCGCGCGGCGGCCCTCTCGGTGCGGCAGGTGGGGCGGCGACTCACGCTGCTCTTCGTGCTCGCCGCGTTCGTGCCGCTCACGCTCACCGGTGCGCTGTGGGCGCTCACGACGTGGCTCGGCGTGAGCTCGGAGGACGCCCTGATCGGCGCGCGCGAGCTGCGCGAGTGCGGTCTCATGCTCGAGCGCGCCCTGCCGACGCTGGACGGCCCCGATCGCGACCGGGCGGCCGCGGTCCGCGCGTGGCAGTCCGCGTGGCCCGGGGCGCAGCTGTGGTGGAGGCCGGCGGCCGCGGCGCCGGACGCGCGCGAAGCGATGCCGCCGGGCTCGCGCTGGCGCCAGCTCGCGGGCCGCGACCCGATCGATCCGGGCGCGCTCGATGCGTGGATCCGCTCCGACACCGCGTGGGTGGGCGTGATTGGCGCGCGCTCCTATCTGGTTGCGGCGGACGACGCGCCGGACCGCTCACGGATGGTCGCGCTCGCGCCGGTCGCGCCGCTCCTCGCCGAGCGGATCTCGCGGGTCGTGGGCGTTCAGCTCGCGCTCGAAACGCAATTTCCCGGGCTGCCCACCGCGGCCGCGCCCGACTCCGCCCGTCAGAACTCGCGATGGGTGATCACGCGGCGCGGCGAATCACTCATGGTCGCGACGCCCTCGACCGGGATCTTCAACGGCCGCGCCACCCTGCCCGCCGGGGTCTGGACGAACGGCAGATGGGAAATCCGCTTCGCGCTGCTCGCCGCCCTCAACGATCCCTACCGCATCTTCCTCGGGCTCTACCGTGACGTGCGCGAGAATCCTTTCGTCTTCCTGCCGCTCGCGTTGCTTTTCTCCGTGCTCTCGGTGTTCGTGTTCGTTCTGGTGTTCGACTTCCGCATGGTGCGTGATCTCGGCCGCAGCGTCGCCGGCGCGGTGTCCGCCCTGCGCGAGGGGACGGCGGCGCTCGAGCGTGGCGATCTCTCGCGGCGGATCGAGGTGCGCGGGCGCGACGATCTCTGGGAGGTGGCCAGCGCGTTCAATCGCATGGCCGCGGGGCTCGAGCGCGCGCGCGAGCTCGAGGCGGAGCAGCGGCGGGTCGAGGCGGAGTTCTCCATCGCGCGCCGCATCCAGGCGCGACTGCTGCCGGGCGAGCCGCCGCGCGTCAAGGGGCTCGAGATCTTCGGCACCAGCGAGTCCGCGCGCGAGGTGGGCGGGGATTACTACGATCACTTCCTCCTGCCCGATGGCCGCGTGGCGCTCGCGATCGCCGACGTCTCGGGCAAGGGCGTCGGCGCCGCGCTCCTGATGTCCGCGGTGCGCGCGGCGCTCATCACGCAGCCGGTCGCGGGGGAGAGCCCGGCCCAGGTGCTCGCGCGCATTCATCGCTTCCTGTGCTCGAGCGTGGAGCCCGGCCGCTTCGTCACCGCGGTCCTCGCGTTTCTCGATCCCGGCAGCGGCGCCCTCCAGTACTGCAACGCCGGCCACAACCCGCCGCTGGTGATCGAGCGCGGCGGCGCGCTCGCGCGCCTCGAAACCGGCGGGCTAGCGCTCGGCGTTCTCGAGGGCGCGCGCTACGAGGACGGCGCTGGCGAGGTGCCCCACGGCGCGCTGCTCGCGCTCTACACCGACGGCGTCACGGAAGCGCAGGCTCCCTCGGACGAGTTGTGGGGAGAGGAGCCGCTGATCGAGGCGCTGACGTCGGGCCGCGATCTGCCGCTCGCGACGCTCGGCCGGCATGTGATTCAGGCGATGAGGTCGTTCGAGGCCGGACGCGCCGCGTCCGACGATGTCACGCTGCTGCTCGCGCGCCGCGGCTAGAAGAAAAGTCCGAGCGAGAAGTGGAACGCGTAGCGCTGGCTCTCGTGCACCGGCGCGGCCGACGCGGGAAGACCGGCCGCGACCGCGCGTAGAACCTCGTCGGGGCGCCTGAGATCGTAGGTCGACGGGTTGAGCTTGTATCCCAGGTCGAAGCGGATCGCGCCCACCGGCGTGTAGTAGCCGACGCCGCCACCCCAGGTGTAAAACATGCGCTCCTCGTCGGGCGCGATCAGGCCGTTCAGGCGAAAGCGCTCATCGGTGGTCCACACCCGCCCCGCGTCGGTGAATAGGTGGCCGAAGATCGAGCGGCCAAAGCGGGGAATCGCGATCCGCAGCTCCGCGGTGGCGGTGACGCGCCGCAGCCCGCCGATCGGGGCGTAGGTCGACGAGGTGAGCACGGTGTCCGTGCCATTCACCTGCTCGTCGATCACCGGATATTTCGGGCCCAGCAGTTCGCTCGCGTAGCCGCGAACGTCCGTCGCTCCGCCCGCCTTCAAGACCTGGTCGCGCAGGCGATACCACTCGACTGCGGGGCCGAGGCCCGGCCCCGGCACGCTCGCGCCGAACGGCCACACCGCGCCCGCCGTGCCGCGCAGCATGAGCGCGTTCTCGGGCCCGGGCATGGGGGCGAACATCGTGAGCTGCGCATCGGCCTTGCCAAAGTTGACGGTGCCCCAGGACGGCGGCACCGTGACCGCGAGGTTGGGCTTGAAGACCAAGCCATGGCGCGGGCGCGCGATGTCGTCGAGGTGCCCGAGGCTCGTGAAGAACACGAGCTGCGGAATGCGGTCCGGCTGCTTCAAGGAGTCGATGAGCGCATTCGTGAGCCCGGGAATCTCCGCCAGCGAATCCACCGCGGCCGAGATCAGGCCCGGGATCTTGAGCTCCTGGAGCTGGCGATACGTCCAGTCGTAGCGGAGCGCGGCGGACTGGAGCGCGTTGATGCGGTACACCAGCGTTGCGGTCAGCGACGTCGAGACCGAACGGTCCACACGGCCGTCGCGGCGCTCGATCGAGGGGCCGCCGTTCAGCGAGTAGCGCGGCGAGCCGACGTATGGCTGGGTGAGCGTGAACGTCGCGCGCAGCAGCTGGTCCGGCTCGCCGGTCGCCCACCAGCCGGTCTGAACCAGGCCGATGGCGTCGAAGCTGCGCGCGCCACCGGTGAGATTCGGATGCGTCCAGCGGGCCTGTGAGGTGATGCCGGCGCCATCGGTCACGTAGCCCACCTCGAGGTTCGTGAGTCGCGCGGAGGTCTCCTGGATCACCGCGCGGACCGCCGCGCCCGAATCGGGAGAGGCCGGGGGCACGAGCACCACATTGGATCGCTGAAAGAGCGGCACCGACTGAAGCAGCATGCGTGACTGCTCGAAGTCGCGGCGGGAATACCATACGCCGGGCTCGAGACCGAGCTGCCGCACCGCGGTGGCCTCCGGCACGCTCTTCACCCCCTCGGCGCTCACTTCGGCGAGACGCACGCGCGGCCCGCTCGTCACGATCCACACGATGTCCACCTCGTTGCGGCTCGAGTCGACGGTGGTGGCCGCCGCGAGTCGCGGGGCTGGATATCCGTCGTTGCCCAATGCGTCGCTGAGCGCTTTGCGCGCAGCCTCGAGCCGCTCCGTGCTCGGCCGCTCGCCGACGCCTCGCAGGATGCCGCGCCAGGCGGTCGCACAGGTGCGCGCGAGGCTGTCGGGCAGCGCCGTGGTGTCGGGCATCGCGATCGTGTCGGCGCGCGCGCTGCCGGCAAGCGCGAGCGATCGGATGCGCGTGGGCTCGCCCTCGCGCACGATGAACGTCACCTTGACGTCGCGCCGATTCTCCGCGACGTCGACTTCGTAGTCGGCGGAGGCGCTCAAGAATCCCTCGCGCGCGAGCGTGCGACGCACGCGCTCCAGATCCTGCTGGAGCACCACCGGACTAAAGGGGTGGGGATGGGGATCGGGAACGAAGGGAATCCAGCTGACCGCCTCGGTGATGCGATCGAGCGTGCTCGGGGCGCTGGTGACGATCACCGGCTCGAAGTCCGCGGGCTTGAGCTCGTGGTGTCCGATGAAGCGAAACGTGACCGATCGCACTCGCGCGTCGGCGGCCAGCTTGGGTATGCGCGCCGCCGCCGGAGCGGCCAGGCAGGCGCCCGCGACCAGCCAGGCGATCAGCAGCCGAAGGCGCACCCGGTCACTTTCTGAGCCGGGGGCGGACGAGGAAGCGATACTGCGAGCCACCGCCCTGCAGGTTCAGCAGCATCTGCCGACCGGCTTCGACCTCGATCTCGAATTCCGTGGTGTAGGTGGAATTTTCGCCGCGCGTCGTGCTCTGCTGGCCCTGAACCACCGGCTGGCGGAAACCGAGATAAACGTCGGGCTTGACGTGACTCCCGGCGACCAGCGTCTGGCCGCCGTACGCGTCCTGCGTCACCTGGACCACGTCGAGGCCGAGGCTTCGCCCCGCCGAGCCCCCCACCGAGCCCAGAACGCTGCCGACCGCGAGGCCGTACGCGGTGCCCGACGACATCTCGCCCTGGGTCTGTCCCGTCGCGAGATAGTTGATGAGCGAGGCGTGATCCATGTAGGGCGTCGAGTGGAGATCGACTCGCGCGCCATCGGCGCCGAGCGTGACGAGCGCGGTCACCTCGGGGCCGTTCGCGTTGCTGGTGCCGTTCGAGCCCGGCAGGTATTGCGCCTCGAGCTCCGCGCTCGCCTGCGAGATCGGCCCCGGGAGATCGACCCGCGCGCGCGTCATGTCGAAGCGGCGATTGAGGAAGCTCAGGTAACTGCGCCCGGTCTCGACTCCGAGATGGCCGGCGAGCTGCGGCGCCTCGCCCCGCGCCCGCGTGGCCCGCACCTGGCCGGTCAGCTCGACGGACACGATGGGATCGGAACGGCGGCGCACCCAGACGTTGCGTCCGACCGTCAGGGTCACGTCGGCGCTCACGGAATCCGCGAGCGAGCCGCCGCGCCGCGCGGGATTCGCGTCCGATTCGCTGAAGCGCGCGTCCAGCTCGCGCCAATCGTCATCGCTCAGCTCGACGCGCTCGATCCGTCGGTCGGCCTGTCCGCCCTCCAGGTAGAGCGTGGAGTTCGCGATCTCGAGGCGGCCGTTCAGGCTCGCGGCGCGCAGCGAGCCCGCCGCGTCCAGCTCCCCGTTCAGCTCCACGTTCGCAAGCGAGGTGTTCATCACCTTGAGCTTCGTGAGAACCGCGCGCAAATCGAAGTGACGGCGAGTTGGATCCTCCATCGACGCCGCGCCTGAGAGCTGCAGCGACCCGCCGCCCGACGTGATGGTCGCGGGCTCGAGGACGATCGATCGCCCCCGCAGAGTGAGCGTCACCTGCTTGGTCGAGAAGCTCGATCCGAGCGGCGGGAGCTGGGCGCTCACGCGAGCAGCGCGCAAAGATCCGCTGAACTGCGGACGTGACGGCGAGCCCGAGATCGCGACCGCGCCGTCCACCTGACCGCCCAGCTTGCGGACCACGCGCGGCGAGAGGATCGGCTGGAACCATCCCAGGTCGAACTGGTGGGCCTCGAGCGATGCTTCCATCGAATCCTCGTGCAGCCGCATTACGGGATGGCCCGGCTCGGGATCGAGGTCGAGCGCGACCGGCACGCGAACCTTCGCGGCGAGCCGCTGGCGGTCGGTCTGATCGAAGTGGAGCTCGCTCGACAGCACTCCCGAGGCCCAATCGAGGGTGCCGGAGAGCCGCGCGAGCTTGCCACGCGTGGCGCCGACCGCCCCGCGCAGCGAGCCGGTGAGCTTCGGATCGCGGCGCGGCCCGACGAGCCGCGCCGTGGCGCTCACGCGCCCGCGAAATCCCGGCTGCCCGGCCCACGCGAGCGGCGGCGCAATGTCGAGCGAGTCCGCGATGAGCTCGAGCGCGGAAGCGCTCTCGTCGTCCAGCGCTCCATCCACGCGCAGGCACGGACGTCCGTCCTGATCGACCACGAGGTGGTCCACCGCGATCTCTGAGCCGAGCCGGATTTCCGCCGGACGCTCGAGGGTGAAGTCACTGCCACGCCGGCGCAGCTCCAGGCGATCGAGCCACAGCCGGGCCGGTGCCGAGCCGGGCTCGAGCCGCAGCGCGATCTCCTGCGACCCGCCGTCGCTCGGATGAGCATGCGCTTCGAGGCTCGCGACGCTGCCGTCCCAGACCAAGTGCGCGTCGAGATCTCTCTCCTCGAGGCCGGCGGGCGTGAGAGCGTGAAGGTAGACGTGGGCTTCCGCGTCCTTGAGCGAATCGCCGGCAAGTCCCGCGTGCGCGCTCAGGTCCAGGCTGTCGGCGCCGACGGGACCCAGCTCGATGCGAACCGCCCTCATTCGAGCCGTGAGCGAGCGGGCCGCGACCGCGCCGTGCGCCGCGAGCGCAAACGATCCGGCGCCGACCACACAGGGATCGAGCGCGAGGCGCTTCCCGAGCGGGGTGAGATCGCCAATCGACCCATCCACGGTGAGATCGGTCGAGTCCGCGCTCCCCCGGGAATCGAGCGCGAGCTGGCCGCGGGCGGAAAGGGTGAGGACGTTGCCCCCCGCTGTCAGGCTCGGCACGCGCAGCTCGCCATCCGAAAACGAGAACTCGGCGTTCACCGAATCGAGCCGCGCGCCGCCGAAGCTCGCGGCGGCCCGCAGGCGCCCGGACGAGACGAGGCCGTGCGCGTCCAGGCCGATCCGCCCGGTCACGCCGGCCTCGAGGCTGTCCGGACCATCGTCGGCTTCGAGGTTCGCATCGAGCGCCCCGCGTACGAGATTCCCGGTGGCCGTGAGGCGCGCGAGCCCCGCCCCGGCGACGATCGAGCGCGAGAGCGAAAGACCGCTCCGCGCATCCAGCGTGTCGAGCGAAGCGCCCGATCCCTGCGCGCTCAGCTGGCCGTTGAGCCGCGTGGGGGGAAGGTGCGCGACGAGTTCCGAGAGATCGACGTCCTCGAGCGTGAGCGAGCTGAGATGCGCCTCGGGCGCCCGCTCGAACGGCATCGCCTCCGCGATCCAGCGCACTCGGCCGAAGCTCGCGTCCACGCGGCCCTCGGTGGCCATTTCCGCGTTCGCGAGCGTGGCATCGATCGTGAGCGCGGAGACGGAATGGTGCTGCCAGATCGAGGGTCCCAGGGCGAGGTGAAGCTCGCCCTTTGCGGCGCGCGCCGCCGCCTCGGGCAACGCCGCGGGACGGAGCCACGCAGCGAGATCGGGCGCGGTGAGCTCGCCCTCGAGATGTCCGTTCAGATCGGAAGTCCACAACGTGTCCCGGAGCGCGAGCGCGGCATCGAGCCCATGGAAATCGAACGCCCATCCCGCGTCCTGAAACGGCGGCGCCGCCGGGCGCGCCCACGCGTGGCCGCTGAGGGCCGCGCCCCCATCCTCGCCGTGCAGGCGAACGTCGAGCCGGTTGTTCGCCAGCACCGCCGTCACCGAATCCAGGTGCGCGAGCTGGCCGTCCTCGCGGACGACGAGGGGGGCGATTCTCGCCACGATCGTCGCGCTCGCGGGCGAGAGTCCGCGGCCCTCGAGCGAAAGCACCGCATCGGCTTCCGGACCGGGCAAGCCCGAGATCAGCACGCCGATCGGAAACGCGCGTGCTTCGGCCTCGCGGATCGAGTAGCGAGTCTCGGGCCCGACCTCGAGGTCGCCGTGAGCGCGCAGCGTCCCGGCGTCGATCGCGAGCTCGGTGCTCCACTCGAGCGCGCCGCGATCGAGCGTGGCCAGCGCGTGGCTCCGGCGCAGCCGCGAGCGGCGGTCAGCGTCGGGCTCGAACGTGAACTCCGCCCGGCCGCCCGGTGGAGCGCCCGCCGCGCGGCTCGCGCGCAGCGTGCCGACGACGCGGCCGGCCGCGAGAGCGGCCAAACGCCGATCGGACTTCCACCAGGGG
>Ga0209698_10000510_pt1 | contig 44544 bp, 34 predicted proteins | sample LitLauG_LLR_2012_FD_187203 | JGI IMG/M metagenome (GOLD analysis project Ga0209698, IMG submission 187203) | Freshwater sediment microbial communities from Pennsylvania, USA - Little Laurel Run_MetaG_LLR_2012 (SPAdes) (version 2) | ecosystem: Environmental > Aquatic > Freshwater > Creek >... | reverse complement strand
GAGCAGGAAGTGCTGATCCAGATTGCCAAGGAGCCAATCGGCAAGAAGGGTGCGCGCATTACCAGCCACATCGCTTTGCCAGGGCGCTTTCTCGTGTTCATGCCTACGGTCAATCACACCGGGGTGTCGCGCAAGATTTCTTCCGAGGAAGAACGGCAGCGGCTCAAGCGGATCATTCTCAGCGAGCGGGAGAATGGCGGAGGCGGTTTCATTGTGCGGACGGCGGCGGCCGGCGCTTCGGACGAAGAATTGCGCGCCGATATCCGCTTCCTGAAGAATCTGTGGAACGAAATCAAATCGCGCTCGGAAGAGAGCAAGTCGCCGGCGCTGATCTATCACGATCTGAACGTGGTGGAACGAGTGCTGCGCGATCAGGTGAGCTCGGATTTTTCGGTGATCTGGGTCGACAACGAACCGGAGTACGAGCGCGTCCTGCGATTTGCGAATCGCTTCCAGCCCGCACTGGTACGGCGGGTCAAGCTTTACACGAAAGAGACGCCGCTCTACGAGCAGTTTGGATTGAACGAGGAAATCAGCAAGGCACTGAAGTCGAAGGTCTGGCTGAAGAGCGGCGGATATATCGTGATCAACCAGACGGAGGCGTTGGTTGCGATTGACGTCAACACCGGCAAGTACGTCGGCAAGACAGCGCGCCTGGAAGATACGATCGTCAAAACGAACGTAGATGCGATCCGGGAGATCGTGCGGCAGATCCGCCTGCGCGATCTGGGGGGCATCATCATCATCGACTTCATCGATATGGACGAGCGTCGCAACCGGCAGAAAGTCATGCAGGCGCTGGAGGAAGCGTTGCGCGCGGATCGTGCACCTTCCAAGGTCCTGCAGTTCAATGATTTCGGACTGGTCGCGATCACGCGCAAACGCGTGAAGCAGTCACTGGAACGCACGATTGGATCGCCCTGTCCGTACTGCCAATCGACAGGATTTGTGAAGTCGGTCAGCACGGTCTGCAACGAGGTGTACGTCGAGATGCGCAAGATTGCCACTCACCTCGAACACAGCGACGTGATGCTGCGGGTAAATCCCGAAGTTGCGAAAATGTTGAAGGCAAACAACGCGCGGCTGCTGAACGAAATGGAAGAGCTCACCAAGAAAACCATCATCGTGAAGTCGGATCCGGCGCTGCACCAGGAGCAGTTTGATATTCACTGAGTGGTTGGCGGCTAGTAACTGAGACGCTGCCGTAATCTCAAAGCTTGGGGGACGGGCACTATGCCGTCCCCTTGCTTTTTGGGCGGTTGATGATCCGAGTTGAGCTTTGCACAAATCGAGCTTGTTAGGGTCCAGCGATGAGATTTGCCGCTTGATTGATTCGCTCCCGCAGTTTTTCGAGGGAGATCTGGAGAGGGTCGATCCGGGCCTGCATGTTCGCCTGTTTTCCGATCGATGTGGCAAGACGGCCAACTGCCTCGGGCAACCGCTTGGCCATGTCAGTGAGGATGACCAGGGAATCGGCGTGCAATTTCCAGATGGAACGCGAGCTCTGCGACCGCTTGAGTTCTTCGATCTCGGTCGTCGTGCGCGCGGTCAGAGCGACGATGCGTAGCAGCATCCGGGCCAGGTCGGCTCGGGTACTCACCTCTTCGAGGTAGTCGGCGGTATAGGCGTCGATCTCCGCGGGACTCAGCAGCAGGTTGAAGTGGCGCATGGGTACGATCTGGCGGATCTTGGGATCGGCGACGCGTACAAAAACGCGGATTGACTCTTCTACCCTCCGCAGCTTGGCTTCTTCCACGGAAAGCGCCTGCGGAGTGACAGCGGCTGGTGCATATTTGCGATCGAGCGCGGGTGCGGCGGCCGCTCCACCCGCCCCGACGGCGTGAGCTATGCGACCGGGCGACGGATGCGCGCGGCGGACCGGCGGTCTGCGTTCCAACTCTTTCTTCAGCCGGGAGACGCGACGGAATTTCTCCAGCGCGGCGGCGTAGTCAACTTTCAACAGCGTCCTCTCATTCAGGGCGGCGACATGCTCCACCGTGACCTCGACGCCATCGATGGTGCTGAGGATGCTGCCGCCAAGGTCTTCGAGCTGTCGGGCAAAGTCCTTAATCTCTTCGGCAGCAGTCGCGAACAGGGCGTGGAAGCGATCTCCAAAAGCGGAGTTGTAGGGGGCGAGGGTGGCCAGTACTCCCGGGTGATAGATCGACTCTCCCAGCGACGTCTTGAGCTCGCGGACGCGGGAAATGATTCCGGAATCCATGAGAGCACTGAAGTCCTGAAAGCGATTTGCCTGGTCGAGCAACGGACCAAATTCGCGCAGCAATTGGACGTGTTCATCGGGCAGAGTGGGCACGTCCGATTCGGAGAGGATTTCCAGAAGCGCAATTTCGAACGGCGAGAGAGGAATGGATCCATCCAGGCCATAGCCGCGCCGTTCCCACTGTCCGGGCACACGGGGACGGCGGTAGAGAAATGTCGCGATCAAATCCGTTTTGTCGCGGTTGGAGCCGGAATCGTCCCGGTGAAGTGCAAAATAGCGCAGGAGGGCCTCCGCGACCTCGGGGTCAAGATCATGATGCATACCGAGCCGCAACATGGCGGGTGTAATCGCCATGTCCAGAAGCTTAATCCACAGGTGCATGCATTCCAGAATGGAAGGCACATCCGTGGCGTGCCGGATCGATTCGGGGGCGAGTTCCGCGGGAACTGGCAATTCACCGCCTAAATGCTCGCTGAGTAGACGCTGGTAAAAACCCTGCACGGTTGCCAGCAGAGCCAGCTCCCATTTGGGATCTTCAACCAAATCATCTCCTCCGAGAAGGACGGCTCAGCCTGCTTTCAAACGGGGACGTCCTTTTAGTTAATCCGAAAGTGGAGGGTAGCGCAATTGGTTACTCGGTTACGGAGGTACCAGAACGGATGGAACACGAAGGCCAGGAGTTATCTGCCGGTGTCAGGAGCAACAGGTCACCGAGCATGAGACCCAGAGCACGGGAACCGTTCTCATTGGAAAACCACGGTTTTATTCCCATACAGCAAAACGCGGTTTTCTACATGCCAGCGAACGGCACGGGACAGGACGACTTTTTCGATGTCACGTCCCTTTTGAATCAGGTCCTCAGTTGTGTCGCGATGGTAGATGCGGACCACATCCTGCTCGATGATGGGGCCGTCGTCGAGCACCCGGGTGACGTAGTGCGCGGTAGCGCCAATCAGCTTCACGCCGCGCTGAAATGCCTGATGGTAGGGCTTCGATCCCACGAATGCGGGCAGAAAGGAATGATGAATGTTGATGACGTTCTGCGAACCCAGGGCCGCGATGAACTCATTCGAAAGTACCTGCATATAGCGCGCCAGCACCACCAGCCCGCATTTGTGTTCGCGGACGAGCGCCAGTTGCTTCTGCTCGGCTTCACCCTTGTTGTCTTTTGTCACCGGAACAATGAGGAAAGGGATCCGGTAGAAGTCGGCGATCCGCTGGTTGTCGGGATGGTTCGAAACGATCAGTGGAATCTCGCACTTCAGTTCGCCACTCTGGTGGCGGTAGAGCAGGTCTTGCAGGCAGTGATCGTATTTCGACACAAAGATCGCTATCCGCGGACGGTCCGACGAATGAGCGAGACGCCAGTTCATCTGGAAATCGTGGGCGAGCGGAGCGAAGTGCTCGGCAAACCGGGCGATGTCGAAGTCGAAGTCAGTCGCATCGAACTCGACTCGCGTGAGGAAGAGGTTCGATGCCTCGTCGCCATGCTCGTCATTGAAGAGAATATTGCCGTTGTGATGGAAGATAAAATCGGCGATCGCAGCAACGACGCCTTTGCGGTCGGGGCATGAGACGAGAAGGATGGCCGAGTTTTGCATAGATGAGTGTAACGCCGGCTTCCCGGCGGTTGTTGTGCGGACTTCTCGTCGGCGCTCGGTAGCGAGGGCAAGATGCCTCGCGTTCGGCTTCGCTCAGGGCAGGCTAGCCGGCGAGGACGCTGGTGCTACTTTCTTAACGCTTTTGCAATCTCGCGCCCGGCGTTTGCTCCCGATCCCCCGGTCAGTCCCGTGCCCGGATGCGTGCCGTTGCCACACAGGTACAGGCGCTCGATCGGTGTCTGGTAACGCGCCCAATCGAGTAGCGGACGCATAGTGAAGAACTGGTCGAGCGCGAGCTCGCCGTGGAAGATCTGGCCGCCCGTCAGGCCGTAAGTCTCTTCCAGATCCTTGGGCGTGATGATCTGGTGGCTGAGGATCATCTGTGGCAAGTTCGGTGCGTACTCCGCGATCGTTTTGACCACGGTTTCACCGAGCGCAATGCGCTGGCTCTCCCAATCGCTGTTTTTCAGTTTGTAGGGCGCGTACTGCATGTAGATCGACATCACGTGCTTGCCCGCAGGCGCTAGCGACGGATCGGAAAGTGACGGGAAGGTGATTTCCAGGTAAGGTTGGCGCGAGAAGTTCCCGTATTTTGACTCGTCGAAGGCGCGCTCGAGATAATCAATTTCAGGAGCGATCTGGATCCGGCTCTGCAGCAGGTTGGCATTGCCCGTTGCCTTCAGGGCAGTGAACTCGGGGAGCGCGGACAGGGCCAGGTTGATCTTGGCTACGGTCCCCACCGCGCGATAGTTCTTGATTTTCTGCACGAAGTCAGGCGGCAGGTGGGTGGAGTCGACCAGTTGCATCAGCGTCCGCTTGGGATCGGCGTTTGAGACGATGGCCTTCGCGGAAATCTCTTCGCCGGAAGCGAGTACAACTCCGGTGGCAACGCCGTCGCGCACGCAGATTTCTGAAATGGCCGCACCGGTGCGAATCTCCGCGCCCGCCTGGGTGGCAGCGGCCGCCATGGCTTGGCTGATGGCGCCCGCGCCTCCAATAGGGAACTGAACGCTGCCCGCGGGAGCGGGGTCAGCAGCCGCCCGCAGAAGCAGTACAAGCGCGCTGCCGGCCGACCACGGACCCAGGAAGGTTCCGAAAATGCCACGTGCAGCGATGGTGGCGCGCAGCGGTTCGGTGTCGAAGAACTCGGCGGCCAGGTCCGCCACCGCCATCGGTCCCCACCGCAGCACCCGGTACATATCTTTCTTGCCGAGGTTGCGGATGGAGCGCCCGGTTTTCAGCATACCCCAGAGATCGCCGCTCGAAGGGCTATCGATGTTGGGCGGCGTCAGGACAAGCGCCTCGCCGATGACTGCACCGATCTTGCCCAGCGCGGCGCAAAAATCCGCGTAGGCGGTGGCGTCTTTTGCAGACCACTGCGCGATCTCCTGCGCGGCGCGTTTGCGGTCGGAGTAGAGAACGAGCGCGCGGCCGTCCGGCAGCATGGATATCGTGCTTACATCCGGCTTGGTCAGTTTGAGCCCATGCCGCTCCAACTGCATGTCGCGCACGACGTCGGCGCGCAGCGGACCCGTATTATGGGAGAGGGTTGAGCATCGGAAGCCGGGGCAGATTTCCTCAGTGACGGCCGAGCCGCCCACCTGCGCGCGGCGCTCCAGCACCAGCGGTTTGAACCCCGCTTTAGCCAGATAGAATGCGGTCACCAGGCCGTTGTGTCCGCCACCGACGATGACGACATCGCGCGTTTCGGACATCAGGCCGCCTTCCCGTCTTTCAGAATCTCAAGTGCGGCCAGGCGTCCCGGCGCTCCCATGATGCCGCCGCCCGGATGGGTAGCTGATCCGCACATGTACAGGTTCTTGATCGGCGTGCGGAACTGCGCCCAGCCTGCGACCGGACGCAGAAAGAACAGTTGTTCGAGCGAGAGTTCCCCTTGGAAAATGTTGCCTTCGCTCAGTCCCCATTCGCGTTCCAGATCAAGCGGAGTGACCACCTGCCGGTGCAGGATGATGTCTTTGATATTGGGCGCGTGTTCCGCGATGGTGTTGACTACGGCATCGCCGAATTTCTCTTTCTCCGTGTCCCAATCGAGCCCGGGCGCCAATTTGTAGGGTGCATACTGCACAAAGCAGGAGAGGATATGCTTCCCAGGCGGCGCGAGTGAAGTGTCGGTCAGGGTCGGGATCACCATATCGATGTACGGACGCGTGGACCAGTGCCCGTATTTCGCCTCGTCGTAAGCCTTCTCCATGTACTCAACGCTGGGCGAGATTGACATCGCACCGCGCAAGTGTGCACCGATTCCTGGCATGCTCTTGAAGTTCGGCAGGCCGTCGAGCGCCATGTTCACCTTGCCGGAAGAGCCGCGGAACTTGTACCTCTTCACACCCTCCATGAATTCGTCCGGCAGATTGCCGGGTTCCATCATCTTCGTAAAAGTAAGCCGCGGGTCAACGCTGGAAGAAACAACGTCGGCATGGATTTCGTCGCCGTTGGCGAGCGCGACTCCGGTGGCGCGCCCGTTCTTGACCAGAATCTGCGCGATCGGAGCTTCAGTGCGAATTTCCACTCCCGCTTCCCGAGCGGCGCCGGCAATGGCGTTGGAGATCGCCCCGGTGCCGCCGCGCGCGAATCCCCAGGCGCGGAAGGCGCCATCAATCTCACCCATGTAGTGGTGAAGCAGAACGTAGGCCGTGCCGGGCGAACGCACGCCGAGAAAGGTTCCAATGATGCCGGAGGCCGACATCGTTGCCTTGAGCACATCGGTCTCGAACCACTGGTCGAGGAAATCGATGGCGCTCATGGTCATGAGTTGGACCTGGTTGTACTTGTCTTCGCCCGACATGCCCTGGAAGCGGCGGCCGATGAAGAGCAACTTCATCAGTTCCCTGGGATTGAGCGTCGCTGGGTCGGGCGGAACCATGCTCAGGATCGGTTTTACGAATCGGCACATGGCTTGCATCGCTTTACCGAATTCGTCGTAGGCTTCGGCGTCGACGCGCGAATGACGGGCGATCTCGCGATGTGTTCGGCCATGGTCATTGACGCGCCAGAGATAGTCGCCATTCGGCATCGGCGTAAACGTGCCGTCGAGCGGAAGAATTTCCAATCCATGGCGCGGCAGGTCGAGGTCGCGAATGATCTCCGGCCGCAACAGCGAAACGACGTACGAGCAGACAGAGAACTTAAAGCCGGGAAAAACCTCCTCCGTGCAGGCCGCGCCCCCGAGAACGTGGCGGCGTTCGAGCACTAGGACTTTCTTGCCTGCTTTGGCGAGATAGGCAGCGTTGGTAAGGCCGTTGTGGCCTCCGCCGATCACGATCACGTCGTACTTCTTATTGTTCGAAACAGGTGGCATAGAATTGGATCCAAATCGAGCAACGGTTAGGGGAAAAATGACTCGCCATTCTATCGAGAAACCATCGCTTTGTCTCTACTTACATGCCATCCCTGACCTGAGGTCAATGCTGGGTGAGGCTTGCCGCGAGTAGCAGGACTGCTTATAATCCGGCGTTCGGCTATTCCTGCGTGAAGCTTCGTACACGAAGGAAACCACGAGGTCTGTCTTGCCTATCGGAACTGCGTTTCACGAGAGAACCTTGGCCCTCTGCCACAGCCTGAACTACCGCGAGTGGTCGGGATACTACACGGTCAGCGTGTACGAGGTGCACCACGAGCATGAGTACAACGCGATCCGCAACGCCTGCGCGCTGATTGATATCTCACCGCTTTACAAATATGTAGTGACGGGCAAGGACGCCACCAAACTCGTGAACCGCGTCATCACGCGCGACGTGAACAAAGTTGCTGTGGGGCAGGTGATTTACGCCTGTTGGTGCGACGAAGACGGCAAGGTCATCGACGACGGCACGGTAACGCGCCTGGAGGAAAACAGGTATCGCTGGACCGCGGCCGATCCCAGCCTGCGCTGGTTTCGCCAGAGCGGCGCGAACATGGACGTGCAGATCGAGGACATCTCCGAGCAGACGGCGGCTCTGGCTCTGCAGGGACCGGCCTCCGCCAGACTGCTGAAAACCGTTGCCGATGCCGACATCACAAACCTGAAGTACTTCCGCAAAACCAGCGGCCGGATTGCCGGTGTGCCGGTGGACATCTCACGTACCGGATACACCGGAGACCTCGGGTACGAAGTGTGGATTCCGTGGAACGATGCGATCCGGGTTTGGGACGAACTAATGGCCAAGGGGAAGCAGTTCGATATCCACGCCGCCGGAATGCTGGCACTGGACGTGGCGCGCGTGGAAGCGGGGTTGCTGTTGATTGAGGTGGACTACATCAGCTCAAAAAAGGCACTCATCCCGTCACAGAAATATTCGCCGTATGAGTTGGGCTTCGGGAAGATGGTGCATCTCGACAAGGAGAATTTTATCGGCAAGCGGGCCCTGTCGCGCGATAACAAACAGGGCGTGGCACGCCAGTTGGTTGGGTTGGAAGTGGATTGGGTGGAAGTGGAAGAGCAATTCGACAAGTTTGGTCTATCGCCGGCAGCACCAAGCCAGGCCTCACGTGTGGCGGTTCCCGTGTATTCGGGCGACCGCCAGGTTGGTAAAGCCACCACCACCGCGTTCTCGCCGCTCCTGAAGAAGTTGATTGCTCTGGGTAGCGTGAGCACCGAGTTCTCCAAGCCCGGCACCAAGCTCCAGATGGAATTGACAATCGAGGCCCAGCGGAAAAAGACAACCGCGACGGTGGTGTCGCTCCCGTTTTTCAATCCGAAGCGGAAGACGGCGACGCCGGTTTAGAGTCGTTAGCCGTAGCTGACTCGGCGGTTGCGGTTCGTGCCTTTGGTTCTTTCAGCGAATACTTGACCAGGCAATACAGCGCGCGAACGCCGTCTTTCCAGCCGATCTTCTTGCCTTCTTCGTAGGTGCGGCCGGAGTAGCTGATCCCAACTTCATAGATCCGCAACTTGCGCCGGGCAACTTTCACTGTGATCTCCGGCTCGAATCCGAACCGGTTTTCTTCGATCGGGATCGACTGAATTACATCACGCCGGAACACCTTGTAGCAGGTTTCCATGTCTGAAAGATTAATGTTGGTCAGGCAATTGGAAAGCAGCGTCAGCAGCGCGTTGCCGACCGAGTGCCAGAAGTACAACACGCGATGCGGGCCGCCTCCCATAAAACGGGAACCGAATACCACGTCGGCCTTGTCTTCGAGAAGCGGCCCGAGAAGGTGCGGATATTCTGCCGGATCGTATTCCAGATCGGCGTCCTGAATGATGACGAACTCGCCCGTCGCTTCCTGAATGCCGCGCCGCAGCGCTGCACCTTTGCCCACATTGCGAGGTTGCAGGAAAACGCGAATCTGCGGGTGCCGTTTCTCCAGTTCAGAAAGGATTTCACGCGAGCCGTCGCGCGATCCGTCATCGACACAGAGGAGTTCGATTTCCATCGGCACGGCGAGAACCTTTTCGATCACCGCGTGCAGAGTTGCCCGCTCGTTGTAGACAGGCATCACCACCGAAAGCTTCATACCACGAGATCGTAACAACGGTGGTCCCCGAGCACAACTCATCGTGTTACTGCACTCAGCGACCGCCGGAGCTATACTCACTTGTCGCGTGCGAGGCTGGATTACCTGGGCCGCCCGGCCACGGAACGATGAGGACCTTCCGCAATCTCAGGTTCATCGCTGCAGCGCTGGCCTTCGTGGTTGGCTTTGGCACGCTTGGCTTTCACTACATCGAGGGTTGGCCATGGTTCGATGGTTTCTACATGGTCATCACCACGCTGACCACCATCGGATATCAGGAAACGCATCCCCTCTCGCATGCCGGGCGCGTGTTCAACGTGGTGATCATCCTGGGCGGCGTCTCGCTGGTGTTTCTGGCCATCGGATCGCTCACGCAGGCTTTGCTAGAATTCGAGCTCCAGAACTTCTTTGGAAGGCGCCGCATGGAACGCGATATCGGCCGTCTCACCGGACACTACATTATTTGCGGCGCCGGACGTGTCGGGCGCAGTGCTGCCCGCGAGTTGGCGCGTGGCCTGGCCCAATTCGTGATCATCGAGGCGAACGAAGCCAAGGCGCAAAAATTTGCCAGCGAGAACTGGCTCGTGCTCATCGGCGACGCGACCCAGGAACAGACTCTGCGCGATGCGCAGATCGAACGCGCGCGTGGCCTGGTCGCCGCCACTACCACCGACGCTACGAATCTCTATATCGTACTGACAGCCCGCAGCCTGAATCCGGGTCTGCGCATCATCGCCCGCGCCAGCGAAGAGATGGCGGAGAAGCACCTGCGCAGCGCCGGCGCCGACTCGGTTGTTTCTCCCTATGTTTTTGCTGGGCAGCGCGTCGCTCATTCGTTCCTGCGTCCGCACGTGGTCAGCTTCCTCGACGCTGCCACCACGCACCTCGGCATGGACCTCGAGATCGGTGAGGTCCCGATCACGCCGAACAGTCCGTTTGCCGGCAAGACCATCGAGAACTCGCGTATTCGCCAGGCCCTCGGAGTTGTTATCCTCGCGATCAAGCGCGAGGCAGGCATGCACTTCAACCCGGCGCCGGACGATCGCATCGAAGCCGGCGATCTCCTGATCGCCATGGGCGAACCGCTACAACTTCGCGAGCTCGAATTGACGGCCGGGCCTCTGCCATGAAGATTGTCAGCGCCGTGGAGATGCGCGCCATCGATCGTGCCACCTCGGAACGCTTCGGCGTACCTTCTCTGATGCTGATGGAGAACGCGGGCTCCGCGGTGGCTGGCTTTATCCTCTCCGACTACTCTCAGGCGCAGCGCATCGCCGTGATCTGTGGCAAAGGCAATAACGGGGGCGACGGCTTCGTGGCCGCGCGCAAACTTGCCGAGGCGGGCCGCGCCGTCCGCGTTCTTCTGTTGTGTTCTCCAGCGGAACTTCGCGGGGACGCCGCGGCCATGTTCCAGCAACTCGCGGTTCGTCCGCTGGTTGTTTCCGAACCTGCCCGCCTAGACTCGTCCGGTGCGACCGAGATGTTCGCCGCTGATCTGCTTGTCGATGCCGTACTGGGCACGGGTTTTCGTCCACCCGTGAGTCCGCTCTATGCCGCCGTGATCCACAAGATGAACGCAAGCGCTGCGCCCGTTGTCGCGGTGGATATTCCCTCCGGCGCAGATGCGGACGCTGCGCAGCCACAAACCGGAACCATTGCACGCGCTGATGCTGTGGTCACGTTTACTGCGCCGCGGCCGGCACATGTGTTTTCAGGGTTGACCAGTGGGCCCACGGTGATCGCGCCTATCGGCTCTCCTGCGGAAGCCATCGCATCGAAGCTTGGACTTCAGCTGAGCGCCCCTGCGGATTTTGCGTCGCTGCTGGCGCCGCGCGCGCGGGATGCCAACAAAGGCAGCTATGGCCACGTTTTGATTATCGGCGGGTCGCTCGGCAAAGGGGGCGCAGTGGCGATGGCTGGATTCTCGGCGCTGCGCGCGGGTGCCGGGCTTTCTACCATTGCAGCACCGCGCTCCGTTTTGCCCACGGTTGCGGGTTTTCATCCTGAAGTGATGACCGAGCCTTTACCCGAGACCGAGCAGGGAACGATCAGCCTGCGCGCGTTTGAGACCAGTCGGGATGCATTCCTCGAACGAAAGACTGTGATCGCAATTGGCCCCGGAATTTCTCGCAATCCCGAGACAGCAGAGTTTGTGCGCGCCCTGCTGAAGCGCGGAATTGTTGGTTCGGGTGTCCCCTTTGTGCTCGATGCCGATGGGCTAAATGCATTCGAAGGAACTGACAGCCGTTTTTTGAATGGCCAAGGACGAACGCTGGTCATCACGCCGCATCCCGGAGAGATGGCTCGCCTTACTGGTTTGAGCGTTGCAGAAATTCAAGCTGACCGGCTGGCGATTGCCCGGACCGTCGCCCACAAGGAAGAGATGATCGTCGTGCTCAAGGGCCATCGCACCTTGATCGCCGCGCCTGATGGCACGGTGTGGGTGAATCCCACGGGCAACCCGGGGATGGCCACGGGCGGCACGGGCGACGTTCTTACTGGAATGGTGGCCGGCCTGATCGCGCAGCATCCCCAGCTCCCGCTCGCGGCGACCGCGCTGGCCGTCTATCTTCACGGATTGGCCGGCGATATGGCAGCCCGCGCGTTCGGTGAGAATTCTCTGGTCGCGACCGATGTTGTTCGCTTTTTGCCGCAGGCGTTTTCGGAGATGCAGTCCCGGAAATCACCGGACCTTCGCATCCATGCCTAAGGCGGAATCCCCAGTATCCACCGACAACAAACCGCGAGTTGTGCTCGCGCGCGCAATGTGCCCGCGCTTCACTGAAAGGCGCCTGTTGCGGGGTTCACATGTTAGGCTTCTGCGGAGCCTTGGGGGAACGCTGCGTTGATTGGCCGGGTCTTTAAAGCATTTCAATATCGTGATTTCCGCCTGATGTGGATTGGCGCTTGCACCTCCAGCATCGGCACCTGGATGCAAATCGTGGCGCAGGGTTGGTTGATCTACCGGCTGAGCCACTCCGCATTCTTACTGGCTCTAGACCAGTTTCTCGGCGGCCTTCCCATCTTCCTATTCTCGCTGATCGGTGGTGTGGTGGCCGATCGCGTGGAGCGTCGGAAAATCCTGCTCGGCTCTCAGTATGTGCAGATGGCTTCAGCCGGGTTGCTCACCATTCTGGTGGCGACGGGTCTGGTCCACGTCTGGCACATCCTTTGCCTGTCGTTCATTTCCGGTTTCGCGCAGGCCTTTGGCGGTCCGGCTTACCAGGCCCTGATTCCCACGTTAGTCGAGAGGGATGACATGCCGAACGCCATCGCCCTGAATTCGATCCAGTTCAACGTGGCGGTCATGGTGGGGCCGGCACTGGCTGGGCAGGCCTTAGCGAGGTTGGGAGAGAAGTGGTGCTTCGGCCTGAACGCGCTTTCGTTCCTGGCGCCCATCGTATCGCTTTCGATCATCCACGCCCGCTTCCAGCCGGTGAAGACCGCGGAGTCGATTCTGACCAGCCTGAAGCAGGGAATTCGGTTTGCTCGCAAGCAGAATTCGATGGAAGCGCTGATTGTGCTGGCGTTCTGCATGACCGGATTGAGCATGCCCATGCGCACCTATTTCCCGGTATTTGTTAAGGACATCTTCCATCGCGGTCCCGAGACCTACGGCAATCTTCTCGCGCTCATGGGCTTGGGTTCGATTTGTGGATCGCTGGGCATCGCGAGCGCGGGCAATATAAGAAAAAAGGGGCGCGTCGCTCTCGGCGCGCTGATTTGCTTGGGTGCAGGCATATCCGGGTTTGCCCTTTCGAAATCGCTGCCGTTGAGCCAGACCTTCCTGGTGCTGGTGGGCGCATCCATGATGGCTGTTTTTGCCACGGTGAACTCGCTGGTGCAGTTGATCACCACGAACGAGATGCGCGGTCGTGTCATGAGTGTGTACAACTTCGCGTTCCGTGGTGGCATGCCGATGGGGAATCTGTTGTCGGGATGGCTCGTTCCCGTATTTACGGCGCCGGTGGTGCTTACCGTGAACGGATTCCTGCTGATCGTGATGGCGCTTTACTTCTTACTGGTCCAACGACGTCTGGCTGCGCTTTAAGTTAGCGCGGAATGTAATTGTCGAGCAGCGGAATCAGCTGTGATCCGATCTGCATTACACGCGCTTGGGCGGCGTCGGGGGTTTCTCCCGGATACATCGGACTCATCAGACGCACCAGGCCGCCGTCACTGCGGTTCATTCGGATGGAATCGGCAACCAGATAATATTTTGCCCAATACTCGCTCGCCACCACTCGGCCATGCGCCTGAAACCAGTACAAGACCAACTGGCGGTTTCCTTCCTTGGAAACCACATAACGGTTCACCGGAAACGAAGATCCATCAGGACGTGAAATCTGGACTACCTGCCGGAGTGTGGGGACCCATCCTGCTCCGGGCAGGCAATGATTCGGCGAATGAATCGTGTCGCCTGCCTTCTGTGACGGGAAATAGGCGATGAAGAGTCCGACCGGCGGCTGGCTCGGCTCTTCGTAGTCGCGCAATAGAAATTCTCCCTGCCCAAGAATATCGAGGGTCTGCTGATCGAGGCTGAACTCCTGTCCGGTCCAGGAACCGAAATGCAGGGGCAAGGAATTGAGCAGTGGCCGCGGCGGGAAAGACTCGTTGCGCGAATGTGCTTGCAGCACGACCGCCGTCGCCGCCATCAGCGCCCCCGCGATCACGAACCGGAGCGACCCGGCCTTCATGCTGATTTCACCTCCGGTTCGCTTTTCCAGACCCAATTGATCACGCGGTGCACAGCGAACAACAGGAGCAGCGACACGACAAAAATAAGCCATCCCGAAAAGGCGTGGAAGAATCCTTCGGCCTTATCCGGGTCCCAGTACTGTACGAGCAGTCCAGTGCCAAAAATACGAAAACTGTTGGCCGCCACCGCAATCGGCACTGCCGAACAAGCCAGCACGACCCGCACCCATTTGCGATGGTCCATGAGAAAGCCATAGATGATTGCGAGCGTCACGAGCGACAGGAGTGAGCGGATGCCACTGCAGGCTTCCGCAACTTCGAGCGGCATCGAAGGCAGCACGATCACGTTTCCTTCGCGCAGCACCGGAACTCCGACCACGGGCAGCAATACGCTCGCCAGTTTCGACGCCAGCAGTTGCAGCGGAAAGGTGACCTTCTGAAGAATCAGGGTCGGGATCGGGATCATCAGGATCAGGAAAGCCCAAGGGAACAGCACGGCGCGAAAAAGGCGCCACCCTTCAAAAAGAATGATCACTCCGGCCAGCAAGACCAGCAGAGACACGCGCGAGAAAAATAACTCCGCGCCCAGCACTCCCAGTGCCAGCATCAGCAGGCCCACAACCATGACGGGAAGGCCGGTCCACGACGGGGCGGGTGCGATCAACTTCAATTTCTGCCGATCCTGCCAGAGAACGAACAGGGCGAAGGCGGGAACGAAGATCCCATGGGAAAAGTTAGGGTCGTTGAGCCACTGGGCAATAAGTCGAGTAAGGATCGCGGCGTACAGCCAGACGAGCAGGCCCAGCAACACTACTCCCTGCCACCACGGCAAGCCGGACCAGAAACGGCCCTCTCGGGTGGGGACGAAGGGTGCTACTTGCACTGAATGACCCATATGGCGCGCTTGGCTTTGAGCATATGCGAAAAGCTCAGGCTCGCGCAAAACAAAAGTCCCCCAACGCTGTCAGAGACTTGCCGTTTTGCGGCCTAGTGACCAGGTGTCGAAAGAAGGGCGCGACAAGGCACCTGAGCACGGAAAACAGTTTCCCTTTCCTCTTTCAAAGAGCACGCGAACGCCATTCCGTCAGGATGCGAACTCCATTTCCAGTCTCTGCCGGTGATTACAAGTGGGCTGTTGGCAAAAAAAGAAGGTAATGACCCATGGCTGATTAGGGAAAATGGGAAAAAAGTTTCCCATTTGTCCGCAATGATGTAAGATACGCGTCGCCCTGCCACGAAGGGCCTTAACCGCAAGTCATTGAAAAATAAGCATATAACGTTCGGACGAACCACGCCTCAGATCCCCTGGGATGGCAGCGCGTGTGCTCTATTGGTGACTAGCCTTGATCCGAGACGGCATCCCCTCTTGTCTTGGAACGGAATAGCATGGATCTCCAAAGCTCTGAAATCCTAATGGGTGGCGGACTGCCCCCGAATGGCACCCCGCGCGTCTGGCTTGAGAGCGTCAGCTCGGGCATGCGCACGGTTGAGGCCGTTATTCGGGAACTCTCCCAGAATGACGTTCCCGTGCTGGTAGTGGCTGAGAAGGGCTCCGGCAAGGCGGCCGCGGCCGCTCGCATCCACGGCCTTTCCCATCGTGTCGCTGAGCGGTTTGAGGTTTACCAGGGCCGCGAAGTCACGGAAGAGCGCCTGGCTGCGCTGGTGGACCAGGGCGGCACCGTATATCTGCAGGAAGTGAGCGATCTGACGCCGTCGGCCCAGGCGGAACTGGTTCGCCAGATTGGTCAGAACGGTACTGAGCGCCGCGTGCCTCGTTTCATTTGTGGGACTTCGCACGAACTCGAGCCCGAAGTGAAGGCTGGCAGATTCCGCGAAGATCTTTACTACAGAATCAGCGGCGTGTGCTTGCGCCTCCCTCCGTTGCGGCAGAGGAAGGAAGACATCCCGGTTCTGAGAGACTGGTTCCTTTCGGCGGCCGCGCGTGATTTCTGCCGGCCGGTGCCCGTGCTGAGTCCGGAGACGCTGAGTTTTTTCGTGGAGTACCACTGGCCAGGGAATATCCGCGAATTGAAAGATGCCGCCCGCGCGATCGTTGCGCTCGGCGATGAGTCGCTGGCCATGGGAGGATTGCGCTCTCTTCTGCGGCGGGTGGATCACAGCAGCAATGGCGAGAAAATCTCTCTCAAGGATGCTGCTCGCGCCGCCTCGCGCGAAGCCGAAAAAGAACTGATTCTCCAGGTGCTGGCGCGCACCCGTTGGAACCGGCGGCGAGCGGCGCAGGAACTGAAGATCAGCTACAAGGCGCTGCTCTACAAACTCAAGCAGATTGGGTATGAACAGTATGGGGCGTGACCGACGGAAGGAATCTAGAGGAGAGCTTATGAGTCGAGCCTGGAAAATGACGGTGGCGGCGCTGGTCCTGACCGGTGGCGTCGCGCTGGCGCGGAACGCGGCGCCCACGCAGGCTTCCGGCAACTCCGCAGCCGAGAAGACCGCGAACGTATCTCCCAGCATTCCAGCCGGCCCCGATTACGTCATTGGCCCCGAAGATGTGTTGCACATCTCGGTGTGGAAAGAGGCCGATCTCACCGCCACTTTGCCCGTGCGTCCGGATGGCAAGATCTCGCTTCCGCTGCTGAACGATGTGCAGGCCGCCGGCCTTACGCCGATTCAGTTGGCGGAATCAGTGACCGACAAACTCAAGAAATACATCGCCGATCCGCGAGTCACCGTGGTCGTGACCCAGATCAACAGCAAGCGGGTCTACATGGTCGGCGAGGTGACGCATACCGGGCCGATCCCCATGTTGCCCAACATGACCGTGCTGCAGGCAGTTTCCAGTGCGGGACTGACCCAGTTTGCCAATACCAAAGGCATTTACGTGTTGCGCATGGAAAGCGGGAAACAGCGGAAGATGCCGGTGAACTATCGCAAACTGGTTAAAGGCGAGCAAATGGAACAGAACTACGTTCTACAGCCGGGAGACACGATTGTCGTCCCGTAAGTGCAGAACCGGGCCGAAAGAGACAACGACATGACAGCGACGCGAACAATGCGGTGGGCCGTGGCAGCGCTTGGCCTGAGTATGTGGGCGGTGGCGCAGGATAATTCCCGCGACCAACCTGCCACTACTCCAGCCCCAGCCTTCGGACAGAATGCTCCGATTTTGAACCCTGAGAATCCACCCATCTCGGGCCTTGATGAGCCCGCGCTCGAATTGCGGACGGCGAGCCGCAGCTTCATCGCGCCCGCGTTGCAACTGAGTCAGTCGGCGGAGACGAACGCGGGCGGTCAGTTCGGCAGCAATGATGTCCAGGGGGTCACGCGCTTTCTGGGCGCGTTGGATTTGCAGCAGTTCTGGTCGAAGTCTGACTTCCTTGCCGAATACCTGGGCGGTGGCTCCCTCTATTCCAGTGACATCAGTCTGCGGCAAATGCATGCCCTGGGGATTGAGGCGGTCACGCGCTGGCGGACCGGCCAGGCAACCCTCCGCGACTCCTTCAGTTACTTGCCGGAAGGTGCCTTCAGTCTCGGAGCCTTCGGCGGAATGCCGGGCCTTGGGTTGGCTGCGGGCGGAATGGGCACGGGCGGCGGGTTGCCGGGTTTCCGCCCCAGCAATGGCTCCGTCGGACTAGTCCCGCGCCTGGCCAACACTGCCGTGCTGGATATCGTTCAGAGCATAAACCCCCGTTCTGCGATTACGGTAGCGGGCGGATTCAGCAACGCGCATTTTTACCACAATACGCTGGATCTGATTAACAGCGACCAGACTACGATCCAGGCCGGATACAGTCATCTGCTGAACCGCCGCGATCAGATTGCCGGGATTTATGGCTTTCAGTTGTTTCGTTTCCCGCAGGGCACGGGAGGCCAGGTACAAAACCACATTGTGAATTTGCGCTGGAGCCACACGATTACAGGGCGAATGAGCCTGATTGCCGGGGCAGGTCCGCAGTATACGATTATCCAGTTTCCAAGCGCACCCGACGACAAACATTGGTCGGCGAACGGACGCGTTCAGCTGCGCTACAAGTTTGCCCGGACGTCGCTGGTGCTTGCCTACGAGAAATACACCTCGTCCGGGTCCGGCTTTTTTGCTGGTTCCGACACGCAGCTTACACGCTTCGGTGTGAAACAGGAATTGGGGCGCACGATGGATCTGTTAGGCGACCTGGGCTATTCGCATAATAAGAGCCTCCAGCCCTTCACGGGTGCCGGGGTCGCCGGAACCAGCTATGACGAAGGTTTTGCGGGAGCGATCCTGCGCAGGCACATCGGCCGTGCTTACGACGCCTTTGTCGCGTATCGCTTCGGCGAGATCGGGTTTGACAATGCCGATCCGCTGTGCGGATCAGTCGGTGTGGGGCCTTGTGGCCGTACTTCACAGCGTCATGCCGGCACAGTGGGAGTGGAGTGGCATCCCACACCAACACGGATCGAGTAACTTGGGGCCGCTTTAAGCGGCCGGAATGGTGAAACAGAATGATTGAGAATCGCGAACTGACAATGGATGATTACCTGGCGATGGTACGGCGGCGCCTGAAGGTCATCTTGATCCCGGCGCTGCTCGCCCCGCTGGCGGGCTTCCTGGTATCGTACGCGTTCCCGGCCAAATACACGTCTCAGTCCCTGGTGCTGGTTGAAGGCCAGCGGGTGCCCGACAACTATGTGAAGCCGGTCATCACGTCCGATTTCACCCAGCGCATCGCCACGCTCCAGCAGCAGGTGATGAGTGTGAACCGCCTGCGCCCGATGGTCGAGCGCCTGGGTTTTTCCAAGCCCGAGGAGCAGAGCAAGCTCATCAGCGACATCCAGACCAACATGACGGTGGAACCAGTCATCACCGCCATCAGCGCGGCAGCAAGCCAGTCTGGCATTGCCGGCAAAAAGGCGGCGAAAGCCAGCGCGAACGCCGAGCCCCTGCCGGGGTTTTATGTCGGCTACACCGACAGTAACGCGAATCGCGCCCAGCAGATCTGCAATGAGATGACCTCGCTCATTCTGGAAGAAAACCTGCGCACGCGCGCCGCGGTTGCCCAGGGCACAACTGATTTTCTGACTCGCCAGCTGGAAGATGCCAAGCGGGACCTGGATCAGCAGGATGCCAAGCTGGCCGCCTTCAAGAGGCAGTACCTGGGCCAGTTGCCCGGTGACGCCGATAATAACGTGCGAATCCTGATGTCGATGACTTCGCAGCTGGACAACAGCACCCAGACCCTCAACCGCGCCCAGCAAGATAAGGCCTATACCGAGAGCATGCTGGCACAGCAACTGGCCACCTGGAAGAGTTCGCTTTCAAGCACCAACCCGCAGACGCTGCAAGCGCAGTTGGACACCCTGCAGGGCCAACTGCTGCAGTTGCAGGCGCGTTACACCGACGACCATCCGGACGTGATCAAGACTAAGGCCGACATCGCCGAAGTGCAGAAGAAACTCAACGAAGTGAACGCGGCCGCGGCCAATGCCACCGACACCTCCGACAAGAGCAGCGCAGCCGAACCTCCCGAGATCCGGCAACTGCGGCTTCAGATCCATCAGTATCAGAACGTGATTGAGCAAGCATCGAGCGATCAGAAACGGCTGCAGAGCCAGATCAACCTCTATCAAAGTCGCACCGCGATGAGTCCGGCCATCGAGGAACAGTACAAGCTGATCACGCGCGATAACGACAACGCACAGAGCTTCTACCGCGACCTGCTGGCCAAGAAGAGCAGCTCGGAAATGGCTACCAGCATGGAGAATCAGCAACAAGGTGAGCAGATGCGCATTCTGAACCCGGCTACTCTCCCGGATTCCCCGAGTTTCCCCAACCGCCCGCTCTTTGCGGGAGGCGGCCTGGGCGCTGGGCTGGCGCTGGGCATCGTCATCGCCATCTGGCTCGAGTTTCGCGATAAGTCCATCCGCACCGAGAAGGACGCAGCCGCGGTGATGGACCTGCCCTTGCTGGTTTCCGTGCCGTGGGTCGATGAAGAGGAGACGTCGGACAGTGGCAGCGGGCACCGCCGTTTCTGGGGTCATGGCGAGGGTCCCGCCCCGAAAGATCAGGAAAAGATCGAGGTCTAGCGCGAGTGTATGTATAAAGAGTTTTTTGGCCTTCGGGCAAACCCGTTTAACGTCAATCCGGATCCGCGTTATCTGTTTCTGACGCGTCACACCGAAGAGGCGCTCGCTTGCCTCACCTACGGTATCCAGAGCCGCAAGGGCTTTGTGTTGCTGACCGGAGAGGTGGGCACGGGCAAGACGACGCTGATCAATAAACTGATGGAATGGCTGCGCCTGCAACAGGTGGCCACCGCGTTCATCTTCAATTCACGCATGGATGTCCCGCAACTGCTCGATTTCATGATGGCCGATTTCGGGATTCCATGCGATTCCAGATCGAAGAGCCAGGTCCTGCAACGGCTCTACAACTGGCTGCTGGACCGCTACCGCGCCGGCGAAACTGCCGTACTGGTGATCGATGAAGCCCAGAGTCTTTCGGACGAAGTGCTCGAGGAGATCCGCATGTTGACCAATCTCGAGACCTTCACCGAGAAGTTGCTCCAGATTGTCTTGGTCGGACAGCCGGAACTGGAGCACCGGCTGAAACAGCCCCAATTGCGCCAGTTGCGTCAGCGCCTTACGTTGCGGGCAAAAACCCATCCTCTCAATCTCGAGGAGACCAAGGCGTACATCCACCAGCGCCTGCGCATCGCGGGCTCTAACGGCGAGCCCGTCTTCGAACCGGGAGCGGAGATGGCACTCTATCGGTATTCCCTCGGTATCCCGCGTGTCATCAACCTGCTGTGCGAACACTGTCTAGTCAGCGCCTTCGTGGACCAGAAGAAGACGGTCGCCAGCGAAATCGTCGATTCCGTGGCCCGGGATTTCGACTTGTCCGACGGAAACGCAGCCGCGGCCATGACTCCGGTTGTTCCGCCGTCCGCTGCCCACGAGAAGTTTGATCTCGTCGAAGCTCTACGAACTTTGGCGACCCTGGCTGACCGCCTGCGCCAATCCGAACAAGATCTCCCCAAGGAAAGGAAACTATGAGCCGCATCCATGACGCTTTAAAACGCGCCGAACAGGAACGAGCAACTTCCATGGGGGGACACGTCGAAACCACCCTCGCGCCACCCGAGATTCAGCCCGTGAACATGCCGACGCTGGCTCCAAGCGCGGCCGCTGCCCACTCCATGGTCACCGGATTTACTTATGACGCGTTGCTGGCCCGCTGTCCAAAGAACGACTGGACACCAGACCTGCGGACGATGCTGTTCTTTGAGGAAGACGAGAACCGCATTGGGGCCGAAGAGTTCCGCACCTTGCGGTCGCGGCTTTATCAGATCCGGGAGAAATTGCCCCTCAAAAGGCTGATGGTGACCAGCGCGCTGCCCAAAGAAGGGAAGTCGTTCGTCACCGCCAACCTCGGCCAGGTACTGGTGCGGCAGCACGGACGCCGCGCTCTGATCATCGACGCCGACTTGCGCAGCCCGGGCATGCATCGCCACCTCGGAGCTTCGCAGACTCCGGGACTCTCCGACTATCTGCTCGGCGAATGCGACGAATTTTCGGTGTTGCAGCGTGGTCCGATGGAGAACCTGTTCTTCCTGCCGGCGGGCCGGCTGGTCCCGAGCGCGCCCGAATTGCTGGCTAATGGCCGGCTCAAGCTTCTCCTGCAACGTGTGGAACCGATGTTCGACTGGATCATCATGGACACGCCGCCGGTCATCCCGGTCGCCGACTCCACCTTACTCGCCAACTTCTGTGACGGCATCCTGATGGTCGTGCGCTCTAATGCGACGCCTTCCGACCTGGCGCGCCGTGCCCGCGAAGAGTTTCAGGACAAACTGCTGCTGGGTGTTGTGCTGAACGGAGCCCCCAGCGGAAAGCTCGAGCGATCAAAGTACTACTACGGTGAGGCTGTGAGCAGCCGCACCTAAGCTGAACCGAGGTCAGATTGATCCGGCTCTTCAATGTCTATTACCCGATTCGAACACTGATCCTCCTGATCGGAGAGGCCCTCATTGTGTGGACCTCGTTCCTGCTGGCAGCCGTGGTTGAGTTTCGGGAAGACAGTTACCTGGTACTGAACTACGAGGGCGGATACATCAAACTCTTCGTGGTCACGGGAGTTGTGTTGCTGTGCTCGCATTGGTTCGATCTTTACGATACCGCCCGGTTGAACACCAAAGGAGAACTCTATTTCCGCTTGCTTATGGTGCCGGGACTGCTGGCTTTCCTTATGGCTGGTATCAGTTATGTCCGTCCCAACTACCTCCTGGGCGGCGGCTCCTCGGCACTCGGCCTGCTCATCCTGACCTTCGCGCTTTTTGGATGGCGCCTCAGCTATGGCTGGCTGGTTCAATTGCCGATCCTGGTCGAGCGGGTCTATGTTCTTGGTACCGGAGAGCGCGCCCAGCGCGTTGTTCAGGGGCTACGCCAGAATCCTGAAATTGGGGTCGAGGTCGCAAGTTGGACGGGAAAACTGGAAGGCGCGGTTACGCGCGACTCCGTCGCTGCTCACCTGATGGAGGTGGCGAAAAAACAGAAAGTCCACCGCGTCATCGTGGCGATGCCTGACCGGCGCGGCACCATTCCCATGCCAGAACTCCTCGCACTGCGCATGGAGGGTGTGAAGATTGAGGAGGCAACTTCATGGCTCGAGAAGATCTCCGGCAAAATCGAGGTTGAAAGTCTCTATCCGAGTTGGCTTGTGTTCAGCGACGGCTTCCGCCGCAGCGGTGCGTTTGTCTTTGTTCGCCGTTTGATCTCGATCGCTATCTCGCTGATCGGGTTGATTCTGGCGGCTCCTCTGATCCCTTTTATCGTTCTTGCCATCTGGCTCGATTCCCGCGGGCCAGTGTTTTACACGCAGACTCGAGTCGGCAAGGGCGGGAGGATTTTTAAGGTGGTGAAGTTCCGCACCATGCGCCAAGATGCCGAAGCGGCGAGCGGGCCAAAGTGGGCCGGCGACAATGATCCGCGCGTCACGCGCGTCGGGAAGTTCCTCCGCTCCTCGCGCCTCGACGAGATCCCGCAGCTCTGGTGCGTCCTCAAAGGCGACATGGCCTTCGTCGGACCTCGGCCCGAACGTCCCGAGTTCATCGAGTGGCTGTCGAAAGAAATCCCCTATTACGGAGTGCGGCACATGGTTCGGCCGGGTCTGACCGGATGGGCGCAGGTCAAATACAAGTACGGCAGCACCATCGAGGACGCGCGCGAAAAGCTCCAGTACGACCTGTACTACATCAAGAACGCTTCGATCGGTCTGGATTTGATCATCATGTTCCTGACCGTCAAGATTGTTTTATTGCGCCGGGGCGGGCAATGAATTGGGTGTTCTGGATTGCCGCCGCCCTGATCGGCTACTCGTATCTCGGGTATCCCGTGTGGCTCGGTCTTCGCAGCCGGTGGTCGCCGCGCCCGGTTCGCAGGAGCCGCGAAGAGCCGACGGTATCGGCGGTCATGGTTGTGCGAAACGAGGAGGCAATCGTCGCTCGCAAGCTGGAAAACCTGCTGGCGCTCGACTACCCGGAAGCCAAACTCGACGTTGTGGTGGTGTCCGACGGTTCGAGCGACAGCACGGCGGCAATTCTCGAGCAGTTTGTCGTTAGCGGACGCGTGCACACGCTGATGAAACCGTCATCGCAAGGTAAGGCAGCGGGACTGAACGACGCCATAAAACTGGCGACCGGGGAAGTGCTCTTATTTACTGATGCTCGCCAGCAGATCGAATTAGGGGCGTTGCGTCTGTTGGTGGAAAACTTTGCCGACCCCGAGGTCGGCGCAGCCAGCGGCGAACTGATGTTGGGCGATCCGTCGACCGGCGAAACGGGGAAGGGAATGGGCTTGTACTGGCGCATCGAAAAAAGGGTTCGCGATCTGGAATCCGCTTCGGGATCGGTGCCGGGCGCCACGGGCGCGATCTATTGCGCCCGCCGCAGCCTGCTTGACCCTTTGCCGGAAGGTACCATCCTCGATGATGTCCTGTTGCCCATGCAGATTGTGCGCAAAGGGGCGCGTGTGGTTTTCGACCCGCGTGCCCGTGCCTGGGATTCACCCGACCTTGGCGGGAGCCGCGAGTTCACCCGCAAAGTGCGCACTCTCAGCGGCAACTACCAACTGCTGCAGTTGGCGCCCTGGCTGCTCAGCTCGAAGAATCCGATTCGCTTTGAGTTCGTCAGCCACAAGCTATCTCGCCTGGCAGTGCCGTTCGCGCTTCTGGCAGCGCTGATGGCTTCACTGTTTCTGACCGAGCCGTTCTATCGCGGAGCTCTCATCGCGCAGCTTGCTTTCTACACGTTGAGCCTAGTGGGTATGGCTGGAGTAAAAATCGGCCCACTCTCTCGCGTCGCCGATCCCGCTCGTACGTTTGTCGTCCTCAATTGTGCCGCCCTGGTTGCCTTCGTCAACTTCCTTGTCGGGAGAAAGGCGGTTTGGGTTCGCTGACCGGTATGAGAATACTGTGGGTCAAAGCCGATAAGCTCCTGCCCCTGCACAGCGGCGGCAATATCCGCACGTACCACGTCTTGCGCCATCTGGCCTCGGAGCACGACCTCACGTTTTACTCGTACTATGGGGGCCAGCACGACAACGGGTACGAACGCGATCTGCAGCAGCACCTGCCCGGCTCGGTCGCTGTTTGCACCGGCGCACGAGAACTCACCGGAATTGCGCGGGGCCTCGACTACCTGACTCATCTCACCGCGCAACCCCCCTACGCCGTCAGCCGCTTCGCTTCTTTCAAGGTTAAGGAGCAGATTCAGACCTGGTTTCGCGAGCAGCGTTTCGACGTCGCTGTCTGTGATTTTCTCGATGCAGCCGTTAATTTTCCCAGACGTCTCACCACCCCGAGCGTGCTCTTTCAGCACAACGTCGAGAGCGAAATCTGGCGCCGCCATGCCGTCACTGCCGCCAATCCGGTGAAGAAGATGCTGTACGGCATGGAATTCCAGAAGATGTCGCGCTATGAGCAGATTGAAGTGCGGAAGTTTCAACATGTCATTGCTGTCTCGGAGAACGATCGCGGATTGATGACGAAGTGGGTCGATGCCAGCCACGTCAGCGTCATTCCGACGGGTGTAGACCTGGCACAGTACCATTCCGATCCGAGCGCTCCTGAGCCCGGTCCACTGGTCACCTTTGTCGGCGCCATGGATTGGGAGCCAAACGTCGACGGTGTCGAATACTTCTGTTCCGAAGTATGGCCCGCGATCCAGGCGGAAGTGCCCGGGGCTCGCTTTCGCGTCGTCGGACGAAATCCCGACCGCCGCGTAGAAAAATGGGCCTCCGTCTCTATCGAAGTTACGGGACGTGTACTTTCGGTGGTTGAACACCTGCGCCAGTCGGCCGTGGTCATCGTGCCCCTCCGCATCGGCGGGGGTACGCGGCTCAAAATCTACGAGGCCATGGCCGCTGCCAAGGCCGTTGTTTCCACCACCATCGGCGCCGAGGGACTCGACGTCCACCATGGCCGCGACATTGTACTGGCCGACGGTTCCCGCTCTTTTGCGCAGGCCGTGATCATGTTGTTGCGCGACCGGGAACTCCGCCGCCGGTACGAAAAAGCGGCGGCTGAAACCGCGGCCCGTTACGATTGGCCCGTGATCGGCAGGCGGTTCAGTGACCTACTGCAGTCAGTGGTGACATCTTCAAACCAAGAAAGCATGACTCGGACCGAGCACGAGTTGGGAAGGGCACGGCAATAGGCGTTTCTTGTAGCAACGAACGAGCACGAAGGAAGAAGAGGGATTTGTGGCAATTGGGGATCAAGGGAATGCGATAACCGCGGGCGTACTCGGCAGGCGATCGGCCGTCCGTGCCGCTGATCCGACGAAGAGCGCGTTTTTCTGGCTGAGCGCTTTTGTCGTGGTGTATTGCGCCCGTCCCGAAGACTGGATTCCCGGCCTCAACTACGTTCCGCTCGCGAAAATTACCGCCATCTTCGCCCTGTGGGGCCTCTTCAATAGCCTGGGACGCACCAAGCGTACGTTCAAAGACCTTCCCCGGGAAGCCCGCCTGCTGCTCGCCATGACTGGCCTGCTGTTCCTCGGTGCATTCCTGTCGCCGGTGTGGCGAGGAGGCGCGGTTTCCCGCACCATTGATTTTTCCAAGATCTTCGTTGCCTGGATACTGATTTTCCTGCTCATCACCAGTTTCGACCGCCTGCGCCGGATCATCTTCATCCAGACATTCTCGGTTGTGGTCGTGTGTGCGGCGGCGATTGCGAAAGGTCATGGCACACACCGGCTTCAGGGCGTGCTTGGCGGCATCTATTCGAACCCGAACGACCTTGCTTTTGCCATCGTGTTGTCCATGCCCTTCGCGCTGGCTTTCATGATCAGCGCCAAGAACGGGTTCGTGAAGGTTCTTTGGGCCTGCGGAATTCTGTTTATGATGACCGCACTTTTTCTGACTGCATCCCGCGCCGGCTTCATCGATCTGGTCATCTCCGGCAGCGTGGCTCTCTATCACTTCGGCATCAGAGGAAAACGCTTTTACCTGATCGCTGCCACCGGCCTGCTTGGCGTTCTGATTATGGCGACCGCGGGCGGCAGGCTCTATGATCGCTTTGCGGCACTCTCGGGCGACAGTTCCACTGATGCGTCGGCGTACGGATCGTACGAGGATCGCAAGTATCTAATGGAGCGCGCGCTCGATGGCATTGTGCACTATCCCATTCTGGGTGTTGGCGTGCGCAACTTTGCGACCTACTCGCTCATCTGGCACGACGTGCACATGACGTACCTCCAGGTCGCGGTCGAAGGCGGCATCCCGGTTCTGATCATCTACCTGATGATTTTTCACCGTGCGTTTCGGAATCTGAAGATCCTGCGCAAGAGAAGCGATCTCGATCCTGACATCGTCTTGTTCGTCGGCGCATTGCACGCTTCTCTGATCGGCTTTGTCGTGGGTGCACTGTTCGCGCCGGAGACCTATCAGTTCTTCCCCTATTTTGCGGTGGCGTTCACGGCAACGTTGTTGCAGACCATCAAAGAGAACGAACAGGTACCCGGCTCGGCGCCCCCGCCGCCAAAGAAGCCGCGTCATTTCCTGGAGACTTATGTCGATCACGGAAGAACAGGTGCAGTTACCGCTGTCCGCTGACTTACGGGCAATCTTGCGTTGCCTGAACTGCGGCTCTCAACTCGACAGTGACCGCTCTGGCGGCTACGTGTGCATCGGCTGCAAGCATGCGTATCCCAACATCAAGGGCATCGCGCGCTTTGTGGAGGCACAACACTATGCGGCGAGCTTCGGTTTTCAGTGGCATCGCTATCAGAAGACGCAACTAGATCACGACGAGGTCCGCGAATCTGAGCAGAACTTCCTCATCAAGACAGCTCTCCGTCCCGGAGACCTCAAGGGTAAGCTCGTTCTCGATGTGGGCTGCGGGATGGGCCGGTTCGCAGAGGTTGCCACCCGCTGGGGAGCAAGCGTAGTCGGCATCGATCTCAGCGCCGCCGCCGAAGTGGCCGCCAAGAATCTCGCGGCTCGCAACTTCGTCGCTTTCCAGGCCGACGTCTTCGCGTTGCCGTTCGCGCCAGAAAGTTTTGACATCATCTACAGTATCGGCGTGCTCCACCACACACCCGATTGCGAAGCGGCCGTCAAAGCGTTGGATAAGTATCTGAAGCCCGGCGGAATCCTGGCCGTGTGGCTCTACAGCGGATACAACAAGTGGTATCGCTTCAGCGATTTCTGGCGCCGCTACACGCACAAAATGAAACCTGAGACGCTACACGGCATCCTCAAAGTCGCTGTGCCGACCTTGTACAACTTGCAACAGGGTTTGAGGCATGTGCCGCTGGTCGGCCGTGCTGCCGCGGGAGCGGTTCAACACGTGTTTCCCGTAAACCACCACCAGAACCCAGAAGCGCGCATGCTTGATACCTTCGATTGGTATTCCCCGAAATATCAGTCCAAACACACCTACGAAGAGGTGTTCCGCTGGTATGAAGCGATGGGTATGGAAGACATGCGGATCGGCGATTATTCCATCGCCGTGCGGGGTCGCAAACCGGCAAGGCGGGACTGAAAGGATAGTTAAAGATCATGTGTGGAGTTGCCGGAGTCGTGAGCGCAACGCGGGAGAGCAATATCACCGAGGCCCTGGTGCGCCACATGTGCAACCAGATCGTGCATCGAGGCCCCGACGACGAAGGCCTGTTCGTGCACGACGGCGCCGGCCTCGGCATGCGCCGCCTCTCGATCATCGACCTCTCCGGTGGCCATCAGCCGGTCTTCAACGAAGACCGCAGCGCCTGGATTGTCTTCAACGGCGAAATCTACAACTTTCCAGAACTTCGCGGGGAACTCGAAAGCCGTGGCCATCGCTTTTATACCAAGACCGATACCGAAGTAATCATTCACCTTTATGAAGAGATGGGCGCGGACTGTGTCAAGAAACTGCGCGGTATGTTCGGCCTCGCCATCTACGATAAAACCAAGCGCAAGCTGATCCTCGCCCGCGACCGCTTGGGCAAGAAGCCTCTCCACTACGCGCTTCATAAGGGCAACCTGTATTTCGGCTCGGAGATCAAGTCAGTCCTGGCCGTCGCCCCGGAACTGGCCGAGGTCAATGCGCAGGCGCTTCTGGAGTATCTCCACTTCGGCTATGTTCCCGATCCAATTACCGCATTCACCGGCATCCAAAAGTTGTTGCCCGGTCATCTGCTGGAATTCGAGAACGGGAAGATCAGCGCGCGCCAGTATTGGGACCTGCCACCCTACGATACCTATTTCCCAAAAACCGAAGAAGAGTGCCTGGAAGAGTTAGACCGCCGTTTGTTCGAAGCCACCCGCATCCGCCTCATTTCTGATGTTCCCCTGGGCGCTTTTCTGAGCGGCGGAGTCGATTCCTCTACCGTCGTCGCGATGATGGCGCGCGCCAGTTCCGGCCCAGTTAAGACCTTCAGCATCGGCTTTACCCAGGACGATTTCAACGAGGCACACTACGCGCGAATCGTCGCCAAGAAATTCGGCACGGATCATCACGAAATGATCCTTGAACCCGACGTGGTCCAGACCGTCGACCACCTTACGAGTTCGCTCGAAGAGCCCTTCGGCGATTCCTCCATGCTGCCCACATATTACGTGTCGCAGATGGCACGCAAGCATGTGACCGTGGCGCTTTCCGGGGACGGCGGCGACGAAATTTTTGCCGGATATGACCGCTACCGCATCCACTCCGACCGCCGAATCTATGAGCACATTCCTGATTGGGCACGCCGCTTTTACCGCAACCAGATTTTCCCGCGCATACCCAACACTATGCGCGGACGCAAATTCAGCTACAACGTCTCCTTGCCATGGCAGGAACGCTACGTCGATGGACTCTCGTTTGTGCCTGCCTTCGAACGTGATATGCCCCTGCTCTCGGATGGCTTCCGCGACCTTCTGCGCCGCAGCGACGATCCGGGAAACGTTCTGCGTCGGTATTTCAGTGACGCGCCGGCCAAAGATCCGGTCAGCCAGATTCTTTACGTCGACACCAAAACCTATATGGTCGGCGATATTCTCACCAAAGTGGACCGTATGAGCATGCTCAATTCGCTCGAAGTGCGTGTGCCCATCCTCGACCACGAACTCGTAGAGTGGGCCGCCGGGTTGTCGTCCGCCTGGAAATTGCACGGCCGCCAGCAGAAGTACATCCTGCTGAAGCTCGCCGAACGCGTAGGTGTGCCGCGAGAAGCTCTCTACCGCAAGAAGCAGGGCTTTGCGCTGCCGCTGGTGCACTGGATGCGCCACGAACTTAAAGACATGCTGATGATCCTGCTCGAACCCCGCACCCTCAATCGTGGCTACTTTGCCGCTGCGGGCGTTCAGAAAATAATGGACGACCACATGGTTCACGGCCGCACCGCGACCGGACGGCTATGGCGCCTGCTCATGTTCGAACTCTGGCACCGCAATTTCCTCGAAAAGTACATAAAGCCCGCCGGATTGATTTCTCTTCCGGTGACGGCGGACTCGAGAAGAGAATTGCCGAGTACTCCCGTGTTAGCATCTGCCCCGGTGGGAGAATGAGCGGGTGGGTGCCACGAACGCTGACATCGTAAGGACAGCCCGTATCGCCGATTCGCCGGTCAGCCTGTTTCTGATGATCAATACATTTGAAACTGGTGGATCGGAGCGCCAGTTTTCTGTGCTCGCGGAAAATGTCAGCCCTTCGGCATTCCAGCTTCATTTAGGATGCGTGAACCGCCGCGGCCCCCTCGCCGATCAGTTCGGTGACGTCCCGCAGTTCCCCTTGGGCGGCAGCCTGTTCGGATGGAAGTCGCTGCGCACACGCCTCAACTTGAGCCGTCATCTGCGTCACAATCAAGTCCAAGTCGCGCATGCCTTCGATTTCTACGCCAACTTGACGTTGATCCCCGCTGCTCGCTTCGCCCGTGTGCCCGTCGTCATCGGCAGCCATCGTCAACTCGGAGACCTGATGACGGCCGCACAATTCCGCACGCAAGCGGCAGCCTTCCGCTGGTGTGACGCGGTCGTCTGCAACTCGCAAGCCGCCGCTGATCGCCTCGCTGTTGCTGGTGTATCGCGCGAGAAACTGGCCGTCATCGGAAATGCGTTGCCTGCCGAGGCATTTGAAGCCGCAGCCGCTGCGTTGCCACGTCGCCCCGGCGTCTTGCGGGTGGGGATGGTCGCTCGGATGAACGCGCGCTACAAAAATCACGCCGGATTCCTCCAAATCGCCGCGCAGATTCACCAGCACATGCCCAACGTGGAGTTCCTGCTCGTTGGCGATGGCCCGCTTCGTTCGGAGCTTGAGCAGCAGGCGACGACACTGGGCCTGAGCGAGCACGCCATCTTCCTGGGTGATCGGCGCGATATGGCCGCCGTGCTTGCTTCGATGGATGTGGCGGTGCTCACATCCAACTCCGAGAGCCTGTCGAACGCCATTCTCGAAGCCATGGCTGCCCGCCTGCCCGTGATTGCTTATAACGTCGGAGGCAACGCGGAACTGGTTGACGCGCAACGTGGGGCGCTCATCGCTGCAGGAAAGGAAGACGAGTTTGCGGCCGCAACCCTCCATCTTCTCGCCGATGCCAGTCTTCGCGGACAACAAGGCGCGAACGCCCGCCAGTTCGTGGAGGAAAGCTTCAGCCTGGATCGTGTGCGCCGACGCTACGAAGAGCTCTACCGGAATCTCCTCGAGAAGAAACCCGGGAGAAAGGTCACGGCATGAGCGCGCCCAATCCCCAGACGCGCAAGGTGAAGGTGGCCATCGTCGCGCCCAGCCTGCGCTACGTGGGAGGGCAAGCTGTGCAAGCCGACCTGCTCATGCGCCTGTGGCAGAACGATCCCGACGTGGAAGCGAGCTTCATCGCCGTCGATCCTCTGCTGCCCCGGGCGTTCGTATGGGCCGAAGGAATCCCCGGTGTTCGTACCATTCTCCGCGAACCGGTCTACTTCTGGCATCTGTGGCGCGGTCTCAAGGATGTTGATGTTGCGCACATTTTCGCGGCGTCCTACTGGTCGTTCCTGCTCGCGCCTGTGCCCGCCTGGTTGCTCGCGAAGCTGCGCGGCGCGAAGAGCATCATTAACTATCGTAGCGGCGAGGCTCGCGACCATCTGCGACGCTTCCGCTCCGGCAAGTTCGTGCTGTCGCGCGCTGACGAAATCGTCGTGCCCTCCGGCTATCTGGTCGACGTCTTCCGTGAATTTGGGCTGCAAGGCACGGTCGTGCCGAACCTCGTCGACCTCTCGAAATTCCGTTACCGTGAGCGCAATCCGCTGCGCCCGCATCTGGTCTGTACGCGGGGCTTCTCCGAATATTACAGCGTGGACGTGGTCGTCAAAGCGTTCGCGGAGGTGAAGAAGGAATACCCTGAAGCGCAGCTTGACTTGGTCGGCGGAGGACCGCTCGAAACCGCGGTGCGCAAACTGGTTGCAGATCTCAAGCTCAGCGGAGTGAACTTCGCGGGGGTAGCGTCGCGTCAGCAGATTGGCGAGTATTACGACCAGGCCGACATCTTCATCAACGCGTCCTGGCTCGACAATATGCCGGTCTCGGTCATCGAAGCCTTCGCGGCCGGGACGCCCGTTGTCACTACTTCACCGGAATCGATGCACTATCTGGTCGAGCACGAGCGCACCGGCCTGCTCTCGAAAGTTGGTGACGAGAAGGCGCTTGCCGCGAATGCAATCCGATTGTTGCGTGATCCGGTCCTGGCCAACGGAGTGGTCAAGAATGCCTACCAAGAATCCCGAAAATATATCTGGGAAGCAGTGCGCGAGCAGTGGCTCAGGGTGTATCAACAATTGGCAAGCGGCTAGTGCTGACTACCGACCACCGACTTTGTCTCCTCGCCCACCTCGCTGTGCGACTCACCCTCCAGACACACGCGGTGCCACAGTTCCAGATTCAGCAGACGCCAGATGCGATCGTAGTTGTCGCGATGCTTGTCGCGGTGCTCGTTGAAGAGCGTCTCAAGTGCTTCGCGACGGAAGTATCCACGATCGAGACTGCGCGGCTCGAGCAGGATCGAGCGGATGGTCTCCAGCCGCGGCCCGGCGAGCCATCCGCTCCACGGGGTTGGAAAGCCCAGCTTCGGTCGGTACAGAATCTCGTGCGGCAGCAGATCTTCCACCGCCTTTTTCAAAATCCGCTTGCCGGCCAGCCCGCGGATCTGCACCTCGCGCGGAATGCGAGTGGCAAACTCCACCAGTACGTGATCGAGGAAGGGAACGCGGCTCTCGATTGACGCCGCCATGCTCATGTTGTCCTGCTTCATGAGCAACTCCACCAGGTAGGTCTTGACGTCGGTGTAGAGCAGACGTTGCAGCATCGCGCCGCTCGACTGGGTTGCTGACTGCTCCCAATACGACAGCACATTCTTGTACGCCGTGCTCGGCGCGTACTGCTGCGCAAACTCGCTTGTCAGCAGTTCGTTCTGTTCAGCGGCACCGAAGGCAGAAAAGAAGTTGTCAAAATAGAAGGAATCCCAGGCCTCACCATCTTTACCGATAAACGTATGTTCGAGCTTCCGCCGCAGCGTGGCTCCGAGCAGGGAAGAGTGGGCAACCGATTTTCGTAAGCCGCGCCGCACAAAGCTTGGCACGACGCTGCGGTACGCTTGATCCATGGCTGCATTCTTCAACGTGAACGCGTAGCGCGTGTATCCCGCCAGGGTTTCGTCGGCACCCTCCCCTGTCAGCACGACCGTCACGCGTTCCCGTGCCAGCCTGGCCACGAAATACAGGGAAAGGCTCGACGGCCACACGATTGGCTCGTCTTCATGCCAGATCAAATGCGGAAGTGCGCCAAAGAAATCCTGCTCACTGACCAGCACTTCATGATGTTTCGACTTGATGTGCTCGGCGACCATGTGCGCGTACGGAAGCTCGCTGTAGGTCTGTTCGCTGTAGCCAACGGAGAAAGTCTCGACGGGCTCACTGCGCATTTTTGTCATCAGGGCCGCTACCGCGCTCGAATCGACACCGCCGCTTAGAAACACGCCCAGCGGCACATCGCTCATCAGGTGGCTCTGGACCGCCCCCTCGAGCAGTTCGCGATAGCTGCGAACGTAGTAATCTTCGTCTCGCGAGTCGTGCGGCTTTGACGCATCCAGATCCCAGTACTGACGGATCTGGGGCTTTGCATCCGGGCCGATCGTCATCGTGTGCCCGGGCAGCAGCTTGCCAATCCCCGAATAAAAAGTCTCTTTCCCAGACAGATACCCGAAGGCCAGAAACTCCGGCAGCGCCTCGCGGTTAAACTCCGGACGAATGCCGCCGTACGCCAGGATCACCTTAATTTCGGACCCGAACAGCAACCGCTCCGGCGTCAGCTTGTAGTAGAGCGGCTTGATCCCAAGCCGGTCGCGTGCGATGAACAAAGTCTTCGTGTTTCGATTCCAGAGCGCGAAGGCGAACATGCCGCGCAGGTGCTGGACGCAATCCTCGCCATATTCTTCGAACAAATGAATGATGGTTTCGGTGTCACTGTGTGTGCTGTAGGAATGCCCGCGCGCAATCAGTTGCTCGCGCAAAGCCAAGTGGTTGTAGATCTCGCCGTTGAACACGATCCATAGAGAGCCATCTTCATTCGAGATCGGCTGGTGTCCGGTTGCCAGATCGACGATGCTCAACCGCCGCATGGCAATTCCGAGGGAACCATCAGTGTAGAAACCTTCATCGTCGGGACCTCGGTGCGTCATCACGCGGCACATCTCGCGCAGCGCCGACGCGCTCGCCCGGGTGTCGCGAGCGAATTCAAGAATCCCGGCGATCCCGCACATTCAATGTTTCTCCGCGCATGAAGAAGTTTGGTTCGACGAATCGGAGCCCGGGTGCGCGCCGGTCAGTTCTTGAAACCGGGGCGAAAGAGAGAACGGTTCTGGTTCCGCGTTGATCCATCCGTCTTGCTTGCGCCACTCGAAGTAGGCAGATGGCTTTGTTGCCTTCAGCATTTGCTCTCCCTGCCACGCGACCGAGCTTCCACCGACCGCGATCAGCTGAATGATTTTCTCTTCCCAGATCCGGCAGTACAGGACCTCGGCGTCCGAGGACCAGGGACCGAAGCTCCACGGCTGCTTGTCGAGTGCAAAGAAGAATCCGTGGGTTTCATGCTGGTTCTGGAGTTCATACACCTGCACGGCGGCGTGCGTCATGCTGACCAGTCGACGCTCGTGGTCAGTGCTCTCGGTGTTGGTTTGCGCGATGAGAACCGTAGCAAGCTCGGCCGGGAGCTTGACACGTGTTTCACACCGCGCGACCGGTGCGGATTCGAGCCGGCCGTACGCCGGGGAAAGCAGGCCTCGCGTGATTTCCGTTTTCCATGCCGTCTGTGCGGGAACAATCAAGCGCAAAATAGGCTCGTCTGCCTTCGCATCTGGCTTTGACGCAACCAACTCTCTCTCGCCCGTTTCACGAAGCGAAAGGTCGCTGGCGAAATGCCAGTGAACCTCCAAGCCGTGTTCCGAAGTCCCCGACGCAACATCGCGCACCAGCCACATCGTACCGTTCACGCGGAAAATGCAGCGCCGATGCGTCGCAGGATCCGTCAGCCTCGAGTATCCGTTGTGACTGCCTCCAAAGTAAGTAAAAGTCTTCCCCATAACCCAATTCTCTACGCGTGTCGTCGGGATGTCGGTCCACGAGAAGGGCTCATCAGCTTTGGCCTGATCCAGGTGGTCGATGCGCAACGTGTTATGCGCTGAAGTCCCGCGAAATGCGTTGCGATCCGCCGGGTCGGACGAAATATAGACGCCGCTGCCCGAGTCCACCAGCCAGCGCGTTCCGTTCATGGCCAAGCGCACACTGAGCGCATCGGCATGGCCGTGGCCACATCGGCCCACACCTTGCGGACCGGCATCGATCACCATCTCTTGCGGCCAGGGCTGCGAATCTGCCAGCAGGTAGAGACCACCATCCGGAAAAGCAACGGATTGCAGCGCTGGCGTTGCCCGCTGGCGTGCAAACTCGGCAACCGCGCGGTCCCCAAACAGCCAGATAGATTCTTCGGTTAGCCGCGCCGCGGCCAGGTCGTCCCGATTGCAGGCGAGAGCGCCAATGGCGAGCGGATCAGTCATGTGCTCGGTGCGGTTGCGCCGTGGGTTGAACAAGCGTCCGCCATCGTCATCCCCAAAACCTTCCGCCGGGCCTGCCTGCGCGAGTGCCTCGACGACATTCAACATCTGGAGCAAAACCTCATCGTAGGCCGCGGGAATGTGTACATCGTTCGCCGCCGCGAGAAGACGCGCGTACACGAAGAGGTCGAGCGCATAAACGTGGTAGTACAGCGACTGCTCGAAATAAACACCACCGGGCCGAACCTGTTGCCCCGCCTCGTGCAATACGATCTTCCATCCCGTTTTCTTCCAGCGCGAAGCGCGCGGCATTTGCGGGTACAGCGTACCCAGGAAAAACATCGCCACCGCCTCGCCAAGCAGATGCGTGTTAGGGGAGAAATAAGTAGACAGATAACGCTCTATGTATTGTCCATGGAAGGCGAGCGCGGACAGAAGGTCCGCGCGAAACTCGGCGGACTGCGGCGCATCCGCGAGCAGGTGATCCACCCACGTCCACGACAAACTGCGAAACGCAACTTCCAGCGTGCTGCCCCAGTTGATCCCCAGCGGATAAGGATTCGCTTTCATCCAACTTCGCCACTGGGTAATCAATTCACGGATATATTTCTCGTCCTTTGTGAGCAGCCAAGCCTTTGCAAGCGTAACGAAATGCTGATGCCGGTTCAGTTCCCATGTGACTTTATGGTCACCGACGAGCGCGAACTCAAGAAAGGGAATCTCGAACCACGGATTAAGTGGCGCCCGCTTCCGATGCACGAGATCCAGATGCCAATCGATCTCCGGGCCGCAGTCGAGATTGTCGTATCCAAGCAGGCGGAAACGATGCTCGCAGATCTCATCCGCCTCGCGCACAATCTCCGCAGCTTCGTTCGGAAGATGGTGGCGCAGCAACTCTGCCCGCTCCGCGGCCCCACCGCCCGTGAAGAAAAACTGCGCGGTCTTCGTCGCTGGCGTGTTCAGGCGAATGGTCGGTGGCCGAAGACCCAAACGGTGCCGAAGGAGGTCGCTGCGCTTTTGGATTTCCTGCCTCAAACGCACGCGCGCTTCTTTCCCGTCCATCTGAGCGAGGCGCGCCAGCTTGTTGTGCCACCGTGAGGTCACAGATTTTCCTATCTTACATGCCGGGCAGTCCGGGCCTTTGCCGACTGGAAACCCCGAAGTGATTCGAACCCGCTGCCTCAAATCTTGTCCCGCACGGCACGTTCCAAGTGCCGGGAAAAAAGGAAGTTGGGCAACTCTTGTAAATGCCTGCCCCTTCTTAACGTTCGGTCCGGTAATGCTCCTGTCTAGGAATTCCTGTCCCTACAATTTGACCCAAGTGCGTTCCCTCTAGTGGAAATATTTGTCCACTATTTGCCATCAGGTCAGGTCTGGACTTCAGAGAGTTTTCAGGATAGTCTGTAACACATTGAAAAGACGGATGTTGTCTTGATTGTATCGGACCGCTGGCATCACCGATGGAGAGCGGGTTGCTCTGGTTCTTGCACAGGGCGGGAGTGACCAACAGGGGTTAGGAGAGCCGGATTGAGGTCGTCAGTCAGCATCTTCGGGTTGGGATACGTCGGGTCGGTTTCGGCCGCATGCTTTGCGTCGATGGGGCACAAAGTCATCGGCGTGGACGTTAGCCGCGCCAAGGTGGAGATGATGGCCGCGGGCCGCACCCCGATCATTGAAGCCCGCATGAGCGAGTTGGTCGCGGAAGCGAACAAGGCCTGCCGTCTGCATGCCACCACCAATGCGGCCGAAGCAGTGCTGAATTCTGAAGTGTCATTTGTGTGCGTGGGTACTCCGAGCCTGAAGACCGGGAAACTCGATCTGAGCCACATTGAGAACGTCGCGAACGAGATCGGCGTGGCAATCCGTCAGAAGAAAACTCCGCACGTGTTTGTGTTGCGAAGCACGGTGCTGCCGGGTACGACCGAAGCGATCGTCCTGCCGATTCTTGAAAGCAAAAGTGGAAAGAAGTGCGGCCAGGACTTCACCGTGTGCTACAACCCGGAGTTCATGCGCGAAGGCAGTGCGGTTGCCGACTTCCTGAATCCGCCCTATACGATTCTTGGGGCCAGCGATACGAATCATCTTGCGCCCCTGCGCGAACTTTACCAGGGTACCCCTGGAACGCTCTACGAGACGACCATCCCAGTCGCCGAGATGGTCAAGTATTTCTCCAACTGCTACCACGCAGTGAAAGTCGGCTTCGCCAACGAGATGGGAACCCTGTGCAAGTATCTCGGGGTGGACGCGCATGCGGTCACGAAGATCTTCACGTCGGACACGAAGCTGAATATCTCTCCGGCGTATCTCTCTCCGGGATTTGCGTTCGGCGGTTCCTGCCTGCCGAAGGATCTGCGTGCGCTCACCTACAAAGCGAAAGAACTGGACCTGAAGCTGCCGCTGCTGGAATCACTGATGCCCAGCAATGCCGAGCACATCGATCGCGCGGTGGACATGGTGCTGAGCACGGGCAAAAATAAAATTGCGCAATTAGGATTGAGCTTCAAGGCTGGCACCGACGATCTGCGCGAGAGCCCGCAGGTTCGACTGATTAAGCGCCTGATGGGAGAGGGTCTCGAAGTGCGCGTGTGGGACGAAGACGTTTCACTCGGCCGCCTGGCCGGTGCGAATCGCCAGTACATCGAGCAAGTGATTCCGCATATCGGATCGGTGCTTTCGACCGATCTGGAAGGCGTGCTGCGGTCGGCCGAGGTCGTGATTTTGGGCAACAAGTCGGCCAGCAAGGAGCAACTGGCCAGGTTCTTGCGGCCTGAGCAGGTCGTGATTGACCTCACCCACCTGGACCGCACGAAGCGTCCGGAGGGCGCGAAGAGGTACGAAGGCATTTGCTGGTAGACGGAGCGACTGGGAGACCGATGAAGCTTCACCAGATCGATTACAAAGCGGCGGACTGGAAGCAACTCGACAGCTTCGCCGACCGCACTGTCTTCCAGACGCGCGCGTGGCTCCACTTCGTAGCCGAGTCGCAAGGTGCTACGCCTGTGCTCGCGGAAGTGCGCGAGGGCAGCGAGGTGGTTGGCTATTTCACCGGGCTGACATTTTCAAAGTTTGGCATGAAGGTGCTGGGCAGTTCCTTTCCCGGATGGACGACGCCGTACATCGGGTTCAATCTCAGGCCTGGGGCGTCACGTCGAGCGGCGCTCGGAGCGCTTGAGAAGTTCGCATGGGACCACCTGAAGTGTCTGCACATGGAAGTCTCCGATCCGAATTTTACGTTTGACGACGGTGACGCGCTGGGATTCAACGCGGAATATTACGGCTCCTATCGCTCGGACCTGACCAAGCCGGAAGACGAGTTGTTCAGTGGGATGGACAGTTCGTGCCGCCGCTGCGTCCGCAAGGCGGAGAAAAGCGGTGTGAAGATCGAAGAAGCACACGATCTTGCTTTTGCGGATGAATACTACGATCAACTCAAAGATGTTTTCGCCAAGCAGGGTCTTGTGCCTACTTACTCCGTGGAGCGAGTCCGCTCGCTGGTGAAGAATCTTGAGCCGAGCGGCAATGTGTTGCTGATTCGCGCGCGCGATCCGGAAGGGAAGTGCGTCGCGACTGGAATTTATCCCGGCTTCAAGAGGATTGCGGAATTCTGGGGAAACGCCAGCTTCCGCACGCATCAGAACCTGCGCCCCAACGAAGCCTGCCATTGGTACGCGATCCGCTACTGGAAGAATCGCGGCGCAGAAATTTTCGATTGGGGCGGCGAAGGGACGTACAAGGAAAAATACGGCTGCACGCCTCACCGTGTGCCGTGGTTTACGAAGTCAAAATATCAGATTGTGGGTACGTTGCGCAACGAGGCGCGCAATATGTTCGCGCGCAAGCAGAAGTTTCTTGGATGGCTGCAGGGGAATCGTTCGGCTGCCGAGCGCACTCCGGCGGAAGAATAAGGGGAACAGGCAATGGCGTTACTGGTTCGAAGGGCATTCCGGCATCTTTCGCGCGTGAGTGACGTGTTGCTCCGGCGCACGTTGCTGGAGCGGGAAATCACGATTTTCGACGACGACGTTTTTCTGACTTCGTACCCGCGATCTGGCAACACCTGGACGCGGTTCCTGGTAGGAAACTTTGCGAATCCCGATGAGCCTGTCACCTTCCTGAACGTAGAACGCCTGGTACCCGATATGTACAAGACCGCCGATTGGGTGCTGCGGCGGCGTCCGCGCCCGCGCGTGTTGAAGAGCCATGAGTGCTTCGATGCCCGCTACCGCCGGGTGATCTACATCGTGCGCGACCCGCGCGACGTGGCGATTTCGAACTACCACTGGGAGATGAAGCTGCGCTCGGTGCCCGAGGGATGCCCGATCGATGAGTTTGTGCCGCTGTGGATGTCGGGCAATTTCTGGCGGCGCATCGGTTCGTGGGCCGACCACGTCAACAGCTGGCTCGCGACCCGCCAGGGGCACGAAGGTTTCATCATGATGCGGTATGAGGATCTGCAAGCCGACCCGCAACGCGAACTGGTGCGAGTGGCGGACTTTATGAGGATGGAACCGGATCCGCAGCGCATCCATCACGCCATTGAACTCAGTTCCGCCGCCAACATGCGCAAGATGGAAGAAACGCAGGGCAAGAAGTGGGTGGCCACGTTCCACACCCGCTCGGACAAGCCGTTTGTGGGCAAAGCGTCGTCGGGTGGATGGCGGACAGTGCTTCCTCCAAAGACGGTTGCTTACATGGAGGAGCATTGGGGCTCGATCATGAAGCAGTTGGGCTATGCGCTATCCACAGAGGTCGAAAAGAACGCACCGGTAGCGACGCACGCGGGGCAATAGGATGGGCGGGGACGCCCGTCTCTCCAACGTGACATGGGCTCTAGAAGTTCCTGGGCAGTCCGTCGCCGTCGGCTCTTGTGAGATGCATGCGGACTCGCGTCTCGTCGAAGGGAGCCAGTAGTTCTGCGAGCTTCTTCGATGCTGCGAAGAGGAAGTTAGAAGGCGCCGAGAGATACCCCGCGGCCTTGAAAGCGCTGCCCCAGTCTTGATGACTCTGATTGGTGAGAATCAGGTCAAAGCCGTGGCGCTTCAGTGTTTCGGTCGCAGCTCGCACCACCGGAAGAAATTCGCCTGGAAGCGCCCAGCAGTCCACAACCGAGCCGACGCGCAGGTTGCCGTATTTCGCGTCTTTGCGGCGCTCGCCGACCACAGCCCAGCCAATCGCGCTGCCACCTCGCTTGATCTCAATGCGGGTGAGATGTGCCTCGGAAGGCGGGTACAACACTTGGAGGGCCTCGCGGTCCCGTACTGCGGTGAACGAGCAGGCTTGTCGAGCCCGATCCCACAGGAGTTGAGCATTCTCATCAAATGTCGCAACCGAATCAGTTTCAGCTCTGGTGGCGCTCGGAGCGGTAAGAGCGCGATAAGTCTGGAAAAGTTTCGAGCCGGCCCATCCCAGGCCGGTGACGGCGGCAAGGTCCATCACGATTGTTCGCCTGGCGGACTCGCGAAGCGTCTGCATTTGCCTCAAGAACCTCGTGGGGTTCAGCACGCGGAAGAAAAATGGCACGAGGCAGTGCGCCCATCCCAGACGGATCAGCATTTGCGGCAGCGGCCGGTCGTAGCCTCCCATGCCGAGACAGTAGAGCAGCGGGGCCCGCTGCATGGCATCGCGCAGCAGGAGCGTCCCGACCACGGCGTGCGCTTTGTTGACGATGCCTTCGGAGAGCGGGTGGTGATAGTAGGCAATGGAGCGAACTTGTCCGTCGGGGAAGAGGAAATCTTGGGTTTTGAGCGCGTAGCCGCCGCGGACCTTGGTTCCGTCTAGGCCGTTATCGATGGCGACGAAGAATTCGTTATAGATGCGGGAGTTAGAAGTACGCGGGAGCCAGCGCGGTTCGGCAGAACGATAGAAGACCGTGTTCTCGTCTTGGCCGGCTTGGCGAAGGCGCTGGTTGAATTCGGCGACGGCGGGTTCGTGCTCGGGGCGGTAGGGTTGGATGACGATGGGCATGAATGAGACGCAAGATTCACCGCGCAGGCGACTGGAGTCTCTTCTCGACCAGGGTCGCGGCCGCGCCTATGGTTTTCATCTGCTCGATGTCTTCGGGAGCGAGTTGCACTCCGAACTTTTCTTCGATGGCGAGCACGAGGTTAAGGTGCTGCATGGAGTCCCAGTTCTCGACGGTTTCAGGCGATGAGTCGGCGCTGATCTTGCCGGCGGGCACGCCGAAGATGTCGGATGCGATCGCCTGCACCTGCTCAAAGGTCGAGGTCAATTCTTCCCTCCGTCATGCACTCCCAGCTTAATCCAGTCGGGCGAGCGCAGGGGAGAGTTGTTGAGGTCAAGCGCCCAGAGTGAACCAGAGCCGTTATTTTCCTGACGCTGAAACCCGTGCTGTTCGTAGAAGTCGCGGGCGGGCGCATTCTTTTTCGTGGGCAGGAACCATCCGACCAGGCGCTTGCAGCCGCGTTCGGCGGCGCTCTTTGCGATGTGGGCGAGAAGCGCCGTTTCAACTGTCCGTCCGATGACCCGGCAACTGAGGAGAAACGTCTCCACTTCGCACTGTTCGCCCTCGTCGTGTGCGATGGCGACGCCGACGAGACCATGGTCGCCGAAGCGGTCTTTCACTCTAATGGAGAAGACGTGCCAGTCCCGGCGCGCGGCCATTTCGGCGATCTGCTGCTCCGTGTAGCGGCGGGTGGTCAGGTTGAACTGGTTCGTCTTCTGCGTGAGCTGCGCGACGCGCGCGCGCGTGAGTTCAGTGACAGCTTCGAGCTCAGCTTCCTGCTCAAGGTAGCGAAAGAAGTCTTCCTTCGACTGGAAATTCTGTTCGGCACCGGCCCGCTGGCGCTGCTCGGCATACATGGAGGTGCGCCGCTGATCTTCCGCCGAAAGTGCCAGGCGCTCGAAGACGGGACAATCGCGTACGGCGACGGCGTATTCAAGAGGATTTTGAGGCAGATCGATGACTGTGACTTCCGGGAGTATGGAGCGAACCTGCGCGCGCTCGAAGGAATTATCGTCGAGGAACGCGAGCGCATCGACGCTGATGTTGAGTTCCCTCGCGATCTCACGGAGGTTCTGTGCCTTATCAGTCCAGTTGATGCGCAAGGCGGCAAAGTGTCTGGGCCGGACGAGCATACCCGGGTGCTTTTCGAGCGCTTCCATGGCGTCGTCGAGATTGTTTTTGCTGCAGATAGCGAGCAGGATGCCTCTGCGAGACAGGTCGAGCAGGGCGCGATGCAGTGCCTGGTAGGCGGCGCCAGGGTATTCCGGGCCGACCTTGATGCCGGTCATGCCATCTTCACCGATGACGCCGCCCCAGAGTGTGTTGTCGAGATCGACGACCAGGGCTTTGGCGGTGCGGCCGGTGAGCGGGACGAGGAAGCGCATCCACTCCCGCGCCATGTGGAGAAGATGATCGGCGGCGATGGGCAGGCGCGCCATCAGCCACTTGCGTTCGTCGTGCCAGCGCTGGCTGCCGTAGCGGGAGACGAGAGCGTCATAGTCAAGGACATAAACACCGCGCTCCCCTGCCGCGAAGCGTCGTAGATCGGCGTTGATCTTGCGAACCAGTCCGGACTGGCCGCCTTCGGACTGGCTGTCGACCACGCCCAGGCTTGGATGGCCGGGCCGCCCGAGTGAGTGAACGATAAGCGCAGCCTGACTGTGTTGGCGGAACCCCGAGATCGACTGTTCGAAACTCCGTGTGACGCGATCCGACGCCTGCTGTGCGGCATCGGGCGCTAAATCGGCAAAGTCACGGGCAAGGTCGGGCGCGGCTTCTTCGGTGCGGACCGCAAGGATAACGGCGTCGGGCGCAAAGCGGTAGAGCGAACTGTTGGCGTCGACAATGTCCTGCACGTACGTGCTGAAATCACCGACGTGGACTTCAAGATCGATGCCGTACGCAAAGGCATCCGCACGCAGCAACGGGACGATGGGTTCAACGGTGAACGATCGCAGAATCGCGAGCTTGAATTTCGCCAGTTGCAATTGGTGGCGAAACTGGTCGACGCGTGTGGTGACGAAACTGGCGACGGCTGATCCGGGATCGCGGCGCCAGAGTTCGGCGAGCCGCCGCGCGGCGGGATCGTAAGCACCTTCGGCAATGAGCCGGTCGATTTCCGCGCGCAGGTTTGCCGGGCTGTGCTCAGCGGGCATTGCTCAGAGACTCCAGGTACTCGATCAGAAGGCGGTTCTTAGTGTAGACCCAGGCGATGCGACGCCCACCAAAAGCGACGGCAGGCGTAGGCTGGCGAGTGACGATCGCGCCGAACGAGCGGGCACGACTCAAGGCCTGTTCGAGATCTTCTACGACATAGCAGACATGGTGCATGCCTCCGCCTTTTGCGGCGAAAGACTGCACGGGTGATTTCTGGTCGGCGGGTTCGACTAGCTCCCAGAGAGGGTCCCCGGCGCGGTGACTCTTGAGGAAGGTAACGCGGACGCCTTGGTTGGGATCATGGAAAATGTGAGCGTCCCAGTCGGCTTGCAGCATGTCGGCGAAGGCTTGTACAGAGTTCTGGATCGACGGGACGACGAAGCCGACGTGGTGGAAGGCACCTTCCGGCTGCCAGGTTAGGGAGATGGCGTTCATGGTCAGAGTTCGGAGGCGCCATACATCTGGGGACAAAGTGCCACCTCGGTACCCAAAACCAACCAGGCGTTCTGAGAAAGAGCCATAGTTATTCTCAGGAACGGATCGACTCGGCCACGGGTGTGGACTCATCGGCGAGCTCCAGTGCGGACAGGTCGGCAAGACGCCCGACTGACGTGTGCAATTTCAACCAGAGCTTACTGCCGAGGAATCTGGGGTACATTGCGCGCATCCACGCGGCGCGCAGGCTCATGGGCCGCTCGGATTCGGGCAACGAAAGTTCGTACCCCGCTTCCTCCAGACACGTGCCGACTGCCCCTTCGATGGCGGCTACGTTGAGGTGCGACAAGCGTTCTTTCCAACGGCCGAGCGGATTGATTTTTCCGTTTACGGCTTCCTCGCGGAAAGAGGAATTGGTTTCCGAGAGGCGGCCGAGTCTGGCGCTCTGGATCTGGTCATAGTCAAGATCGTGGTCGATGAAACCACCCAACCTGCGCAGGGTCTCGTGGGGACTCGTGATCAGGTCTTCAT
>Ga0209698_10000509_pt1 | contig 44645 bp, 35 predicted proteins | sample LitLauG_LLR_2012_FD_187203 | JGI IMG/M metagenome (GOLD analysis project Ga0209698, IMG submission 187203) | Freshwater sediment microbial communities from Pennsylvania, USA - Little Laurel Run_MetaG_LLR_2012 (SPAdes) (version 2) | ecosystem: Environmental > Aquatic > Freshwater > Creek >... | reverse complement strand
GATTGCGAACGCCGGCGCTCGGCTGGACCGCCTGCCGATCGGCCCATTCCACTACCGCATCATGTGGCTGATCGGTATCGGCATGTTCTTCGACGGATTTGACATCTATGTCGCGGGTACCGTCCTCGCATCGACGCTGAAGAGCGGCTTTTCGACACTGGGGCAGAACGCCCTTTTCATCTCCGCGACGTTTTTCGGCATGATGCTGGGGTCTTTCCTGACGGGGTTCCTTGGCGACCGGTATGGCAGGCGTTTTACCTACCAGGTGAATCTCCTGGTCTTTGGCCTTGCATCGCTTGCCGCGGCGTTTGCGCCCAACATGATGGTGCTGATTGCCTTGCGTTTCATCATCGGCCTGGGTTTGGGTGCCGAAAACGTCGTTGGCTATTCGACGCTAACCGAATTCGTACCTGCGCGATCGCGGGGCCGGTGGCTCGGTTTCATGGCCGTCTTCGTGGTTACGGGCCTCCCGGCGGCATCGCTGCTGGGTTATCTCCTGGTTCCGTCGCTCACCTGGCGCGTCATGTTCGTCGTCGGCGGTCTGGGAGCGCTGATCGTCTGGTACCTGCGCAAGGGCTTGCCCGAATCACCGCGCTGGCTTGAATCCGTTGGCCGCAGCGACGAGGCCGATGCGCTGCTGCGGACGATCGAGCAGACCGCCTCCGGCGGCGGGCCGCTGCCGGAGCCGGCACCACCTGCGGTGGAGGCGCGGCCGGTTCAATTGTCGATGCTGTTCAAGCCGCCGCTTCTGGCCCGCGCCCTGGTTGGCTGCGTGTGCCTCATCGTTATCAATACGCTGCTATATGGATTCATCACCTGGCTCCCGACATTCTTTGTCAAGCAGGGCCTGAGCATCGCAACGTCGTTCGGCTACGCCTTGCTGATGGGTCTTGGTGCCCCGGTCGGTTGCGCGATCGGCGCGCTGACGGCCGATCGTTGGGGACGCAAGCCGACCATCGCCTGCGCCGCCGCGATCGCGATCGCGTTCGGGTCGATATATCCGTCCATCACCGACCCCTTCCTGCTGCCGATCGTCGGATTTGGGCTCACGGTTCCCATCTATGTGCTGGTAGCGCTGCTGTTTGGAATCTATATCCCGGAGCTCTTCCCGACGGAAATCCGGCTCCGTGCGGCCGGGATATGCAACAGCTTTGGCCGCGGCGCGACGATTGTCACGCCCTTTCTCGTCGTCCTTCTCTTCAACAGCGGCGGCGTGGCTTACGTCATGGCATTGATGATCGCACTGCTCGTGGCCCTCATAGCAGTCGTTCTGCTTTTTGGCATCGAGCCGGCCAGGCGGCCGCTGGAGGATGTTCATCCGGTGGTAGAACCGGAAGCCCAGCCGCTCAAGGTCTGAGCATTTGCGGAATACAACATGGCCGAGCCGCACGATTACACGCCGCCGAAGGTCTGGACCTGGGTCAAGCCCAACGGCGGCACATTTGCCAGCATCAATCGGCCGATATCGGGGCCCACGCACGAAAAGAACCTGCCGCTGGGCCGCCACCCGCTCCAACTCTATTCGCTCGGGACCCCGAACGGCGTCAAGGTCACGATCCTGCTCGAAGAATTGCTCGCGCTCGGCCATTCCGGCGCCGAATACGATGCCTGGCTGATCAGGATCGGCGACGGCGACCAGTTCAGCTCGGGCTTCGTCCAGATCAACCCCAATTCCAAGATCCCTGCGCTGCTCGACCGCAGCGTTCCCGATCCGATCCGCGTATTCGAGTCCGGCTCGATCCTGCTGTATCTGGCGGAAAAATTCGGCGCCTTTTTGCCTACGGACATCGCCTCCCGCACGCAGACCCTGAATTGGCTGTTCTGGCAGATGGGCAGCGCTCCCTACCTGGGCGGCGGATTCGGCCACTTTTATGCATACGCGCCCATGAAGATCGAATACGCAATCGACCGTTTTGCCATGGAAGTCAAGCGTCAGCTCGACGTGCTCGACCGGCGGCTTGCCCACAGCGAATTCCTCGCCGGAAACCAATACAGCATCGCGGACATTGCCGTTTTTCCCTGGTACGGGGTTCTTGCAAAAGGCTGGCTGTACGGCGCGGCGGAGTTCCTGAGCGTGCAGGAATACCGCAACGTTCAGCGTTGGGCCGACGTCATCCTGGCAAGGCCCGCAGTACGGCGCGGGCGGATGGTCAATCGCACGAGCGGTGAGTTGTCCGAACAACTCCATGAGCGCCACGACGCGGGCGATTTCGATACCAAGACGCAGGACAAGCTTGCCGGACCGTCGTCCTGAGGACGATCACGGCACCGGCCCGACGGCGCGAAGGTCGGTTCCCTCGGTGCGCTGCCAAACAGACCATCCGTCCCTCCAGCCTCAAGCTTGCGCTTTGAAACGCGACCTTCGGAGGCAACGATGGGCACGATCCTGCTCGTGGTGCTGATACTTCTGCTCATCGGCGCCTTCCCAAGCTGGCCGCACAGTCGCGGCTGGGGCTATTACCCCAGCGGCGGCCTGGGTTTGGTGCTGATCATCGTCGTCGTGCTTCTGGTCATGGGCCGAATTTGATTCAATCTCGCGCTGCCAAAAAGGAAAATTCATGAAATCCGCTACCGCCGGGTCCTTGCTGTCCCTGGGCCTGCTCCTTGCTCCCTTGTGCGCCCTGGGCGCCGACATGTCCACCGACACGGCCGGCGAATATCTCGATGACGCGGGCATCACGGCAAAGGTCAAGGCGGCCTTTGCCGAGGACAAATGGGTCAAAGGCCGCAACATCAGCGTGCGCACCGACAATGGCGTAGTGGATCTGACGGGAACCGTGGGTGATGGCACCGAATCGGAACGCGCTACCGAGCTGGCTTCCCGGGTAAAGGCGGTCAAGGCGGTGCACAACAACCTCAAGATCGCCGGAAAATAGTTTCGCCCGGCTGCCGTCACCAGACCGTCCACGCGATGCGCGTGCTGCACGGGTTTCCCGGTCGGGCACAAGGGCCCTCATTCATCAGTAACGCAGGTGCGCCAGCGCCGCCGTCACGCGTCGATCGAGGTCCGCACCTGCGTAAGCGGTGAAGTCGTGGGGTACCGTTGCGCTTAGGGCGCGCAGGCTCGCACTGCCGAGGTGGGCCTTGAGTTCACCCAGGAACGGATCCGAAGCGATGAGCGCCACATCGCCAAACCGGCCCTCGGTTGCCGCCACTTCCAAATGCCGGGATATTTCCGCGGCGAAGGCGGCCAGTTCCTTGCGGTGCGGCGTGGTGTGTGGTGCAAAGGCGGTTCCGGAGCGGCCGGGATCACCGTGCGCCTTTTGCGCGTGTCCTTCCTGGTCGGATGTCAGTTCCGCGGCCTTCTCGCGGCTTTGCGGATGTACCAGATCGAGCAGTTCCAGCATGTGTCCGCTCTCGACCTCGCGCTCGAATACCCGCGCACGTGCGGCATTGGCCAGTACGATCCAAGTCTTTTTCATGCGTCGGCTCCCGATTTACGCCACGGCGGTCTGGTTCCTTAGCGAACCACGTCGTCAGCGCCGTTGCTCCATGGTAGGCGGTTCGGGAACCGCCGGTCGATAAAATCTGCCGGTTTGTTGATCTGCGGCGCATTGCCCCTGCACGGGCCAGGCAGCGCGCCAACGCAAGAAGGGGCGCACCGCCGAGGCGGGCGCCCCCTGCAAGATCGCGGCACGGGAAGTTAGACCGCTGCTTCGCGCCGTCAGGAGCCGGTCATGCACCTGCCCGGGCCATCGCACGCCAGACGCGAATTGCGAGCCATTTTTCCCGGATTACTGGTCCAGATCCTGCGGCGAAATGATGGCGACGCCATTGGCGCTGGTGGTGCTCGCGACACCGCGCAGCGTGAAGTTGCCGTCCTCGTCCACCTTGAAGACCGAAACGTGCGAGGCCGTGCCATTGTTGTCGATTACCGCGGCCAGGCCGCCGCGCACGGCGATATCCGTGGGACTACCGGTGAATTCGGCGATCACCGGCGCATCCTGTACGATTTTTTCGCCATAAACGGCGTACCGCGATACCGATTTGCTGGGAGAGTTCGCCGAAAACAGGAACGGGCCGTCCAGCGCAACCCAGCACGGCGCGTGCTGGGTTACCGACGGTGTGACCGTCAGAACTTCCTGGTTGCGCACGAGGCTGATTTCGTCGGCGTGGGCTATGGTCACATAGGCATTGTTGCCACGGGTGGCCAGGCCGAAGGGAGCGTTGACGTTGGCCGGGATATTGCCGACCGTCGCCGCGGCACCGGTGACCGCGCCGTGGGCGTCCAGGTTGACCGTTTCGATGATGTTGTTCTTCTCGCTGATGATCAACTGCGTGCCGATCACGCCCACCTGCGCTGCCGAACCGTCCGCCCTGACCAACGCGGCGACGCCGTCGGCACTTTCGCTGATGCCGGTTTGGTCGAAGGCATGCGACTCAACCTGCGTAGTACCCAGGATATAAAGATGGTCGTCGCTGAAAGCGACGCTGACCGGGCTGGAACCGGCTGGAATGATTTGCGAAAGCGCGATGCTGCCGCGCGCCGCATCGGCGGCAAACACCGAGACCGTGCCGGATCCGAAGTTGACAACCGCAAGACGCCCGTCGCGGTAAGTGACGCCGCCGGCATTGCCCCCGACTCCGCCCTGGCCCTGGGTCGGAATTGCCCGCAGGAAACTGCCGGTTGAACTGAACACGAGCAACTGATTCCGGGTGGCGTTCGACGCCGTCACCACCAGGCTGTGTTGATTGATTTCAGCCGATTGCGCGCTGGTCATCGCGCCGCACGTTGCCACCATGGTTCCCAGGCCCAGCAGTATTTTCTTCATTTGATTTCCCCAATCGTCGAATATGTGGCGGCGCGGAGTGCACCGCCATCCTGGTTGAAATTTGTCGTGCCGGTGTTTCCGGCTGACAGTTAATTCGCCGCAGGGACGCGCAGGGTTACAGCCCGGAGAAAAAAATGCGGCGCGGGGCGACAGGCGCGGGCCGGCGAGCGGCTTTCCGCCGCTACCGCGTGCTGTCCGGACGGGAAGCGCCTTCCTGCTGGCAGGTGTGGCGCATACTCGCCCTTTCCGTCACGGGATGCGCCCTGCGGGGCTAAGCGTCCATGCCCGGCTACAGCACCAAGCAGGAAGACATCGCCGTTGCCGGAGTGGAGCATCTTGTAATCCGGTCGCTGATCGACAGGCAGCAGTACTCCGACCCCGACGGCGATGCCGACCGGGTCGGCATTTCCTCGGCCGCCTGGCCGCTCTTCGGATTGCTGTGGCCGTCGGGCTCCCATCTTGCCGCGCGCATGGCAGTGCGGCCGGTGCGCGCCGGCGAGCGCATCCTGGAACTCGGTTGCGGGCTTGCGCTGGCCAGCCTGGTGGGTCACCGCCGCGGCGCCGACGTCACTGCCAGCGATTGCCACCCGCTTGCCGGGGCATTCCTGCGTGAAAATCTGCTGCTCAACGGACTGCTGCCCATGAAATACCGCCATGGCCGGTGGGGCGGCGGAGCCGGCCTGCACGGCGCAGGCGGGTTGGCTGCCGACCAGTGGCAGTCGTCACTGCGCGGCGAATGCGCCGTTGCCGGCCGCTACGAGCTCATTATCGGCAGCGACCTGCTGTATGAGCGCGACGAGCGCGGCGGCCTTGCGCAGTTCATCGCGCTGCACGCCGCGCCGGATGCCGAGGTCTGGATCGTCGACCCCGACCGCGGCAACCGCGCGGCCTTTAACCGGCACATGGCCGCATCGGGCTTCGAACGCGACGAGATACCGCTATGGCGCGCGGCTGTTGAAGGTGTCGCGGCGTACAAGGGCCGTTGCCTGGTCTACCGGCGGCGACCGTAGACCACAGCACGCGCTGCCGAACCGTGATCGAGGTCCCGCGCGCCTGCGGCGGCGCCGGCGATCAACCTGCAAGGCGGGCTTCTATCGCATCGCACGCGCCGGCAACGCCATCCTGCTCCGTGAGGCGCTTTCCAGCCGCTGCGGCAGTGCGCGCCAGCGCAGGGTCGTCGAGCATTGCGGCAATGATCGGCGCCGCGTGCTCGGCGCTGAAGTCCTGCCGGCGCATGCGCTGCGCAGCTCCCAGCCGCACCATGCGCTGCGCATTGTCGAACTGGTCAAAGCCGAACGGGACGATCAGCATGGGCCGACCCGACCGGGCGGCCTGCGCCAGCGTGCCGATGCCGCCCTGGTGGACGATCAGGCTGGCATGTGCGAAGAGCGCATCGTATGCAACGTAGTCCACGACCTGCAGTGCGGGATCTGCCGTCATCGCCGCAAGCTGGTCGGCGCGCGATCCCGCCACCAGGACGGCGCGCTGCCTCAGCTGGCGGGCGATGCGTATCGCAACCGGGAAGAAGTCCTGCGCGATCTCAACAGCCGACGACCCCAGCGCGAATACCAGCGGCGGTTCGCCGCCCGCCAGGAAGTTGTCCAGGCGTTCCCGTGCTTGCGGATCGGCCGCGCCGTGTGTGTGGATGGCAAATCCCGTAGTCATGGTCCGGACCGGCCAGTCGGGCTGCCGCGCGGCGAAGTGCTCCGGGAACATCGCCAGCGTGCCGTATGGAGAGAACTGGCCTTCAAAGAGCGGATTGGCCGAGGGCGGCGCTATGCCCCGCAGACGGCACTGTTCATACACGGCGCGCACCATCGTCCTGGACCATTGCTTGGCAAGGCCAAAGGTCACGCGAAACAGCGCGGGACTGATGCGGTAGAGTTTGTCAAGGAAGGGCGCTGCGCTCAGGTAAGGCGGCTCGAAGGACGACATGAACGCCATCGGCGCCAGGGCCGTCGACAGCCACTTCCGGCCCATTTCCCGGCAGACGATCGGCGTGGCGTAGGTCAGCGGATGGGAAATTGCCAGGTCGCAGCCAGCCACCGCCGCGCGGGTGTCTTCGCAGGTTTGCGCGAAATCGGACATCATTTCGCGGATCAGGCGTTGCGCGCCTCTGCGCGGCTCGAAAATCTGCTCGATGAAGCCGCTGGCCGCCTGCGGCGTGACGTAGCGGTCCAGAGCGGATCGCAGCGGTACGAAGCCCAATCCAGCAGTCGCGACGCGCGGACCGTGGATCGGCGAAGTCGCCACGATGACGGCATGCCCGCGCTGCTGCAGGCCGTTTCCCAGCGCCAGGTATGGGTAAAGATCGCCCAGCGAGCCGAAACAGGTGATGAGTATGCGCGCCATTGCGCGCTAGCCCGGTGGCGCCTCGCGCTCGGCCAGGTGCTGTTCGAGCTGGCGCGCGGCGCCAATGAAGGCCGGCTGGTCGGCCAGTATCAGGTAGTTGGGCACGGTCTCCAGGTAGGCCGCGAAACGGCCCTTGCTCAGGAAGCGCTCCCGGAACGCATCGATGTCGAAATGGCGGCCCAGCTTGCCCACTACGCCGCCGCCAATGTAGAGGCCGCCGGTACTGCCGAAGGTCAGGGCCACGTTGCCGGCCACGCCACCCAGGAGTTTCGAAAAAACGCTGAGCGTCTGGTTGGCGGCCGTTCCGGCATTGGCGTCGGCCAGCGCCACCACGCTGGCTGCGTCATCGGTGCCCGGTTCCGGTTGCGTGCCCGCTATCGTGCAAAGCGCGCGATAGAGCAGGGGAATGCCCATGCCCGAAACCAGCCGTTCCGCCGATACGTGCGCATAGTCCTTCCACAATACTTGCAGGATCTGCAGTTCCAGGTGGCTGGCCGGGGCCAGCGTCGCGTGGCCGCCTTCGGTGGCCACCGGCTGCCAGCCGTGCGGGGTGGGAACCAGACCGGCGACACCCAGGCCGGTACCGGGCCCCACGACCGCCTTGACACCCGCGCGCCTTTCTTCATGCCGGTCGAGCCGCCGCAGGTCCGCATCGGGGAGGAACGGCAGCGACATGGCCAGCGCGGAAAAATCATTGATCGCCAGCAGCGTCCGCAGGCCCAGGTCGCGCCGCGTCTGTTCGATGGAAAACGACCAGCGATGGTTGGTCATGCGCACGTCATCGCCCAGCACCGGGGTGGCAATCGCGATCACCGCGTCGCTGACCGGCGGCTGCCCGGCTTCCCGCAGGTAATGCCGCACGGCATCGGCGATCGTCGGGAACTGCGCGCAGGCCAGCACGCTTACATCCGTGAAAGTGTCCGGCTGCACGTAAAGCGCGAAGCGGGCGTTGGTGCCGCCGACGTCGCCGACCAGCCGTACGGGGCTTGCCGCGCGGGTATTCATGGTGGGTCTCCCAGGTTGTCCGTGCCGGGGTTGGGGGTCAGAGCTCTTCGTGCCAGCTCATGCCGCTGCTCGAAAGCAGCGTGTTGGACGCAGCGGGCCCCCAGGTTCCCGCCGTGTATTGCTTGGGCCGGTCGGCGGCGGTACGCCAGCCTTCCATGATGGGTTCCACCCAGGACCATGCCGCCTCCTGCTCATCGCGGCGTACGAACAGCGTCAGGTTGCCGCGCATGACGTCCATGAGCAGGCGCTCATAGGCTTCGAGGCGCCGGGTCTGGAAGGTTTCGGCCAGGTCCAGGTTCAGGCAGACCGGACGCAGCTGCACCACGTCGCCGGGCTGCTTGGCCAACAGGTACATCTCGACGATTTCCTCCGGCTGCATGCGGATCACCATGCGGTTGGCCGAGCTGCCCGTCGGGTTGGGGAACATGGCCAGTGGCGGCTCGCGGAAATTGATCACGATCTCGGCCAGCTTTTCCTGCATGCGCTTGCCGGTGCGCAGGAAAAAAGGCACGCCGGCCCAGCGCCAGTTATCGATCTCCGCCTTGATGGCGACGAAGGTCTCCGTGCGGCTGTCCGGCGGCACGTCCTCCTCCTCGAGGTAGCCCGGTACGGGCTTGCCCTCGATGGCGCCGGCGCGATACTGGCCGCGCACCGTCTTGGCCAGCACCTCGTTGTCGCGTATGGGGCGCAGCGCGCGCAGGATCTTGAGCTTTTCGTCGCGCACCACGTCGGCTGATATGGACGCGGGCGGCTCCATCGCCACGATGCACAGCAGCTGCAGCAGATGGCTTTGCACCATGTCGCGCAGCGCCCCGGTCTTGTCGTAGAAATCCCCCCGGGACTCCACGCCCAGGTGCTCGGCCACGGTTATCTGAACGTCGCGCACGCATTCGCGCCGCCACAGCGGCTCGAAGAGCATGTTGCCAAAGCGCAGCGCCAGCAGGTTCTGTACCGGCTCCTTGCCCAGGTAATGGTCGATCCGGTAGATCTGCCCTTCCTGGAAGTACTGCCCCACCTGGTCGTTGATCTGGCGCGACGAAGCCAGATCATGGCCGAGCGGCTTTTCCATGACCACGCGCGAACACGGCGTGACGAGACCGGCGGCGTGCAGATTGCGGCTGATGTCGGCAAAGAGCGAAGGGGCCGTCGAGAGGTAGAAGACCCGGTCGACGGCATCGCGGCCATGCAGGCGCTGCGCCAGCGCCCGGTACGACGCTGCGTTGCTGGCGTCGATGGTGCAGTAGTCCAGGTGCTCGGCGAACGTGGCCCAGTTTATGGCGGAGTAGTCCTTGCCCAGGTGGATTTCTCCCTGCTCCTGCGCCAAAGTCCGGTAGGACGCCGTGTCACGGGCTTCGCGGGCGACCGCGATGATGCGCGTGCCCCCCGACAGCAGGCCGTCGCCGTGAACGTGGTAGAGCGCGGGAAGAAGCTTGCGCATGGCCAGGTCGCCAGTGCCGCCGAAGATGACGAGGTCGATTTGCGCGGGGCTTTGCATTTGTCACGCTCTCCGGTTGGGTGCCGCGCGTGCGGCCGCCCTTAACGATACCGGCTGCGGGCGCAAAAACTGCCCGATCGGGGGCCGGCGAATGCGAATTCCGCTTTCAGCCCACCAGGGCAGCGCTCTTGACCTGGGCCCAGACCCGGCTGCCCGGCGCCAGCTGCAGTTGCTCGCGGGAGCGCAGCGTCACCCGCGCCAGCAGCGCTGACCCGCCCGCGTCCAGGCGCACCAGGACGTTGGCCGGGTTGGCTGTCGGCGCAAACTCCACCACCGTCGCGGCCACCCGGTTCAGGATGCTGCTGTCCTCGTGCAGGCTCAGGGCCAGGCTGACATCGCGTGCGCGAATGCGCAGGCGCACCGCCGTGCCCAGCGCCAGGGATTCCAGCGGCACCAGGATCCGGCCGCCGGGGAAATCGAGCTGCGTGAGGTGGTAGCGGGCGTCATGCGCGGCCGCGACCGCGTCGATCAGCACGCCCCCGTCTTCGTCCTGCGCGATGGGCAGGTCGACACGCGCCAGGGTAGCCGCGAGCGGTCCGTTCGCCAGCACCGTGCCGTGCTGGAGCAGCACCAGATGCGCCGCGAGCGCCACGATTTCCTCCATCTGGTGGCTCACGTAGATCATGGGGATGGCCAGCTCGCGCTGCGCCGTCGCTAGGAACGGCAGGATCTCGCGCTTGCGTCCCGCGTCGAGCGCAGCCAGCGGTTCGTCCAGCAGGAGCAGGCCGGGACTGGCCAGCAGTGCGCGCGCAATGGCAACGCGCTGGCGCTCGCCGCCCGAAAGCGTGGCCGGCGCGCGCTCGAGCAGCGTGCCGATATCGAGCAGCGCGATGGCCTGGTCCCATTGCACGGTGCGCGCCGCCGCCACGGTGCGTTCGTAGCCGAACGCCAGATTGCGCCGCACGCTCTGGTGGTTGTAGAGGCTGGGCTCCTGGAACACGTAGCCCAGGCCGCGCTCGTGCGTGCGCAGGAATATGCCGCGGCCATCGTCCTGCCAGGTACGCCCGTTCATTTCGATACGGCCTCGCGCGCCCGGCTCCAGCCCCGCAAGGCACCGCAGCAGCAGGGTCTTGCCGGCACCCGAGGCTCCGAATATGGCGGTGATGCCGCTCGCCGGTATCTCGAAGGCCGAGTGCAGGCGAAAACCGGGGACATCCAGGCGCAGGTCGGCGCGGATCACGTCAGAACAGCCGAACCGGCGCACCGCGTCCCGCTTCCAGGCGGTACAGGGTCAGCAGCGTGAGAAAGGAGAAGGCCAGCAGGCCGCCCGCCAGCCAGTGGGCCTGCGGGTACTCAAGCGCTTCTACGTGGTTGTAGATCTGCATCGACAAGGTGCGCGTGGCGCCCGGTATGTTGCCGCCCACCATCAGCACGACGCCGAATTCGCCCAGCGTGTGGGCGAATCCGAGGACGGCAGCGGCCAGCAGGCCGGGCCTTGCGAGCGGCAGCGCCACGCGGAAGAAAGCATCGAGCGGGCGCGCGCGCAGGCAGGCGGCCACTTCAAGCGGCCGCTCGCCCATCGCCACGAAGGCATTGCGGATAGGTTGCACCACGAACGGCAGCGAATAGAGTACCGAGCCGATCACCAGACCGGAAAAGTGAAAGGACAGCAGGCCCCACCCGGCCCAAAGGGTGAACTGCCCCAGCGGGCCGTTGGGGCCCAGCGCAACCAGCAGGTAAAAGCCGAGCACGGTGGGCGGCAGCACCAGGGGCAGTGTGACCAGTGCACTCACCGGCGCCCTCCAGCGCGAACGGCTGCGCGCCAGCCACCAGGCGATCGGCGTGCCGGCGAGCAGCAGCAGCGCCGTGACCGACGCCGCCAGCACGAGGGTCAGCCCGATTGCGCTCCAATCGTCCGGTGCAAGGGTGTTCATGCCGCCGTCAGGCGGCGGCGCGGCCGCAGCACGCGACGGCGTCGCGCCCCGCTGCGCGCCCGTACGCGCGCGCGCGCGTCCATGGGTGCGCAAAATCCGGCGAGCAGCGCCAGCGATGCGTCGTCGGCCCGCGGCGGCGCCGCCGGTGCCGGCAGCGCCATCGCGATCGCCGGACGGGCGCCATGCCAGAACTTGTGCTTCGTCATAAGGGTTGCGCCATGCTCCATCATCGACCGTGCCGCTTGCCCATGAGTTCCTGATTTATTATCCGACAATTGCCCAACGCCGCGTTGCCGAGCCGCTGATTGCCGATGCGAGCGAGGGAAAACCGAGACCATGCCTTCCGAAAAAGCGCGTAACCGCCTGGCGCAGGAGTCTTCGCCCTACCTGCTGCAGCACGCGGCCAACCCGGTCGACTGGTTTCCCTGGGGAGATGAGGCCTTTGCACGCGCGCGCGAACTGAACCGGCCGGTGCACCTGTCCATCGGCTACTTCGCGTGCCATTGGTGCCACGTCATGGCGCACGAGTGCTTCGAGGATCCGTCGATCGCGCAGCAGCTCAATGCCGGCTTCATCAACGTGAAGGTTGACCGCCAGGAAAGACCGGATATCGACGACCTGTACCAGCGCGTGGTGCAGATGATGGGTCAGCAGGGCGGCTGGCCGCTCACCGTGTTCCTCACGCCGGACCGGGAACCGTTCTTTGCCGGTACGTACTTTCCGCCGGAAGACCGCTATGGCCGCCCGGCGTTTCCCCGCGTGCTGGGGGGGCTGGTGATGGCCTGGCAGAGCCGTCAGGACGAGGTGCGGGAGAACTGCGCCCAGTTCATGCGCGGCTACCAGACGCACGATGCCCAGCTCTTTGCGCAGTCGGGCAGCGCATCGGCCGATGCAGCGCCGGCGGCCCCGGCGGCAGCGGCGGGCGCGGTTATCACCGAAGCGCGGCGCACGCCGGGGGGCAATGGTGCCGCCGGGTCCGCTGCAACGGGGGCGGCTGCGGCGGCTGCGCCCGCCGACACATCGGCAGCGGACGCAACTCTCGCAGCGGCCCTGTCGTTCGCGCGTGGCACGGACCCCCTGCACGGCGGCCTGGGCAAGACGCCGAAGTTTCCCAATGTCAGCGCGTATGACCTCGTCCTGCGGGTGCTTCGCCGCACGGGACATCCGGAACTGCTTGCCGCACTGGAGCGTACGCTCGACCGAATGGCAGCCGGCGGCATCCAGGACCACCTGGGCGGCGGATTTTCGCGCTACAGCGTCGACGAGCGCTGGGACGTGCCGCATTTCGAGAAGATGCTCTACGACAACGGCCAGCTGGTGAAGCTCTACGCCGACGCCTACCGGCACGCGCAGCGTCCCCAATGGCGCCGTGTCTTCGAGGACACGGTAGGCTACGTGCTGCGCGACCTGCGCCATCCCGAGGGTGGGTTCTTCGCCAGCGAAGACGCCGATAGCGCGGGGGAGGAGGGCGCTTTCTATACGTGGAGCCCCCAGGAGGTGCGGGCCGTGCTGGGAGATGACGAGGCGTTGTTCGCCTGCCATGCCTTCGGTGTCTTCCAGCGCGGCAATTTCACCAACGGCCGTTCTGTCCTGCAGCGCAATGCCGCGCTCGATGCGGCGGACCTTGCCCACCTGGAGCCGCTGCGCCGACGCCTCTTCGAGGCGCGCCTGCAGCGTGAACGCCCCGGTCGTGACGAAAACATCCTGGCCGGCTGGAACGGACTGATGATCCAGGGCCTGTGCGCCGCCTACCAGGCCACCGGCGATGCGGCCAGCCTGGCGGCGGCCCGCAGTGCTGCCGATTTTCTCGCCCGCCATCTGGGCGATGGCCGCGGCGGGCTCCGGCGCGCGTGGCGCGATGGCGTGGCGCGGGTGCCCGGCTTTCTGGACGACTACGCTTTCGTGGCCAACGGCCTGTTCGACCTTTACGAATGCGCCTTCGAGCCCGCCGACCTCGAGCGCGCGATGGCACTGGTCGACCAGATCCTGGACCGTTTCTGGGACGATGGCCTGTACTACACGCCGCGCGACGGCGAGCGCCTGGTCCACCGCCCTCTGTCTCCCTTTGACAATGCCTGGCCGTCGGGAACATCCGAGGCCGTCCTGGCGTTGTTTCGCGCCGAAGCGCTGGCGGGCGCGTCGCGTTATGGTGAGCGGGCGCGGCGCGTACTCGAACGCCTGCAGCCGGCCATGCAGCGCAATGCCTTCGGCTTCGCCCACCTGCTGGCTGCCCGGGAATTTCAGGATTGGGGGCCGGTCAGCGTGCAATTTCGGGGCGGCACCCAGGCCGCTGGCGCGCTGATCGCCGCGGTTCACCGCCTCTACCACCCAGGCCGCGTGCTCGCCGTGGAAGGCCCGGCGCCGGGAGCCCCGCAGGAAGCCGGAGCTGCCATCGTCTGCCGCGATCAAACCTGCCAGCCACCGGTGACGACGCCCGAAGCACTGCAGTCGCTGCTGGCATGAAGCCAGCCGATGCAATTGCGGCGGCGACAGCGCCTGCCGGCGGATCCGCGGATCCCACCCGATTCATCCGCTGGCTGCATGCCGCCATGACGCCCTTTGCGCGCGTGCGCGTCGAGGGCCTGCAAAATCTCGATGCCGCGTCCGGCCTGGTCGTGGTGTGCAATCACGTAGGCTGGGCCGACCCCCTGTGGGTCGGATACGCCGCATTTCCCCGCACGCTGCACCAGATGGCGAAGAAGGAACTCTTCGAGACGCCGCTGGTTGCGTGGTTCGTTCGTTCGGGCGGCGGCTTTCCGGTCGATCGCGGGCGTCCGACCCCGGCCACGATCAAGCACGCGATCGGCCTCGTCGCATCCGGGCAGCGCCTGCTCATATTTCCGGCCGGCACGCGCGGTGTCGAGGATGCCGACAGCAAGCGGGGCGCGGCCACCATTGCCCTGCGGGCCGGCGTTCCCATCGTTCCGGCCTGTTTCCAGGGGCCCGATGCCCTGCGGCTTTCGCATCTGTGGCGCCGCCCGCCGATCCGCGTCGTTTTTGGCGCACCCATTGCGGTGCCCGACAATGGCGCGAGCGACAAAGCCACGGCGCTGCGAATCACCGCCGAGCTCGACGCTGCGATGAAAGCCATCCGCGAGCAGGCGGCAGCCCTGGCCTAGCACCATTTCCGGTGGAGATCTTTCTCGTCTTTCTGCGCCTGGGGCTGACATGCTTTGGCGGACCCGTCGCCCACTTCGTGATATTTCGTCGCGAGTTCGTCCAGCGGCGCAATTGGCTCGATGATCGTCAATTCGGACAACTGCTGACACTGGCCCAGGCTCTGCCCGGGCCGGGCAGCAGCCAGCTCGGATTCGTGATCGGACTGCTGCGCGGCGGCTGGCCCGGTGCGCTGGCTGCCTTTGCGGGCTTTACCTTGCCCTCGGCGCTATTGCTCCTGGGCTTTGCCGCGGCGTTGCCCCTGCTCTCCGGCCCCGCCAGCCATGCGGCGCTGCACGGGCTCAAGATCGTGGCGCTGTCCGTCGTTGCCTTCGGTCTCGTAGGGATGATCCGCTCGCTGTGTCCCGACACGACGCGGCGTGCGATTGCCGCCACCGGCATCGTGCTTGCATTGTCGATCGGCCACGCGTGGGTGCAACTGCTCGTGGTTGCGCTGGGCGCCACTGCCGGCGCCGTACTGTGCCGTTCGGTCCGGCCCGGCCCTTCGGGGGCATTCACGCTGCGCTACGGCAGGCGCACGGCCGGAATGCTGCTGCTGGTCTTCCTGCTCCTGCTCATCGGCCTGCCGGCAGGAGCAGCCCTGAGCGACGGACCCATCCGCTACGCCGACGCCTTCTTCCGCACCGGCGCGCTCGCCTTCGGCGGCGGACATGTCGTACTGCCGCTTCTGCAGGACGCCGTGGTGAAGCCGGGCTGGATCACCGCCGCCGATTTTCTGGCCGGCTACGGTGCCGCGCAGGCCGTGCCTGGTCCGATGTTCGCGCTTTCGGCATACCTGGGGGCGCGCCTGCCGGGCACCGGCGGCGGCATTGCCGGCGCGAGCATTGCGCTGGTGGCCACGTTCCTTCCCGGCTTCCTGCTGATTGCCGGCGCGCTGCCGTTCTGGCGCGATCTGGCTGCCCACCCGGTTGCAGCCCGCGCCATCGCAGGCACCAGCGCAGCAGTGGTGGGACTGCTCGCGGCGGCCCTTTACGATCCCCTTTGGGTAAGCACCGTGCACGCACCGGCCGACGTGGTCATTGCGGCTGCCGGGTGCCTTGTGCTGGCGCGCTGGCGCGCCTCTGCGCTGGCCGTCGTGCTGCTGTGCGTGGCCGCCAGCCTGGCCATTTCACGGTTCTGAGGCCTTGTCCGCGGGCTCCCAGAGTTCGTGCATTGCCGCCGTGAAGCGCTGCGCTATGCCGGCAGCTTGTGGCGTCCGGTGATTGCGGGTTACCCAGCGGCCTGCCACGAGTACGTCGCGGAACGGCCGGTTAGGGCTGCTGAAGACCATCGCGTCGAGCGTGTGCGACGCGGGTATGCCCAGCATGGCCGGGGCCGCGGTATCGACGACCAGCAAGTCGGCACGCGCCCCGGCCTGCAGCCCCCATCGCTCCAAGCCTGCAGCGGCCGCGCCACCGGCGAGCGTGCGCGACCAGAGCCGCGCCGCGGTTGCCGGCTGGTTTTCCTGCGGCGCCGCGGCCACGCAACGCACCTGCCGCGCAAGCCGTTGGCCATACTCCAGCAGGCGCAGCTCCTCGAGCACAGAGCGCGTCGCGTTGCTGTCGGATCCCAGCGAAAGGGGCACGGCGTGGCGCAGCCAGCCGGGCAGATCGGTGAGGCCATCGCCCAGGTTGGCCTCGGTGCTCGGGCACAGGACCACGCCTGCGCCGCTGCGCGCGATGGCGGCGATCTCGCTGGGCGTGCTGTGCGTGGCATGCACCAGCTGCCAGCGGTGGTCGAGTGGCGCATTGCGGCACAGCCATTCGATGGGGCGCAAGCCGGTCGCCTCGAGGCAATCGTCGACTTCCCGGGCCTGTTCGGCAATATGGATGTGGATGGGCGCCGCATCGCTGCCGTCGATCAGTCGGGCTATGGACTCCGGGCTCGCGGCGCGCAGCGAGTGCAGTGCCAGGCCGACGCGCAGGGCCGGACCGCGGCCACCGCGCTGCGCGGCATCCGCATCGCGCCGCAGCGCGTCGCGGGTGGCCAGCACGGCCGCGGCATCGGCCCGAAACCGCCGCTGGTCTTCGCGCAGCGCAGGCTGGGAGAATCCGGCGCGCTCGTAGACCGTGGGGAGCAGGGTCAGGCCCATTCCGGTTTCGCGCGCGGCAGCGGCCAAGGCCAGCGCCATGGTGAGGTCGCCATCGGCGTAGGCGCTGCCATCGGCTGCGTTGTGCAGGTAATGAAATTCGCAGGTGTGGGTGTATCCACCACGCAGCATTTCGACATAGAGCTGCGCCGCAATGGCATGTTGCTGCTGCGGTGTCACGCGCAGTGCCACGCGGTACATGTGGTCGCGCCAGGACCAGAAGTCGTCCTGGTCCACGCTGCGCCGTTCGGCCAGGCCGGCAAAGGCCCTCTGGAATGCATGGCTGTGCGCATTGACCATGCCGGGAACGGCAGGTCCGTCGAGCACGAACGCGCCGGGCGGACATGCGGCGCCGGGCTCGACCCGAGCCCAGTTGCCGTCCGCTCCCGCATGCAGGAGCACCCCTTCCTGCCAGCGCCCATCCACCCAGGCCCGTGCCGCCCAGAGCAGCCCGGCGGCATCCGGATCGGCACTGCATTGCGCCTGCGCCGCTGGGCGCAGCGCCTCAGCCATTTTGCGAGCCCCAGTGCAGCATCGTTGCGGCCAGTTCACGCAGCACCGGCCTGAGGTAGATGGCCCTGCCTTCGTCGACCTCCCACGGGGCCTGCTCGCGCATGTAGCAGCTCCAGCACATCTCGAGTTGCGCCGCGTGGATGCCGGCGTCGGGCCGACCGTAGGCGCGGGTAATGTAGCCGCCGCGAAACCGCCCGTCGACCACGCTGGTATAGCGCGCGGCACCGGCGAGCACGGCGGCCAGCGCATCGCGCAGGCCGGCCGCGCAGCTCTGGCCGCCCGCAGTGCCCAGGTTCAGGTCGGGCAGCTTGCCCTCGAAAAGCCAGGGCAGTTCCGAGCGGATGCTATGGCCATCGAGCAGCAGGGCATGGCCGTGCAGGGCATGCAAACGCGCCAGTTCGGCCTGCAGGGCATCGTGATAGGGCTGCCAGTAAAGGCTGCGCCGGCGCGCGATCTCCGCGGGCGCCGGCGCGCATCCGCTGCGATACAGCGGCGTGCCGCCGAAGGAGCGGGTAGGGCACAGCTCCGTGTTGTTGGCGCCCGCATACAGCGGGGCGTCCTGCGGCGGCCGGTTCAGGTCGATGACGTATCGGCTCAACTCCGGCACCAGAGTGCTGGCGCCCAGATCGGCGGCGAAGTCATACAGCCTGTCCAGGTACCAGTCGGTGTCCTCGAGCAGCAGAGCCTGGTCCGTGTAGTCCGATCGCAGTTCATCCGGGATCACGGTGCCGATGTGCGGCAGGCTGATGAGCAGCGGCGTGCTGCCCTGCTGCAGGCGGTAGCCCGGCGTGGTCATGCCTGTGACCGTCCTGCGGCGGCGCGTTCGACGCCGCCCTGCACGACGCGGCGGCACGGGTTGCGCCCGATGGCGTAGGCAAGCTCGGCCGGTTCGGTGGCATCCCAGACGACGAAATCGGCGCGCATGCCCGTGGCCAGTGCGCCGTGCGTAGCGCCGAGCCCGAGGGCGCGCGCCGCCTGCGCCGTGATGCCGCACAGGGCCTCCCAGGGTGTCAGGCCAAAGAGAACGCAGGCCATGTTCAGCATCAGCTGGATAGAAAGTATGGGCGAGGTGCCCGGGTTGTGGTCTGTCGCGATGGCCATGGGAACGCCGGCCGCGCGCAGTGCCGCAACCGGCGGCAGGCGGGTTTCCCTGAGGAAATAATAGGCGCCCGGCAGCAGCACCGCCACCGTTCCGGACGCCGCAAGGGCCTCGACCCCTCCCTGATCAAGGTACTCCAAATGGTCGCAGGACAGCGCGCCAAAGCGCGCTGCCATCGCGCTGCCGTGCTGGTTGCTGAGTTGTTCGGCGTGCAGCTTGACCGGCAGGCCCAGTGCCCGTGCCGAGCGGAAAACGCGCTCGACCTGGGCGCTGGTGAAGCCCACGGTGTCGCAGAAAGCATCGACTGCATCCACCAGCCCCTGGGCGTGCAACTCGGGCAGCCAGGAGCACACGGCGTCGATGTAGGCGTCGGACTGCCCCGCGTATTCGGCGGGCAGCGCGTGCGCACCCAGGTAGGTGGTGCGGACCTCGACGGCGTGCGCCCGCCCCAGTGCGCGCGCCACGCGCAGCATCCGCGCCTCGTCCTCGAGCGTTAGGCCATAGCCGGACTTGATTTCAACCGTGGTGACGCCTTCCTGCAGCAGATGGCCCAGGCGCGCTCCGGCCAAGTCCTGCAGCTGCGCCTGGCTTGCCGCGCGCGTTGCCGCCACGGTTGCGCGGATTCCGCCACCGGCCCGGGCGATATCGGCGTAGCTTGCACCCTGCAGGCGCATTTCGAACTCGCGGGCCCGCGAGCCGCCATAGACGAGATGCGTGTGGCAGTCGACGAGTCCCGGAGTGACCAGCGCGCCGCCCAGATCGATGCAGTCGTCGCAGCCGCGCGCCAGTTCCGCGGGCAAGCGATCGGCCGCATCGGCCCACTGCAAGACCGAGCCATCGGCAACCAGCGCGCCATGCTCGATGAGCGCGGGCTGGCACGCTGAGTTCATGGTGGCAAGCCGGGCATTCGTCCAGAGCGTCTTCATGGGTGCGTTCATCGATCTGCGGTACGCAGGCAGTGTGCCTGCCAGCGCGCGTGAAAGCCAGCGCCGCCGGGCCCCACGCCGCACCGCTGCGCAGCGCGGGATGTGGCCCTGCCGGCTTCGATGGGTGCCAGGACGGTGCCGCGCTTTGGCAGGAAGCGAAATTTCGCGGGGCAGCCGCCAGCGTCTTCCGCGGAAGGTTCATATTCTGACGAATATCGCGGTTTGCGCCGCAGTGCGGCGGCGGGCGGCGATAGACTGTCGTGAATCCCGGAGATGGAGCGTAGACCATGGAAGGTTCCCATGCTGAAAGCACGAGCGGGACGCGCACCGTGCGCGCGCCGCGTGGCAGCGAACTGAGCTGCCGCAACTGGCAGGTCGAGGCGGCCTACCGGATGATCCAGAACAACCTGGATCCGGAAGTTGCCGAGAATCCCGCGGCGCTCGTGGTCTATGGCGGCATCGGCAAGGCGGCGCGCAACTGGGCGTGCTTCGATGCCATCCTGCGGTGCCTGCGCGATCTTGCCCCCGACGAGACGCTGCTGGTCCAGTCGGGCAAACCGGTGGGCGTATTCCGCACGCACGAGAACGCGCCGCGGGTGCTCATTGCCAACTCCAACCTGGTACCGCACTGGGCCACATGGGAGCACTTTCACGAACTCGACCGCAAGGGCCTGATGATGTTCGGCCAGATGACAGCCGGCTCCTGGATCTATATCGGCAGCCAGGGCATCGTCCAGGGCACCTACGAGACCTTCGTCGAGGCCGGCAGGCGCCATTACGGCGGCTCCCTGACCGGCCGATGGATCGTCACCGCCGGCCTGGGCGGAATGGGCGGCGCCCAGCCGCTGGCAGCCAGCTTTGCCGGTGCCAGTTCGCTCACGATCGAGTGCCAGCAGAGCCGCATCGATTTTCGCCTGGCAACCCGCTATGTCGATGAGCAGGCGGGCGATATCGACGATGCGCTGGCGCGCATGGCGCGATATTCGCGCGAAGGGCGGGCGGTATCGGTGGCGCTGCTGGGTAACGCCGCGCAAATCCTGCCGGAGCTCGTGCGCCGCGCCCGTGCGGGCGGCATGCGGCCCGACATGGTCACCGACCAGACCTCGGCCCATGATCTGGTCAATGGCTACCTGCCGGCCGGCTGGAGCGTCGACCGCTGGCGCGATGCGCAGAACGATCCGGGTCAGCATGCTGCGCTGGCGCGGGCCGCGGCGCAGAGCTGCGCTGTCCACGTTCAGGCCATGCTCGACTTCCAGTCCCTGGGCGTACCCACGTTCGATTACGGCAACAATATCCGCCAGGTCGCGCTTGACGAGGGCGTTGCCGACGCCTTCGCATTCCCGGGTTTCGTGCCGGCCTACATCCGGCCGCTCTTTTGCCGCGGCAAGGGTCCGTTCCGCTGGGTCGCGCTTTCCGGTGACCCGGAGGACATCCGCCGTACCGACATCAAGATGAAGGAACTCTTTCCCGGGGACGTGCACCTGCACCGCTGGCTCGACATGGCGAACGAGCGCATCGCGTTTCAGGGCCTGCCCGCTCGCATCTGCTGGATCGGGCTGGGCGAACGCCACCGCGCAGGCCTGGCCTTCAACGAGATGGTCCGCAGTGGCGAACTCAAGGCGCCCATCGTCATTGGCCGCGATCATCTCGATTCGGGCTCCGTCGCGTCACCCAACCGCGAGACCGAGGCCATGCGCGACGGCTCCGATGCCGTTTCCGACTGGCCGCTGCTCAATGCCCTGCTCAATACGGCAGGCGGGGCAACCTGGGTATCGCTGCATCATGGCGGCGGCGTCGGCATGGGCTATTCGCAGCATTCCGGCGTGGTGATCGTGTGCGATGGCACGGACGATGCGGCGCGGCGCCTGGAGCGCGTGCTGTGGAACGATCCGGGCACGGGTGTCATGCGGCATGCCGATGCCGGCTATCCCGATGCCATTGCCGCCGCCCACGAACAGGGCCTGAACCTGCCCATGGTGGGCCGCTGATGGACGCCACGCTGCAGATCCAGCCCGGGTTCCTGACCCTGGCGCAGCTGCGCAGCATGCACGCCGGCGCGGTTCGCCTGGCCCTGCCCGAGGCGCCGCGCCAGGCCATACGTGCCAGTTCGGAACTCGTGCAGCGGGTGGCCCTTGGTACGGAGCCGGTCTACGGCATCAATACCGGATTCGGCAAGCTCGCCGACAAGCGCATCGACGACAGCGCCCTGGACGCGCTGCAGCTCAATCTCATCCGTTCCCACAGCGCCGGCGTGGGCGAACCGCTGGGTGCGCCGGTTGTTCGGCTGATGCTGGCGATCAAGGCGGCCAGCCTGGCACGTGGTTATTCGGGGGTGCGTGAAGCGCTGATCGATGCGCTCATCGGCGCCTACAATGCCGGCGCACTGCCCTATGTGCCGGCTCAGGGATCGGTAGGCGCCTCCGGCGACCTTGCGCCCCTGGCCCACATGACCCTCGCGCTGATGGGCGAGGGCGAACTGCTGCAGGACGGCCTGCGCGAGCCGGCGGCGGCCGGCCTTGCGCGGCGCGGCCTCGCGCCGCTGCGGCTGCTCGCCAAGGAGGGCCTCGCGCTCATCAACGGCACCCAGACGTCCACGGCCTTGGCGCTCCACGCCTTTTTTTCATTTGCTCCCGTGCTCGAAGCGGCGCTGATCATCGGCGCGCTCACCGTCGATGCCGCGCGCGGCAGCGACGGGCCCTTCGATCCGCGGATCCATGCGCTGCGGGGGCAGCCAGGCCAGATCGATGTTGCGGCGTGCTACCGCGCCCTGCTGGCAGGCAGCCCCATCCGCCAGTCCCACCTGACCGGGGACGACCGGGTGCAGGACCCGTACTGCCTGCGCTGCCAGCCGCAGGTGGTGGGTGCGTGCCTCGACCAGTTGCGGCACGCCGGGCGCGTTCTGCTGTGCGAAGCCAATGCGGTCACCGACAATCCGCTGGTGTTCGCGGACGATGCGGAACTGGTCTCGGGGGGCAATTTCCATGCCGAACCGGTTGCCCTGACAGCCGATGCGATGGCCGTGGCCATCGCCGAAGTCGGGGCGATTTCCGAACGGCGTATCGCCATGCTGATCGACGCCGGCGTTTCGCGCCTGCCGCCCTTTCTCAGCGCCGATCCGGGCCTCAATAGCGGTTTCATGATCGCGCATGTCACGGCCGCGTCACTTGCCAGCGAGAACAAGTCGCTGGCCCATCCGGCCAGCGTCGATAGCCTGCCGACCTCCGCCAACCAGGAGGATCACGTGTCGATGGCCACCTTTGCCGCGCGTCGCCTGCAGCGGCTCATCGACAACACCGCATACATTCTTGGCATAGAATATCTGGCTGCAGCGCAGGCGCTGGAATTCCTGCGGCCCCTGCGCAGCTCGGCGGCGCTGGAGCAGGCGCATGCCTTGCTGCGCCGCTGCTGCCCGGCGATGAACCATGACCGGTACCTCGCGCCGGATATCGAACACGCCGCCGCGCTGGTGCGGGACGGATCGGTAGCTGCCGTGCTTGGCGCATTGCCGGACCTTCCGCTGCTGTGGCAGCCCGCCTGAGGGCGCAACGGCTTTGCGTGCCTTTGCCAGCGTGCCGCCGCCCCGGCCGCTTCCTGGGCCCCGGCCGGGCCCCCGGATGCGCAATGGCGGGCGGGGTACTTGAACTTCGGGTTCCGGACCGCATCTAACGTCCGTAACGCGGTTTTTGGTTTTTGCTTGGGGGGCCCGCCATCCGGCGCGCTCCGCCTATCAAAGGATACCTGCCAACATGAAACTGCTTGCCAGCATTGTTTTCGCGCTTGCCATCCTGGGCCTTGCTCCCATGGCACATGCGGAAGATCCCAGCCTGCACGAGGTCTACCAGGCCATCCATTCCGGGCACCTGAACGATGCGCAGTCGATGATGACCCGGGTCCTGCACGACCACCCGGACAGCGCCAAGGCCCACTACATGGAAGCCGAGGTCCTGGTGCGCCTGGACCGCGCCGACGAGGCCCAGATCGAACTCGATCACGCCGACCGACTTGCCCCGGGCTTGCCTTTTGCCACCCCCGAGGCGCAGCGCAGCCTGCGCGGCCTCATCGCCGAACGCAGCCGTGCGCGATCGGGCGGCGTGGAACGCAGTTCCGGCGTGGCCAGCGCCGCGCCGGCCTCGGCGTCGGTGCCGTGGGGCCCCATCCTCATCGTGGGTGGCGTGGGCCTGTTGCTGTTCCTCTTCCTGCGCGCACGCCGCCAGGCGGTGCTCACGGCGGCGCCCGGCACGCCGGGCATGGGCCCCGTGGGCACGCCGTACGGCGCCGGACCTTACGGTGGGGCGCCGTATGGTGCAGCTCCCGGCATTGGTTCGGGGATAGTGGGTGGGCTTGCCACCGGCGCCGCGCTCGGTGCCGGCATGGTGGCAGGTGAAGCCATCGCCCACGAATTCATCGGCGGCCACGACCGGGGCGGCGGCGAGCTTGCCTCCGGAGGCGGCCAGCGTATCGCCCCCGACGATGGTGGCGGCACCGACTTCGGCGTAAGCGGCGCCGATTCCTGGGACAGCGGTTCCAGCGACATGGGTGGCGGCGGCGGTGGCGGGGACTGGGGTTAATCCCCGCTGCTGATCCAGCGCGCGAATTGCGCATGTTGTTCCGTGCTGAGGCGCAGGCCGAATTTGGACCTGCGCCACAGCACGTCTTCGGCGCTCATCGCCCATTCGTGTGCGATGAAGTGACGCGCTTCGGACTCATAAAGCCCTGCGCCAAAGTGCCGGCCCATTGCGGCCAGGTTGCGGGTGTCCGCAAAAATGCTGGCGGCCCGGCTGCCATGCCGCTCGAAGAGTCCCCGCGCGTGTTCCACCGGAAGAAAATGCGCCTGCGCCAGGAAGCGGGCGTGGGCCGCGTCCACGTCGTCGGCCGCCAGATCGCCGCCCGGCAGGGGCGTATGCCCCGTCCAGGCAGGACCCATCTGCGGAAACACCGGCCTCAGCAGTTCGATTGCCTGCTCGGCCAGGCGCCGGAAGGTGGTAATCTTGCCGCCCAGAACCGTCAGCAGCGGTCCGGCGCCCTGGGCGTGGGTGGCGGCGGCTTTCCGCGGCGGAACCCCCGCCAGATCCAGGACGTAGTCGCGGGTAACCGCCGCCGGATTGTCCTGCGCATCGTTGACCAGGGCGCGAACACCCGCGTAGGAATGCACGACGTCGGCCGCCGTGAGCGAGCAGCGCAGCTGACGGTTTGCGGCCGCGCACAGGTAGTCGATTTCCTCCGCGGAAACTGCCACCGAATCGGGCGGGCCTGAATAGTCGACATCGGTGGTGCCGACCAGGGCAAGGCCGGACTCGTACGGCGTGACGAAGACCACCCGGCGGTCGGTGTTTTGCAGCAGGAACCCATGGTCGCCCTCCCAAAACCGTGGCACCACGATATGACTGCCCTTGATGAGACGGATGCGGTTCGCCCGGCCGCTTGCGTCCAGTCGTCCTGCAATGGCGTCGACCCAGGGTCCCGCGGCATTGACCACTGCGCGCGCGGTGAGATCAATCGTGGTTCCCAGCTGGCTATTGCGCAACCGTGCCTGCCAGAGCCCATCGCGGAACTGCGCAGCGACGAGCTCATGGCGCGTGAGGACTCCTGCGCCGAGCTCGCGCGCGCCCAGCGCGTTGAGCACGACCAGGCGCGCGTCGTCGGTGCGGCAGTCCGAGTAGATAAAGCCGCGGCGCAAGTGCGGCTGTACGGCACGGCCTTCGGGCGCTGTGTCGAGCCACAGGGAACGCGAAACCGGCAGCCGGCCGCGGTGCGCGAGGTGGTCGTAAAGAAACAGCCCCAGCCGCAGCAGCCAGACCGGTCGCATGCCCGGCACGTGCGGCAGCACGAAGTTCAGGGGCCGCACCAGATGCGGCGCGACACGCAGCAGCGTTTCGCGCTCGCGCAGCGCCTCGCGCACCAGGCGCACCTCGCCATGCTCGAGATACCGCAGCCCGCCGTGAATGAGGCGGCTGCTGCGCGAGGACGTACCCTGTCCCAGGTCGTCCTTGTCGCACAGGACCGCGCTCAGGCCGCGGCCGGCCGCGTCGCGCGCGATTCCCGTGCCATTGATGCCGCCGCCAATCACGAGCAGATCCACTGCAGGCGCGGCAGGACCTGCGGGCGGCTGGCCGGCAGCGGGAGTGGAGATCATGCGCGGTTCCATCGGTGCGCGCGGAGCGCGCCCTTGCATCGTATCGGGCGACCATCCTGCCACCGTTTGGCGTCGGCATTTTGGTCAAACGGACAGCGATTTTGGGTCTGCGGCGGGCTTTGCGCCCGGAAGGGTCGAATCCTGCGCTAAAATAGCGCCCGTTCCATCGTCAACCGGCGACTGCCGCGGCTTTGGAATGATCCAGGCGTCCCGCCGATTCAAATCACTACCAAAGGGCGGACAGCGCTATTGGGGGGTATAGCTCAGTTGGTAGAGCAGCGGACTCTTAATCCGTAGGTCGTAGGTTCGACTCCTACTGCCCCTACCAGAATTCCACCGAGGCAAAGCAGGGCGGCGCGCAGCCCCGTGGCATGCGGCGTCGCCCCCTGGCCGTCAGCCGGCCTGGCGATTCAGGGCAACCTGACCTTGCTTGTTGCGCACCAGTTGCTTGCCATTGAGTGCTGCGGCTATCGCCTGGTAGGCAGCGCTCTTGAAGCGCGCTTTTTCCGAGGCCGGCAGGCCCTTGTCGTAGCCCTTGGCGCTGCACAGGGCGCGAACAAGGTCCGCCTGGGCCATGGGCTGGGCAAGCAGTTTCTTCGCGAGCTTGAGCATTTCGCCGCGTTCGAACCATTTGCGCCGCGCGCCGCCCTTGGACGCGGCGCTGGCGCCCGCGCCGCGCGCACCGCGGCCGGATCGTTGCAGCATGCCGATCGCGGCGTCCGGCCCGTTGTCGAGCGTGAGCCGGATGATCTGGGTGTTCACCTCATTGAGTTGGTTGAGCAAAGCCTCGCGACTCTGGAGCAGGGCAAGTATCTTATTGGAAGCCATGGCGACTCTTCTACAGGGGAGAAACATCACGGACAATAGCAAAGTTCGGCAGTGTTACCGTCGCGGCGATATTGTCATCCAGTGACCAACGCTTTTCTGGATGCTGAGTTGGCCGGCATACTCAGAATAAGTTACCGGCCGCGATGTGGCCGCAATGGCCTGCGCATACGACTGGAAGACCCCGTTCTTCGCGCCTGCCGTGCCATCCGGCGAAAAAGCGCGCACCCCGAAGCGGCGGAAATGTTTTTGCCTTATGCGAAATTTCAATGAATTGCCGGCCGTGTGACAGGGAAAATGCATCGCATTTCGTGATAGCGTTCCGCCTCGGCTCAGTCCTGTCCTTCGGAACGGCCGTTCCGGCCCCGCAAACCGTACGCTTGCCGGCGCCAGCCAAATAAATGAGGAGCGGTCCGTATGCGGGTTCGCCAGCTGCTGGCAGGGTCGCCGGCAATTGTCGCGTTGTTTATCGGCGCCTGCGCAGTCGGTCCGGACTTCCAGCGGCCCGACGCGGCCCATGGCGGCACGTTTGTGGAGTCGCCCCTGCCCGCCAGGGTGGGCGGGTCCGCCGATGGCGTCCTGCCAGCGCAGAATCTGCGTATCGGCAACGATCTGGCGCACGATTGGTGGACGCTGTATCGCTCCGATGCACTCAATAAGTTCGTAACCGAGGCGCTGGCCGCAAACGCCACGCTCGCGGGCGCCTCGGCAGCACTGCGCCAGGCGCAGGAAAATCTTGCCGCCAGCCGCGGCAGCCTGTTTCCATCGGTCAATGCACAAGCCCTGGCCGAGCGCGAACGCGCCTCGGGCGCGGCAATCGGACTCAATACCCCGGGCAGCGCCTTTTCCCTGTACAACGCCGGGGTAAGTGTTTCCTATACGCTCGATCTCTTCGGCGGCGTTCGGCGCCAGATCGAGGCGGCCGATGCCCAGGTTTCCTATCAGGAGAACCAGTACCGCGCAACGCAGCTGGCGCTTACCGCCAATATCGTCACTTCCGTGATACGCGAAGCGCAGTTGCGCGAGCAGATCCAGGCGCTGCGCGAAGTCGAAAAACTGCAGCGCGCCGGACTTGTGATCGTGGAGCGCCGTTTTTCCCTGGGTGCGGTCACGCGAACCGACGTGCTTACGCAGCGTACGGCCCTGGCGCAGACCGTGGCGGCAATCTCGCCCCTGGAAAAGCAGCGTGCCCAGGTCCGCCATCAGCTGGCAGTCTATGCCGGCAAGGCGCCCTCCGAACTGGACCTGGCGGCCTTTGACGTTGCGCATCTGGAACTGCCCGTGGACATCCCGGTCAGCGTTGCCAGCGAACTCGTTCGCCAGCGGCCCGACATCCTCGCTGCCGAGTCGCTGCTGCACGCGGCCAGCGCCCAGGTCGGCGTCGCCACGGCCAACCTGTATCCGCAGATCACGCTGGGCGGCAACTATGGTTCCCTGGCGCTGTCGGTCGATTCCCTTTTCAAGCCCGCATCGGCAGTGTGGGGCCTGACCGGCAACGTGACCCAGCCACTGTTCCACGGCGGCACACTGCTGGCGCAGCGGCGCGCGGCGATTGCGTCATTCGATCAGGCCGCAGCGGCCTATCGCCAGACGGTCCTGACGGCGTTCCAGAACGTTGCCGATTCCCTGCGCGCCCTCGAATTCGATGCGCAGGCGCTGGCCGCGCAATCGGATGCCTATGAGCAGGCCCGGGCGGCGGCTGCCCTGGCGCAGCGGCAGTTCGATACCGGAGCCTCCAGTTACCTCAGCCTGCTCGCCACCCAGCAGCAATTCCAGCAGTCTGCGGTGAACGTCGTGCAGGCCCGCGCCGACCGTCTGGCCGACACCGCGGCGCTGTTCCAGTCGCTGGGCGGCGGCTGGTGGAACGGCGCAACGGCACAGGCCGCACCCAAGCCGGTCGCCGCGAACAACTGAGCAGAATCGATGGAACCGGGGCCCTGCCGTGCAGCGGGCTCCCGGCGGTGATGATCGAAATGAAGCGCAATATCCGGCGAGCGTGGCTCAGCCAAACCGACAGGAAATCAGGTCCAAAGAGATAGATGCAATGGCAAATTCCCCACTGAGTACGGATTCCTCGAAGCCGCGCCCGCGTTACTGGCTGCGCATCATCCTGGTTGTGCTGGGGGCAGTGCTGCTCATCGGCGCCATCATCGGCTTGAAGGTGGTCTTCGTCATGAACAAGATGGCGTCCTTCAAGCCGCCGGCGCCGCCCGTGGTCACCACGGCCAAGGCCGAGCTGCTGGATTGGCGCAATCAGATCAATACCGTGGGCAGCCTTCGTGCCTGGCGTGGCGCCGACCTGAGTACCGAGGCTGCCGGTCTGGCGCGCGCGGTGCGCATCCAGTCGGGCCAGACCGTGGCCGCCGGCCAGGTCCTGGTCGAACTGAGCGCGGACGCGGAGCGCGCGCAGCTGCAGGCATTGCAGGCCGCTGCCGACCTTTCCCGCACCGTGCTGGCGCGCGACAAGGAGCAATTGGCGGCCAGCGCAGTGAGCCAGGCAACGATCGATGCCGACGAAGCCGATCTGAAGAACAAGACGGCGCTGGTCGAGCAGCAGCGCGCCCTGGTGGAAAAGAAAGTCATCCGGGCGCCCTTTGCCGGGCGCACGGGCATCATCACGGTCATGCCGGGCCAGTACCTGAACACCGGGGACAAGATCGTGACGCTGCAGTCGGTGGATACCGTATACGCCGACTTCAACGTCCCGCAGCGCGAACTCTCGCGCGTCGCATTGGGCGCCGAGGTGTCCCTGTCGGTGGATGCGTGGCCGCAGCGCAGTTTTGCCGGCAAGGTCACGGCCATCAGTTCGGCGGTCGATTCGAGCACGCGCAACGTGCTCGTCGAGGCCACGGTGAAGAACCCCAAGCACGAGCTGTTGCCGGGGATGTTCGCCAAGGTGGGCCTGCTGGTCGGCGCCAAGGAGAAACTGTTGACCATTCCCCAGGCGGCCGTCGCCTTCAATCCCTACGGCGCCACCGTCTTCGTGGCACAGGAAGGCAAGGATGACAAGGGTGCGCAGACCGTCACCGCCCGTCAGGTCTTCATCACCACCGGCCCCACCCGGGGCGACCAGGTGGCCGTGGTCAAAGGCCTGAAGGAGGGCGATGTGATCGTCACCAGCGGTCAGCTCAAGCTCAAGAACGGCTCGCCGCTGCAGGTCGACAACAAGGCTCAGCCCCAGCCGCCCGACGATCCTAACCCGACGCCGCAGGAACATTGATTCCGACCCGCATTTCGATTTGACCGGACTTCCATGAAGATTACCGACCTGTTCATCCGGCGGCCCGTGCTGGCGGCCGTCATCAGCCTGCTGATACTGGTGCTGGGCCTCAAGGCGCTGTTCGGCCTGCCGGTGAACCAGTATCCCAAGACGCAAAATGCAGTGGTCACGATCAGCACCACGTATTTCGGTGCCGATGCGGAGACGGTCGCCGGCTTCATCACCCAGCCGCTCGAGGCGGCCATTGCCCAGGCCCAGGGCATCGACTACCTGTCGTCCAACAGCCTCAACGGCGCTTCCGTCATCACCGCGACGCTGCGGCTCAACTACGACGCCAACCGCGCGCTCACGCAGATCAACACCCAGGTCAATTCCGTCAAGAACCAGCTGCCGCCGCAGGCCCAGCAGCCGGTACTCACCGTGCAGGTGGGCCAGACCACCGACGCCATGTACATGGGCTTTTACAGCGAAACGCTGGCCAGCAACAACGTCACCGACTACCTGGTGCGGGTGGTCAAGCCCAAGCTCGACTCCATCGAGGGCATACAGACTGCGGAGATCCTGGGCGGCCGGCAGTTCGCCCTGCGAGCCTGGCTCGACGCCGACCGGCTGGCGGCCCATGGCCTTACCGCCACCGATGTGGTCAATGCGCTGGCCAATAACAACTACCTGGCCACCCTGGGTGCGAGCAAGGGACAGTCGGTCACCGTCGACCTGCGCGCCGGCACCGACCTGCACAGCGTCGACGAATTCAAGCAGCTGGTGGTAAAGCAGATCAACGGCGCCCCGGTGCGCCTCGAGGACGTGGCCAATGTCACCCTGGGCGCGGAGAGCTACGACCTCAACGTGGCCTTCAGCGGACGCAGTTCCGTGTTCATCGGCATCAAGGTCGCGCCCGAGGCCAACTTCCTCGATGTCGCGCAACGCGTACGCGAGGCCTTTCCCGTGATTCAGCAGCAGTTCCCCGCCGGGCTCACCGGCAAGATCGTCTACGACGCCACGAAGTTCGTGAACACGTCCATCCAGGAGGTGATCAAGACACTGGTGGAATCGCTGCTGATCGTCACCGTGGTCATCTTCCTGTTCCTGGGGAACATCCGCGCGGTGGTGGTCCCCGTGATCGCCATGCCGCTGTCGCTCGTCGGAACCTTCTTCGTCATGCTGCTGCTGGGCTATTCGATCAACCTGCTCACCTTGCTGGCCCTGGTGCTCGCCATAGGACTGGTGGTTGACGATGCGATCATCGTGGTGGAGAACGTCTTCCGCCACATCAACGAGGAGGGCCTGTCGCCGCTGGAGGCGTCCCTGGTGGCCGCGCGCGAGCTGGGCGGTCCCATCCTGGCAATGACGGTCGTGCTGGTCGCCGTCTACGTCCCCATCGGCTTCCAGGGCGGCCTGACCGGCGCGCTGTTCACGGAATTCGCCTTCACCCTGGCCGGTGCCGTCACGGTATCGGGGATCATCGCGCTGACGCTGTCGCCGATGATGTGCTCGCGCCTGTTCAAGGCCACGGGAAACCAGTCGCGCTTTGCCCTGTTCCTCGACCGCCAGTTCGAGCGCCTGCACGACGGCTACCGGCGGGTGCTGACCGGCATCCTCTCAACCTGGTCGGTGGTGCTGGTGTTTGGCGTATTCATCCTGCTGGCAGCCGTTGCGCTGTTCAAGACGGCCGCCACCGAACTGGCGCCCAGCGAGGACCAGGGGGTCGTGCTCTACCAGGTGGTCGGGCCGCCCAATGCCAATGCCGACCAGATGAACCGCTACACCAGCCAGGTGTTCGACGTCGCGAGCAAGCTGCCCGAATACGAGCAGATGTTCCAGCTCTCGGGCGTACCCACCGTGAACCAGGGGTTCGGCGGCATGCTGCTCAAGACCTGGGATGAGCGCGCCCGCAACGCCACCCAGGTGCAGCAGGACCTGCAGAACCAATGGAACGGCATTGCCGGCGCGCGCGTGGTGGCCTTCCAGTTCCCCGCCCTGCCCGGATCGCAGGGCCTGCCGGTGCAATTCGTCATCAATTCCACGGAGCCGTTCGCCAACATCAACGACGTCGCGCAGGCCGTGCTCGACAAGGCCCGCAAGAGCGGCAAGTTCTATTTCATCGACGGCGATCTCAAGCTCGACAAGCCCCAGAGCCAGCTGGTGGTCGACCGCGACCTCATCGCCAACCTGGGCCTGACACAGGGCGACGTCGGCGCCGCCCTGGGCGGCGCCCTGGGTGGCGGCTTCGTCAACTACTTCTCGATCTCCGGCCGTTCCTATCGGGTGATACCCCAGGTCCAGCAGATTGACCGGCTCAATCCCGATCAGGTCCTCAATTACCAGATCCACACACCGGCCGGTACCAGCATCCCCGTGTCCACGGTCGCGCATTTCGAGACCCACGTGGTGCCGGAAACCGTTACGCACTTCCAGCAGCTCAATTCCGTAACGCTGGGGGGCGTCAATGCCGCGCCACAGGGTGTTTCCCAGGGCGATGCGCTGCAATTCCTGCGCGACGCCGTGGCCGAAGTGGGTTCTTCGGCCTACTCCGTCGATTATTCGGGCGAGTCGCGCCAGTACATGAAGGAAACCGGCGGCTTCGGCATCACGCTCGCGTTTTCCATCATCATCGTGTTCCTGGCGCTGGCGGCGCAGTTCGAGAGCTTCCGCGATCCCATCGTCATCCTGGTCTCGGTGCCGTTGGCGCTCTTTGGCGCGCTGATCTACATCAATCTGTGGTCCACCCTGAACATCTATTCGCAGGTGGGCCTGGTCACCCTCATGGGGTTGATCAGCAAGCACGGCATACTCATCGTGCAGTTTGCCAACGACCTGCAGCGGTCGGGGCACTCGAAGATGGATGCCATCGTCGAGGCAGCCGGGGTTCGGCTGCGGCCCATCCTCATGACCACCGCCGCCATGGTGCTGGGTGTGTTCCCGCTGGCCATCGCCTCGGGCGCCGGCGCGGCGGGGCGGCAGGCCATGGGCTGGGTGGTGGCGAGCGGCCTGTCGGTCGGCACGCTCTTCACCCTGTTCGTCGTGCCGGCGATGTATGCCTTCCTGGCCGAGGACCATCAGGCGAAGCAGTCGGACGACGCCGGACCGGTGTTGCGCGCGCCGACGCAAGCGCAGGGCTGAGACCGCCGCGCCGGTCGGCTGCACGGCCCGGGCTGAATTGCCCTGGGCCATGCTCCTGGCCGCGCCATTGGCGGGATATCATGCGCGGTTGCCCCCGCGCCTTGATACCCATATACCAATGGTGGACAAAGTCTCCACAAAGCCCACAACCGGCCCTGTCATGGCTGCCGGAGCGCCCCCCGTGTCCGGCGCGCCGCGCCAGGAGCCCGATGTCCTGCGTCCGGTGAAGCCGCTGACGGGCTATCGGCCGTTCTGGGCCAAGCGGCTGGGCCCGGCGCCGTTCCTGCCCATGAGCCGCGCCGAAATGGACGCACTTGGCTGGGACAGTTGCGACATCATCATCGTGACCGGTGATGCCTATGTCGATCACCCCAGCTTCGGCATGGCGCTGATCGGCCGCACGCTCGAAGCGCAGGGGTTTCGCGTGGGAATCATCGCCCAGCCCGACTGGCACGGCCCCGAGCCCTTCCGCGCCCTGGGCCGGCCCAACCTGTTTTTCGGTATCACGGCCGGCAACATGGATTCGATGATCAACCGCTACACGGCCGACCGCAAGATCCGCAGTGATGATGCCTACACGCCCGGCGGTGCCGGCGGCGGGCGTCCGGACCGCTGTTCACTCGTCTATGCGCAGCGCTGCCGGGAGGCGTATGGCGACGTGCCGCTGATCATGGGCGGCATCGAGGGATCCTTGCGCCGTATCGCCCATTACGACTACTGGCAGGACAAGGTACGGCGCTCGATACTCGTCGACGCGAAATGCGACCTGCTGGTCTACGGCAACGCCGAGCGCGCGATCGTGGAGATCGCGCACCGGCTTGCGGCCCGTGAGCCCATAGCGCAGATCACCGACGTTCGGGGAACCGCGTTCGTGCGGCGCCAGTCGGACCAGGGCTGGTATGAAATCGATTCCACCTCGGTTGACGATCTCGATGCCGCGCGCGCGCAGGCCAATCCCTACCAGAATCCCTACCAGACGACGTCGGAGCGCGCTGCGCAGAATTCGGCGCGCTGCGAGCGCGACGATGGGCCGCTCGCCCCGGCGGGCGCTTCGTCCGCCGCTCCCCTGCCCCCAGGTTGGGCGGCCGTGACGCTGCCGGCCAGCACCCGCGCCGACCGGCGCCCGCCACCACGCGATCGGACCGTGATCCGCCTGCCATCCTACGAGCAGGTGCGCGCCGATCCGGTCCTGTACGCCCATGCGAGCCGCATCCTCCATCTGGAAACGAATCCGGGCAACGCCCGTGCGCTCGTGCAGGCCCACGGCGAAGGCCCGACCGCACGCGATGTCTGGATCACGCCACCGCCCATTCCGCTGACTACGCCGGAAATGGACGCGGTGTTCGATCTGCCCTACGCCCGCGCGCCGCACCCCGCCTATGGAGATCCCGACGGCCCGAACAAGATACCGGCCTGGGAAATGATCCGCTTCAGCGTGAACATCATGCGCGGTTGTTTCGGCGGTTGCACTTTCTGTTCCATCACCGAGCACGAGGGACGCATCATCCAGAGCCGCAGCGAGGATTCGATCATCCGCGAGGTCGAAGAAATCCGCGACCGTGTGAAAGGCTTCACTGGCGTGATATCCGATCTGGGCGGCCCGACCGCCAATATGTACCGGATCGGCTGCAAGTCGCCGAAAATCGAAGCGGCATGCCGCAAGCCATCGTGCGTCTACCCGAAGATCTGCCAGAACCTTGATACGGACCATGGTCCGCTCATCCGGTTGTACCGGCGCGCGCGTGCCCTGAGCGGTGTCAAGAAGGTCCTCATCGGTTCGGGACTGCGCTATGACCTGGCCCTCGAATCGCCGGAGTACATCCGCGAACTGGTCACGCACCACGTGGGTGGGTACCTGAAGATCGCTCCCGAGCACACCGAGGAAGGCCCGCTGGGCCGCATGATGAAGCCGGGCATCGGCTCCTACGACCGCTTCAAGCAGCTGTTCGACCGGTTCAGCGCCGAAGCCGGCAAGAAGCAGTACCTCATTCCGTATTTCATAGCGGCGCATCCGGGCACTTCCGACGAGGACATGATGCACCTTGCCATCTGGCTCAAGCGCAATGGTTTTCGCGCCGATCAGGTCCAGACCTTCTACCCCGGACCCATGGCGACGGCCACGGCCATGTACCACTCCGGCAAGGACCCCCTGCGCAAGGTGACACGCGACAGCGCGGGCGTGGACATCGTGCGGGGCGAGCGCCGCCGCCGCCTCCACAAGGCCTTCCTGCGCTACCACGACCCGAAGAACTGGCCGATGCTGCGCGAGGCGCTGCAGTCGATGGGCCGCGCTGACCTGATCGGCAACGGCAGGCAGCATCTCATTCCGCGCTACCAGCCGCTGGGCGGCGACGGTTACCAGAGCGCCCGGCGCAAGAATTCCACGGTGGAAGGCCAACGGGTGTCGCCCGTCACGCGAGGGCGCGTACTCACCCAGCACACCGGCCTGCCACCGCGCACGCAAGCCGGCACCGCGGTCCGCGGCAAGGCACCGGCAGCCGGTGCGCGATCGTCTGCCCCGTCACCCGTTTCGGGGGGCCGCCGCAAAATCACGCCCCGCGGCCGCGCCTGACGGGTACGATTCGCCCGTGATCGATGTCCGCGCGGCGGCGCTGTCGCAACCGGCGCCCGCTGCGCAAGTACCGACGGGGATCCGGCCATGCAGGAAAAGCCCTACCCGGCTGCGGAATCGGAATTCGTCATCACGCGCATTTTCGATGCGCCCCGTGACCTCGTATTCGACGCGTTCACGCAGCCCGAACGCATGTCACGCTGGTGGGGTCCCGCGGGATATTCGGTTTTTGCTGCCACCATGGATCTGCGTCCCGGCGGCAGCTATCACTACGGTCTGCGCGCACCCGACGGCGGCACGATGTGGGGCAAGTTCGTCTACCGCGAGATTGTCCGGCCGCAGTCGCTGGTGTATCTCAATTCATTCTCGGACGAAGCCGGCGGACTGACCCGCCATCCCCTGCGCGCCGACTGGCCTTTGGAGTTGCTCACCACCATCATGCTCACCGAGCACGTGGAGGGCACCTTGCTCACCCTGCGCTGGTCACCCCTGGACCGCGCGTTGCAGGATGAGCGGCAGTGCTTTGACCAGTCGCACGAAAGCATGCAGCTCGGTTGGGGTGGAACCCTTGACCGGCTGGCCGCGTACCTGCAAGGTCAGTCCGCCTGAAGCATTAGAACCGGTACGCGCAGCCGATCGTCAGGTAGTAATTTTGCGTGCGCTCGACGAGCGGGCTGCGCGCCACCGTATTGAGCAGGTGTCGGGACTCCGCCGCGGCTACCGCCAGCCAGTTGCGGTTCAGATCCAGCCGTACGCCCAGGCCGAAGACCGCCGTCAGCCAGCCGCTGGTCCCGACAAACGACGGCAGTCCGGTCGTGATCGCCTGCGCCGGGGTGATTCCGTAGAACCGGTCTACCGAATTGGCGTTCGCCCAGGTGGACTCCACGTATGTGCCGGCCGCGACGGGCCCGGTACGCAGCATTCCGGCGCTCACACGGATGTCGGCCTGCAGGCCGCGCTTGAGATCGAGGTGTTGGCGCAGGCGGGTGACGATCGTGACGGGCATCCGCCCGAACATGTGGTCCCATTCGAGCAGTCCGCCCAGCGAGGCGCCGCGATCGACGTCGGCCACGTGGTGGCCTTCCAGGAAGGGCGATTCGTTGGCCTTGCGGCCCGGCTCATAGGCGAGCTGGGAACCGAGGTGCAGGCCCGGTTGGATCTGGACGCGGGCGCCGGCCTCGAGCACGTCCTGGGTTGAACGCAGGAACCACGGGTCACCGAAATAGCGCACGACCGGGACCAGTTGCGCCCGCTGCGAGGCCGAGCCGTCGTACGCCGGCTGGGAGCGCAGTCCCGGTCCGAGCAAGGACTCGTCGGAAAGTTCCGCCCTGGCGGCAATCGGGGCGAGCAGGCAAAGCAAAAGGGCGGCGCGCCAGAGGCTGCGACACGTCGGCAGGCCAGCCAAGCAAGGCGCTACCACCGGCTTGGTGCCACGAATCCCGAGCCCGGGCGCGGCGCGCCTGCCAGGCGCCGCAGCAGTCCGTTCGAACGGGCGTGGGACCAGGCAGGCGCCGCATTGCCCGTCCTCCCGACGTCGTCGGTCCGGGGGTTCTCAGCGGAGTTGCGGGTGCGGCTGGACCGGTGATTCAATTGGCGTCCCTAAGGGCAATAGCCTTGGCGACCGCGCAGCCTAATGGTCCGATGCTACGAATTCGTGTAATTCCCGGTTGCCGCCGGGTGCAGACGCGGCCCCAGCCATGGACAACTCGTCCGTGCCGGCCGCGCGCGCCGCAATCTGGTGTAAGTTTTCGTTGATCGGGACGACGAAACGGTCCAGGCAAAAAGCCTTGCTGCCAGGACCACCAGCAACCGTCCCAAACTATGGAGCCGACGCAATGACCCGCTACCAAAAGTCACCGGAAAGTATCGCCAAGCTCACCCCGGAGCAGTACGAAGTGACGCAGCGCAATGGCACCGAACGTGCCGGATCCGGCGAGTACCTCGATAACCACGAGCCGGGCATCTATGTCGATATCGTGTCGGGTGAACCGCTTTTCGCGTCGTCGGACAAATTCGAGTCCGGCTGCGGCTGGCCGAGCTTCACCAAGCCTATCGTTCCGGCGCACATCAACGAACGGCGCGATTTCAGCTACGGCATGGCGCGCACCGAGGTCCGATCGGTCCACGGCGACAGCCACCTCGGCCATGTATTTCCGGACGGTCCGCAGGACCGCGGCGGGTTGCGCTACTGCATCAATTCCGCCGCGCTGCGGTTCGTCCATATCGACGACATGCAGGCGCAAGGGTATGGCGATTATCTGAACCAGGTCGAGGAGGCTTGATATGACAACGGAACGCGCGGTACTGGCTGGCGGCTGTTTCTGGGGCATGCAGGACCTGATCCGCAAGATGCCCGGCGTGGTTTCAACCCGGGTAGGCTACACGGGAGGCGACGTACCCAATGCGACGTACCGAAACCACGGCACCCATGCCGAGGGGATCGAGATCGTCTTTGATCCGGCTGTGCTGAGTTACCGGCGCCTGCTCGAGTTCTTCTTCCAGATCCATGACCCGAGCACCCTGAACCGCCAGGGCAATGACACAGGTGCTTCGTATCGTTCGGCCATCTACTTCGTGTCCGATGCCCAGCGGCGCGAAGCCATCGACACCATCAAGGACGTCGAAGCCTCGGGCCTGTGGCCTGGGCGGGTGGTAACGCAAGTTGTGCCGGCGGGCGACTTCTGGCAGGCCGAACCGGAGCATCAGGACTACCTGGAGCGGCATCCGGGCGGCTACACCTGCCATTTTGCGCGGCCGGGCTGGGTCTTGCCGCGGCGGGACGCCGCCTGAAATACACGCGGGGCATTGGTCCCCCATCACGACGTCGGGCCGCCCCGCGCAAGCGCGGGGCGGCCCGAAGCGGGTGCCAGGCCCCTATTGCGTGACGAAGAAGATCGGGCAATTGACGGTGGCAACGCTCGCCGCCAGGATATTTGCGTTGGTCGCCGAGTCCAGGTCGTGCACCTTGGGCCAGTCGGCGGTGTCGAACACGCTCACGACCCAAAGCGGTGAATAGGACGGGTTGCCGGGAACGGTCGATACCACGTTGTGCGTCTGGGCCGATCCCGGTTCCTTGCGAAAGCCGGACGCCGGACCGCCGTTGGGCTGATCGGGGTTGATATTGAAGAACACCGAAATGGGCGAGATCGGCACGTCCTCGCCGTTGGCCGCGAGCAGCGCGGTTTCGTTGAAGGCGAAGTACTTGGCTACCTTGCCCTTGTACCACGCACGCTGCAGGCTCGCATCGCCGCCATTCAGGCGATGGCGCGCGATCGAGCGGTCGGGCACGACGGGCATGTTGCGGATGGCGTCGGCCTTTTCCATCTTGAAGCCGGATGACTTCAGGGCCGCCGCATCGACGATGCTGTTGGCCTCGTAGGACGCCGGCACGCTTACCTTCGTCACCTGCCGGAAATCGTTATAGCCCTTCTCGCCCGGCAGTTCGTCGATGATGGGGAGTTGGCCGGGCAGGGGCGTACTCGCGCCGGCGCGATAGAGGATGTAGACAGTTGCTGGCATGGTGCTTTGCACGTCGAAGTTGTAGTAGCGCACGGGCTTGCCCTGCGGCGACAGGCCCTGGGTATTAAAAGGGCCGGCATCGAAATCAACCGGCTGGTTTGGCCCCGGGATGCCGTTGCCGTCGGTGCGCAGCTGCAGGTGGCCGGCGTCCTTGCTGAAACGGTCTACGGATGCGACGGCCGCCTTGTCCGGGTCCAGCACGGCGGCACCCGACGGGACAGCAATGCTGGCGAAAATGCTGGTTAGGCCTGCGGCCAGGAGCAGGCGCGTGCGCGCTGCGGCTGATTTCTTTTTCATGATATTGCCCTCGTGACAGGTTGATGTGGGACCGCGAATCGGACCCACTCGACAATTCGTCGGGTTGCGGGCGGCTTTCTTACAGCGGCGCGGCCAACGACTGCTCCCGGGGAAATCGGCCCCCCATTTGCCGATCCACCTGGCGGACCATTTGCGGCATCAAAGGCGTCCGCAGTCCGCCGCCAGCAGCAGGTGCGCAAGGTCGTGATAGCGCTGGGCATTCAGTCCGGTGAGGTCCTCGATGCGTTGGAGCCGCGCGTAGATCGTGTTGGCATGCACGCGCAGGCCACGCGCGGCGCCTTGCACGTTCATGTCGGCATCGGCGAGCGCGCGCAAAGTTCTCATCAGCTCGCCCTGCGACCTGGCGTTGGCCTCGCGCAGGCCCGCAAACCACGCCGGAAGTGCAGGCTGCACGTACTCGGCGCTGTGATGGATCATCAATCGCCGAATCGATAGCGAAGAGAAAGCAATGACGCGATCGCCGACGCTGGTGAAATCCAGGGCCACCATGGCCTCGTGCCGGCCGCGCGGAATCAGGGATGGCGAGGCCTGATCGCCGGACAGGCCGAGCAGCACGGCAGGTCCAAGGCCCAGCAGGCGCTCCTGCACCCGATCGGCAAGGTTTGCGCGCGGCGCGGTCCAGCCCGATAGGCGTCGGATGTCGGAGAACACGGCCGTAACCAGATTGCTGCGCACGCCCACCAGCACCCGTACCGGGAGGGACGCAACGCAATCGACGATCGCATCGGCGATGCGTTTTGCGCGCGCCGGATTTTCCATCTCGAGCGGATCCGTCGATTGCGCCAGGGCGACGCAGAAGCGCAGGCTCGGTTCAAGGTAGCCTGCGCGCTTGAGCAGGCGGGCGACGCGGGCGTCCGATGCGTCGAAGCCGCCGACGAGGATGCGCAGCAACTCGGCGCGGCGGTCGCCCTCGGCGTCGGCGAAGGCGCTGGCCTGCGCAACATAGGCCGAGGCAAATACGACGCTGATGGCGCCGGTGTATTGCGTGACGAAATCGGCAAGCGCCGCCCTGGCCGGTCCGGGGTCCGGCATCCCGGGCATCACGACCGCGTCCCGAAGCCAGTCCGAGAGCAGGGCAAGCATGCAGCGATAGGCTTGCAGGGTGGCATCGACCGGTAATCGCTGCGCCGCACGCTGGCGGGCATAAGCGCGGACGAAATCGAAATCGCGTACGGCGCCGCCCTCCAGCAGTCGACACAACTCCGCGAAGTGCGCTTCTGCATGGCGCTCGAGATCGGCAAGTAGTTCTGCGTCGGGAACAACGCGGAATGCCGGGATTTGCCTGGCGATGGCGGCGGTCGCACGCCGGGCCCACGCGGCCGCTTGCGTGCTCGGCGGCAGGGATGCGCCCGCACGCAGATGGAACTTCGCCAATGCTTCCAGGGATCGCACCAGCGCGGGGTCTGGCTCTGCGAAATCCATATCGTTGTGAATTGTTTACAGTTTGAGGCCTAAAATATCATGGCAATTGCTGTTGTGAGGGGAATCTTATGTGAGTACCCTACATTCAGGTGTCAATCGACGCCAAAACCCATGTTCAAGGAGATTTCGGATGGCCAAGTACCTGTTCGTGTACCACGGCGGCAAGCCGGCTTCGAATCCCGCGGAAATCAAGGCAGTGATGGACGCCTGGGGTGCCTGGTTCGGTTCAATGGGAGCAGCGGTGATTGACGGCGGTAATCCCGTTGGACCGTCGAGCACGGTAAAACCGGATGGTTCGCTGGTCGATGGTGGCGGTGCCAATCCGGCGTCCGGCTACAGCCTGATCGAAGCGTCGAGCCTCGCGGATGCCCACAAGAAGGCGTCGGGCTGCCCGCTCCTGAAAGTAGGCGGCACGATCGAAATCGCCCAGGCGATAGACATGTAAACGCGGTCGCGTTTCGCTCAGGGCGTAAGGCGCCAGACCTGGTTCTCCTTGCCCGTGCACTTCCAGGCGACGAGCCGCGCCCCGCTTACCGTCGAGCCGCCGGGTACGTCCAGGCAAAGCCCACTCTGGACGGCTTTGATGACGTACCCGCCTCCGCCACTAACCAGCGACCACAATTGTTCCGACGCGCCGGTGCCGCATGGCGACTGCACGATCGGCCCTGAGGAGCCTGGGTTGGAACGGTCGATGCCGATGCACTTGTTGCTCAATTCGCTGACGATCCGGTAACTGCCGCCGCTGGTGCGGACCAGGGTCCAGCGCTGATTGGGGCCGGAGTGACAGTCGAATTGAATCACGACGGGTCCGTCGGAGGTTGCGCCGCGCTCGAGGTCCAGGCACTTGCCCGATGCCAGGGATTGAACCGCGCCTGGCGCATCGGCGAGTGCGGCTGTCGGATGAAATTGCGCAAGCAGGAAGATAACCGCGGCGACGCATGGGGAAGGAATTCGTCTCATGCGGATGTCGTCTCCCCATTGGCGCTGGCTAACCGTTGGCACATGGCGTGCGGCAGATCTGTTGCGCTGGCATATTTTAGTGGAAATCGTGGCTGTCGATGACCAGCCCGCCCAGCAGCGCGGAGTGATCCACCAGCCGGCCGGCGATCACGTGCAGCACAGCGCTGCCGCTGGTGTCCAGCCGTTCCAGGTGACCATAGACGGTAAGCAGGGTGGCACCCAGCAACTGCTGGCGGAAGCGTTCGGCCACCGCGCGCCAGACGACCACGTTGATGCAGCCGGTCTCGTCTTCCAGTGTCACGAAAGTAACGCCGCTTGCGGTGGCGGGCCTCTGGCGGCAGGTCACGAGGCCGCAGGTGCGGATCAGTTGCCGGTCGCGCGCCCTGGCCACGTCGTCCGCGCTGCAAAGGCGCAGCGACCGCAGCCGCTCGCGCAGCAGGGCCAGGGGATGGCGCCGCAGGCTCAGGCTGGTGCTGCGAAAATCGGCGACGATATCCTGGCCTTCGCTGGGCGCCAGCAGATCGGGCACGGCCTCGAAACGCGGCGGCTCGGCCGCCAGCGGTGCGTGGTGTATCGCGTCGACATCCAGCCCCAGGGCCGTCCATAGCGCCTTGCGCCGGTGCCCGGTGAGCGCGGCAAGGGCGTCGGCGTCGGCAAGGCTGGCGATCTGGCCGCGCTGCAGGCGGGCGCGGCGCGCAAGATCGGGTACATCGGCAAAGGCGCCTTGCTCGCGGGCTGCAACGATGCGCTGCGCAGTCTCCGCGGAGAAGCCGCGCACCATGGCAAAGCCCAGTCGCACGGCCGGCGCAGGCTGCCCTGCCGGGCCGGCAGGTGGGCCGGCTTCCAGCAGGCAATGCCACCGGCTGGCCGTTACGCATACCGGCAGCACGGCAACGCCGTGATCGAGCGCATCGCGGACGATCTGCGAGGGGGCATAAAAGCCCAGGGGTTGCGAATCGAGCAGCGCCGCGCAAAATGCGGCGGGTTGATGGCGCTTGAGCCATGCCGAGACATACACCAGCAGGGCGAAGCTGGCCGCATGGCTCTCGGGGAAACCATACTCGCCGAAGCCCTGTATCTGGCGCACGATCTGGTCCGCGTATTGCGCGCTGTAGCCGCGGGCCAGCATGCCGGCGATCAGCCGTTCGCGAAAGGGCCCTATGCCGCCCTTGCGCTTCCAGGCCGCCATGGCGCGCCTCAGGCTGTCGGCCTCGCCGGGCGTGAAGCCGGCTGCCACCACCGCCAGCTGCATGACCTGTTCCTGGAAGATCGATACGCCCAGCGTGCGCTCGAGCACCGACCTGACGCTGGCCGAAGGGTAGGTGACCGGTTCGAGCCCCTGGCGCCGGCGCAGGTAGGGATGGACCATGCCCCCCTGTATGGGTCCGGGCCGCACGATGGCGGTTTCGATCACCAGGTCGTAGAAGCAGCGCGGCCGCAGCCGCGGCAGCATGTTCATCTGCGCGCGCGATTCCACCTGGAAGACGCCCAGCGAGTCGCCGCGGCACAGCATGTCGTAGACCTGGGGGTCCTCGGCGGGGATGGCCGTCACCGTCAGCGGATGCGGGCCGGGCGCGTAGCGGTTGACGTGGTCGAGCGCGCGCCGCAGGCACGACAGCATGCCCAGCGCGAGCACGTCGATCTTGAGCAGGCCCAGGGCATCGAGATCGTCCTTGTCCCACTGGATGACGGTCCGGTCGGCCATGGCCGCGTTCTCGATGGGCACCAGGCGCGAGAGCTTGTCGCGCGCGATGACGAAACCGCCGCTGTGCTGCGAGAGGTGGCGGGGAAAGCCGATGAGCTGGTGGGCCAGGTCGACGAGCTGTGCGATCACCGGGTTGTCCGGGTCGAAACCGGCGCTCACGAGCCGCTCGGGTTCGATGCGCCCGCCATCCCACCAGGCCATGTTCTTGGCCAGCCGGTCCACCTGGTCGAGCGAGAGTCCCAGCGCCTTGCCCAGGTCGCGCATGGCGCCGCGCGGCCGGTAGGTGTGCAGGGCGGCAGTGAGCGCGGCACGCTCGCGGCCATATTTGGCGAAGAGATACTGCATCACCTCCTCGCGGCGCTGGTGCTCGAAGTCGACGTCGATGTCCGGGGGTTCGTTGCGCTCCCGGCTGATGAAGCGCTCGAAGAGCACGCTCATGCGGCCGGGGTCGACCTCGGTGATTCCCAGGCAGTAGCAGACGGCGGAGTTCGCGGCCGAACCACGGCCCTGGCACAGGATCGAGCGGCTGCGCGCGAAGCGCACGATGTCGTGGACGGTGAGGAAGTAGGGCTCATAGTGCAGTTCGCAGATGAGTCCGAGTTCGTGCTCGAGCAGCTGGCGCACTTTTTCCGGGATGCCCGTCGGGTAGCGCTCCCGCGCCCCCTCGAAGGCGGCGCGGCGCAGGTAGCCGGCGGCCGTCTCGCCTGCGGGAACGATTTCCTCGGGGTATTCGTAGCGCAGTTCGTCCAGGCTGAAGGTGCAGCGCCGGGCGATCAGCGCTGCCTCGAGGAGCAGTTCGGGCGGATACAGGCGCGACAGCCGCGCGAGCGGCCGCAGGCTGTGTTCCGCGTTGGGCGCCAGCAGCGCTCCGCAATCCGCCAGCGGCTGCCCGCAGCGCACGGCGGTGAGCGCGTCGTGCAGGCGCTTGCGGGCCCGCGTGTGCATGTGCACGCCGCCGGCCGCCGTGAGGGGCATCGCGCAGCGCCGTGCCACCGACTGCAGAAGGTCGAGATGCCGGGCGTCGTCGGGACCGTACACCAGGGTGCAGGCGATCCAGGCCCTGTCGCCCAGCAGTTTCTTCAGCCAGCGCGCCTGCGCTTCGAGCCGGTGCAGCGCGGCCTGCGCATGCGGGCTGTCCTCGCGCGACGGTGCGTTGTGATCGTCGCCGCCGGGAACCAGCAGTGCCAGCGTGCCGTCCAGCAGATGGACATGCGCCTCCAGGGTGGCTGCATCGATGCGGTATTGCCCCTTGGGGGCTGCGCGCCGCGCCAGCGTGACGAGCTCGGAAAGGTTGCCGTAGCCGTTGCGGTCCTGCGCCAGCAGCACGAGGTGCGCCCCGTCCGCGATGCGGATCTCGGTGCCGTGGACCAGGCCGAAGGCGGCGGCGCCGGGATCCGCGGCACGGGCATCGCGCAGCGCCAGGTGCGCGCGTGCCGACCCCGCGAAGGAACATTCGTCGGTGAGCGCCAGGCCCGCGTAGCCCAGTTCGAGCGCGCGCGCCACCAGCTCCTCCGGGTGCGAGGCGCCGCGCAGGAAGGAGAAATTGGAAATGCAGTGCAGTTCGGCGTAG
>Ga0209698_10000508_pt1 | contig 44658 bp, 31 predicted proteins | sample LitLauG_LLR_2012_FD_187203 | JGI IMG/M metagenome (GOLD analysis project Ga0209698, IMG submission 187203) | Freshwater sediment microbial communities from Pennsylvania, USA - Little Laurel Run_MetaG_LLR_2012 (SPAdes) (version 2) | ecosystem: Environmental > Aquatic > Freshwater > Creek >... | reverse complement strand
GGCCAGCGTCGCTACGCTCCGAATGGTGTTCGGCTTCAGCCCGGAATCCTGTTCGGCTTCCCTTCGGAAATGCTGTTCGACTTCCTCGGAATCCCCAGTTTTTTCCGGCCTTCATGTGGGTGAGCAGATAGGCGGCATGTTCGTCAGCCATGCTGGGTTTAAAAACACTCCAGTCCATTTATAGAGGACCAGCGTCCTTTGCGGCCACCGCAGGCCTGGCGAAGACCGACGATCTTTTTGCTGTGCTAGCGCGCTCTCTCTATTAGCGACCATAGCCCGAGTCGTACACCGGTAACTGGCGCCAGGAAGCAGCGGACGAAACTGCAACTGGTTTCAAAAGGAGATCAGGCTGGGTCACAACACGTGCACCTGGGCACCGGATACAGAGATTCTTGCGCACCGTCCAGGCAGTAGGCTGGGCTCGACGACAGAGGCTGATACTCGAAAGGGCAACTGGCTTGGGAAAAAGAATCTTGAATTCAGGGTGTGCTGCGGATTTCAAAGGGATGACGCGCCGGGCATCGGGCGGCTCAGATGCCCTCCGGGAGACCGCTAGCAGGGCTGGCCCGGTTCAATTTCTCAGTAGCGCGCGACTCGCAGAAAGGACCGAGGCGCCTGCCGGGTCGGACTATCGAGCTGCGAAATCCCTCTAGTCTAGAATTCTAGACAGGCGGGAGATATAGAGCAGATCATCCCTGGGTTTGGAGATCAATTCTAGCCAAAAGCTTCGAATCGCCTTTCTAATGTGGAAGTCAAGAGTCGGCTAGAATGATAGCAGCTCGCTGACTGCATAGATGCAAGCGCATGGCATATAAGGCGTTCATCTCGTACAGCCATGCCGCCGACGGCAAATTGGCTCCGGCGATTCAATCTTCCTTGCAGTCGTTCGCCAAACCCTGGTACAAGCTGCGTGCGATGCGCATCTTCAGGGACCAGACGACCCTCGCGATGACCCCCAAGCTGTGGCCGTCCATCGAAGTGGCCCTTCGTGACTCGGAGTACTTCCTCCTGCTCGCTTCGGTGGAATCGAGCCGTTCAAAATGGGTTCAGCGCGAGGTCGAATTCTGGCTGCCTAACAAAGGCCCTGACAAGCTGCTTATCATCGTCACCAGTTCGCTCCCGCTGGTCGAGGACCACGCTATGGTCGAATTCGACTGGGTCAAAGCCAATCTGCTTCCCGCCGGCTTGGTGGAAAAGCTGCCAGAAGAAGAGCCTCTGTTTCTGGATCTCCGTTGGGCCAAATCCGAGGACCACTTATCCAACCGCAATCCACGGTTCCTTTCTGAAATCGCGGGGCTCTCGTCAGCGCTCACGGGCCGGCCAAAGGATGAGCTCGTCGGTGAGAACATCATTCAGCACCGAAGAGTACGTCGACTCGCATGGACGGCGATCATCCTGCTTGTGCTGCTAACCATCACCTCGGCACTCGCTGCCGTTTGGGCTACCTGGCAGAAAGATAATGCACTCGCTCGTCAGTGGGTCACGATCTCGACAATCAGCCAGGAGGCTGATCCCGAACTTTCGGTCCTTTTTGCTGCCCACGCCGTGGCCGCAACTTGGCGGTGGAACTCTACCGTCTTGACCGAAGCCGAACAGCAGTTACACAACGCCATCCTGGCATCCCACGTCCGCCTGACCTTAAGCGGCCATAGCAGGGATGTGTTGAGCGTCGCTTGGAGCCCGGACGGTAGGCGGTTGGCGACGGGGAGCCGTGATGGAACCGCGAAGTTGTGGACCCCAGCACAACCAAGGAACTGCTGACGCTTTATACGCACAAGCACCCGGTTGACGCCAACGCCGTGGCCTGGAGCCCTGACGGGAGACGATTAGCGACAGGAACCGACGATGATAGGGCCAGGGTGTGGGACGCCAAGACAGGGAAGGAATTACTAACCTTGGCCGGCCACGGTGACGCGATTAGGGCGGCGGCCTGGAGTCCGGATGGAAAGCGGCTGGCGACTGCGAGTCAGGATCGGACAGTTAAAGTGTGCGACACAGATACCGGCAGGGAGCTGCTGAGCCTTCGGGGCCACAACCATTTTGTAAATGCCGTAGCCTGGAGCCCGGACGGGAAGCGGTTAGTGACAGGAAGCGACGACGATACTGCGAAATTGTGGGACGCCGAGAGGGGCAAGGAATTACTGACGCTGAACGGCCACAACGCCCATGTCAGGACGGTCGGCTGGAGTCCGGACGGAAAGCACTTAGCGACAGGAGGCGAGGACCATACAGCGAAGCTATGGGATGCCGGCACCGGTAAGGAATTAATCACCTTCAGCGGCCATAACGAATTCATTAACGGCCTGGCCTGGAGCCCCGACGGAACGCAGTTGGCAACAGCGAGTGGGGACAACACCGCGAGGTTGTGGGATGTAGGGACGGGCAAGGAATTCTTGGTCTTGCGGGGCCACTCCAAAGGTCTTTGGAGCGTCGCCTGGAGTCCTGACGGGAAACGCCTGGCGACGGGGAGTGCGGACAACAATGCCAGCATATGGGATGCCGGCGCGGACAAGGAACTGCTGACTCTGAGGGCGAACTCTGAAAAGGTTTGGAGTGTGGCTTGGAGCCCGGATGGGAACCGATTAGCGACCGCCGGAGACGACTACAAGGCGAGGTTATGGGACTCTCGCACCGGCAGGGAACTGCTGGCCCTTCCAGGCCACAGTCTCTGGGTCCGCAGCCTGGCTTGGAGCCCGGACGGCAAGCGGCTGGCAACCGGAACCGCAGCCAGGACAGCCAAGGTTTGGGATACGGATACCGGCAAGGAATTGTTGACCTTTGAAGGCCATGACAATCCTGTTTCGAGCGTGGCGTGGACTCGGGATGGGAAGCGATTAGCCACGGCGAGCGGAGACACTACCGCCAAGGTGTGGGATGCGCAAACGGGCAAGGGGTTGCTGATCCTTAATGGTCATGCCAAGGAGATTTCGAGCGTGGCGTGGAGCCCGGACGGGAAGCGATTACTCACGGGAAGTGGAGACAACAAGGCGAAGGTCTGGGACGCCACGACAGGCAAGGAATTGCTAACACTCGGCGGTCACAGCAGGGAACTTTTAAGCGTCGCCTGGAACCCCGATGGGAAGCGGCTGGCAACCGCGAGCGAGGATGCGACTGTTCAGGTGTACGTCATGGATCCGCGCGACCTGATCGCTCTTGCACGGCAACGCATCACCGCCAATCCATCGAGGGAAGCCTGCGGGAAATACCTTCACGGGGATAAGTGCCCGCCAATGCCGGTGTTATCACTCTGGTAACCAATCTGGCAGGCTGCTGAAAAAGTAAGCCAATCTGTTTGGGCCGAAACATAATCGCATAGAATTGTTGGGCTCAACCGGATGACCATCCAAATGCGCTAACACGGCTCAATCCGGACGCGCACTACCTCGAAGCGATAATGGGCAGGAAGCCGTCCCGTGCGGTGCAGTCTCCCGACAGATGATCCATGACTTGGTAGAGCCTGAGGACAGAGATGGCGGATTCAAAGGTCCTTTTACTTCACCCCAGCGGCCGGCGCCACGTTGCGCTTCGCGCGCCATCGTCGTATGGATCCCTCCATATGGGGGTATCAGGATCACTCCTACAAAAGACCATTTGTCAGACTTCTGTCGTACGCCTATTCTGAATTCAAATGGCTCAGAAGCGTGAATGTCTAACCTGCAAGAACAAGGGGTGTGTGCTGCAGTGCCGTTACCCGAAACTGTTGACCGTGCCAACCGCGGCCAAGCGCGCAGCTTGAGAAATCCGCCCGAAATCTGGTGAGCCTGGTGAGATTCTTCCGCGACGCGCCAGGCCGGCGGTCGCCTTCGGACCTACGCTACTTCGGCATCGGCAAACTCACCTGGAAATTCGTCTCCCCCGGACGCGTCTCGACGTGAACCCGGCCGTGATGCTGACGGACGATCCGGTTGACCGTGTCCAGACCCAGCCCGGTTCCCTCACCAACACTTTTGGTGGTGAAGAACGGCTCGAAGAGATGCGCCTGGACTTCGGGCGGAATCCCGGTGCCGTTGTCGATGATCTCCACCAGCACGCAATCCCCTACCCGCGAGGTGCGGACGCGCAGTTCGCCCTTGCCTTCCATCGCATCTACCGCGTTGACAATCAGGTTGGTCCACACCTGGTTCAGTTCGCTGCCGTGCGCGCAGATGCGGGGCAGGGTGCGGTCGTACTCGCGAATCACCTGGATGCCCTGCTTCAATTTGTGGTTCAGGATCAGCAGCGTGTTATCCAGCGCGTCGTGAATGTCCACTTCCTGCTGCGAGCCCTGGTCCATGTAGGAGTACTCTTTGACCGCCTTGACCAGAGCCGAAATGCGGCTGGTGCTGTTTTCGATCTGGTCGACCAGGAGGGTCACCTGCACCGCCGCGCTGATGCGGCAAAGAACGTCGCCAATCGCCTCGGCGGGAAGCATGGTGGAGAGGCGCTCCATATGCGGAACGCCGGCGCCGGCGTCGGCAATGGTGGCAGCCAGAGTCCAGGCGTCCTGAATACCGTGCTCCTCCAGCCAGTCGCCCACAGCCTGTTCGCGATCGCTGCGCTCCAATGGGTCGTCTTCCTGGTGGCGGGCCGCGAAATCTAGGACGCGCTGCTCCAGGTCGGCCAGGCTACTGCGCTGATCGGGAGAGAGCGCCAGGCGATCCAGCCGCAGATTGGCGTTGCGCAGCGCCGTCACGGATTCGCGCAGGCTCTCGGCGGCCCGGGATGCGGCGGAGGCCGGGTTGTTCAACTCATGGGCCAGGCCAGCCGAAAGCTTGCCCAGCGCCACCAGCTTTTCGCTGTGCTGCTCCTCGCGGGTGACGCTGCGGATGCGATCGGTCATCACCGCCACCAGCCGCTCGCCCAGCTCCGGGATGTGTTGTAACATCTCCGGGAAGAGCTGCTTGTGCAGGGAGGCGATGCGCGTTCGCGGAACGGCGCGTATGGCCATTGGGATGATCTTCAGGCGCGAATAGGGAAGCGTGCCGGTGATTCTGCCGGCTGGGGTTACAAACACCCGGCCATCGCCGGCGCCTTCGCTCTGACCGCGCACCTCGCCTTCGAGAATCACGTACATGTGCTCGGCCGGCGCTCCCGCCTGCAGAAAGACCTGCCCGGGATCGAGTTCGACCACCTCCATGTGGGAGGCCAGCCACTCCAGCGCTTCTCCGGACAAGTCCGAAAACTCGCGAATGGCGCGCAATTCTTCGGCCAACGCAACCACGCTGCTCATACCGACACCTTGGCCAGATACTGGTGGACGAACTGGATGGCGATGGAGCCCTCGCCAACGCCGGAAGCCACGCGTTTCACGGAACCGTGCCGCACATCGCCCACGGCAAATACGCCGGGCAGGCTGGTCTCCAGCAGGCCGGGGTCGCGGTCGAGCGGCCAACCCTTGGGCCGCTGCCCGTTCTTCAACAGGTCCTGGCCGGTGAGGATGAAGCCGCGCTCATCGCGCTCGACCAGTCCATCCAGCCAGTCCGTGCTGGGCTCGGCCCCGATGAAGATGAACAGCGCGCTGGCCGGAACTCGATCCGCCGTTCCGGTGGTGGCGCACAGGATGGAGATCGCCTCCAGGCGGTCCTCGCCGTGAACCTCCACCACCTGCGTGCCGGTCTGCACCTCGATGTTGGGTGTCTGGGCGATCTCGTTGATGAGGTATTGGGACATCGAAGCGGTCAAGCTCGGCCCGCGCACCAGCATGACGACGCGCCTGGCGTAGCGCGAGAAATTCATGGCAGCCTGACCTGCCGAGTTGGCGCCTCCCACGATGTAGACCTCCTCATCGCGGCAGGAAATCGCCTCCGACGGGCCAGCTCCGTAGTAGACGCCTGCGCCATGCAGCCGCGCCATCCCTGGGATTTCCAGCTTGCGCCATTGCACGCCCGTGGCCACCATCAGGGCGTGGCAGGAGATTTCCGAGCCGTCGCCCAGTTTGACGATCCGGTACGGGCCCTCCGCCCGCGCGCTCACGGTGTGCTGCGGCGCCAGGATCTCGGCGCCAAACCGGCGGGCCTGCGCCACCGCACGGCGCGTGAGATCGGCTCCACTCAACCCCGAGGGAAAGCCGAGGTAGTTCTCTATGCGCGAGCTCAAGCCGGCCTGCCCGCCCGGCGCGTCGCGCTCCACAATCACGGTGCTCAACCCTTCCGATGCGCCGTAGACCGCCGCGGCCAATCCCGCGGGCCCGCCGCCCACGATCACCAGGTCGTAAAACTTGTTGTCGGCGCGGGTGCGCAAACCGATGCGGTCCGCCAACTCCCCCTGCCCGGGTTGCTGCAGCATGCCGCCATCGGCGAACATTACCATGGGATACTGGCATCCGGCGGCGTGCGCCTTTTCCACCAGGCGATGCACTTCGGGATCGGTGGCTGCGGTGTCGACGTCGAGCCACTGATACGGCACCGCGTTCCGGGCCAGAAATTCGCGCAGCTCGTACGTCTTTGGCGACCAGCGCGAGCCCAGCACGCGCAGGCCCTCGAAAGGCGGCCGGAAGGCCGATTGCCAGTCATCCAGCAAATCGTCGAGCACCGGATACAGGTTCATTTCCGGCGGGTCCCAGGGCTTCAGCAGGTAATGGTGGAGCTTGATCTGATTAATGGCGCGGATGGCGGCATCGGTATCGGCGTAGGCGGTGAGCAGCACGCGGCGGGCATCGGCGTGATGTGGCAGCGTCTGGGCCAGAAACTCGATGCCTGTCATGTGCGGCATGCGGTGGTCCACCAGAAACAGAGCCACGGGCTCGTTGCGCTGATCGAGCCGCTGCACCAGTTCCAGGGCGGCCTGTCCCGATGAGGCCGACATGATTCGGTACTTCTGCCCGTATCGCTTGCGCAGATCGCGCTCCACGGCGCGCAGGACGGGCGCGTCGTCGTCCACGGTCAACACTACCGGCTTGGTCGGCATTCCCCCTCCGTAACCACCTGTCAGCCATGCGCTTTCAGCTCTCAGCTTACCCCACGCCTGCGGGTACTCCTTTGCGGCGCAGCCGATGGCTGATCGTCACTTTGATTAGAGGATGTTCCAGACTGCGTTGTGGTTGCAAGCCATGCCCGGAATCGATAAGCTACCCGGATGCGCCGACCGCTCGCCAGCCTGTTTCTTCCGGTAGGACTGCTCGCCGCCCAGTCGCGGCCGCCCGATGTGATTGTCGTGGGGGCGGGAATCGCCGGCCTGACCACAGCGCTCGAAGCCGCGCGCGGCGGCGCGCGCGTAGCGGTTGTCGATATCGCTTCCGTTTTCGGCGGGCACGCCGTGGTCTCCGAAGGGGGGCTTGCGCTGATCGGCACCCCGTTGCAGGAAAAGCTGGGAGTGCACGACTCGCCCGGCCTGGCCTATCGGGATTTCCTCCGCTGGGGCGAAGATGCCAATGCCGAATGGGTTCGCATATACGTCGATCGTTCGAAGCGCGACATCTACGATTGGATGTCCGCGCTCGGAGTTCAGTTCGACGATCTGCGCCTGGTCACCGGAAACTCCGCGGCACGCTTCCATACGAATCCACGGCGCGGTTATGGCTTGGTAGAACCGGTCTACCGCGAGTGCCTCAAGACCGGTAACGTGGCTTTCCACTGGAACACGCGCATCACCCGCCTCGCACAGCAGGCAGATCGAATCACCGGAGTCGAAGGTCGAAACGAGCGGACCGGCGCCGCTTTCCAGCTTTTCGGCAAGGCCGTCGTCATCGCCACCGGCGGCTTTCAAAGTAATCTCGACCTCGTAAAGGAGAACTGGCCGAAAAACCAGCCTTTCCCGCCGAAGATCCTGATCGGCTCAGGCATCAATTCGCTGGGCTCCGGTTTGGATCTCGCCCGCGGCGCCGGCGCGCTGGTCGAGCGGCTTGACCATCAATGGAATTACCCTCAAGGCATTCCCGATCCGCGCTATCCCGGAATGAATCGGGGCCTCAATTTTGTCAACCAGGCGGGCCTCTGGGTCAATCGCAATGGACAACGGTTCGTGAATGAAGGCGGCGGGTCAGCCCTGATGTTGCAGGAGCTGCTGAAGCAGCCCGGCGGCGGCTGGGTGGTTTTCGATTCGGTGGGCCGCGGTTCGGTGACCGTCGCCGGCACGGATTGGGCCGACCCGAAACGCGTGGACCGATTGATCCTGAACAACCCGAGCCTGGTTCACAAAGCCGACACTCTGCGGGAATTGGCGGAACAGGCGGGCTGGCCAGTCGAGAAGTTCCTGGCCACGATCGCCGCCTTCAACAAATCCCTGGAAAACGGAACTGACGCGGATTTCGGCCGGTTCAATCCGGCCAACCCGCCAACCGCCCGCGTGGGACGGCGAGCGATTCCCCCAGTCTCCGTCGCCCCCTTTTACGCCGTGGCAGTCTACCCGATGACGCGCAAGAGTATGGGAGGCGTGGCCGTGGACTTGGAGTGCCGCGTTCTGGACACTCGCCGCCAGCCCATCCCGGGCCTTTACGCCGCCGGCGAGGTGACCGGCTTCAATGGCCTGAACGGCAAAGCCGGGCTGGAAGGCACTTTCATTGGTCCATCCATCCTGCAAGGCCGCATCCTCGGGCAGAATCTGGCCAGGCTTGCCGACCGGCAAGCCTACCCCGGCCCGAGTTCGGAGGCGCCCGCCAACAGGACGGCGCCCGCGAGTGCGCCTTGCGAGTCCTGCCATCCCGTGGCGAAACTGATCGCCCAATCGCGCAAAGGCTACTGGCACTTCGAACATGTTCACCAGATCGTGCTCGATCGCATCTGGGATTGCAGATCATGTCATGCCGAGTTGGCGCCCTTCGAACCGTCGCGGCACAAGATCGACCCGCTGGCGCAGATCGCCGCTTGCGCCCGCTGTCACCTGGGGACATAGCCTGGACGATGCTCACCGCCGTCGGCCGCATGGCGGTCATCATTGCACCGGCAGGTTCACCACGCAGTCGATTCCGCCGATGGAGATCTTCATCTGCTCGGTCCCCGTGGGTGCATCCGCCGGGACCACTACATTCAACTGGTACAACCCGACCGATCCCGGCGTCAGACCGCTGAACGCCACTGGTGCGGTGCTGCCTCCGATCGTAACGGCAGGGCTCACGCGGGTATTCGTCAGAGGTAGCGTCGAAGGGGTCGGATCGCCCGACACGATCGGCCGGTCCACGGGCCCCAGTCCGTTTGCATATACAATGATGGTTCCGCCGCGCCTGGCCGGGTTCGCCTGGCCGATCACGACGCCGTTGGCGTCGGTGGTCGCAAAAACACCGGGCGAGTAAGCCGCCAGCGGAACCGTGTAAATGTCGCTCCACAGGAAGTCCGCCATCGTGACCTTCATCTGCACCGACGATTGGCCTTGAAACTCCCACGGGATCTGCACGTTGATCTGGCCGGGGCTGACGAAATGGATGTGGCCCGGCAGGCTGAGGCCGCCGCCATCGAAGCTGATGCTGATCGAAGCCAGCGACACCGGCAGCGAGAGCGTTCGCACAAACGCCGTGGCGTCTGAAAGCACCGAGCCGTAAATCGAAATGTACGAACCCGGCGCCATGCCTTGGCCCGCCTGCGGGTTGGCTGCGCTCACCACGCCGCTAGTCGGGATGGTCGGCAACTGCCGCGAGAAACCGTCGAACTCCAGCGACAGCCCACCGGCGGTGCCCTTAAAAATTTGATCGCCGGTGTCCGAACCGAGATCGATGTTCGCGCCGGCGATGCCGTACAGGTACGTCTGCTGATCGCCGCCGGTGATCGTCGCCATTCCTTGCGTGACCGTGAAGTTGGCCGGTTTGGAGACGAGCGGAATCCCGTACTGATCCACCAGCCGCATGGCAACTCCCCAGCCGCTGCTGTTCGGGTATCCGAGGAAAGAGCCGCCATTAATAGCGAATACATTAGCGGGCACGTTGTCGCTGACCAGGTATTGGTACGGGACGCGCAGCGCCGGTCCGGCGCTGGTGACCACGATGAAGCCCTCATAGTTCCCAGGCCGCGGAAGGCTTCCCTGCAGCGTGACGCTGACCGAGTTCGATTTACCAGGTGCCACCGTAAGGCTGGAGGGCGATACCTGCACGCGGGCGTTGGAGTCGCTATCGCGCTGCTGCGCCCCGAAATTGAATGTGGCGCTGGAACTACTGACGTTGGTCACCGTGAGAGCGAGGCTGGCGGAAACCGTGGGCGTGGTGAGCTGTCCGAAAGCCAGGGTGGCGGGTTCCAGCGTCGCCGCCACGTTGACCGCATCGCCAATGCTCAGTTTGCCCGCACCCACTGCGTTCACGCGTGCGGTGACGCCACCATCGGTAACATTCTGCGTAGCGGTGTTGACCACGGCCGATTTCAGTTGTGCCGGAGTGAGGGTGGGGTTCTTCTGCTTGACCAGCGCCACCGCCCCGGCCACGAACGGGACGGCGTAGCTGGTGCCCGAAAACGCCGCATATCCGCTGGCGTTGTAGGCGTCGCCGGTCGGATCGAATTTTTGCGTCGCCGTGTAAATACTGTCGCCAGGCGCCACCAGTTCCGGCTTGATGGCGCGCGCCACATCGGCGGCGTTAGCGAAAAGCCCGATCGCCGGTCCGCGCGAGGAGAACACCGCCACTGTGTCGGAAGTGGAACCGGCCGCGGCTAACGCGGGATCGAGCGAAGCCGTGGCACCGGAGTTCGAGGCCAGGAACGCCTTCAGCGCGATCCCATCGGTGTTGCCGATGATGATTGCGGGGATGCCGGTGTTCTGCGCTCCTTGAAGGATGTTCAGGATGTCGTCGCGGCCGCTCGACTGGTAGACGATCACCCCCACGGCGCCGGCGTTCTGCGCAAAGTTAATCTTGTCGCTGAAGAAGCACGTGCCGCGCTGGATTAGCGCAATCGCCCCGGTCAGTGACCCGGCCGGCAAAGCGGAACAGGCCAGCCCGTCGTTCTGCAACTGGGCGACATCGCGGACCGGCGCCGCGAGCGGCGCCGGGATGTGAGGACCGTCACCAAATAGCGCCTTCACGTTCTGCAAGCCGGAAGGCACGCCCGATCCGCTCACGTGTACTGCCTGGTAAACCAGGTGCGCGTTGGTGGATGCGCCCACGGTAATACCCGAAGGCGCACTGCCCGGAGTATGTACCGTGCCGAGCGTCACGGGCAGCAAGCCGATCGGGCCGCCCGTATTGCCTGCCGAGGTCACCACCACCATGCCATTCTTCACTGCGCTCTCCACCGCCTGGGTGCGCACATCGCATGGCCCACCACAATAATTCGGGTCGGGGTCCACGTCGAACGGGCCGAAAAAAGCCGGGTCGCCTTCGTTGATGGACAGGGTCACAACGTCCATGCCGTCGTTGAGCGCGTCGGTCAGCGCCTGCGTAATAGCGGCGGCATTGGTGAAATCGTTCACGCCAGGCGAACCGAAGATCTTGTAGTTCCCCAGAAATGCCTTGGGTGCAATTCCCTGAATGGTCCCGGCCGGCCCGGTATTCTGCACACCCGCCGCGATCATGGCGATGCCGGTTCCGTGGCCCACACGGTCGCGCGGCGAGTTGTCGTCCGGCCGCGATGTCTCCACCGGGTTGGTAGTGAAGCCCGCGCCCACCAGCGAAACATAACTTCGGGCCACGATCACCTTATTGTTGGTGAAGCCGGAATCGCCTTTCGGAAAACCCGAGGGCGGTGTCAGCGAGGAATCCTGAAAGCCGGGATGGTTTTGATCGATACCGGTGTCGATGATTCCGATCTTGATTCCGGCGCCGGCATTGGATGCGCCACCCGGGATGGCGCCATACGCCTTCGAGACGTTGACCAGGTTCGCCGCGGCGTTCAGATCGCGCGTGGCCGGCGGCAGGTACTGCACGTAACGCACGCCCGGCAGGTTCTTGAGCTCGCGAGCGGTCTCGCGCGTGGTGCTCACGAAGATCGCATTCACCAGAATCTGCGACGTGGAAACCACCCGCACCTTGTGCTGCGCCAAACGGGCCAGCACTATCTTTTGGACACTGCGGATTTTCTGCAGAAGCGACTGCGCCTCCGCGCTCTGCAGAGCCACACGGGACTGGGCCTTTTGAGCTACCGGCGGGTCTTCGAGGACTAATGCATAGTCGGCGACGCGGCTACGGGTCTGGCTGAATGCGGAAAATGCCAGCAATACGAGGGCTGAAACTGCGCGTTTCATGACAATCCTTTAGACGGCGGAGGAGCCGTCCCGTTTACGACGAAAGAATGATAGCAAGTTACTCCGCCTGGGAGCGCAGGATTTCGTCGGCAACATCGGTGGCTGCGCGCATCTCGCGCACGTCGTGCACCCGGACCACGTGGGCGCCCGCCAGCACCGCTGCCACTACCGCGGCCGCGCTGGCAAACTTCGTCTCGTCGGGGTCAGGGTGGGCCAGGAAAGACTTGCGCGATGGCCCCACCATGATCGGCAGATCCAGTGCGCCCAGCATACCGAGTTTGCCGAGGATCAGGGCGTTTTGCTCTTTGCGCTTGCCGAAGCCAAGGCCGGGATCGATCACCATCCTGGCTTTGTCGATGCCGGCGCGCCGGGCGCGGTTCACCGTGGCTTCCAGTTCGCGCGTGATGGTTCCGATTGGGTCGGTCATGGGCCCCAGCTTGGCCCAGGTCTCGGGCCGGCCGCGCATATGATTCAGGATCAGGCCCGCGTTGTGATTGGACGCGACGCGCGCCACCTGCGGTTCGATGGTGAGGCCGGAAGGATCGTTGATGATCTCGACGCCCAGTTCCAGCGCCCGCTCGGCCACTTCGGCCTTGTACGTATCGACCGAAATCGGCACCCCCAGAGCGTCTTTGAGCCGCTTAAGCACGGGGATCAGCCGCCGCATCTCTTCCGCCACGGAGATGCGTGCCGAGCCCGGCCTGGTGGATTCGGCTCCGATATCGACGATGTCCGCGCCCTGCTCTTCGAGTTCCAGCGCGCGCGCGAAGGCGCGATCGGGATCGGAGTATTTGCCGCCATCGGAGAAGGAGTCGGGTGTGACGTTCAGCACACCCATCAACACGGTGCGTTCCCCGAGCATGATCTCGCGCTGCTTGAGCTTCCAATAGAAGAGTTTTCTCACCGTGTATCCAATTTCGCACTATTTCAGGGTGGGGCGGAAGCCCGAGCGCACTCCTCTCCCTGCCACTCCATCACCGCCGGAGGACGCAAACACTTGGCCGACGAAGAAGAGAACTGGGTGCAGTGACTCCACTCCTCCACCAGCAGGCAGTGTCCCCTCTGCGGCGGAGTAGTTGAGGTCATCGAGATGATCCCGCGCGAGTTATCACGTTACCGGCGAAGCCGAAGACGTGCACTCGATTCGTCATAGCGGAACCTTTCTCCTGGCTGGTCACGCGGGCCAGGGGGCCCGCATGCCCGAGGTGTGCGCACACGGTCTCATCCAGCGCGAATGGAGACGCAGGAGCTACCGCTCCGGTGCTCATGATCCACACCACAGACCGTCTCCACCGGCTGCGACGGCTAGCCCAAAGGTACCAAAACGCCTTTCGAAATACATACCCGCGGCTGCCGCGTCCGTCGCCAACGCGAGCGGCTCACTTCAAACGCCAAGGCGCATCAGAACGCTGAGGCGTGCCGTTGGTTTGCCGTCGGTAAACCCTGGCGAATACGCCCCTCAATGGTGGAACGACAGTGGAATGGGCCTGTGCCTCACCTGCTGCCCACAGCGGATAGCCCGGAATAGCGGGCCCGAGGACTAAACTTATAGAGTCAGCCCAATCATGAACGACACCCCATCCAGACCCGAACAGGATGCTGTGCGTAGCGCTCTTGAGCGGGTGCTCGCCAGTCCCCAATTCGTAGCGTCTCCTCGCGCGAGCCGATTCTTGCAGTACGTGGCCGAAGCGGAGCTTGCCGGCCGCGGAAGCGGATTGAAGGAGTACGTTTTGGGTGTCGAGGTATTTGATCGTAGGCCTTCCTTCGATCCGCGTACCGACACTATCGTCCGGGTAGAGGCGGTGAAGCTTCGCAAACGGCTCCGGGCGTACTACCGTGGCTCGGGACGCCTTGACCCGGTTCTCATAGACGTACCCAAGGGCAGTTACGAACCCAGATTTCGCCTACGTTCCAAGAGGAATGTTTCGAGGGCGAGCAGCCGGGCAAAGCCTGTTTGTATCGCGGTGCTTCCTTTCGTGAATTTGAGCTCTGATGCAGACCAGGAGTATTGGAGCGACGGGTTGACGGAGGAACTGACGTCGGCCCTGGCCAGGACCGGCGGCCTCCGCGTCGTATCTCGCACGTCAGCCTTCACGTTTAAGGACAGCTCAATCGATGTGCGGGAGATCGGACGGCGACTCGGGGCCGATCTGGTCGTGGAAGGCAGCGTCCGGAGGATTGGCGCGAGAATCCGGATCACGGCACAACTGATCAAGGCTGCGACGGGATTCCAGCTTTGGTCAGAGACGCTCGACCGGCCTGTCGAAGACAGTTGCCTGGTTCAGCAGGATGTGGTCAGGGCCATTGCGCAGGCCGTCCGGCTGGAACTCACGCCGGCGCAGCAGCGCGAAATCTGCGAACGGTACACGGTCAATCCGCAAGCCTTCGAGTTATATCTGAAAGCCAGGCACTCGATGGATCGACCCGATTTTCCGTCTCAGCATGAAGCCATGGAACTGTTCAAACGCGCCCTTACCGCCGACCCGACTTATCCTTTGCCGCTGGTCGGCATGGCCCGAAGTCATATGCGGTGGGCGATGATTGGTCTGGAGCCTCCACGCAAACAGGCCGCCCTGGCGAGAAAGGCGTTGGAACAAGCCTTGGACCTGGACTCGCAGTTGGCAGAGGCCCACGCACACATGGGCCGTCTGATTTCACGGCACGAGTGGCGATGGGCCGACGCGGCGAAGCATCATCGCCGCGCGCTCTATCTTGCGCCATATTCGGCCGAGGTACACAACGCGTACGCAACGGAATATCTGGCCCCGCTGGGTCGTATCGATGAAGCACTGGCGGAGAATCGCCGGGCGCGCGAGCTGGACTGCTTTGCGCCTAATATCGCTCTTGGCTACCCGTACATTCTGCTGCACGGCCGCCGGTTACGAGAAGCGGAGGACGAGTACCGCAGAGTGTTCGCGGAGCACCCGAAGTTGACTGGCATTCGAGGTGGGGTGGCTTTCGCACTTTGGGCACAAGGACGCTTTCGCGAAGCAGTATCGGAATTCGAGGTGCTCAATGCCGCCGATCCGAGTGGACGACTGGGCGCGGGCTCGGTCTTCCTCGCATCCGCCCGTGCGCTTTGTGGAGAGCGCGAACCCGCGCAAGAACTGTTGAGGCTCCTGGAGCAGCGGCGGGCCTCCGAGTTCGTCCGTGCAATGGACTTCGCCTATTTGCATCTCGCACTCCGGGAGGTCAACGAGGCTGTCGCGGAGTTGGAACGAGCATATGAAAATCAGGAAAATGTCCTGATGTGGGCCAAGGTGAGTTTTCTTTTTGATCCGCTTCGCGAACATCCCCGATTTCAGGCGCTCCTCGTCAAGCTCGGCTTCGGTTAACCGTTAATTCACGGCGGTTCACTTTCCGAATCGTATGCGGAACGGTCATTCTGCTTTTTGGGAGATACACGAATGACCAGCATCGAGCAACTTGACGGACGCGGTGGTGCCGCGGCAGCAGGTATGAAAGCGTTTCGGTCCTTTGACGGAATCCAGATCGCCTATCGTGACATGGGCGAGGGTCCGGCCGTGATTCTCCTGCATGGAGGGTATGCCGATGGCCTGGGCCAGTTCGGAGACTTCAAGCATATTCTTCCGATACTGGAAAAACGGCAAGAGATGTTCCGAGAGGTGTTTGGGGGAGCGCTTCCGCTTCCCAATCCTCCCCCCGGAGGAAGGCCGGGCGTGGTCCGAGCATTACTGGCGGCGGGTGCGCGCACCATCCTGCCGGACCTGCGCGGTTTCGGAGCTTCCGACAAACCCCGGGAGAAAGCCGCCTACGAAAATTCAGCAATGGCTCGGGACGTCATCACTCTCATTGACCACCTCCGTCTGGATGCCGTTGACGTGATCGGTTTCTCAATGGGAGCCGGCGCAGCCGCAAGGTTGCTCCTGCTGCGCCCGCCCCAGGTGAAGTCTGTCATTCTCGCAGGTATTGGGGACTACGCCATCGAAGATGCTGTTTTGGAGTTTCCGAAGAGTTGGCCGGTTCCAGACTCCGTACCTCGTCCGATTACTGCCCGGGTGTGGTTGGAGGAGGGAGCAAAAATCCTGGAAAAGGGAGAAATGGTTCCTGGACACCTCGCCTCGGCGAACCTCATAGGGGCTCGGCTCTCGGGAGCCGATCCGAAGGTGATGGCGGCCGTCATTCGTGGTGCGCTCATGAAGAGTTTGCCTGCGGAAGCCCTCCAGCGAGTCGACATACCGGTCCTGATACTCAATGGAAAGGCAGATGCCGCCAATCAGAAGATCTCTGGGCTTCTCAAAGCAATCCCAACCGCGCGCGCCGGCGAATGTGAAGGCGACCACAGCTCCACGCCTTTCCAGCCTACATTTCAGCAGGCAGTTGTCCGGTTCTTTGAAGTACAATGGCGACTGCGCAACGGAGTTCCATGCGCCAAATAAACCTCGTCCTCATAGCCGCAGCGATCTCCGGGTTGGTCGCGGGCCAAACCTCGCCGCAAATCAAGGGCAAGCTGGATCGGATCAAGCTTCACGGTGTCGCGCTCGAAGGTAATCTTGAGGGCGACTCACCCGACCGAGATGTCTCGATCTATCTGCCCCCCAGCTATCAAGCCAACCGGACCCGGCGCTATCCTGTACTCTACATCCTGCACGGGTTCGCCGACGGCGACGACAGATGGTTCGGCCTGATCCCGAGTCTTGTGAATGTGCCTGCGGTCATGGAAGCTGCTCTGGACAAAGGGATGACGAACGAGATGATCCTGGTGATGCCAAATGCCAATACCCGTTACGGAGGGAGCTTCTACGGCAGTTCGGTCACTACCGGCGATTGGGAAACCTTTATCACTCGTGAGCTCGTCTCTTACATCGACAATCACTACCGCACGCTCGCGGCTCCCGACAGCCGCGGCCTCGCCGGACATTCCATGGCCTGCGCGAGGGCGGCAAAGGCGTTGCCGGCGGCAGGCGGGCCCGCTATGCGCGGTCGGCGCTCACGGTGGCGGAAGGCGCGTTCTCGACGATCCTGCTGACCGGCGCCGGCCTGATGACGCGAAGCCTGCTGAGCCTGCAATCGATCCGGCCCGGGTTTCAGACCGAGAACGTACTCACCTGGCGGATCTCGCCCTCGCGCACCAAGAACGCACAGGGACCTGCTGTAGTGGGCTTCTACTCCGAAGTGCTGAGCAGGGTGCGGACCATTCCGGGCGTGGACGGCGCGTCCGCCATCACCGACATCTTCCTCTCCATCACGCCGAATTCGGCGAGCTTCACCATCGAAGGCCACCCTTCGCCGCCCGCGGAACAGCAAATCGAAGCCACCATCGATTCCATCGCTCCGAACTATTTCCAGACGATGCAGGTGCCGTTACGGAGGGGCCGATTCTTCGACGAACATGACTCAGCGGACGCTCCTGGGGTGGTGATTGTCAACGAGACCATGGCGAAGCGCTTCTGGCCGGGCGAAGACCCCATCGGAAAGCGGTTCCGGTTCGGCGGGCCGAGGTCGAAGCAACCCTGGTTGACCGTGGCTGGCATTGCCGGAGACATGCGCCGGCAAGGCATGGAGAGGGGGGCGCGGTGCGAGACCTTCCAGCCCCTGGCCCAACGGCCGGCGCGCGGCATGACCATGGTAGTCCACACCGCGTCTGACCCCGGGAAACTGGTGGGGCCGGTTCGCGACGCGTTTAGGGCAACCGACAATACCGCGGTCATGTTCGAGCGTTCCACCATCGCCGAACAGATCGGAGATTCTTTGTCACAGCGGCGGTTTGAAACGCTGTTGCTTGGATTGTTTTCGCTGCTGGCCTTGACGCTGGCGACCGTCGGAATTTACGGTGTGGTGTTTCAATCGGTCTCGCAGCGGACCAACGAGATTGGCATCCGCGTGGCGCTGGGCGCGCAGAAGGGCGGTCTCTTGGGCATGATCATGCAGGAATCGCTGCGGCTGGTCCTGCTGGGCGCGGTGCTGGGCGGCCTGGCGGCGCTCGCCATCTCGCGCGCGGCGGGCCGCCGGGGTCGACGCGATGCGTGCCCTGCGGTACGAATAGTCGAAACCTCTTCAAGAGACCGTGATTCTGCGCCAGTTCTTGCCCACTTGCACGACGAGCTCCGCGGGCGGGTTGGGAAGGATCAGGTCCGCCACTTTTACGCCGTTGATCTCGACGGCGCCGGCCTTGATTTTGCGCGCCGCATCGCTCACGGATTCGGCGAGCCCAACCTTGGCGAGCATCTTGTCGACGCGGATGCCGGTAGGGACGCGGACGCTATCGGGCAGCGGAACCGTCTGGAGATCGGCGGGCACTTCCTTGCGGCGCACCACGGAGTTGAAGACTTCGGCGGCGCGATCGGCATCGGCGGGTGAATGGAAATCGGCGACGATGCGCTTGCCGAGCGCGATCTTGGCTTCCATGGGGTGGATGGCGTCGCGAAGACGGGCGATTTCGGCCAGGCTGACGTCGGTGAGCAGCTCGTAGTAGCGCCACATCAGCAGGTCACTGACCTGCATCACTTTGCGGAACATGACCTCGGGGGGCTCGGTGATGCCGATGTAGTTGTCGAGCGACTTCGACATTTTGTTGACGCCGTCGAGGCCTTCCAGGATGGGGACGGTGGCCACGATCTGCGGCGGTTGGCCGAAATCCTTCTGGATTTCGCGGCCCACCAGCAGGTTGAACTTCTGGTCGGTGCCGCCCATTTCGACGTCGCAATGCAGGGCGACGGAGTCGTAGGCCTGGGCCAGCGGGTACATGAGCTCGTGCATCTGGATGGGCACGCCCTCTTTGTAGCGCTTGGCGAATTCGTCGCGCTCCAGGATGCGGGCTACGGTGTACTTGGAGAAGAGGCGGATCAGGTCCGTGTACTTCAGCGGCTCGAGCCAATCGCTATTGAAGCGGACCTCGGTCTTTTCGGGGTCGAGGATTTTGAAAACCTGGGCCTTGTAGGTCTCGGCGTTCCGGTCGATGGCCTCGCGGGTCATGGGCGGGCGGGTGACGTTGCGGCCGGAGGGGTCGCCGATCAGGGCGGTCATGTCGCCGATGAGGAAGATGACGGTGTGGCCGAGGTCCTGAAAGTGTTTCATCTTGCGCAGGAGCACGGTGTGGCCCAGGTGGAGGTCGGGCGAGGTGGGGTCGAAGCCGGCCTTGATGCGCAGTTTGCGATGGGTCCGGGCGGCCTCGATGAGGCGATCGCGCAGGTCGTCTTCGCGGATGATCTCCGCCATGCCTTTGCGGATGTAAGTGAGTTGTTCGTCGAGTGTCATGCGGTCAGTTGCAAAGCTGCCTTCAAATCTTCCGAGAAGCGGCGGATGGATTCGACCTGGGCGGCGGTGGCAGGCACCTCAGCGCCCTTGGCGGCGAGAAGGGGGCCGTGTTCGCGCCAGACCAGATACGCCAGACCATTCTCCGTCATCATGCCGGTGCTGCCCAGGGAGAAGACGCCTTCGGCGCTACGGCCGACCATGGCCACGCAAGTTTCGCGAGCGAAGACGGACACCGCGGGTGACTCCGCGACCAACCCGATGCCAACGCTGCGCAGGCGGGCTTCGAGTCCGGCGGTCACATCTTGTAGCGGCCCATGTCCTCGTCGTTGAGGCCTTCGAGCCAGCGCCGCAGTTCTTCGTTGTTGACCTTGTCGGAAACGGTGGCGGCCAGTTTGGACGATTTGAGCACCGTCTCCTCGACGTAGATGGGGCAGTCCAGACGCAAAGCCAGCGCCAGGGCGTCCGAGGGGCGGGAATCCACGCTGATCAGATCACCCTCGCGGTCGAGCCAGATGACAGCATAGAAGGTGTCGTCCTTGAGTTCGCTGACGACTACCTTGCGCAGAGACGTGCTCAAGCCCAGTAGAAGGCTCTTGATGAGGTCGTGGGTCATGGGCCTGGGAGTCGAAACCTTCTCGATCTCAAGGGCGATGGCGTTGGCCTCGTAAACACCGACCCAGATAGGAAGCACGGTGTTGCCATTCACATCCTTCAGAATAACGATGGGCATGTTGGTGACGGGATCCATCATGAGCCCGCGAATTTTCATTTCGACTTCCATGTTGTGCGGCCCTCCCCCCAATCTGATTACACCACAGTTACGCTCTCGCCCACCAACGAGTTGGGGCCGGAGCGGGTGACACGGACGGGATGGTACGTACCATCAAGATCCGCGGCGGCAGCATCGTAGTGGGTGAAATTGAGCGTGCGGTTGCAGGATGTGCGGCCGATCCATTGTCCGAGCGCCTGGTGGCGGCCTTCGACGAGGACTTCCCGGATGCCGCCGATCAACTCAGCGTTGTTACGAATCTGAATAGCGCGCTGTTTCTCCTGCAGGACCAGCAGGCGGCGCTGCTTCTCCTCATCCGGGACGGGATCGCTCATGGCGAGCGCGGCGGTGTTGGGACGCGGGGAGTACTTGAAGCTGAAGAGCGAAGCGTACTGGACCTCATCGAGCAGTTGCAGGGTCTCTTCGAAATCGCGTTCGGTCTCGCCGGGGAAGCCGACAATGATGTCGGTGGTGAGGGCGTAGTTGCGCCGCGCGTTGCGGATCCACTCGATGCGGCGCATGTAGTCGTCGCGGGAGTAGAGGCGGTCCATGGAGGCGAGGACGCGGGAGGAGCCGGACTGAACGGGCAGGTGCACGTGGTCGCAGATGGCGGGGTTGGCGTCCATAGCGTCGACGATGCTCTTGCCGAAATCGCGGGGGTGGGAGGTGGTGTAGCGGACGCGGCGGATGCCGGGCACTTCGGCCACGCGTGCCAGGAGCCGCGCGAAATCCCAAGCGGCGGCGGAGGGATCGCGGTAGCTGTTGACGTTCTGGCCAAGCAACTGAATTTCGGTGTAGCCATCGGCGGCGAGGCGGCGGGCTTCGGCCATGACGCTCTCGCTGGTGCGGCTGCGCTCGGGGCCGCGGGTGAAGGGGACGACGCAGTAGGCGCACTGCTTATCGCAGCCTTCGATGATGGTGATGTAGGCGCGGTGGGGGTTGTCGCGGCGGGTGAAAGGAGTGTCGAAGGTCTCGGCGGTGTCGAGGCTCAGGCCGGTGACGCGGCGGTTGCCGGCTTCGAGTTGGACCAGCATTTCGCCGAGTCGTGTGTAGCTGACGGAACCGGCAACCAGGCTGACGTGCGGGGCGCGGTCGAAAATCTTTTCGCCTTCCTGCTGGGCCACGCAGCCGAGGACGCCGAAGATTTTGCCTCCGCCGGCGGATCGAGATTTGGCGGCGTCGCGCTTGAAGTTCTGGAGGCGATTGAAAACCTTCTGCTCGGCCTTGTCGCGGATGCTGCAGGTGTTGTAGAGGACGAGGTGTGCGTCCTCGGGGGTTTGGACCTGCGCATAGCCCTGGGCCAGGAGGGTGCCGATGACCTTTTCGGAGTCATGGACATTCATCTGGCAGCCGAAAGTTTCGAGGTAGAACGTTTTCGCGGGCACTATTTTTCCCATTGTAGCGTGAGCGGGATGGGGAGTGGCTGCACGGCTGCCGGGCTAAAACGGGACATGTATGTCCCGTTTTTGAGCATTGATTTACTGAAAACAAAGGCTTTAGCGGCGGAGGGCGGGACATTTTTGTCCCGCCTGGCTGTTTCTTCGGCCGATTTTCCGAACGAAGATGAGCGGAATGTTGCCAGAGAGCGCATCACTACCTGCTCCCAGGATGGCATACGGGGGTGCGCGGAGCGGGGGTGGGGCGGGCGGTGGAATGTCTGCAAGAACTTGATAAACAGAGGGGTTATTGGTCTGAAAATATTTCGGAAAAAGGTGTGACTGGCTTTTGACGTGGCGGCTTTGAGGCGGCACGAGAACGGGCGCGCTCTGAGTGACGCCGCCGCGGTTGGCCAGCGGGCCCTCGACCGGGATCGGGGAGCAGCGCGCGGGGCCCGACGGTATAGCGTAGTCCAGCAAGCTACAGACGGCCCTCACTGGCCCACCTCTACGCCCGGCGCAAGGAACCTGGCATTGAATTATTTACCGAGCAGCGGATCCAGGTCACTCCCACACGCTACCGGGTAGCGGACATCTGCGTCACCATCGCTGTTGGTCAAGATCGCGGATTATCTCCAGTCAGGTGCGGTATTCGTGTGGTTAATCGACCGAAGTCGTCCCGGTCGACGACGGCATGCTGCGGACCGAGAACCCGGACCCGGTTGTGGCGCTCTCCGACCTGTTTTGAGGGACACGGGTGTTTGGTTCCCGGACGGCACCGCCCCAGTTCAACCATCGAACTGGCCGTTTTGTGGCGCCCAACTCGACCGACATCCGACGTTGCGTGGCAGGACTTCTGACACAGGACACCGGGCAAGTGACCGCAAGAGCGCCTGGGATTCACGACATTGATCTGGCCGTAGCGAAGTCGCCAGCGGAATTGTGGCTGGGGTATTGCCTCTCAGGCCAGTGATGCCAATCAAGGCAGCCACCGCGTCGAAACCACCCGTAAGGTTCCAGGCCGCGTTCACCGCCACTGGAAGCGGCGCCGAAGTGCTGACTTGAAATTTCCATCGCCCGAATAGACCGCCTCGATCGGGCACGCGACGGCACTCACGGTGGTCGCGGCTGCGGCGCTTCCGCCCGAGACAGCGGCCGTTGCCACCGCGGCGCCGACTCGAACATCGAGAGCGGGAGGCGTGGAGACAGGCGGATGTCGTGCGGCCAGGGTCACTTGACGCGCTTGGCGGTCAACTCCCCTTCGCCCATATCGCCGATCGTCACGTTGAACTTCAACTCCTCACCCGCCACCTTGCCTTTGTACGTGATCTTGAATTGGCCGCCGCCGGCCATAATGATGAACGAGATCGCATCCCCTTTCACCGTGCCTTCCGTGATCTGTTCTTCGCCATAGCTATTCGACACCGTCCCGGTCAGCTTCTCACCATCCACCTGGAAGTTGAAGGTGATCTCCAGGTTGTCACCCGTAGGGATCTTCATGTCCCCTTTCCAGGTGCCGTTCAGGTCGGTAGCGCGGGCGGCGCTCAAGCACGCCAGCATTACGATTGCGGTGAAGACGAATACGCGGCTTGTCATTCCGGCAGACTCCTGTCAGCAGGGCGATCCAGGCATCGGCGATTTCCGTTCGCCTGCTGAGATTGAGTATACCGGCTTTAGCCATGCCCGCGTTCGGACCAAACCTGGTGTTACGCTGGTGCCTCTGAAGTTCAGGAGCATCATGGCGAACTTCGTTCAGGGATTGAAGTGCGTGCTTTGCGGAACCAACCACGCACCTCGGACCGCCTTCACCTGTTCCCGTTGTGGCATGGAAGGCATCCTGGATGTCCAATACGACTACTCCGCCATGGGAAGGACACTTTCGCGGCGGACGCTCGCCCGCCGCGCGGAGACCTCGCATTGGAGATACCGTGAACTGCTGCCGGTACGGCCAGACTCGGCCGTACCCGCGCTCTCGGTGGGGTGGACGCCCCTGACGCCCGCGCCGGCGCTGGCCCGCCACCTCGGGTTGGCTGCACTCTACCTGAAGGACGACGGCCGCAACGCCACCGGGTCCCTCAAGGATCGCGCCAGTTCCATCGGCGTGGTGAAGGCGCGGGAGAAGCGGCGCCGCATTATTGCTTGTGCGAGCACGGGCAATGCCGCTTCCTCGTGCGCGGGTATGGCCGCATCGCTCGGTCTGCGGAGCGTGATCTTTGTTCCCGAACGCGCGCCCGAGCCGAAGGTCACCCAGTTGCTGATTTTCGGTGCGACTGTGTTGCGGGTGCGCGGCAGCTATGAGGAGGCCTTCCAACTCTGCCAACGATCGTGCGAACGATGGGGCTGGTACAACCGGAATTCCGGCATCAATCCTTACCTGGTGGAGGGAAAGAAAACGGCCGGCCTCGAGATCGCCGAACAACTCGCCTGGGAGCCGCCCGATTGGGTCGCAGTTTCCGTGGGCGATGGGTGTACGGTTGCGGGAGTATGGAAGGGCTTTCGTGAATTGCAGACCCTAGGCCTGATCGAACGGACACCGCGCATCCTGGGCGTGCAGGCCGCCGGGGCCGCGCCCATCACGACCGCGTTCTACGGCGGAAGACCGCTCCAGCCGGTCGACCCCCACACGCTGGCCGACAGTATCGCGGTGGGAGTGCCGCGGAACTGGAAGAAGGCGGTGCTGGCGGTGCGCGCGTCCGGCGGCGCCATGATCAATGTCAGCGACGACGAGATCCAGGACGCGATGCGCTACACCGGGCGTCTGGCGGGAATCTTCGCGGAGCCGGCCGCCGCCGCGGCTGTTGCCGGCCTCGAAAGCGCGGTGGCAGAGGGCATCGTGAGCCAGCGTGCCAAGGCAGTCGCCCTGATTACCGGGAACGGGCTCAAGGACGTACAGTCGGCGCGCGCGGCGGCCGGCCGGCCGTACGACATCTCACCTGATGGCGCGTCACTCGAGGATATTCTGCGCGAGAGGAAACTGATCCAGTGACGGCACAGTCCCTGTTGATCCGCAACATCCATACGCTCGTCGTGATGGACCAGGCGAACCGGGTGCTTCGCGACGGCTATATCTACGCGGAAAACGGGAAGATCGTGCGGGTCGGAAGCGGCGTCGCCGGCCTGCCGAAAGCCGGCCAGGTGATTCGGGCGCCGCATGCCGTAGCCATCCCGGGCCTGGTCAACACGCACCACCATCTCTACCAGACCCTGACCCGCGCCTATGCGCCCGCCGCTAACGCGGAACTCTTCGACTGGCTGCGCACTTTGTACCCGGTTTGGGCGCGGTTGGACGAAGAGGCCGCGCACGTGGCGGCGTTGGCGGGCATGGCGGAGCTTCTGCTCTCCGGCTGCACCACCACGGCAGACCACCACTACGTCTTCCCGCGCGGCGGAGGCAATCCGATCGACGCACAGATTGAGGCCGCCCGGCGCATCGGCATCCGTTTTCATCCCACGCGCGGCAGCATGAGTGTCGGGCGCAGCCAGGGCGGTTTGCCGCCGGACACCGTGGTCCAGCGCGAAGACCGCATTCTGCTGGACTGCGAGCGGCTGATCGCCCAATATCACGATCCCAGGCCGGGCTCGATGCTGCGCATCGCCCTGGCGCCGTGCTCCCCATTTTCGGTGTCGCCGCAATTGATGCAGTTCACCGCGCAACTGGCGCGCCGCCACGGCGTGCGACTGCACACGCACCTGGCGGAGACGCGCGACGAGGAGGCCTATTGCCTGAGCCGATTCGGCAAGCGGCCGCTGGACATGTTGGAAGACGCCGGATGGCTGGGCGGAGAAACCTGGCTGGCTCACGGCATTTTCTTCAATCGGCGCGAGATCGCACGCCTGGGACGCTCCGGCACCGGAATCGCGCATTGCCCCACGTCCAACATGCGCCTGGGCTCGGGCTGTGCCCCGGTGCTGGCGCTCGGCCGCGCCGGATGTCCGGTAGGGATCGGCGTGGATGGCAGCGCATCCAACGACAGCTCCCACATGCTGGCCGAGGCGCGACAGGCGCTGCTGTTGCAACGTCTGCGCCACGGCGCAGGCGCGCTCCCCGTGACGGCCGCGCTGCGCATGGCCACCTGCGGGGGCGCCCGCTGCCTGGGCCGCGACGACATCGGCAGTATCGAGCCCGGCAAGCGCGCCGACATTGCGTTGTTCGACCTCCGCGGGCTGGGGTACAGCGGCGCCGGCGATGCCCTGTCCGCGCTCCTGTTGTGCGCGCCGGCAAGGGTCGATACTTTGATCGTCGAGGGACGGACGGTCGTGTCCGGCGGCGCCCTCGAAACCGTCTCGCTCGATGCCATCCTGCGCCGTCACCGGCGCGCGGCCGCCCGCCTCGCAGGGAAATCGTTGTAACGGACCTGTAAGCCTGATATAGTCCAATCAGATCGAGATTCAGGTCTGATTAGAGGCTAACCATGTTCGATCAGGTCGAGGCATTTTGTCGGCCCGCCAGTGTCCCCGAAGCACTTCGATTGCTCCAGAGAGGCAAGGGTCAGGCGCGAATTGTCGCAGGCGGTACGGACGTTGTAGTCGCGGGTGGGGACGGCGTGCGCATCCTCATCGACATCACGCGGGCGGGCTTGAGTTATATCCGCCGCAAACCGCAGGCGCTGGTCATCGGCGCCACCACCACGCTGGCCGAGATTGAAGAATCGGAGCTGCTCCGCAAGTTCGCGGGGGGAATCCTTCCGGTTGCCGCAGCCACGTGTGGCTCGGTATCGAACCGCAATGTGGCCACGGTGGGTGGAAACATGGCGAATGCATCATCGGCCGCCGATCTGGCGGCTCCCCTGCTGGTGCTGGAAGCGTCGGCCGTCCTGGCGGATGCGCGCGGGCGGCGCAAGCTGCCGTTAGCCGGCTATCTTGCAGGCGCATCCACGGGGGCGTTCTCGAATTCGATATTGGTCGAACTGATCGTCCCCCAGCCGCCGGACGGAAAACGCTGCGGCTGGTCCTTTCAGAAACTGGGCCGAACCGCCATCGATATTTCGCTGGTCAATGTTGCGGCTGGTCTCCAACTCGACACGAAGGGGCGGGTTAAGTGGGCGCGGATCGCGCTTGCCTCGGTCGCCCCTACCGCCCTGCGCGCCGAGGCGGCCGAGCGGCGCATGGCGGGTCGAATCCCGGATGCGGCCCTGGTTGCCGAGGCGGCCGCCGAAGTGGCGCGCGCGGTCAATCCGATCACCGACGTGCGCGCTTCCGCCGGGTATCGTCGCGATATGAGTGCAGTCCTGAGTGCGCGCGCTCTTCAAGAGTGCGTCGCTCAGGCTGGAGGCGCTCTATGAAATCCATGGACCTGCATCTAACGATCAACGGTAAGCCACGCACGTGGACGATCGCTCCCGGCGACCTGCTGCTGGACGTGTTGCGCCGGGAAGGCCGCCTTGGCGTCAAGCGTGGATGCGAGAAAGGGGAATGCGGGGCCTGCGCGGTTCTGTTGGATGGCAAGCCCATCAATTCCTGTTTGATGTTTGCGGCCCAGGTTGAGGGCCGCGAAATCGTCACCATCGAGGGCATCGCAAAGGACGGCAAACTGGACTCGTTGCAGGAGGCGTTCCTGGATCACGGCGCCGTGCAGTGCGGGTTCTGCACGCCCGGCATGGTGGTCAGCGCCAAAGCGCTGTTGGCCCGCCACCCCCACCCCACGGAGGAGCAAGTCCGCGAAGCACTCGCCGGCCACCTCTGCCGCTGCACCGGATACCGGAAACCGGTGGAAGCCGTGGGGCGGGTCTCCAGGCCTGCCGTCCGGCCGAACGGGCGTTCCGTGGTGGGGCAAAACCTGCGCAAGGTGGACGGCGTGAAACTGGTCACCGGTGGGGCGGCGTTCACCGACGACATTCATCTTCCGGGCATGCTCTACGGCAAGATCCTCCCCAGCCCGCACGCCCACGCGCGCATCCGCCGCATCCGAACCGCTAAGGCGCGTGCGCTTCCCGGCGTTCATGCGGTCCTGACGTATCGCGACGTGCCGCGCGTGCCCCACACCACCGCCGGTCAAGCGTGGCCGGAACCCTCGCCGTACGACACCTACCTGCTGGATTCCAAGGTGCGCTTCGTAGGCGACCGCGTGGCGGCGGTGGCGGCGGAGAGCCGCGCCATCGCGGAGCAGGCGATCAAGCTCATCGAAGTGGACTACGAGATTCTGCCCGCGGTGCTGGACATGGAGCAGGCGATGGCGCCCGGTGCGCCGGTGATCCACGACGAACCCGATTCCACCAAGATCTACGACCGCGAGCGCAACATCGCGGGCTACATTTTCCGCGAGATCGGCAACGTGGACGAAGGCTTTGGCGAGGCCGATTATATTGTGGAGCGCGAATTCCGCACGCAGCGCCAACAGCACGCCATGCTGGAGCCGCACGTTTCCATATGCTGGCTGGATGCCGATGGCCGGCTGGTCATCCGCAGCAGCACGCAGGTGCCGTACCACTGCCGCCGGCAGGTGGCGATGATTCTGCAACTGCCGGTCAGCCGCGTGCACGTGATCAAGCCGCGCATTGGCGGCGGTTTCGGCGGCAAGCAGGAGATGTTGCTGGAGGACATCTGCGGAGCGCTGGCGCTGGCCGCGCGCCGGCCCGTGAAGGTCGAGTACACCCGCGAGGAAGAGTTCTACATGGCGCGCTGCCGGCATCCGCAAATCCTGCGCATGAAGATGGGCGTCAAGCGCGACGGAACGGTAGTGGCCAGCCAGTTGACCGTGCTGGCCACCACCGGGGCTTACGGCAGCCACTCCAGCACCGTGCAGGGAAACACCGGCAGCAAGGTGCTGCCGCTTTATCGAACCGGGAACATGCGCTTCGAATGCCACGTCGTCTACACCAACACGCCGGTGGCTGGCGCGTTCCGCGGTTACGGCTGCCCGCAAGGATTCTTCGCGCAGGAGACCCTGGTGGATGAAATCGCGGCCGAACTTGGTATCGACCCCCTGGAGTTTCATCGCCGCAATGTGATCCGGCTGGGCGACGTGGATCGCCTGTCGGCGCAACTGGGCGAAGGCCGGGAAGGCTTGCCGCGCGTGGTCCGCAGTTGCGGCCTGCCGGAATGCATGGAACGCGCCGCCGCAGCTATCGGATGGGCTGAAAAGCGCGCCGCGCTTCCCCGGCGGGACGGCCCCAAGCGCCGCGGCGTCGGCATGGCCTGTACCATGCAAGGCAGTGGCATCGCCGGCATCGACTGGGCGTCCGCGTTTCTGAAAATGAACGAGGATGGCTCGTTCTATCTCAACGTGGGCGCATCGGACGTTGGCGCGGGCGCGGATACCGTGCTGTCGCAGATCGCCGCCGAGACGCTTGGCGTGACCTTGGACAAGATCGTCATCACCTCCGGCGATACCGACATCACGCCGTTCGACGTGGGCGCCTATGCGTCCAGCACCACCATCATTTCCGGCGGAGCGGTGAAGAAGGCGGCCGAGAAGGTGCGGGCGCAAGTATTGCAGGTAGCGGCGAAGATGCTGGACGCACCCGCGGATCAGTTGGAGTGTGCGAACAACGAGGTCTTCACCACCAGCGGGGAGCGCAAATCAGTCAGCATGACCGATCTCGCGCTCGAGGCCATGTACAAAGAGAAATTTCAGATCATGGACGGTGCGTCGCACTTCAACACCGATAGCCCGCCGCCCTTCTGCGCGACCTTTGCCGAGGTCGAGGTGGATACCGAAACCGGGCAGGTGCAGGTGCTGCACCTGGCCACGGCCGTGGATCCAGGCACCGCCATCAACCCCATGCAGGCGGAAGGCCAGGTGGAGGGCGCCGTCACCCAGGGGCTTGGCTATGCGCTCACCGAGGAACTGGTGCTCGATGCCGGGGGCCGGCCGCTAAACGCGAATTTCCTCGACTACAAAATTTTCAGCGCAAAAGATATGCCGAAGCTGACCACGATCCTGGTGCAGACCCACGAACCGCTCGGACCCTTCGGCGCCAAGTCGATTTCCGAAGTGCCCATCAATGGGCCTGCGCCGGCGATCGCCAATGCAATCTATCATGCGGTGGGCGTGCGCATCCGCAAGCTGCCCATCCGTCCCGAAGATTTGCTACAGGCCCTCAGCGCGGCGAAAGCGGAGACGGCCAATATCGAGGAGGAGGCGCTGGTAACGGCATGAACCGCCACGCGCTGGCCGAACTGGCGCAGTCCTACGAAGGTGCGATCGTCGGGTTCCTCCGCGACCTGATCGCGATCCCGGCGGAGAGCGGCCGGGAAGGGCCGGTGATTGCCCGCATCCGTCAGGAGATGGAAAAAGTGGGCTTCGACGAAGTGCGCGTCGACCCCATGGGCAACATCCTGGGCCGCATCGGCTCCGGCAAGACCGTGATCGCCATGGACTCGCACACCGATACCGTGGGCGTCGGCGATCCCAAGGAGTGGAACTGGGACCCCTACCAGGGCAAGGTCGAAGACGGCTATATCTTCGGACGCGGCGCGTGCGATCAGCGCGCCGGTATGGCGAGCATGGTTTACGCCGGCAAGATGATTCGCGAACTCGGTCTGGCGGGAGACTATACGCTGTGGGTGGTCGGTTCCGTGCAGGAGGAGGATTGCGATGGCTTGTGCTGGCTCTACATTCTGCAAGAGGATGGCATTCGCCCGGACTGCGTGGTGATCACCGAGCCCAGCAAGCTGGGCATCTACCGCGGGCATCGCGGCCGCATGCAGATCGAGGTACACCTGCGCGGCAAGTCGTGCCACGCCAGCGCGCCCGAACGCGGCGATAACGCAATCTACAAAATGAGCCGGCTCGTGCAGGAGGTGGAGCGCCTGAACGAGCGTCTCAAGAACGATCCGTTCCTCGGCAAAGGCACGATCGCGGTTACCGAAATCCGCTCGCTTTCGCCCTCCTTGTGTGCGGTGCCCGGAGCCTGCTCGATCCATCTGGACCGGCGTCTGACCGCAGGTGAAACGAAGGAAAGCGCCCTGGCGGAAGTCCGTGCGCTCCCCGGCGCGGAGGACGCCGACATCGAGATCCTGACCTACGACGTGCCCAGCTACACCGGCCTGCGATATCCGATGGAAAAATACTACCCCACCTGGGTGCTCGACGAATCGGACCCGTTGGCGCAGGCAGCCGTCGCGACGTTCCGGGGGCTTTGGGACAAAGCGCCGGTGGTGGACAAGTGGACCTTCAGCACCAACGGTGTGGCCAGCATGGGCCTGAAAGGCGTTCCGACCATCGGTTTCGGCCCCGGCGAAGAAGAGGTGGCGCATTCCGTGAACGAGCGCGTGCCCATCCGCCATCTGGTGGACGCGGCGCAATTCTACGCCGCGTTCCCGCTGGTCTACACGGCCATTCGGAAACAGGGCCATGTCTGAGCTGGCGCCGATCCCGCTGCCGCTGTTGTTGCGGCGCGCGTTTCTCGAGTACCGGCGGGAGGGCAAGATATTCGACCTGCCGGCGGCGAAAATCTTCCGCGGTTTCCCCGGGCTGGATCTCTCAGTCGAATTCCACGGGCAGCGCGCGGCCACGCCGCTCGGCCCCGCTGCCGGACCGCACGGACAACTGGCGCAGAACATCGCGCTTTCCTGGCTGGGCGGGTCGCGCATCATCGAACTGAAGACGGTTCAGATTCTCGACGAGTTGAAGATCCCGCGCCCGTGCATCGACGCCGCCAATGTCGGCTACAACGTCGAATGGTCGCAGGAGTTAAAACTGGAGCAGTCGCTCGGCGAATACGTTAAAGCGTCCATGCTCCTGGAGATCCTGCGGGCATCCGGACTGTTGGGCGAAGGCATACCCCAGGAGACCGTCTACGATATGAGCGTGGGCTACAACCTGGAAGGCATTGGCTCTCCGCGCGTGCGATCCTGGATCGCGTCCATGCAGAACGCCGCCGCCGTGATCGAGGAACTGCGCGCCGGCCTCACCGGCGAATGGGCGCGCTACCGTGATCTCCCATTTTCCACGCGCATCAGCAACACCGTCAGCCTTTCCACGTTCCACGGCTGTCCCGCCGGCGAAATCGAAGGGATCGTCACCTTCCTACTGGCCGAAATGGGCTGCCACGTGTGCATCAAGCTGAATCCGACGCTGCTGAGCCAGGAGCGCGTGGCGCATCTCCTGCACGACGTGCTGGGCTATGGTGAGCTCCAGCTTCATCCCCCGGCCTTCGAGAACGACTTGCAGTTTGCGGAAGCGCTCGATCTCATTCCCCGGCTCCAGCAGGTGGCCCGCCGGCACGGCCGGAGCCTGTCGCTCAAGTTCACGAACACGCTCGTCGTCAGGAATCATAAGGCGGTCTTCGCGGACGAACTCATGTACATGTCTGGCGCGCCGCTGCACGTGCTCGCCATGAACCTGGTGCAAGAATTCCGGTCGCGCCTGGAGCAACCCATCCCGATGTCCTTTTCCGGCGGGCTCGACGCGCACAACGTGGCGGCCGCGGTGGCCATGAACTTCGTCCCGGTAACCACCTGCACCGATCTTCTGCGTCCCGGCGGATACGGGCGGCTCATCCGGTACCTCGAGAACCTCGGCGAGGCGATGCGCCGCCTCGGGGTCAGCCGCATTTCCGATTTCGTCCTCAACTTCCGCGGCCAGGCGGAGGCAGCCGGCGGCGATGTGTACCAGGCCGGCCTGCTCAACACGCCCCTTCTGGTGGCGGAAGCGACCGCCGATCCCCGCTACCACTGGGAACGCAACCACGGGGTGCCGCGCAAGATCGGCTCCAAGCTCTGGATGTACGACTGCATCACTTGCGATAAGTGCATCCCGGCGTGCCCCAACGACGCCAATTTCGTTTACGAAACGCCACCCGTGACCATCGAGTACGACAACTTCGTGCTGCAGCCCGGATCTCTGCGCCGCATTCCCGGCGGCGTCTTGCGCGTGATCAAGCCCCACCAGTTGGCGAACTACGTCGACGCCTGCAACGATTGCGGTAACTGCGATGTCTTCTGCCCGGAGGATGGCGGTCCGAACGTGGCCAAGCCGCGTTTCTTTTCCACCCTGGAGAGCTACCGGAAGTCGGCGGGCGCCGATGGCTTCTTCTTCGATTGGTCGGGCGGCCCCACCCTTTACGGCACGATGGGGGGCCTGTCCTACACTCTGGCACTGGATGGCGGCCGCGCCTGGTTTACTCAACCTGGCGCCGCCGTCGACATCCGCGTCGCCGGCAACGAAGTGCTGCACTGGCAGGTGGAGACCGAAGTCGTGCTCGACATGCTGCCCTATCTCAAGCTCAAGCTACTGGCCGAGTCCATAGGCGACCGGCGGCGGGTTCACTTTGTGAACGCCGGCGCCATTCAGGAGAACCTGGCGTGATAGCGAACCTAAAGGCCGAAATCAAGAAAGCCCTCTTCGGCGGAAGAGACTGGATTACCACCCAGGAGTGGAGCGATGCCGAACTGGACGTCATGCTCGACGTCGCCGCGGACTTGAAGCGAAAGTTCAAGGGGCGCATCCCTCACCGCTATCTCACCGATCAAACCATCTTCCTGATGTTCTTCGACAAGTCCACACGCACACGCAACTCGTTTGAAGCCGGGATGACGCAACTGGGAGGCCACGCCCATTTTCTGACCGCCGACGTCATGCAAGTCTCGCACGGCGAGAGCCCCAAGGATACCGGCATCATTCTATCCAGCTATGGCCACGGCATCGCGATCCGCCACGATCTCATCCCCGGCGAAGGTAATGCCTACATGCGGGAAGTCGCCAGGTGGGCCGACAAACCCGTCATCAATATGCAGTGCGATGTCGACCACCCGTGCCAGACGCTGGCCGACCTGATGACCATTCGGGAGAAGCGGGGCGAGAATCTCCGCGGCCTGAAGATCGCCGTGTCGTGGGCTTATGCACCCAGTTATGCGAAGCCGCTCTCCGTGCCCCAGGGGCTCATCATGCTGATGCCGCGTTTCGGCATGGACGTCACCCTGGCGCATCCTCCGGAATACAGCCTGATGCCCGACACTATGCGGGCGGCCCTGGAGAATGCCCGACGAGGCGGCGGACAATTCCGGGTCGCGGACAGCATCGAGGAAGCGTTTCGCGACGCCGATGTCGTCATCCCCAAGAGTTGGGGCTGCCTGGACACCATGGGCAGCAATCCGGCCGAGTCCCTGCGCATCGCCAAGCGGTACACCAACTGGATCTGCGATGCGGCGCGCATGAAGCTGGCGCGGCCCGATGTGCTCTACATGCATCCGCTGCCGGCCGACCGCGGCAACGAAGTGACCGACGAGGTCATCGATGGCCCGAATTCGGTAGTCTACGACGAGGCCGAGAACCGTCTGCACACGGCCAAGGCCATCATGGCGCTAACCATGGCGGATCGAGAGATCGAATACCAAGTCCATGCCTGAAACTCTGGTGATCGCCCTCGGCGGCAATGCCATCACGCGTGCCGGCGAGGCCGGAACCATACCCCAGCAGTTCGAGCACACGGCGGAAACGCTGGGCCACCTGATCCCGTTGTTCCGCAGCGACGCCAGAATTGCGATCACTCATGGCAACGGCCCGCAGATCGGCAACATCCTGATCCGCGTGGAAGAGGGCGAACGGCGGGTTCCGCGGCTCCCTTTGGACACCTGCGTTTCGGATTCGCAAGGCGGCATGGGGTACATGATCCAGCGCGTTTTGTGTGAGCTGTTCCGCCGCGAAGGCATCGGCCGCGGCGTTGCGACGGTGATCACGCAGGTGCTGGTTAGCGGAGCCGACCCTGACATGGGGCACCCCAGCAAACCGATCGGGTCCTCCTATACAACCGGCCAGATCGAGCAGATCCGGCGCGACAAACCGAACTGGGAACTGCGGGAGATCGAGCCCGGACGCTGGCGCCGGGTAGTCGCCTCGCCCCACCCTCTCTGCATTATCGAGGAGCAAGCCATCGCCTGTCTGTTGAATGCCGGTGTCGTCGTGGTCGCTTGCGGCGGCGGAGGAATTCCGGTAGCTTGGGAAGGCGATCGCCTGGCAGGAGTAGAAGGGGTCGTAGACAAGGATCTGGCCTCCAGCCTGCTGGCACGCAACCTGCGCGCGGACAGACTCATCATCGTGACGTCCGTGGATCGTGCCGCCATCCGTTTCGGCCGCCCGGACCAGCAGTGGCTGGACCGCATCACGGTTCGGCAGGCGCGCGCCTATCTCGCCGCGGGCGAATTCCCGCCGGGCTCGATGGGCCCGAAAATTGAAGCCGGCATCGAGTTTGTAGAGCACGGCGGCAGCGAATGCATCATCACCTGCACCGAAGGCGTGGCGCAATCCTTGTCCGGCGCCGCCGGCACCCACATCGTCTCGTCATGATTCTCACCAACGCGCGCATCCTTACGTTCGACGGCAGGAACCGGGTGCTCGATTCCGGCAGCGTCGAGGTCACACCCGATGGCGCGATCGGGTTCGTCCGGAGCGGGCGGGCATTGGGTCCGAATACCGTCGATCTTCACGGCCGCCTGCTGATGCCCGCGCTCATCAACATCCACACCCACCTGTACAGTACGCTGGCCCGCGGCATAAGCCTCCGCGGGTCGCTCCCCGCCAACTTTCCATCCATCCTGAAGAATCTCTGGTGGCGTCTGGATCGTGCGCTGGGCGAAGAGGACGTCTACTACAGCGCCCTGGTCGGTCTCATCGATTCCGCCAGGTGCGGCGTCGGGACTGTGATCGATCATCATTCCAGCCCGAAGGCATGCACGGGCAGCCTGGATTGGATCGAGCGCGCTTTCCGCGAGGTGGGCCTGCGCGGCGCCACCTGTTACGAGGTTAGCGACCGCAACGGCAAACGCGCGGCGCGCGAAGCGATCCGTGAAAATGTCCGCTTCCTGGAACGGTCGAGGCCCGGTGCACAGGTTGGCGCGATGTTCGGTCTGCACGCCTCATTCACCATCGGCGACCGGACCCTACGGGCGTGCCTAGAGGCCAACCAATCCTTGGGAGCCGGCTTCCATTTGCATGTGGCGGAAGACCGCTGCGACCGCGGGGCGGTCCGCCGCCTCTCGAAGTTCGGCGTCTTCAACGAAAAATGCCTCGCCGCGCACTGCGTTCACGTGACCGCCGCCGAACGCGCCATGCTCGGGCGCCGAAGGGTGAACATAGCCCACAACCCGCAGTCTAACTGCAACAATGCCGTCGGCATCGCCGATCTTCCCGCCCTGTGTCGCAGTTCGGCGTGTGTAGGGCTCGGCTCCGATGGGTTTTCCCCACGCATGTGGGACGAGTTCAAGACCGCCTATTACCTGCAGAAACAGCGCGCTCGCGACCCGCGCGTGGCCGCGGATGAGGCTTTCGCGTCGGCTTTTTCCAATAACCGGGAGATTGTCCACAAGATCTGGGGCGTAAGCATCGGCTGCATCACTCCGGGCGCAAAGGCCGACCTTCTTCTGCTGGACTACCAGCCGCCGACCCCCATGAATCCGGCGAACTTGTTTGGTCACCTGCTGTTCGGCATTGCCAACGCTCCCGTGCACTCACTCATGGTCGACGGGCGATGGGTGGTGCGCGACGGACATTGCGTCAACGTCGATGAACGGCAGATCGCCGCGCGCGCCGCCCTGCACGCCAAAGCGTTGTGGGAGAGATTCTGAAAGTCAAGCCTATGACATCGCTCGTTCCCGGACCCACCTACCAGGAGATGCTTCACCCGGAACTCCAGCCGCCCGCCGTGCGCAAACTCGCCGACTCCCCCGCCCATGAGCTGGACCCGATCCATCTGTTCAATATCACCTGGCGCGGACCCGATCGAAAGATCCGCCACGTGGTCCTTCCCAGGGAACTCACGGGCGTGCAGGCCAACATCATCGTGATGGTAGGTCGCCATTTTCCCTCGGGTAGCCACAAGGTCGGGCCAGCTTACACCACGCTGATGGAAGGCGAACTCTCCGGCGAAATCGAGCCCGGCGTGTACACCATGATCGGGCCTTCCACGGGTAATTTTGGAATCGGCGTGGCGTACATCTCGCGGCTTAAGGGCTACCCGGCCATCGTCATCATGCCTGAAGGCATGAGCAAAGAGCGCTACCAGCGAATCCGGCAGTACGGCGGCTCGCTCGACCTCACCCCCGGCTCGGAGAGCGACGTCATCCTGGTTCTGGAGCGCACGGCAACCTATAAACACGACCCAAAATACAAAGTACTGGCGCAGTTCGAATTGCTGCCCAACTATCGTTTTCATCGCTACGTTACCGGACACAGCGCGATCGAAGCCGCGCAACCGTATGGCAACGGGCGCGTCGCCGCGTTCGTTTCGGCGCCCGGCTCCGCCGGCACGCTCGCTGCCGGCGACGAGATCAAAGCCCGTTATCCCGAGTCGGTGGTCTGCGCACTGGAGCCCAAAGAGTGCTCGACGCTATTCAACAACGGCCGCGGCACCCACCGGATCGAGGGCATCGGGGACAAGATGGTCACCCTGATTCACAACGTGCTCACCACCGACTACGTGATGCGCATCCACGATGACGATTGCGTCATGGGTCTGGAACTGCTGGAGCGGCGGGCGACACTGGTCGAGGAACTCCTGGGCTGCACCCAGGGAAGCCTGGCGCCTCTGCGCGAGCTGTTCGGAGTCTCGGGAATCTGCAACGTGCTCGGCGCCATCCGCCTGGCGCGGTACTTGCACCTGGGACCGAACGACAATGTGGTCACGATCGCGACCGATGGCTTCGACCGATACCCTTCCGTGCTCGCCGACCTCGCCGGCCGCTGCGGCCCAGTCGACCGCCCGAAACTGGCCGCCTGGTTCGAGCGCATCTTCCGCGGCAGCGATCCGGACGACATACTGGACGTCCGCCGGCCCGAGCAAAAGGAACGTCTGTTCGCCTGCAAGGAACAAGTCTGGTCCGGATTCGGGTACTCCCATTCCTACCTGGCTCGGATGCAGGCGCAATCCTTTTGGGATGGGCAGTTCGACGCCATAGACCGAATCGATCGCGATCTCATGGAGGCCCGGAAGTTGTAGCGTGCGTTGGCCCGTAAAGCGAATAAAAAGCGAAGCCGTGCAGCCTCCTCGCTTGTGATACGTTCTAGAGGCAAGATCTATGCGTCGTTTAGCGATAATGGTGCTGGCGGCAGGAGTTTTTCCGCTAATGGGCTGGGGGCCCGAAGGCCACAACCTGGTGGCCCGTCTGGCCGACGCATTTCTGACGGCTGCCGCGCGCGAGCAGGTCGCGGAGATCCTCGGGCCCGGCGTCACCCTGGCATCTGTTTCCAGTTGGCCGGACCAGATTCGGCTCAGCCGGCCCGAGACGGGGTCGTGGCACTATATCGACATCCCGATCAGCCTCCCGCACCTCGACCTGAAGCGCGATTGTCCCCAGGGCGATTGCGTAATCGTCAAGATCGAAGACTTCGCGAAAGTGCTGGGCAACCCGGCAGCCAAGCTGGAACAGCGCCGTGAGGCGTTGATGTTCATCGTGCATCTCGTCGGCGATATGCACCAGCCCCTGCACTGTTCCGACAACCACGACCGGGGCGGCAACGAGGTGCAAACCAACTTCTTCGGCCAATCGATGAACCTGCACAGCGTTTGGGACAGCGCCTTGCTGGCGAGGATGGGCGAGGAGGATACACTGTTCGCCGCCTTCTCCAACGACTTGACGCCGGAGCGCCAGAAAAAGTGGGCCAGGGGAACGGTGGAGGAGTGGGCGGAACAGGCGCACCAAGCGGCGCAAAAGATCGTGTACGGCAAACTGCCCGAGGTGGCGTCCGGCTCGCCCGAACCGATTGGCGAGGCATACGAGCGCACCGCCGATGCGTTGATCCGGCAACAGATTGAGAAGGCCGGCGTCCGCTTGGCTGCCCTGCTGAACGCGACCCTGCGCTAGGGTTAGCGTAGGGTCACCAGCGCCGCCGCGATCGCCAAGGCCCCAACGAGTCCTGCTGCCGCGACCATCGCCGCGACCTTTACCAGGGGCGGAAAGCGATCTGGCAGCTTGAATGGCTCGGGAGCCTGCATCAGCCAGAATGCCGGGCCTGACGCGCCCTGGGGCCGGTCGGCAACCGGCGGAAAAAGCATCCGCAGGGCGCAAGTCAACAGCAGACCCGTTCCGCCGCCATAGATCAACACCGCGGGCGGCAACCTGAGGTCGCGATTGCCCGCCGCTACTATCGACCCGGACAGAAAAGCCATTCCAAGACCGAACAGCGGACCGTCAATCGTCTTCCACCCCGGCCGGTGGCCCGGCTTCGCGTACGCATCGCGCAGCATGAGACCGAGCACTGCCGCCGCCGCCGGAATCGCGAGCCGCAGATAGCCGAATTGGTCAGCCAACATCGCCTCGTCCCAAAACCTGGCCGCTGCCCAAAACGAGAGATACAGGAGGAACGCTTCCATCAGCAACACCTGGAAATCGGTGGTGCGCCGGATGCGGCTGACGATCACCATCGGCACCGCCGCCGCCACATCCGCGAGGTATCGCGGAAGGCTGGCGAATCGCTCGTGCAGGTCGCCCAGCACCACTTCGCGGCTGACGGGCGGAATCAGCAGTCCCACCAGCCTTTCCAGCCGGCGCGGAGGAGTTTGCATCAGCCTGCCTCCTTACCCCAGCGCTTGCCCCATTCCTTGGCCCACTCCTTTCCCCAGATTTCGGCGATGCCTTCCCAAATGCGCCTGGCGGTGATCGCCGACTCCTGCAGCGCGCGCTCGCCCAGCGCTTCCAGGCGATAGCAGCGCTTGGCGCGGCCGCCGCGTTCGGCCGTGGGCTCGGAGAGCCATGAGGCCACGAAGCCCTTGTCCTCCAAACGGTCGAGTGTCACGTACACGGCCCCCAACGAGACGGCCTTGGGACGCGCCAGTTCTTCCACCTTGCCGTGGATGGTCACCCCATACGCATCGTCGCGAAGGGTCAGGATCGCAGTCATCACCAACTGTTCGAATTGGCCTAGGGAATCGGGCTTGGTCATTACTCCAACCGTGTAAGACAAATTGGTTAGGCTGTCAAGAAGATGTCGGTCTGGCATAATGATACCTCCACCCTCCATATATGCGGAATGATCGGCAACGAACCCTCCCAAACCCCTGCGCACATCGGCTTGCGCGATCTGCAATGATTCTCGGCCTCCTTCTTTCTGTAATCCCAGTGGCCTTCACGCAGGACGCAGAAGCCGGCCGAAAACAATTCGAAAGCCGCTGCACCACGTGTCATGGGGGCGACGGCAACGGAGGCGAACACGGGCCCGCCATTGTGCGCCGCCTGGCCGCCCGCGACGATGAACAACTGGCGCTCGTCATCCGCAACGGTTTCCCTACCAGCGGCATGCCCGCATTCAGTCTGCCCGATCCATCGGTCAAAGAGCTCATCGCCTTTCTGCGCACGTTGAAGCCGCCGCCCGGTGAGGAACTCGTGCGGACCAAGGTGGAGGTCGAAGGCGAAGGTCTGGTCGAAGGGTACATACTCGGCCAGTCCTTGACGGAACTGCAACTCCAGACCCAGCGGCGGATCTACCTGCTCAGAAAATCGGCCAAGGGATACCGCCGCGTCACCTCGCAATCGGATTGGCCCACTTACCACGGCAATCTCAACGGAAACCGGTATAGCCCGCTGAAGCAGATCACCACCGAAAACGTGGCGCGGCTCTCGCTCCAGTGGCTCTTCCCCGTGCCGAATGGCGGACAACTGCAAGTCACCCCGGTGGTCGTCGAGGGTGTCATGTACATTACTCTCGGCAACGAATGCTACGCATTGGACGCAGGCAGCGGCCGCCAGCTCTGGCACTACTCCCGTCCGCGCACCACCGGGCTATTCGGCAATGCAGCCGCCGGCATCAACCGCGGCGTTGCGCTCTCTGGCAATCGCGTCTTCATGGTCACCGACAACGCCCATCTCATCGCGCTCGACAAGGTCACGGGCTCTCTCCTCTGGGACACCGAAATGGCGGACTGGCATGTCAACTACAACGCCACTTCCGCGCCGCTGGCCGCCGGCGATCTGGTGATCTCCGGAACGGCGGGCGGCGACGAGGGCGCGCGTGGCTTCGTCGCCGCCTTCAGCCAGGCGGCTGGCAAAGAGGTCTGGCGCGCCTGGACCGTGCCGGCTCCCGGTGAGCCCGGATCGGAGACCTGGGCCGGTAAGGATCTCGACCATCCCGGTTCGGCCGCGTGGTTCACCGGCACATATGACGAGCAGTTGGGTACCGTCTTCTGGCAAACCGGCAACCCTGGTAACGACCTCAACGGCGACGGCCGCCGCGGCGATAATCTCTACTCCTGTTCCATCCTGGCGCTCGACGTGCGCACCGGCAAGCTAAAGTGGCACTACCAATACATGCCGCACGACGTTTGGGATTGGGACGCGGCTCAGCCGCCCGTCCTCATCGATGCTGTTTGGCAGGGAACGCCGCGCAAGCTCCTGCTCCACGCCAATCGCAACGGCTTTTTCTATATCCTCGACCGTACGAATGGAAAGCTGCTGCTCGCCAAGCCCTTCGTCAAGAAGCTGACGTGGGCCAGCGAGATTGGCCCGGACGGACGACCCGTGAAAATTCCCGGGCGTGAACCGACCGAGGAAGGCAACACCATCTGCCCCGCCCTGGAGGGCGCCACCAACTGGTTCTCCACGTCCTTCCATCCGGGCACCGGCCTTTACTACGTCCAGACTCTGGAGCGCTGCAATATCTTCGTCAAGCGTGCCACGGAATGGCAGGCCGGCAAGAGCTTTTTCGGCGGTTCGGCCCGCGCCGTTCCCGGTGAGAAAGCCCAGAAGATCCTGCGCGCTATCGATATCCAGACGGGACGAATCGTGTGGGAGCAGCCCGAGTCTGGTCCCGGGGATTCCTGGGGCGGCGTGCTATCGACGGCCGGTGGGGTGGTCTTCTTCGGCGACGACAGCGGATGGTTCGCAGCCGTCGATGCGAAAACCGGCAAACGCCTCTGGAGCTTCCCGGCGAATGTCCTCTGGAAAGCTTCGCCAATGACCTACCAATTCGACGGCAAACAGTACGTCGCCATTGCGGCAGGCCCTGCCATCCTCGCCTTCCGGTAACACGATTCCGGCTTCCTTCCACGGCGCCGCAGAGCGATCTGAAGCGCCGCCAAGAAGGGGATCGGGTCAAAATGTCGGATTAACCTGAATTCCGAGAAGAGGATCAGCGGTGCCACCCGATGCGGAGGGGGATCGCGGACCTTCAGGATGGGTCGAGTTTCCTCGAAGCGGCATCGGGGCGGCAGGCGGCGAGCGCCCAGCGAACTTGTCCAGACTTTGATAGATTCTCAGAGATGCTCTCCGAAAAACGCAGTAAGGCGGCTGGTCTCGTGGCGCTACTGCTCGGCGCCTCGCTCGTTCGCGCCGAGGTCAAGGTCCTGAAGAACTTCACGCTGATCGACGGCTCCGGCCGCCCGCCTCTTGCCGGCGCTGCCATGATTGTGGATGCCGGCCGTATCGTCTGGGTGGGCCCGGTGACTCAGCTCAAGGCTCCGGCCGGGTCTCAGATGGTTGAATTGGGCGGCAAGTTTGTGACGCCCGGGATCATCAACCTGCATGGGCACCTCGGCAACACCGTCGACTTGACGCAGGATGCCAAGTTCTACACCCGGGAGAGTGTCGAGAAGAACCTGAAGACCTATGCGTCCTACGGCGTGACGGCCATGCTGAGCATGGGCACAGACCAGGACCTGATCTTCCAGATCCGCGATCAACAACGCGCCGGAAGGCCATCGATCACGCGGGTCTTCACGGCTGGCCAGGGTTTCGTCTTCAAAGGAGGCTACGGCGGCATCGCGGGAGTGAACCAGGGCGTGTCCAGCGTGAGTGAAGTGGAACAGGCGGTGGCAGCGCAAGTGCGCAAGAAAGTGGACATCATCAAGCTCTGGATGGACGACGAACTGGGCAAACTCCCCAAGATGCCCTACCCGATCGCCAAAGCCATTATCGACAGCGCTCACGGGCACAACCTTCGTGTGAGTGCCCACATTTTTTATCTGCAGGACGCGAAGCAGTTGGCCGATTACGGCGCCGATAGTCTGGCCCACAGCGTGCGCGACAAGCCGGTCGACGCGGCGCTCATCGAGAGCATGCAGAAGCACGGCACCTGGCAGATGGCGGCGACGCTGTCGCGCGAGGCGTCCATGTTCATCTACGCCAGCCCGCCCCCATTCCTAAGCGATCCTTTTTTCGCACGCGGCGTGTCCCCGGCGGTCCTCAATACGCTGCAGAGTCCAGCGTATCAGAAGACGATTTCGGCCGGTCCCCATATCAAAGAATACCCGGGCTTTCTGGAGACCGCCAAGAAGAACCTCAAGACACTTGTCGATGCGGGTGTGAAGTACGGTTTCGGCACGGATACGGGACCTCCCGGACGCTTGCCGGGCTATTTCGAACATTGGGAAATGGAACTTATGGTAGAGGCCGGGCTAACGCCCATGCAGGTTCTCACCGCGGCCACGCGCAACGCGGCGGAGTTTCTGGGGGCGAAGGACCTGGGTACGCTGGAGCGCTCCAAATGGGCCGACCTGATTGTGCTCGACCGGAACCCGCTCGACGACATCAAGAATACCAGAGCGATCAACGCGGTCTACATCGCCGGCAACCAGGTGAAATAGCGCACGAATCCTGCTACGCGGTTGCAGTGGTCAGCCGGGCCTCCGGTGACGCCGGATTGGGGTGTGACTTCCGCGGCCGGGGACGGTGGCCGGTGGTCAGTGCCCGGTGGCCTTTGTTGTATGTTCCCGCCCAGCGCCTGATGGTAGTCACAGGCTAGCACTGCCGCCGGTGGCGCCGGATTGAACGGGGTGTGACTTCCGCGGCCGGGGACGGTGGCCGGTGGTCAGTGCCCGGTGGCCGGTGTTGTGTGTTCGCGCACAGCGCCTGACGGGAGTCACAGGTCAGCGACGCTAATGAGAAGAGTGATTGCTGGGTGAGACTTCCTGGAAGCCACGCTCATGCGAACCCTGATGAAACTTCTTCTGGCAGCGGGGGTGTGAAAATGCCTGAAGAGTGGAGCACCGGGACGGAATCCCCCGGCAGACTGGCTGGACCCAATGCGGCAATGATGGGTGCCTTGGCCGACGCGCGGGAGGAGCAGGCTTGAAAGCTCACCCTGACGGGCTTTCCCGGCCTTCAGTCCGTTTGGAAAAGCCGGGAACAGCCCGATCGGATGAATACTTATGGGTTACCCTGTCCCGAGAGGAGATCGAGAACGTAACTTACCGGCGGAGCGCTGTTGCCGCCCGGACGCCCGAAGATGAACGTCTGTACGATGCTTTGGCCGGGTTGAAGTACACCATTGGGCAAGAACACCCGGATATACGGATCGCCGCTGCGCGTGGTCCCGCTGGCGTTCTCCAACCGGACTTGATGGGAGAGCCCTCGCACGACGACGAGGAGGTGGGTATCCACGCCCGACAAGCCGCGGTTCGTGATCCTATTGTCGTCCGTCTGGCGACCGCCGTGGCTGTTGGAGGCGATCCTGTCGACGGAAAGCTGCGAGGTCACGTCCAGGAACTCGAGGCCCTGGTCGCGCCGTGCCAAGGGGTCGTTGTCGTCGATCGCAAGCCCGCTAAGCATGAATCCGTCCCGCGCCCCCAATACGGCAAGGTCTGGACGGTACTTGGAGTAGGTAAGGTCGCGCTCATTCGGTTGCAAAGTCGGCGTCGTTGAGTTTGGGTCATAGTGAACGAATGCCGGATCGTAGAGCCCGTTCTCCAGGAAGTCCGTCAAATCGTCGACCTGCTGGCTTGACAAGCCCAGACCGTTCGCAAATCCAGGTCCGCGAGGATTGGTAAATCGTGCCGACAACGTCGGAGCTGCCCCCGCCGTCGGGTCCTGCGGCACGCCGGCATTGAAGTATTCAACGACATCGCGAACCTTGGTGAACGAGCCGTTATGGAGGAAGGTCCGCGCGTCCTTGAGCTGACGTAGCGTCAAGGCGCGGAACCTGAACGCGTCGTCCGCGTTGTGTGTGATCTCTTGCCGCCCGGTGTCCTCGGCGTGGTAGGGGAAGCCGTCCTTGCCCAGCTTGGAGGGGTCGAGGTGGCCCCTCGCCAGCGCGTTCAGCGCTTGGACCGGGTGATCGCCGATACCGACATTGACGAAGTTCTCCTCGACGAACTGCCCGATTCCGGCGACGTCGGGGTCATTGGCCTGCTTGTTGAGCATCGGTCCGCTGTGGCACGAGAAGCAGCCCGCCCCGCCTTGTCCGTTTGTGGCGGGAGTGAAAAACAGCCTGGCGCCGCGCCGTTGGCCTTCTGTCAGCGCGCCATTGCCGCCGGCCAGGAAGCGGTCGAAGGGCGTGTTCCGGGTGACCACCGTGCGCAGGAAGGTCGCCTGCGCCCGGAACTCGGTCTGGTCGTTCACGAGGAGCGTCAGGTCGTG